>Ga0105048_10018779_pt1 | contig 10615 bp, 6 predicted proteins | sample MAT05_FD_78382 | JGI IMG/M metagenome (GOLD analysis project Ga0105048, IMG submission 78382) | Freshwater microbial communities from Lake Fryxell liftoff mats and glacier meltwater in Antarctica - MAT-05 | ecosystem: Environmental > Aquatic > Freshwater > Ice > Liftoff microbial mat | place...
AGAAGTTGCGCGGCGCCGGCTCGTCGTAGCTGGTGCCGCACTTCGGGCATGCCAGGTGCTGGCTGAACGTGAGCGTTTCGCCGTCTTGGGAACCGTCGCTGGCGAACAGTTCGACCTCGGCAATGCCATCGGCCAGCTTCAACGCAGTTTCCAGTGAGTCGGTGAGCCGGCGCTCGATGCCGTCGCGCCGTACGAGACGGTCGACGATGATCTCGATCTTGTGCTGCTCGTAGCGGGCCAGCTTCTCGTCGCGCTTGAGGAACTCGGCCATGTCGACGACCTCGCCGTCGATGCGCGCACGCACGTAGCCCTGCGAGACGAGGTCTTCCAGCAACGTGCTGTACTCGCCCTTACGACCACGCACCACCGGGGCCAGCACCTGGAACCGGGTGCCATCGGGCAGTAGCAGGATGCGGTCGACGATCTGCGAGGGAGTCTGCCGCTGCAGACGGGTGCCGTCGTTGGGGCAGTGCTGCACGCCGATGCGGGCATAGAGCAGCCGCAGGTAGTCGTAGACCTCGGTGATGGTGCCGACGGTGGAGCGTGGGTTGCGGCTGGCGCTCTTCTGGTCGATGGAGATGGCGGGTGACAGGCCCTCGATGACGTCGACATCGGGCTTGTCCATCTGCCCGAGGAACTGGCGCGCGTAGGAGCTGAGCGACTCGACGTAGCGGCGCTGACCCTCGGCATAGATGGTGTCGAACGCCAAGCTGCTCTTGCCCGAACCGGACAGCCCGGTGAACACCACCATCTTGTCGCGCGGGATCTCGATGCTGACGTTCTTGAGGTTGTGCTCGCGGGCGCCGCGGACGATGATCTTCGGCGCGTCGTGCTTGGAGGACGGTGCTGCGGGCATGTCGGCGAGGCTACCGAGCCACCGACAGCCGACGGCTGGCCAGCACCGGGTTGCAGCGAAGAACGGCAAGGAAGTGAGGACGACGACGCACGTCGCACAGCATAGCAGAACGCACGAACACCTGTTCCCTTTCGCTGCCTGTGTGAATCGACCGAGCGGCAGCGCGGTTCCTCAGGATTGGCTGGAGTTCGCCACTGAGCGCGCCGATAGAACAAGCATGAGCACCGGCAGCCACCACGATCGAGCGTTCTCACGCGCCGCGCAGTCGGTGCTGGAGCACCTTGCTGCGACATCAGGGTTGGCCACGTGGGCCGTGTGCTGAGGCGACCACTCCGCCGATGGAACCGACGACGGCCGCTACCACGGTGGCCACACGCTGGCAGTGGTCGACCCACACATGACGATCGCCGCCCACTCCACGCTCACCGCACCGCTGGGCCAGGACGCGTCGCACAGAGTCTCCGCCGCGATCACCCTGCCCGACGGCCAGCACTTCGGCGATCTCGTCGGCTTCGGCTCGCAGCCTGCAGTCGTCGCCACGTCGCAGGTGCACCTGTTCGCATCGCTTCTCGCCGCGGTGGCGGCAGCCGAAATGACATTGGCCACCGAGCGTCGCGCGGCGGAGCTACGCGACGGCCTGTCAGACCCGCTCACCGGCTTGGCGACGCGCCAGGGCTGGGAGCAACGCGTTCGTCGCGACGAGCAGTTCTGCCGCGAGTTCGGAGACTACGCCGCGGTGATGGTGATCGAGCTCGACGAGCTGAAGCGCAGCAACGAACTGCAGGGCCACTCCGTCGGCGACGAGCAACTGCGTCTCGCCGGTGCCGTGTTGCGCGAAGTACTGGCCGGCCACCACTTCGGTGCGCGCATCACAGGTGACCGCCTCGGGGCGATCCTGATCGGTGTCAACGACCGCGAGATCGGCGAGCTGGAGCGGGTCATGCGCCAGGCGCTCGCAGCCGCTGACGTGTCGGCGGCCATCGGCGTCGCCCGGCGCCGGCCGGAATCCGGGCTGAACGGCGCGCTCTCCGCTGCCGACGGCGAGATCGAGCGCGGTCACTCACTGCGGCACAGCGAACTGGCGGACGCTGGGCACGCTGCGGCGCTGATGGAAGCGATGGAGCGTGGTGAAATCAAGGCCTACTTCCAGCCGATCGTCGACCTGCGAACCGGCGACGTCGTAGCACTGGAAGCCCTGGCTCGTTGGCAGTCGGCCGACGGCGTTCGCGAGCCCGACCAGTTCCTGCCGCTGCTCGCCCGGGCCGGGCTGCTCGGCGCGCTGTTCGACCGAATTCTGGACGACGGACTGCAGAAGCTGGTCGAGTTCAGGCGCGTGTCGCCCGCCCTGCAGTTGGCCGTCAACCTCGAGTTCGACACCAAGCCGGTCAACTCACTGCTCGACACCGTGCGTGACCGGTTGAGCATCTACAATCTCCCGCCCGACGCACTCTCGTTGGAGCTGTCGGAGCGCCAGACATTCGAGCTGCCCGTGGACGTGCAGCACGAGCTGTTCGCCGTGGCGGAGATGGGTGTGAAGTTGGTGCTCGACGACTTCGGCACCGGGTTCGCTTCGTTGGAGACGCTCACCACGTTGCCGATCAGCGGCGTGAAACTCGACCGCAAGTTCACCAGCCAAGTGGTGAACGGCGAGCGGGAGAGCATCGTGGTGAAGGCCATGATCGCGCTGGCCGCGGAGACAGGGCTCACCGTCATCGCCGAAGGCATCGAGACGCAAATGCAGTGCGACCGCCTGGTTCGCATGGGGTGCCGGCTCGGGCAGGGCTACCTGTTCGCGCTCCCGCAGCCCGCTGACTCGCTGGCGGCCGTGATCTCGGCGCCACTCGTCAGTACCTTCTGAGCGGGCGCAGACCAACGCCGGTTGCTGCCACTCGGCCTACCGCGCCGCCCAGCAGGCGCCTCCAACAAGTTGGCGCCGGGACATCACCCAGCGTTCCCCTGGCGCCAACCTGCGCCCTGCCGAGGAAAGTTGGCGTTCGGACATCGCAGAGCGACGCCCCACCGCCAAGTTGTGTGCTCGTCAGCCCGCGTCGCGCAACTCGCGGCGCAGTTCGTTGACCTCGTCGCGCAGGCGCGCGGCGTACTCGAACTTCAGCTCCGCAGCGGCCTCGTGCATCTCTTCCTCCAGCGTCTGAATGAGACGAGCGAGCTCCTGCTGCGGCATCGTCTTCAGCTCGCGCTGCACCTTCTCCCGCTCGCGGTTGCGACGGTTGCCCTTGCCGGGAACCGGCGCCGAGTCGTCGGGCCGCAGCAGAGAAAGGATGTCGCCCACGGCCTTGCGAATGGTCTGCGGGTTGATGCCGTGTTCGAGGTTGTACGCAATCTGGCGGGCCCGCCGCTCGCGGGTGGTGTCGATGGCCTTCGTCATGCTCGGCGTGATCTTGTCGGCGTACATCACGACCTGGCCATCCACGTTGCGGGCGGCGCGGCCGATCATCTGGATGAGCGACGTCTCGCTGCGCAGGAAGCCTTCCTTGTCGGCGTCGAGGATGCTGACCAGTGACACCTCAGGAAGGTCGAGGCCTTCACGCAGCAGGTTGATGCCGACCAGCACGTCGAACTCACCCAGGCGTAGCGCGCGCAGGATCTCGATGCGCTGGATGGTGTCGATGTTGCTGTGCAGGTAGCGGACGCGCAGGCCCTGCTCGAGTAGGTAGTCGGTGAGGTCTTCCGCCATCTTCTTGGTGAGCGTGGTGACCAGGATGCGGTCGCCCATCGTGAGGCGCCTGTTGATGTTCTCGATGAGGTCGTCGATCTGGCCTTTGGTGGGCTTGACGATGACTTCGGGGTCGACCAAGCCGGTGGGGCGCACGATCTGCTCGACCACTTGCTGACTGTGCGCGATCTCGTACTTCGACGGAGTGGCCGACACGAACACGCACTGGTTGATGCGCTCGAGCGTTTCCTCGAAGCGCAGTGGGCGGTTGTCGCGCGCACTGGGCAGCCGGAACCCGTGCTCGACGAGGATGTCTTTGCGGCTGAGGTCGCCGAGGTACTGACCGTGCAGTTGCGGCACCGCCACGTGGCTTTCGTCGATGACCAGCAGGAAGTCGTCGGGGAAGTAGTCGATGAGGGTGAACGGCGGCTGGCCGGGCACACGACCGTCGATGTGCATGCTGTAGTTCTCGATGCCGTTGCAGTAACCGACCTCGGCCATCATCTCCAGGTCGTACTGCGTGCGCATGCGTAGCCGCTGCGCTTCGAGCAGCTTGCCGTTGGCCTCGAACCAGGCGAGACGCTCTTGCAGTTCGGCCTCGATGCCGATGACCGCCTTGCGCATGCGCTCCTCGCCGGCCACGTAGTGCGTGGCGGGGAACACCATGACCTGGCTCATCTCGTGCAGCGTTTCGCCGGTGAGCGGGTCGACCATGGTGATGCGATCGACCGTGTCGCCGAACATCTCGATGCGTAGCACGGTTTCGTCGTACGACGGGTGGATCTCGATGGTGTCGCCGCGCACCCGGAACTTGCCTCGGCCGAGCGCAATGTCGTTGCGGTCGAACTGCAGGTCGACCAGCCGGCGCAGGATGCTGCGCATGTCGTAGTCGACACCGGTGTGCAGTTCGAGCAACTGGCCCTTGTACTCCGCGGGGTCACCCATGCCGTAGATGCAGCTGACCGAAGCGACCACGATGGTGTCGCGACGGGTGAGCAGCGCGGCGGTGGCCGAGTGGCGCAACCGGTCGATCTCGTCGTTGACCGACGAGTCCTTCTCGATGTAGGTGTCGCTGGAGGCCATGTAGGCCTCGGGCTGGTAATAGTCGTAGTAGCTGACGAAGTACTCGACCCGGTTGTTGGGGAAGAACTCGCGCATCTCCTGGGTGAGCTGTGCGGCCAGCGACTTGTTGGGGGCCAGGATGAGCGTGGGTCGCTGCGTGGCCTCGATGGTCCACGCGATGGTGGCGCTCTTGCCCGAACCGGTAATGCCCAGCAGCGTCTGGAACCGGTCGCCGCGATCGATGCCCTCGGCCAACTGGGCAATTGCCGTGGGCTGGTCGCCGGCCGGCTGGAACGGCGAGACCACCTTGAACGGCACAGACTGTGGAGCAGACACGGGCACGAGCCAGATGCTACCAGCGCCCGGAGAGCCGCCGAACGCACGTTCGCACCCACCCCCCGGCTTTACGTAAAGGCTGTCGGGCGCTGAGCTGGGGCTTGTGAGTTGGGAATTCGACACAAACGCCGGGTAGGCCTTCGGATACTGTCCCCGGCATGTTGCCGCTGACCACCGAACGGTTACTCATCCGATTGATGCGCCCCGACGACGCCGCCCGTGTAACCGCTTACCGCAACGACCCAGAGGTGGCCCGCTACCAGGACTGGCCGCTGCCGTTCACCGAGGAGATGGTCAGCGAGCGCCTCACCGCCCGAGCCGACTCATCTGTGGAGGACCACCTGGCCGGCGGCACGAACTTGGTCATCGAGGCCGACGGCGTCCCCGTGGGTGACGTCTACGTGCGAGTCAACGACGGCCTGGCGGAGGTTGGGTGGACCCTCACCCCTTCTGCACAAGGCCGCGGCTACGCCTCGGAAGCCGCTGACGCGCTGGTGCACCTGCTGTTCACCCAACTCGGCGCGCACCGGGTGGAGGCGAGTATGCACCCCGACAACATCGCCTCTGCTCGCGTCGGCGAAGCCGTCGGCATGACGTTCGAGGCGCTGACGCGAATGAACTTCCCGAGTCGCGACGGCGGGTGGGAGGGCGACCTTCGCTATGCCATGCTCCGCACCGACTGGGAGGCATGGATCAGCCGGCCGCGCCACCGTCCGAGCGATGTGATCCTGGTCCCACTCGGGCCCCACAACGCGGCCACGTACCGGCGCCTCGCCACCCACCGCTCACAGGAACGGCTGGTAGCGCCGATGCGGGCGTCGTACGAAGCCGCGCTGTTTCCCGAGGTCTACGACGGGGCGCCCGTGGTGCCGTGGATGCGTGGCATCGAGGCCGACGGTGAGCCCGCTGGTTTCGTGATGCTGGCCGCGGTCACCGAGCATCACCCCGAGCCCTACCTGTGGCGCCTCCTCATCGACCGTCGGCACCAGCGCCGCGGCATCGGCGCCACCGCGCTGGGGCTCGTGTTCGACCAGCTTCGCGACGAGGGCAGTTCGACGGTCATGACCAGCTGGGAGGAAGGCCCCGGCAGCCCGCGACCGTTCTACGTAGGTCTGGGCTTCGTGCCCACCGGCGACATCGAGGACGGCGAGACCGTCGCTCGCATCACTCTCTAGCTGTACCCGAGGTGGGGCGCCCGATGTGGGCGTGCGAACGCCAATGCTGCTGGCGCTGCCGAGCTATGAGCTCAGCGAGTCCTGCGTCAGGCCGGATCTGAGGCGGCGCCAACGTCGGATGCCTGCGCGCTCGCTGCTGCGCCGTTGTCGTCGTCCGGTCGTTGATCGTGAGGTTTGTCGACGGCGTCCTTGCGGCCACCGAGCTCGAAGTCGGGCGGCAGCTGGGGCAGCGACTGCAGCCACTCCCACAGGCGGTCGATCTGCGGGCCCAGATCGTCGAGCGTGCCGCTGTTGTCGACCACGAAGTCGGCGATGGCCAACCGGTCGTCGCGGCTGGCCTGGCGAGCGATACGAGCTCGCGCATCGGCCTCGTCGAACCCACGAAACTCGACGAGTCGCTGCACCTGCAACTCCACCGGCACGTCGACCACGATCTTGCCCTGCAGCCCATCGCGAGGGTTCTCGGTGAGCAACGGAATGTCCATGACGACCACGCGGTCGGTTGCGATCTGCTCGGCAACGCGACGGTTCATCTCCGCGCCCACCGCAGGGTGGACGATGGCGTTGAGGTCTTTCAGCGCCTCGGCGTCGGCGAACGCGATGCCGGCGAGCGCCGCACGGTCGAGCGAGCGGTCGACGGCGATGACCTCGGGGCCGAACCGCTCGGCCAACTTGTCCAGCACCGGCGAGCCAGGCTGCTGCACATCACGCACCACCTGATCGGCGTCCACGATGACGGCCCCACGAGCCGCCAGCGCCGCGCTGACCGTCGACTTTCCTGAACCAATTCCGCCCGTCAGGCCCACCAGGATCATGCCGAGCACGGTAGCGGCCCCGGCGCCCGGGCGGCCCACCGCGGCGACGTGACACGTGGAACTCGTAGGGGTCGAGTCCTGCCTCGTGGGTAGCGTCGAACCATGGCCGGTTCTCACTGGGGTTTCGTCGCGTCACTGCTGCGACCTCATCGCCGCGCCTTCGTCGGCTACGGCCTCATCTTGGCCGTGGCCACCGCACTACCCATCGTCGGTGCACTCGTCATCGCTCATTTCGTGAAGCTGGTGGTGGACGGTGCAGCGGTGGGCGACGTCGCCCCCTACGGCCTGGGCTACGCGACCATCGGCTTGGTCAGCGCCGCGTTCGGATTGTTGGTCACCTGGCGCTCCACCGCGCTGGCGTGGCGGGTGACCAACGAGCTGCGTAACGACCTGGTGGGTCACGTGCTCGAGGCCGACCTGTCGTTCCACCGCGACCGCACCCCCGGAGAGCTGCTCACCCGCTGCGACGCCGACGTCACCTCGCTCACCACGTTCCTCGCCTCCGTGGTCGCGCGCATCGTCGGCATTGCCATGTTGGCCGTCGCCAGCACGGTGGTGCTGGCGTTCGTCGAGCCACGCCTCGCAGCGGTGCTCGCAGTCGGTTACACCGTCCTCGGCTGGACGATGTGGAAGGTGAAGGATCTGTCGGCCGACGCCGTGCTCGCCGAGCGCACCATCGATGCCCAGATGAACTCGGTCGCCGAGCAGTACCTGGCCGGGGCCGAAGACGTGGCGGCGCTCGGCGCCGGGCGGCACGGCCTGCGCCGCTTCGGCGATGCCGCCGCTCGACTGGTCGACGCTGCTGGGCTGCGCGTGCGCGACGAGATGCGCGTGCAGAGCTCGATCAAGGCCGTCATCGCCGTCGTCATGATCGCGGTGCTCGCCGTCGGTGGGCTGGGCCTGCGCGGTGGTTGGGTCGACGTCGCCGGCGTGCTGCTGGCGTTCCGGCTGGTGCAGATCGTGCGCTCGCCGGTGGAGCACCTCACCTGGCGCCTGCAGGAAGCGCAGGGCGTCGCCGGTGCGGCGCGGCGCATCCTCGAACTGGTCGACGAGCGGCGCTCGGTGGTCGCCGGCACAGGTGTGCTGCCAGCGGGTCCGCTGGCCGTCGACTTCCAGTGCGTCGGGCTGGTCTACGACGACTCCACCGATGGCGCCGCGGCGCTCACCTCGCTCGACCTGCGGGTGGAAGCAGGCCATGTGCTTGGTGTCGTGGGCCGCACGGGCTCGGGCAAGACCACCGTCGCTCGTCTGTTGCTGCGTCTGGTGGAGGCCAGCTCCGGGCAGGTGTTGGTCGGCGGCACCGACGTGGTCACCCTCGACGACGACCGCTTCCGCACTCGTGTCGTCGCCATCCCGCAGGACGTGCAGCTGTTCCCCGGCACGGTGCGCGACAACGTGTCGATGTTCGCCCCCGCCGACGACGCCGACGTGCGAGCCGCGCTGCACGATTCCGGGCTCGGCCGCTGGCTCGCCGAGCTGCCGGCAGGCCTCGACACCGTACTGTCGGCCGACGGGCGCGACGACTCGTCGAGCGGCACGGCGGCGACGCGCACCGGTCTGTCGGCCGGCCAGGCACAGCTGCTGGCCATCGCCCGCGCGCTGCTGCGGCGACCCGACGTGATCGTGCTAGACGAGGCCACCTCACGAGTCGACTCCCTCACCCAGGAAGCCATCAGCGCGGCGCTCGCGCGGCTGGTGGAAGGCCGCACCGCGGTCATCATCGCCCACCGACTCGAGACGCTCGATGCCTGCGACGAGATCGCCGTGCTCGCCCACGGCACGCTGGTGGAGCACGGCCGGCGCACCGACCTGGCCGCCGACCCGTCGTCGCACTACGCCCGGCTGCGCGCCGTCGGCGCCGACGCGGGAGAGCTGGCATGAGCACCGCCACACCTCGCCGCATGCACTCCGAACGGCGGGTGGTGCATGCCGCCAACTTCCGCGCCCGCCCCTACTGGTGGGGCACGGCCGGCTGGATTCTGTACTTCGCGTCGCCCATCGTGCCGGGCTGGCTCATCGGCCAGATCTTCGACGAGTTCGAGCGACGTGGCGCCACCCACCGCGCCGTCGTCCTGCTGGTGGTCCTGGGTGTCGCCGAGCTGGCCATCATCCTCGGCATTGCCAAGGCCCACCGCACCTACATCCGCGGGGTCGAGTCGGCCAAGGCCATGCTGCGCACGAACGTGCTCGATGCCCAGCTGGCCAGCGGCGGCGCCACCGCCGGCCGCCGAGAGGTTCCCATCGGCGACGTACTGGTGCGGTTGCGTGACGACCCGTTCGACATGCTGTTCCTGCTCGACAACTGGGTCGACCTGGTTGGGTCGCTGCTGTACAGCTCTGCCGCCGCCTACTTCCTGTTCCGAATCGACCCCTGGGCCGCAGTGGCCGGCATCGGCCCGCTGCTGCTGCTGGGCCTTGCCAATCGAGCCATCTCCAACCGGGCCCGCCGCTATCGGGCAACCGCCCGCGTGGCCGCCAGCGAAGTCAGCGGCTTCCTCAACGCCACGTTCGAAGCGTCGCTCACCGTGAAGGTCAGCGGCGCTCGCCGCAACGTGCTCGATCGGCTCGCCAAGCTCAACGCCCAGCGCGGGCGAACGGCGGTCGCCGACGGCGTGTGGAACGAGACCATCTGGACCCTCAACGGAACGCTGGCCGACGTGTTCGTGGGCGTCGCCGTGGTCGTTGCCGCCCGCGGTCCGCTCAGCTCCGGCGACGTCTCGCTGTTCTTCGCCTACCTGGTCGGCATGACCTGGCTGCCGATGCGTTTGGGCGGCCTGGTGTCGGGCCGCCGCCGCTTCGAGGTGTCGGCGGAGCGCATGGATGCGCTAGTCGCCGACCCAAGCGCCACCGACCATCTCGTTGCCCACCGGCCGATGACCGTGCTCGACGGGCCTACTCCTCCGGGGCCCGTGCTCCGTACACGCACCCCACTGCAACGGCTGGAGGTGCGCGGCCTCACCGTTGCCGAGCGCGGCCTCGTCGACATCGACCTCACCGTCGAGCGAGGCGAACTGGTGGTGGTCAGTGGCCCGGTAGGCACGGGCAAGTCGTCGCTGTTGCGGGCGATCATCGGCCTCATCGCCATCGACCGCGGCGAGGTGCGCTGGAACGGCGAGATGGTCGACGACCGTGCCGCCTTCTTCGTGCCGCCGCAGTGCGCATACGTGGCGCAGGTGCCGCGCCTGTTCGCCGAGTCGTTGCTCGACAACCTGCGCCTCGGCCATGGCATCGACGACGACGCAATCCGTGCCGGAGTCATCACCGCAACGTTCGACGACGACGTCGCGATGCTGCCCGAGGGTCTCAGCACAATGGTCGGCGCCCGTGGCGTGCGACTGAGCGGTGGCCAACTGCAGCGCGCCGCAGGAGCGCGAGCGATGGCTCACCGACCGGAACTGCTGGTGCTCGACGACCTCACCAGCGCGCTCGACGTGGACACCGAGGTAGAAATGTGGCGGCGCCTGGCCGACTCCGGCTTCACCGTGCTTGCCGCCAGCAACCGCCCCGTAGCGCTGGCCCGCTCCGACCGCGTGCTCGACCTCAGCTGACCACTCGCCGCACAACCGACATCAGCCGAGGTCGACCGCTTCCTCGTCGGCGAACGCCAGCGCGGCACCCAGGAAGCGATACGCCCACTCCTGAGCGAGCGGCCGTGTCTCGCAGAACACGATCGGCACGTTGGGGTAGCGCACCTGCG
>Ga0105048_10018782_pt1 | contig 10614 bp, 9 predicted proteins | sample MAT05_FD_78382 | JGI IMG/M metagenome (GOLD analysis project Ga0105048, IMG submission 78382) | Freshwater microbial communities from Lake Fryxell liftoff mats and glacier meltwater in Antarctica - MAT-05 | ecosystem: Environmental > Aquatic > Freshwater > Ice > Liftoff microbial mat | place...
CTTCTTCAAGCAGTGGTACAACGCGGTGGCCCGCAGCAAACTCGAGCCGGTTAAAGCGGTGGCCCGTATGCTCAAGAAGCATCTGTTGGGGCTGCTCAACTACTTTGCCCATCCCATAACCAATGCCTTTACCGAGGGCTTCAATTCCAAGATCCAAGCCATCAAGGCCGATGCGCGCGGCTTCCGCAACTTCGCCAACGATCGTATCCGTATCCTGTTTCACTGCGTCAAACTCGATCTCACGCCGCTCACGGCATCCCAATCCTAGCCACTAGAAAACCGGAAGAGCCGAAATCTCCCGCCCAATGCTTCCACGAGCTTATATCAAAAAATGTTCACGTTCAGTCTTGAATGTGCCCCTTTTATAGAAACGTTATACCAGAGCAGGGCGTGATTATTATCTGAAAAACAGGGGCGGCAAAAGAAGGGCGAGGCAGTTCTCTTAAAATGGTCACCCGGCGCGGGCGTTGTCTTCAACCCAGCGCACGCAGAATTGCACAAGTTGTATGGCGTTGCTGAGGTTGAGCTTTTCTTTTATGCGAGCGCGGTGCGATTCGACGGTTTTGATACTAATATGAAGTTTGGCTGCGATTTCGCGGGTCGGTTGTCCGCTGCCGATCATATTCACGATTTCTAGCTCGCGATCGCTGAGCAAATCCACGGGCGAATCGGTCGCGGGATCACCACCGACTACGACTTGGTCAAGCATGCGGCTGGCGACGCGTTCGCTGACGAAAACCTTTCCGGCCCGGATGCGGCGGATGGCTTCCATGACTTTGTCCGTGATTTCCTGTTTCATCACGTAGGCCTTGGCTCCGGCTTTTAACACGCGCATCGCATAGATGGATTCGTCGTGCATGGAGAGGACGAGCACCTGGATCTTTTGATCAAAGGCCTTTATGTTTTTTATGAGCTCAATGCCATTATAGCCTTTCAGCGAAATATCAACAATGACGAGATCGGGTTTGATTTGCGCAATGAGTTTCATTGCGGTCGGCGAGTCTTCCGCTTCACCACAGAACACCATGTCGGTTTCGCGGTTGATTAACTCGGCAAGGCCGCGCCGGAGGAACGGATGATCGTCGACAATGAAAATACGTGTTTTAACGGCCATGGTTCTGGATCAATACTAAAAGGGATAGTGCAAGCGAACGGCCACACCCCGGCCGGGTTCGTTGCCAATTTGTAATTCGCCCCCGAGTGTGCTGGTGCGATATTGCATGATATTGAGGCCAACTCCTTTTTCACCCGGTTCCGATTGGGTCATGCCGGAACCATTATCAATGATGGAGAGGAGCATGGTGGTTGGTTTGGCTTCCAGAAGGACTTCGATGCTGGTGGCGCGGCCATGTTTGATGGCGTTGCTGATCGCTTCCTGGGCGAGCCGGTAGATTTGAATAATCTGATTCGATGTGTGTTTTGGAAATCGTCCTTGAAACTCTGTCTTTACCTCGATTTGGAAGCGAGCCCGGACTTGCGCGGCGAGTTCTAGCAATGCGCCGCGCACATCGGCAACCTGAATTTTTCCTGGGAATAATCCGTGCGTGAGAGCGCGGGTGCGATGCATGGCCTCGATAATCTGTTGGTTGAGTTCGCTCAGACCGGCCACTTCCTCAGGCGCTTTGGCGGCGAGCCTGTCTTCGGCCACCCGTAGCAAACAGCTCACACCGGCGAGGACTTGACAAAGATCGTCATGCAAATCTTGGCCGATACGGTTTTGCTCTCGCTCGCTGACGCGGAGGCTTTCCAGTTCGAGCTCTTTTTCTTTCTGAATATCGTAGATGAATCCGCGGCTCGTGCCATGTGCGCCAAGTTTGATCGTCGAAATAATGGAATGTCGCACCCAAGCGATAGCACCGCTTTTATCCACCAGTCTATATTCAACGGAAAAGGGACACGTGTTGCTTTCGGCGAATAGATTTAGCACCCGATTCTTGTCGAGGGGATGTAGGGATTCTTTCCAGCGTATGATGCCATTTTTTTGAATGCTTATAATAGTATCGAGAAATGTTCCGTGCAGAGGATATAAATTCGATGTGCGTAACGGACTGAGTGTTCCTTCCCACGCGACAAGATTTGCGTGCGAAAATACGAGTGGTCCGATCCACGACGGAACCGTAATTTTATCTGCGTTTGCTGTGTGCGGTTTCGTCTGCCAGTCGGTTTTGTAGCCTGTTTTAGAAGCAGGCGACTTCGTGCTTTTTTTTGACGGTAAAAGTTTAGCCTTGGGTGTGTGGCTCATAAAGAATACTTACAGGCAGGAGTAGATGCAGCTAATCGGCGTATCTTGATCTAAAGCGCAAGGTGGGGGGATTTCTTTAAATTTCGTAGTGTTTTCCACTAAATATGGATAGGACGCAGCGTCCTTACTTGACTGAGCAGAAATGAGTCCGATGTTTAGGCTTACAAGCATCTTGTTGTGAAGGGTAATTCCTCCTTGGGGAGAACTCGTTACATCTATTTAGGCTGTAACTTACAATCAAATATTGAACCGGCGCGAACCTACGATGGATGAGCCAGTAAAAGCCAATGAGGGAGGGCAGGGGATGAATTCTGTTCAGCCCTGGGTATCGCGTGTGTTTATTGTCGATGACCATCGTTTTTTTACGTTTGCGTTGATGTCATTGATTAATACGCAGGCCGATCTGACGGTCTGCGGTGTGGGGCATGATGAGACTACGGCGATAGAAGGCATCATTGGCACCAGCCCGGATATCGTGGTGATGGATCTGCGCCTGAATGCGTTGGGTGGCGTTGATGTTGCGGCCTCAGTCCGTCGGTTTTCGAGGCAAATCCCGATTCTGTTTGTTTCCAGCATGCAAAATCCTTCGTTTTATAAGGAAGCAAAGTGGCTTGAGCCGTGTAGTTTTGTTGAAAAAACGCAAAACCCCGCCGATATCATTTGCGGTATAAGGCAAACCTTGGCGAAGTTCAGACTTTTCCAGAGTCTGCACCCAACTCTTAATTCTACCCCAAAAACGTGAAAGCAAAAGAGCAATACTCCATCTTGGTCGTTGATGACAACGAGCAGGCATTGTCATTGGTCGACGAGGCGCTCACCAGTCGCGGTTACAAGGTCACGGTGACGAGCAAGGGGGTGGAGGCGTTGCCGATTCTTGATTCAAAAAAAGGTGAGGCCATGGACCTGGTCATTATCGATCTGGTGATGCCTGATGTCGATGGTATGGAGTTGGCCGGAAAAATTTTAAAGAAGCGTCCTGACATCAAGATTCTGGTGATGTCTGGCTATGCGGACGACGTGGTCGTACACGGTGTGTTTGAGAGCAATAACGTCGATTTCTTGGCGAAGCCTTTTAGCATCCGCGACTTGTTTTCCCGGGTGGCGGCGCTCCTGAAGCTCTAAGCGGTGTGCAGGTATTGTCGGCTCTGAAAGCGGCTTTTGTGCTCTAAGCCCATCGTCAGCCAAGCTGAGATAAAAAGAATTTATTCTTTTTTCGAAACATTTCGCGGCTCAGCAACACTATCGCAGTGCTTGCCCAGTTTTTTCTGCTTAGCGGTTAAAGCTGGTGTAACATAGAAAGTTAAGGGCGGATCGCTTAGGGGTAGGCGATCCGCCCAATCTTTTTAGGGTACTACTCAGAGTGTTTTAATTAAATGGAGTGGTTCATGATTTGCCTCATAGGGAACAAAATATTTCTGCAATTAGCGGTGGTGATGCTCGACAAAGGTAGCAGCGCATGTAGTCTTATTCACAAGATATCCGCACCGAATGGAACACCTGAGCAGGGGCAAACAATCCCAACCGCAGCTCAAGGTCTTTACAAAGGTAAAAACCTTTGTATTAGACACTAACGTCCTACTGCACGATCCTCAATCGATCTACAAGTTTCAGGACAATAACCTCGTTATTCCCGTCGAGGTTTTAGAAGAGCTGGACGCTATCAAAACAGAGCAGTCCACCGAGCGTGGACGCAATGCACGACGGGTGCATCGCATCTTACAGGAGTTGCTCCCTGACTCGCGCACGATGCTGGAAGGCGTGCAGCTGGAGACCGGGGGCACGCTGTCGGTTGTGATCAACCGCTATCTGGTCGATCAGAATTTCACCAGTCCGGCGATGCAGCGTTTTCGCGCGGTGTTGCCCGATCTGGGGAAGAAGGACAATCGCATCATCGCCTGCGCGCTCTTTGTGCAGGAAAGTTTTCCGCCGCCGACGATTTTGGTCACGAAGGATGTCAATGTGCAGCTCAAGGCTCGCGCTGTCGGACTGGAATCTGAGGATTATCTCAATGACAAGGTTCCGGAAATGATCGAGGAGGCTTCCTATCAGGAGATTCCTGTCACGATTTACGAGCTTCAGCGTTTCTGCTCGGAAGGAGAATTTGAGATGGAGGAGGAATCCGCCCGTAAGCTGCATCTCAACGAGTACGTGCTCCTGCGTTCGCACGAGGGCAAGACGATGCCTGCGCGTTATTATGGCGAGGGCATGGTTCGGCGGTTGAAAATTCCCGAATTTGTGAAAGCCGTTGGCGGCATTCCGATCCGGCCGCGCAATCTTGAGCAACAGTTTTTCATGGACGCGCTGCTCGACGATTCCTTGTCGCTGATTACTTGTTTCGGTAAGGCCGGCACCGGCAAGACACTGATCTCCACGGTCTGCGCGCTCTACCAGACACAGGATGAAAATGCCAAGTACGATGGCGTGTCGATCTCGCGGCCGGTCATCGCCCTTGGCAAGGACATCGGTTTTCTGCCGGGTACGCTCGATGAAAAAATGAAGCCCTGGTTGCAGCCTTATTTTGACGCGCTCGAGGTGCTTATTCCCTCGAAACCGCCGAAAGATCCGCAGTTCGCCTCCAAGAAGGTCTCGAAGAAGAACAAGAATAAACACGACGACATGGTGCAGGCGATGAACGCTCCGCAGCCGTCCCATTCGAGCGGCGGCGGCGGCAATCACGGTAATGGCGCCGCGATGAAGCCTTATGAGCGGTTGATCAAGAGCGGTATTGTGGAGATCGAAGCGCTCTGCTTCATCCGTGGACGCTCGATTGCCCGTCGGTTTTTCATTCTCGACGAGGCGCAGCAGCTCACGCCGCACGAAGTGAAGACGGTTATCACGCGCATCTCCGAAGGCTCAAAGATCGTGTTGATTGGCGATCCAGCGCAAATCGACAATCCCTATGTGGACGCACGCAGCAACGGACTGGTGTATTGTCACAATCGCATGAAAGGGCAGTCGATCTCCGCGCACATCATGCTGACCAAGGGAGAGCGCTCCAGGCTGGCTGAACTGGCGGCGGACTTGCTTTAAAAATAATCGCGTTGGCGGCTTGGCCCTTCCCTACATTCGCGGCATTGCGTTTTGAATGGAGGGAACGACGCGCTGCCCGCGCCAGAAATATCACGGCAACGTGGAAGCGGATTCGCGGGTGTCCTTGGCGAGTTGCTTGATCTCGTGATCGAGCGGCGCCCGGATTTTTTTCTTCATGCGATCAATGAAGAGCACGCCGTTGAGATGATCGACCTCGTGCTGAATGCAGCGAGAAAAGAGTCCCGTGCAGGTGAGCAGGTGTGCCGCTCCGTTACCGTCGAGAAATTTGACAGCGATGGCATCGGGGCGGTAGATATCGCCGCGAATTTCGGGAAAGGAGAGGCATCCTTCCTCGTAGACCGTCTCGGCCGAAGGCAGCACGGTCACCTCGGGATTCACGATCACGAGCGGCATAAAAAGGTCGAGCGGATGGCGTGCACCATCGATTGCCCACGTGAAATCCACCTTGTCGACGCGCAAATCGACGACGCATAGCTGGATTGCTAGGCCGATTTGCTGGGCGGCTAGGCCGATGCCTTCCGCTTCGTGCATGGTTTCAACCATGTCAGCTGCAAGTTTGCGCAGCGTTGGGTCAAAAGTGGTGACTTTTGCCCCTTTCTTTCGGAGTACGGGCAGGTTGTAGTGAACAATTGGCAGCACCATAGGTCGATTATCGCTTCAGCGTGGGATTGCATTTGTGCGCCCGCAAATAAATATTCCAGACAGCTAATGACAAAAAAATCAGACAGCAGCCATAATGTGCCTTTAGCCGTGGCTTGGATCACTGCAGGCTTGGTGTTGCTGGTCGCTGCTTGGATGGTGCCGGTGAACCTAAAGTCTGTGACGCCTGCTGTTTTAAAGCAGGCGGGCCGGGAAACGCCATCGGTCGCGGCATTTGGCCGGCAGATTCTCGATTCTGAAAAGCTCGGCCCTGCACAGCTGGTGCTCGCGGCGGCCCGGTTAATCGATAAGGATGACCCGAAGGCCGCAGCGCTCGACCAAAGTATCCGCGATGTGATTACGCGACGCCCGGAGTGGGCCGCATGGGGTGGCTGGGATCCGTTTCTCGAACCGCTCTTTAACTTAAAAGAAAACACCGGCCGGAACGAAAGCACGCCGGTGCTGACGTTTTTTATTGGGACTAAGGCCCGGCAAGGGTTGCTCACTTATCTTGAGAATTCTCGCTCGCTTGGCGTGCAGGCCGTGTTGCAAACGCGCGAGATCAACCACACAACCCAGTTTGTACCGGCAAAACGCGCGGGAGGCCAAGCGCTCGATTCCGTGATTTTGCTGACGGCGTTGCTCTATCAGGGCGAGCACCTCTCCAGCCCGTTGCAGCGCGAGTTGCGCGGTCTGGCTGAAACGGCCGTGATGGGAAAACAGCTCGGAGAACTGGAGACATTTTACGTTGATCTGCTCTCGCTCGGCAAACGGCTCGACTGGGTTCAGTTGCGCGAACTCCTGCGCACGACGGATAGCACGAAGACGATGGGCGAGTATGCGCACCTTGCCCGGGTCGCACCGGATAACCTGCCGCTCATTTATACCGCCGCGCTTTTTTCGAACTCGGCCGACCGTGTTGCTTCGTATCTTATCCAATACGGCAAAACCGGCTTGGATGACCTGCGGCTTGCCTTGTCTCTCGGCCAAGGTTCGGTGCGCCAGCTCATGCTCTATCAGGTGCCGATTAACCGCAAAGCCGGTCCCTCGCTTGGGCTGGTGGCTGAATTTGCCCTGCTCTATCCCCGGGTGACACTCGCGTTGAAATACCTCGGCTTTCTCCTCGGAGCCTTCTGCCTTTTTCGCGGTCTGCAGCGTGAGTTCGTCGCTCCGAATCCCAATCACGCTTCTCCGCTTCGCGTACAGAGCACCATTTTAGCGGTGCTCACCGCCGGGCTGCTGATCCTCGCGACCGAACCCTTCCTGCTCAAGGCAGCGCCGCCCTCCGAATTTCGCCTGAAATTTCTCGTTCCCGTCCTCGCCAATCTTACTGACGTCAAACCTCAAACTCCGTCCGCTTCCGCTCCCACCATGGATATCAACACGATCGCCTCGATTCTCTTCTTCGCCTCCCTGCAGGTGTGCACGTATCTGTTTTGCCTACGTAAAATCCGCGAGATCACGCGCCAGCCCATCAGCCCGCTGGTGAAACTGCGCCTGTTGGAAAATGAGGAAAATCTTTTCGACGGCGGCCTCTACATCGGTATTGGCGGCACCGCTACAGCCCTCGTTTTGCAAGTGCTCAAGCTCATCGAGCCCAACTTGCTCGCCGCTTATTCGTCGAATCTCTTCGGCATCACCTGTGTGGCCCTGATCAAGATCCGCCACGTCCGCCCGGCTAAACGCCATCTCATCATGGAAAGCCAGGCACCGACGCCCGCGATTCCCGCCGCTCTGATCGCCTCCGCCGTCGTATCGAAAGTGTCATGAATAAAACGCTGCTACTGGTCATCTGCGACTTTCTGTTGCTGAACCTCCTCGCGCTCACCCGCTGGGAAGCAGCCGAACCACCGCGTGCGCAACAAGCACCCGCTGCGACGGCTTCCTCCTCCGCCAATGCGTCCACGAAGAGCCAGGACATGGTCGACATGATGAAACTCTCGCTCGAAGACGAACGCTCGCAACGCGACCAGATGGCGCAACAGTTGCAGACCACGCAGAGCAGCCTGCAGGAGCGCGAGCAAAACCTCACCACACTCCAGACGGAAAAAGCTAAACTCTCCATCACACTCACCGAGTCGCAACGCGCAGCCCAAGAGCTCGCTCAGCGCGTCGACTCCGCCACTCGCGAAGCCACGATGTCGAAGGAGCGCCTTGCGCAGCTGCAACGCGATCTCGAGCAACGACAGACCGAGGGCGAACGGCAGAAGCAGCAGCTCGCCCAGCTCGAACAGGCGCAGACCGAATCGCGCCAGAAAATCGAGAACCTCAACGTCGCGGTGAAAGTTGCGGAGCAGGAAAAATTGATCTTCAAGGAAAGTGCCGAGTCGTTTAAAGGACAGGTCGAGGTCGAGCGCCAGGAACGGCAGAAAGTGCAAGCCACCACGGTGCAGCTCGCGCAAGGTGTCGGTAAACTCGCGCAGCAATCCAACGAACTCACCAATGAGATTCGTGAGAACCGGCCGATCAACGCCAACACGCTATTCAGCGAATTTCTCGCCAACCGCGTGCTGACAAATTTCACCACGGGACGCGCAACGCTTTTCGGCCCGGGCCTCAACAGCAAGGATGCCAAGACCGTATTCGTTGCTGACGGCAAGCAGGTCTACGCACTCGTACACATTGACGACACGCCGTTTGCCCTGCGCGACAAAACTCTCGATTTGGAAAAACTTTCGATCACGTTCATCAAGGGCAGCTACAAGAGCCCCGCGCCCGACGTGCGTTTTCTCTCGGCCGACCCGCGCATCGTGGCGGTCCCGGTTGATTCGGCTCAGGTTAAGGCCATCGGAGCAAAAGTGTATCAGACCGCGCTCGAACCTTTTAAATTTCCTGAAGCCGTACTCATCAGCAACGGCGGCGAAGGCTACGGTGAAGTCTCCTTCAAGCTCGATCAGGAAGAGCCCAGCTATGTGCGCATGGACAATCGCCTGACGAAACGTCTCTTTGGGGATTTTTCGACGTCCAGAGGTGACCTCGTGCTGAGCAAAACCGGTGAACTGCTTGGCATTATGGTCAATCGCGACTACTGCCTGCTAATAAATAATTTTCTTCCGGCCAAAACGATTCGCACCGGCGACAACATTGTGGCGCAGCGCACGGGTTCTACCTTCGAAGAACTCTTCAGCCGCCTGCTCCGCCGCCCATTCAAGATGCAGTGAGTCAGGGCGTCAGCGGTTCCATTCGAGCTCTTCCGCGGGGGATACGGCGTGACGGTGCGGAGTCATTGAGTAAGGGCCGAGAGGGCTTCGCTTCAACGCGCCGAACGTGACCTCGTACGCGCCCCGTTCGCTATCCGAGCGCCGGGACCGACGAGGTGATGAAGGTCTACACGGAGATCCGCGCCTTTCACCGGATGCATCACGGCGCGGCAGGCTTACCCGGACGACATGGCTTTGCCGGGCTAGACGCTGCTCACGCTCGAAGGTGAAACCGGTTTCCAGGTCGAGGTTACTATGCTCGCACTGTCCATCGCCAATAGGGAATCGGCGTGTGCACTTGATGCCACTTGGCCAGCTATTGCCACGGAGGAAACCCCGTTTAATTGGCGAAAAATGCATGCCCCCCAATGAGGAATTTCACGATGTCGTTGCCGATAGAAGCTTCAGGCCCAGTCCGGTTCAATGCCACAGTGGCTGAATGCGGTCCTACGCCAAGGCCGAAGGGGTTGGTGGAGGCGGGGTCGTTTTTGCGCGCTGGAGCCGTTGTGATCGGCGTGTTTTATGACCGCAAGGTTATGCGTTTTATGGGGTTCTGTTTAGCGTACGGCTTGTTTGATTGAACCATTATCGGTGATCGCTGTCAGTGTGAAGCCCACCTCGCGTGCGGTTTATATGAATCTGCATACAAATTTGGGCGAAGGACGTACTCACGAAATGACTCGTGAGGCTTTAGCTTTTTGGTGGAAGGGGCGTTTCTCCGATGAACTGTGGCAGCGGATGCGTTCCCCTTGGTGCGGACTCGTTTTGTTATCTTTGGCTGCGGTGCCCACGGCGTTGGCGTGGGAGCGCGCCGATGTGCTGTCGGCGATTCATCAGGTGGAAAATCCGTTCAATACGTTGCGCGTGGGCAGCCGCGGTGAGCTGGGGCCTTTTCAGATTCGCCCCATCGTATGGAATACCCACACGCAGAAACCTTTTCCCCTCGCCGCCGATCCGGTTGAAGCGCAGATAATTGCGGAGCTGCATTATGAGTGGATTAAACGCGGTTTGGAGCGCAACGGCATGGAAGTTTCTCCCTATCACATCGGGTTGGTTTGGAACGCTGGATTGAATGCCACGGTGAACGGTCGCGCCACGGAGTTCAGCCGCTACTACGCGCAGCGCGTCGCAAATCTCGTGGAATACGCGACCGCACCTCAGCCGCCGCCGATTGGGCCGGCTACGACGACGACGGGCAGTGTCGTGGCGGATAATAGTTCAACACCGCCGGTCGCCAATCATCCCTGATTCAACGCAGTGAGGTGGCCCCTGAAAACTGGACCAGAGGGATCGTAAAGACTAAACCCGAAAACGAAACCAAACCATGTCCAAGAAAAACCGACGCAGGTTTACCCCTGAATTTAACCCGAACTCCGAAGTGGAATCGGGTGTGGTCATAGGGAAGGACATTCAGGCAAGTAAGTTGGGATGGAAAACCACCAGGAAGAAACCGCCCACAAAACCGTCGATGCGGCATTCAAA
>Ga0105048_10018783_pt1 | contig 10614 bp, 8 predicted proteins | sample MAT05_FD_78382 | JGI IMG/M metagenome (GOLD analysis project Ga0105048, IMG submission 78382) | Freshwater microbial communities from Lake Fryxell liftoff mats and glacier meltwater in Antarctica - MAT-05 | ecosystem: Environmental > Aquatic > Freshwater > Ice > Liftoff microbial mat | place...
CGATTAATTGCAAATTGTTTTCTGAAAGCTTTGTTGTCGGTATCGATCCACATTAGCTTGCCGGTTTCGTTGTCTTTCAATTTGATGAGGCCTACCTCCGGCAATTCCGTTTCGGTTTTGTCAACGATGCGCAGCGCCACGAGATCGTTTTTTTTATTAGAGATCTTTAAAGCGTCTCTATAATTCGGCTCGGTTAAAAAATCGCTGATCAAAAACACAACGCTTCTTTTTTTAATGACGTTGGTTAAATACTTTAAAGCCACTTCGATATTGGTTTGTTTATGTTCGGGCTTAAACTCCAGCAATTCGCGGATGATACGAAGGATGTGCGACTTTCCTTTTTTAGGCGGGATAAATTTTTCAATCTTGTCACTAAAAAATATAATCCCAACTTTATCGTTGTTTTGAACAGCTGAAAAAGCGATAACTGCGCAGAGTTCGGTGATGAGATCTTGCTTAAATTGTTTGTTTGTTCCAAAATAACCGCTCGCACTCACATCTACAACCATAACCACAGTAAGCTCACGCTCCTCTTCAAACACTTTCACAAAAGGCGTGCTAAACCTAGCAGTTACATTCCAATCAATTGTTCTCACATCATCGCCGGGCGAATATTCTCTTACTTCCGAAAAAGCCATACCTCTGCCTTTAAAGGCACTGTGATATTCTCCCGAAAAGATCTGATTGCTTAATCCTTTCGTTTTAATTTCAATTTTACGTACTTTTTTTAGAAGCTCTGATGTTTCCACTTTCCTGATTTACAGTTTATTTTATTTACAATTTACAATTTGGACTACCTTATTTTATACTCTGTAAAATCGTCAATTGTCAATTACCAAATCGTAAATCTCTTTAAGGGACTTCAACAGTATTTAAAATTTCGGCGATAATGTTTTCAGAAGTGATATTCTCTGCCTCAGCTTCGTAGGTTAAACCGATACGGTGACGCATAACATCATTACAAATCGCTCGCACATCTTCGGGAATAACATAACCTCTGCGTCTTATAAATGCATAAGCCTTCGCGGCCAGAGCAAGGTTGATACTTGCACGCGGAGATCCACCATAAGAAATCAAACCAACAAATTTCTGAAGTTTGTAATCTTTCGGAAAACGTGAAGCAAAAACTATATCCACAATATAACGCTCGATTTTTTCATCCATGTAAACGTCTTTTACAACTGCCCGCGCCTTTACAATATCATCGGTATGTAAAACAGTATTTGGCACCGGCATCCCTTGGGGCTGAATATTAGATGCGATAATTTTAAGTTCATCTTCTTTCGTTGGATAACCTATCACAACTTTTAACATAAAACGATCCAATTGGGCTTCAGGCAATGGATAAGTTCCTTCTTGCTCGATTGGATTTTGCGTGGCCAATACTAAGAACGGATTTGGTAACTTAAATGTTTGTTCGCCGATAGTAACCTGTTTTTCCTGCATGGCCTCTAAAAGAGCTGACTGCACTTTGGCAGGAGCCCTATTTATTTCATCTGCTAACACGAAGTTGGCGAAAACCGGACCTTTACGAATTGAAAAAGCCTCCTGTTTTTGATTGTATATTTGTGTGCCGATAACATCGGCAGGCAATAAATCGGGAGTAAACTGAACGCGACTGAATTGCCCGTCGACACATTTGGCAAGTGTATTAATAGCTAATGTTTTTGCAAGACCAGGAACACCTTCAAGCAATATATGCCCGTTGCTCAAAAGTCCTATGAGGAGACGTTCCACCATATTTTTCTGACCGATAATCACTTTGTCCATTTCAACGGTGAGCATATCCACAAAGGCACTTTCGCGCTGAATGCGTTCATTAATTTCTTTAATATCTACCATATATTTTTAATCTTTGGGTGACTGGCAAAGATAGTAATGGTAGAGAATTGGGAAAATTTAAGAGCCGTTAAAATTTGTTAAGTGCCAGTCCTAAAAATTTGCAAATTAACAAGGTAGTTCGTGTTTTTGCTGTTTTGAAATTTTTATCTTTCTTTTTTAATATGTCCAATGGAAAGTGGATTTTCAGTTAAATCAGCATTCATTTTTCTATTCTTAAAAATATCTATCGCCGCGTAAACTGCTTTTTTAAATGATTGTTCGTTGGCAATATTTTTTCCGGCAATGTCGTAAGCCGTCCCATGGTCGGGGCTCGTGCGAACAGCCATTAGTCCAGCCGTAAAATTAACCCCTTCATTAAAAGACAGTGTTTTAAAAGGAATTAAACCTTGATCGTGGTACATCGCCAAAATACCATCGAACTTTTGGTAAGCGCCACCGCCAAAAAAAGCATCGGCGGAATACGGCCCGTAAACTAGGCCTTTTACTTTAGCTTTTTCAATAGCGGGAATAATAATGTCCTTGTCTTCACTTCCAATTACCCCGTTGTCGCCCGCATGGGGATTCAGCCCCAATACTGCTATTTTAGGTTTACGAATCCCAAAATCTTTAACTAATGATTCATGAAGTTGTAATATTTTTTCAGAAATTAAGTCAGAACTTAGCAGAGCCGAGACATCTTTTAACGGCACGTGACCCGTTACAACAGCAACACGCAGGCCTCCCTCGGTACACAATAACATCAATGGATTGCCTTCAAATTTCGAACCTAAATACTCTGTGTGTCCAACAAACTTAAAATGTTCGTTCTGAATATTACTTTTATTAATTGGTGCAGTTACCAATGCGTCGATTCGTTTTTCAACAAGGGCATTAACTGCTTGCTCAAGAGATAATACAGCATACTTTCCGCTTATGTCGGTTGCCTTACCCATTTCGATATTTACTTCTTCTTCGTAACAAATAAACACGTTGACTTTTTTATGGCTGAGTTGTGTAAAATCACGCATGGGATTAAAACTAAATTCTTCAAGACCCAGCACTTTCCTGTAATAAGAAACTGTTTTCTGCGAACTGAAAAGAACGGGGGTACAAATTTCGATGATTGCTGGTTCCATTAGCGTTTTGAGAACAACTTCCAATCCGATGCCATTAATATCTCCCTGCGAAATTCCTAGAATTATTTTGTTATCACTCATGATGAAATTATATATTATTTAATATTGTATTTGTTCTTGTATTTATTGTACAGCTCTGTTTGCCTGTTAGTAAGCGTTACGGGCTTTCCAGCGATATAGGCTAAAATAACCGAGTTAGTTTTCATATCCAGTAAATCGCCTTCACTCACCACAAGCGATGCTAACTTTCCTTCTTCGATCGTGCCTAACTTGGGTTCGATACCCAAAATTTTAGCAGCATTAAAACTCACCGCAGCCAGCGCCTGTTCTTTTGTAAGGCCGTAAGCGGCAGCCGATCCAGCGTTAAAAGGAAGATTGCGGCTTTGCATTGCCTCCATATCTCCCTCTAACTGAAGGCAAAACAAAACGCTATCTTTCTGAAGTAAATATGGCAAACGATAAACAATATCCACATCATCATCTATATTATCGGGCAAATCATTTACGCGGTTTAGCATCACCGGAATATTCGCCGATTTTAAAAAAGACGTAATTTTGTAACTCTCTTTGCCGCCGACAATAACAACCTTTTTTATTTGAAACTTTTTAGAAAAATTGATAGCGCTCACGATATCTTTTACGTGATCGGCATGCAAATACAAATTAGCGTTTCCTGCAAATACACTTTTCATCGCTTCGAAACGAATATTCTTTTCGTTATTTAATGGCGTGTTGTAATACGCTAATGCTTGGGAAAAAAAATTGGTTAGCTGATTTATATCGTCTGCGTATTTTTTATTTGCGCTGGTAATAATTACGTTTTCTTCACTCCATTTTCTTTCGACCATTTTCGGAAAATTAAGATGAATGCCATCGTCGGCTTTCAAAACCGCATCTTCCCAGTTCCAGCCTTCAAGCGCCATCACCGATGATGCGCCACTGATACAACCTCCCCTTGGTGTGGCCTGCGTGTACAAAACTCCATTTGTTTTAACCGTTGGAACAATTATATTGTCAGTGTTGTAAGCAATTAATGATCTAATGTGCGGATTAAATTGTCCAACTTCTGCGAAATCAAGTGTTGCGCGAACAGCTTCTGCATCGTGCAATCCCAAAATATTGTTAGTGTTTATTAATGCAGGGTAAATATGTTTTCCAGTTAGGTCAATTATTGTATCGTAGTTACTGTAAATTAACTTAAATCCCTTTGCTGCGGACACCGTCTCAATTTTATCCTTATTAATTACCACAAGGCTTCCATCGATCACTTTGCCATTACCTACATGCGCCGTTGCGTTTAACAGAGCAAAATGTGTGTAAACTTTTTGGGCAAAAGCAACTTCAACGACGAGTAATAAAAGTATGGGAATGTATTTTTTCATTGTCTATAGTTATCGTTCACCGGTTATTGATTCGTCGAGGCCTTCTATTGTATTGCAATGATAAAGCCTTTGTTGTTTTGGTTGGGGTTTCACAGTTTTTGTTCCTTTTTGTTTTTCGGCCAGTAACTTTGAAATAATCCTCGCACGTTCAGTTTTTATGGCGCCTCGCAACACGGCATCCCCTGCCCGATCGAAATAAATTTGCCCCTCAATGATTGTTTTATCAACTTTTGCATAAACGCTTAAAGGATTGTCAGTCCATAACACAATATCAGCAACCTTTCCTACTTTAATGCTTCCTACCTTATCGTCTATATGTAACATTTTTGCGGGATTTAAAGTCACCATTTTTAAAGCATCGGTCTCCGACATTTTTCCATACTTAATAGACTTGGCAGCTTCTTGGTTGAGACGCCTTGCCATCTCAGCATCATCGCTGTTGATAGCCGTGTTTACGCCCTGCTCGGTCATTAATGAAGCGTTATATGGAATCGCATCTAAAACTTCGTTTTTGTACGCCCACCAATCGGCAAATGTTGAAGCGTTTACGCCGTGTGCTTTCATCTTATCGGCAACTTTATAACCTTCTAAAATGTGTGTGAACGTATTCACCTTAAATCCAAAGCTATCCGCAATATGAATGAGCATATTAATCTCGCTTTGAACATAACTGTGACATGTGATAAATCTCTTTTTGTTTAAGATCTCCGCCAAAGCTTCAAGTTCAAGGTCTTTACGGGGAGCATTCCCCTTATTCTTCTCAATATCTTTTACCGACAACTTCGAAAATGCTTGCCATTGTTTGTCGTATTCGCGAGCCCTTGTAAAAAAATCAATAAACAATTGTTCGACCCCCATTCTAGTTTGCGGAAAACGCACTTTGTTCAAATCGCCCCAGTTACTTTGTTTTACATTTTCTCCTAAGGCAAATTTTATAAATGCATCGGCTTTTTCATATTTTAATTCTTCCGCGCCGTGACCCCACTTTAATTTGATCAATGCGCTTTGCCCACCAATTGGATTTGCCGAACCATGTAGTAATTGCGCTGTGGTTACGCCTCCCGACAGTTGCCTATAAATATTTATGTCTTCGGGATTAATAACATCACCCATCCTTACTTCAGCACTGCTGGCTTTTGCGCCTTCGTTAACGCCCGAAGTTAAAGCTATATGACTGTGCTCGTCTATAATTCCTGCTGTTAGATGCATACCAGAACCATCAATCTCTTTCGAGTAGGCCAATTTGGGGGCATCGATTTTTGGCGCTATACGAACAATTTTCCCATCAACAATATACACGTCATGTTCTTTCAAAACACCCTCGCTTTCGTTCGTCCACACTGTAACGTTCTTTATTAAAAGGGCGCTGTAACGATTTTTAAACTTGTTCAAGTTATCTTTAAAAAAACCTTGCTCTTCGGGAATAGGTTCTCCGTATGCTGTAAAAGGATAAATAACCTTCCCAAGGTTTAAATCGGTTTTCTTCGCAAGACTTTGTTTTTTCAAAGAATCAAGCGGTGTCTTAAAATTGAGGCGAAACGAAAACCAATCTCCTTCGGCCCATTGTCCTTGTCCGTCAAAACTCCTTAATTCTGCATTATAATTTCCACTACCTCTCACAATATGCGTTGAATCATACGAAAAACTAAAAGTGATTAGGTTGTTCAAGAAAGAATAATTAAAACTTTTTTTCGTGGTATCGATGGTTATCTGGCCGCTAGGTTTTGCAGGGTCACCAGAGAATTTGACTGCGTAGTTTTTAGTCGCGGCATTTAATATGTAGTTTCCGCGAAGGTCGGGCTGATTGATGTCTGCAAAAACCGTAGGTTCTCCGTTGATCCAATGTTGTAATATTAAGGCATCGTCTTCAAAAATGGACTTAGTAGAAATAAAAAAGTTTGCATAATAACCAGGTTTCAGAGAGCCAATCTTATCTTGTGCATAAATAAACAACGCCGGGTTGTAGGTGAGAGCTTTTAATGCTGCTTTTTCGGTAAGCCCATATTGAACCGATTTCCTTAGATTTTTAAGGAAATTGTTTTTGTCTTTTAGATCGGAGGAAGTGAAACAAAATTGAACATTATTTTTTTCCAAAACAGCCGCATTGCTTGGCGCTAGCTCCCAGTGTTTTAATTCAGTTAAGGTAACCGACTCAGCGTCATAAGGATCTTCCACGTCGTAAGGTTCAGGAAAATTTACAGGGATAATAAATTTCGAATGAGTATTTTGAATATCGTTGATGCGCTGGTATTCGTTCCCCGAACCCTTTATGACATATTGTATGTTAAACTCTTTCCCTACCCTAGCTGCACGCAGCGCGTTAAATTTATCGTTGGCTTCAATAACTGAGGGCAGATTCTGCAGCTTATTAAACTCGTCGAGCGTGATGTTAAATTCGGTTTTATTCTGCGCATTCCAAGCAGCATCGTAATAAGTTTGACGGAGTAAAGCAATACCACCGGTTAAAGAGCTTGGATAATCTTGTGGAGAAGAGCCTTTTTGAAAAGAATAAAATGCGGCAGCCCTATCCATCACAACACTTTCATTTTCTTTTAAATTGGCGTTTAAATTCAAAAGTGCTCCACTACCCCTCACGATACCGTCTTTTTGACTACTCAGCACTGCACCAAAGCCAATCTTTTTTAATTCGTCGGCTTTTTCGGCATTGTGCGAGAATAGCTTATAGGCTTCCACATTAGAGCGAATGGCCTGATTCCAGCCGTATGCGCCCTTATAATTGCTTTCCATTTGGGGCCCCAAATCTTTTTTCTGAAACTTATTGGGAGGAAGTCCGTAATCACTATAAAGATCTATAAAAGAGGGGTAAATAAACCGCCCTTTAAGATCGCAAATAATCGCGTTTTTAGGCACTTCAATTTTTTCGCCAAGGCTTAGTATTCTGTGGTCTTGAATTAATAAAGTGCCGTTTTTTATAAATGTTTCAAAATTAGAATATATATTTGCATTAACAAAAGCGTAAATGCTGTGAGAGTTAGAAGGTGCGCCGTTGGAAGGAAACGTAGTTTGTGCGGCTGTTTCTAAAACAATCCACAGGCACAACAAACCGATAATAAATGTTTTGGTCATAAACGATCAAATTTAATCAGATTTAGTCAGATAACTCTATCCGTTAGATTTTTATTCCCCTATTTAATTGTTAATTTTACGGGAAAATTTAAACTATGGTCACTGGCATTTTACATACACATTACTTAGTCGTTATTCTATTTTTGTTGATCTATGTTATCAAAACAATTTTGTTACTCAGCGACAAAAATGAACTGCTCGCTATTTTCACTAAAAAAACCAAGGTTTTCGAAATCATAGTAAGCTTTTTATTTCTGGCTACAGGTATTTTCTTGATGACGCAACTCTCTTACAACGGAAAATACGATTATCTTTTTTATATCAAAATTGCTATGGTGTTAGCATCAATTCCAATTGCCATTGTAGGATTTAGAAAGTCTAAAAAAGGCCTTGCGGTTTTAAGTTTACTGTTGATTCTGGGCTCTTTCGCGCTCGCCGAGTCATATCATAAAAGAAAAGGAATTTCAAAGACGTCCGAGGTGTTAGCTGACGTAACCGATGGAAAAACGCTTTATCAGGCAAATTGTGCTAGCTGCCATGGTAGCGACGGAAAACTAGGCGTGGGTGGTGCAAAAAATCTTACCGCCACTTTAATGGACGAAGTTAGCATCAAAGAAATAATTGTGCATGGCAAGGGTCTTATGCCCGCCGCGCAGGTAAACGACGATCAAGCTGCCGCGATTGCGCATTATGTTGAAGGCAGTCTTAAAAGTCACTAATTTTATAAATGAAATCTGATCTTCTTTCCACAGCGATACCCGAACATACCTGCATATTGATAGGAGTCATTAATAAAATGCAGGATGATGGCCTTTCCAAAGAATATCTCGATGAACTGGCTTTTTTAGCCGAAACCTACAGTCTTCATACGAAAAAAATATTTACACAAAAACTCGAAAGACCTGATAAAGCAACTTTTATTGGCAAAGGTAAACTGAATGAAATTAAAACTTATATCGTTGAAAATAAAATAGATGTTGTAATCTTTGATGATGAACTGTTGCCCTCGCAACAAAGAAATTTAGAAAAGGAGCTTGGAAAAAAGATCCTAGACAGAACGACATTAATCCTAGAGATTTTCGAGCAACGCGCGCAAACTGCTCACGCCAAAACACAGGTGCAGCTCGCACAGTATCAGTATATGTTACCTCGCTTAACGGGCATGTGGACTCACCTTGAGCGACAGCGCGGTGGCACGGGAACACGCGGTGGCGCTGGAGAAAAAGAAATTGAGACGGATAGAAGGATTGTGCGTGACAAAATTGCGGTATTAAAAGAACGCCTGCGCGAAATTGACAAACAAATGGCCACACAGCGTAAAAATCGCGGCGAAATGATTCGTGTTGCATTAGTTGGCTACACTAATGTTGGAAAAAGCACGGTGATGAATTTGCTTAGTAAAAGTAATGTGTTCGCGGAAAATAAATTGTTTGCCACGTTAGATACCACAGTTAGAAAAGTGACCATTGATAACATTTTTTTTTTACTAAGTGACACCGTAGGATTCATAAGAAAATTGCCGACAGAACTAGTGGAGAGCTTTAAATCTACGCTTGACGAAGTGCGGGAAGCCGATGTGTTAATTCACATTGTGGATATTTCACATAAAAATTTTGAAGATCACATCAACGTTGTAAAGCAAACGCTGCAAGACATTGGCGCGGGAGACAAACCAACAATTCTTGTATTTAATAAAACAGATGCCTTCACTTATGTGCACAAAGATAAAGACGACCTAACACCCGAAACGCGCGAAAATTTATCTCTCGACGATATTAAAAACACCTGGATGAAGAATCTGAATAATCCTTGTTTATTTATTAGCGCTTTGAACAAAAACAATATTGATGAATTAAAGAGAACTGTTTATGATCTTGTAAAAGAACTACACATCAAACGCTATCCTTATAATAATTTTTTGTATTAATGACAGTCGACTTTAATTATGCACAACAGCGGGATTTAGAAAAGATAGTGAAAACTTATAATGCAACAGTTGCGTCGCGGCTAATAACCGCAGACCTTGAGGAGGTAAGTGTTGAAAGTAAACAGGCTTGGTTCGATACCCACAATACAGAGTCTCGCCCGCTTTGGCTAGTACTCTGTGATGATAAATATGCGGGCTGGATGAGTTTTAATTCATTTTATGGTCGCCCTGCCTACAGCGGTACCGTGGAATTGAGCATTTATCTTGAAGAAAATTTTCAAAGCAGGGGCCTCGGAAAAGTTTGCCTAAAAAAAGCCATTGACATTGCTCCACAATTGTCGATTAATAACTTGTTAGGGTTTATATTCGGTCATAATATAAAGAGTCTCAATTTATTCCACAAGTTTGGATTTAAAGACTGGGCACATTTTCCGGGTGTTGCCAATATGGATGGAATTTTTAGGGATTTAATTATTGTGGGGAAAAAAATTTGATTTTTGCAAAAAATCAGGTTAAAATTTAATCTTAAATTTATTTAATCTTCAACCTATATTTTCCATAAATTAGCTGGATTTGTTTTAGTACAATTATTTATGACACATTTATCGGATAGAGTTAATAGAATCGCAGAGTCGCAAACGATCGCAATGGCGAGAAAAAGCCGTGAACTGAAAGCGCAGGGTATTGATATTATAAGTTTAAGTTTAGGAGAACCTGATTTTGCAACACCTCAGATAATCAAAGATTTTGCTAAAAAAGCCATCGACGACAACTTTAGTTATTACACACATGTTTCGGGATACGTTGAATTGAGAGAAGCCATCTGTAAAAAATTTAAAAGAGATAATGGCTTAAACTATACCACTGAAGAAATTGTAGTTTCGACTGGCGCTAAACAAAGCATTGCGAACGCCGTCCTGTGTTTAGTAAATCCTGGCGACGAAGTAATTATTCCAGCACCTTTTTGGGTAAGTTATCTCGAAATTTTAAAATTAAGTGAAGGGGTTCCGAAAATTATTAACACCAATATCGACTCCGATTTTAAAATCACGGCCGAGCAACTTGAAAAAACGATCACATCAAAAACAAGAATGATTTTGATCAGTACACCTTGTAACCCAACAGGAAGCGTGTACACTAAAGAAGAATTGAGAAGTCTTGCTGAAGTTGTAGCTAAACACGATGAGCTTTATATCCTTAGCGATGAAATTTAAGAACACATTAATTTTGTTGGTGGACATGAAAGCTTTGCGCAATTTGA
>Ga0105048_10018785_pt1 | contig 10613 bp, 13 predicted proteins | sample MAT05_FD_78382 | JGI IMG/M metagenome (GOLD analysis project Ga0105048, IMG submission 78382) | Freshwater microbial communities from Lake Fryxell liftoff mats and glacier meltwater in Antarctica - MAT-05 | ecosystem: Environmental > Aquatic > Freshwater > Ice > Liftoff microbial mat | place...
AATTTCCCCATCTCTCTTTCTTCCGCGGCAAATGCCTGTACTACCTGCATACCAGTAAGGTGTTCCTGCACAAAAGCATTGAGACTGCTAACGGCATTGCGAACTTTTATAAAAGATTTGTTTACGCTTTCCTTAAAATAATAGGTAGCCACAATCATAATGGGGAATGGAATAAGGCAAATCAACGTTAGCTGCCAGTCTATCCAAAACATTGTGGCGAGGGTAAAAATAATGGTGAGCAGGTCGGCCACAATGGGTATCAACCCATCGCTAAAAATATCATTTATGCTTTCAATATCGTGAATGGTGGGGGTGGTAAGGGTGCCAATGGGTGTGGTATCAAATTGCTTTAAATTGAGCCCCAGTACTTTTTTATACACAGCCACCCGAAGGTCTCTTATAACGTACTGGCCCAGCCAGGCGGTAATAAAAGAAAACAAAAAGCGGATAATGGTTTCCAGCAGCAGCAGCGCTATTTGGAATATAGAAATGATGATAATAAACTCCAGAAGCACATTGCCCGAAATGGTATCGAACCAATTGTTAAGCCAAGCCGGAATATTGTTTGTGTTGCCTTTGATGCCCTTATCCACTGTGTATTGAATAAAAAGCCCCCGCAACGGGGAGAGCAAGGCCAGCAGCAGGGATAAAATTAGTGACCAGTAATATTGTTTGCGGTACGGCCGTACAAACTGGTACACCCGTTTCAGCAATGTAAAATCAAAAACTTTCTTCTTAACTTTTTCCGGCATATAGTGGGTAAAGATAAGCGATGGATAAAGCGGACAAGCGGCCAAAACTTACCCGACCTGCGGAAAAGCCATACCGGTTATTTTTCGGTACATATCCACGGCATACAGGTCTGTCATACCGGCTATATAATCCGTTATAGATTGTATATCGCTGTAAAGTTGATTCGCAGCCCCTGTAATTATAAATTGCTTTGGTATAAGCTGTAGCAGCTTTTTCGATTTGGAAGATGCGGGGTTTGTAATAGCCCCAAAAAATTCCTGCAACAAACTGCCAATTACATTATAACCGGCTATTTCTATTTCCACCACCGGGCGTTGGTTATAAATATGCGAGTAAGAGTACTGGTCAATGGTTTTTATCAGCTTACTTTCTTCCTCCGGTAAAAAATCTATCAACGCTTTATCCAAAGTTCCCTCAAGCAGTGCTTTTTCTTTTTGCAGAAAAATATCTGTTAGCTTTTTAATGAGCAGGCCTATAAGCATAGCCCGCAGGTACTGCACCTTCTGGTTGTCATCGTTTATGCCACCCAAAGTTTTTTCTACATTTTTTCGGGCAGTAAAACCTTCTTCGTTGTCAAAAAAAGAAAGGAACAAACCTGCCAGCGTATTTATGGAAATAAGATTGAGCCGGTGGGCATCCTCAAAATCAATAATGCGGTAACAAATATCATCGGCGGCTTCTACCAGATATACAAATGGATGGCGGGCATACACATTTGTATCCTTTTCCAATTTTGGTATGCCCAATGCAAAGGCAATGGATTGGTAAGTGGCAATTTCATCATTAAAAAACCCCGATTTTTTGGTAACGAGTTGCGCTTTATTAAACCCGCTCAGCGAATCGCAGGGATATTTTACTATGGCTGCAAGCGTGGCATAAGTAAGCCTGAAGCCACCCCCGGCCGTTTCGTTAAAGCTATGCGTCAATGTACGGAAGGCATTAGCATTGCCTTCGAACCATAGAAAATCCCGCTGCTGGTTGGGTGTAAGTTCTGTTTGGAACCGTTGTTTAGCCGAGCCTTCCATTTCCCTGAAAAATGTGCGGATGGCATCCTCGCCACTGTGGCCAAAGGGTGGGTTGCCAATATCGTGTGCCAGGCAGGCAGCGGCAATTACGCCGGGCAATTCGTATTTGTAAAAGTCTTTAAAATCTTCGCCTTTATCTGAATACTTAGCGGCTAGTACATCTCCTGCAGCTTTACCAAGGCTGCGGCCAACCGATGCCACTTCAAGGCTATGTGTAAGCCGGTTATGCACAAATACCGGCCCCGGCAAGGGGAATACCTGTGTTTTGTTTTGCAGTCTGCGGAAGGCTGATGAAAAGATGATGCGATCGTAATCCCGTACAAAAGAGGTGCGCAATATGTCGGTAGAAGTGCCGCTAGTTTTTTCAGATCCTGTTCTTGTGGCACTATAAAGGTTTTCCCAATTCATGGCCGAAAGATAGACTTACAGCCGGGTTTATGACACAAATCTGCGGCAGCATCATTCTTAATTGGGGGCGGTGAACCTTGGGTCTTTGCTAAAAGTACTATCGGTGAGGGTCGTCATAAAGGCTACCAATTGGCCTTTTTCAAAATTGGAAAGCGGAATTTTATTTTTTACCAGCGCATCGGTAGTGGGGCCGTTAATTACCTTGCTGCTGTAGTGGTCCAGCACATCGTATAAACTATACAGCCGCCCATCGTGCATGTACGGAAAAGTCACGTTCACATTGCGCAGCGATGGCACTTTAAATTTGAGCGAATCAGCTTTGTTGCCGGTGATGCGCATTCGTCCAAAATCTTTGTTGTTGGGGTCAAGGCTAAGGCCATTGTTGCGGAATGTGTAATCCGTAAAAAGCGGTTCGTTATGGCAGTTGGCGCATTTAGCTTTAAAAATATCATAGCCCAATTGTTCGGGCAAAGTAAATGTAGCCTGCCCCCGCTTTACCCTATCGTACTTGCTGCCGGCACTTACCATTTGCAGCATAAACTGCGATATGGCCTTTGCCATGCGTTGGGTATTAATGTTAGCATCGCCAAAGGCAGCTTTAAACATAGCCGGGTATTTGGTATCGGCTTTTAGTTTGTTCAGCACATTGTCCAGTGTTTCGGCCATTTCGTTTGGGGCGGTTATGGGGGCAAGGGGCTGGGCGTCTAAATGATTAATGCCGCCGTCCCAATGAAAGTTGTTTTGCCAGGCAAGGTTTGCCAGCGATGGGGCATTGCGGGTGGTGAACTGGTTGTTGAATCCGTGGCTGAGATTGTGGTCGAAGGTGGCCATAGCCGCAAACGACTGGTGGCAACTGGCACACGGAAACTGGCCGTCTTTGCTCAGCCGGCCATCGTAAAATAACTTCCGGCCAAGGTCTATTCCCTGCTGGGTAAGTTTGTTGCTATCGAGCTTATATTTAATAGCAGGCCAGCCTGCAGGTATGGGCAATGCCACCGCCGTTGTAGCTGGTGGTAATGGAACAATAATGTCTTTCTTATTTTTGCACGACCACACTGCAGCTGTTATTACAGCCACAAAACCTAAACTCAATATGGTAAAATGTCTTTTCAACCGATGCAGAAATTATAAAAAAGTTTTTTTGGAGACCAGCTTTTGTGCTACTATATAGCCACATTGGCGACGCTCCGTTGAAATTTTGTGCTACTATCGGGCATTATTCGCTAAGCAGTGTTTACGTAAGTTATTGCCCTCATGGATCACGAAAAAACTGCGAATACCGCCATCAACTTTTTGCCAACCAATCACTAATTTATTACCTCCGTTACCGTAAACATACGCATATAGTTTGCCGCAACGCTAAGTGCTAAAGCGCCGGGGTTCATGCAGAAGGCACTATCGGCGATTTTTATATCGGCGGCTCCGCTAAACCAGGCGTTTACATCCGCAGCTAAGAATACTTCACTGGGTTTGTTTTTTGAAATGTTCAAAACCACAGGCAATGAAAGCGTAATTTTTTTAACCACATTTTCGGCGTTTTTAAAACCCCCAATATGGTAGGTAATGCCGTTCATAGGTGCTGCGGAAAGGGGCGATGTGCCCTCCAGTTTGGCCATAATATAACCAGTGTTCCAGGTCCAGAACATTCCATTGGCCGGGTCTAACGCACCAGCCTGTACACCGCTTACATTCTTCGTACTATCTACCCCCACATAAAAATTTATTTTCGAAAATGTATTCGATGGCACAGCCACCATGAAAGACTTACTGGCTGCGTTTTTTTCATCTACCAAAAAATAGTTGGGCGTGGCAGTTGTTTCTATGCCGGCATCACTGGTAAAAGAAATATTGCTGATGTAATATTTAAAGTTGGTAACCGTAAACGGCTCCAGGTGTGGATTGGTATAGGTAGTATTAAATTGTAAAGGCACTGCACCCACTTTGTGTTGAAAGCTAAGCCTTACCTCGTAATTGGCCGTATCGCCGTTTACTTCTCGTTGGCACCCAACTATTGTTGATGTTACCAACATTATTAAACCTAAGCATTGTTTTAAATTTTTCATGGCTGTAAATTAATAATTAGTAATCTAGAAGTTTTCCTCTCAATGTCTTCTTCTCACCTTCTTTTTTCTTTGATGCTATTCGCTTCTCTTTAGCTGCTTTCGATGGCCGGGTGGCTATTCTCGGTTTCTTTTTTTGAAGTGCTTTTTTTACCAGTTCGTTGAACTTTTTAATCACTTCTTCTTTATTGGCCAACTGGCTTCTGTGTATCTGGCTTTTTATTTGTACCTGCCCTTCTTTATTAATGCGGTTGGCTAGTTTTTCAGCAAGCGTCGCTTTTTGTTCATCGGTCACTAAATTACTTTCGGCAAGTTGCCAATGGCCTTCCACCATCGTTTCCACCTTATTTACGTTTTGGCCGCCGCTGCCGCCGCTCCTTGCTGTTTTAAATACGAGTTCAGAAGAGATATTTATTGCCACTTGTCGGGTTTATAATTATTGAGGATTCTTTTAACCATTATTTCAAGAACCCAAGTTTACCAATTGTGACAGTAATTTAAGTTGTTGGTCTGTCATTTGATAATGGTATGGTGGATAACATTGCCAGCTTGTTGGTTAAAATGGCATTGATTATTTTGTAGGGCCGGTGTTTCGGGTAAAAAATCCGTTACTGGCTTTTCCAAAATAGAAGCAATAGCATAGAGTTCTCCAAGAGTTATTTCATCTGTTTTCTTCTCGAGCCTTGAAAAGCCCCCTTGCTGCATCCCCAATTGTGCAGCCATATATTCTTCCGAATAATTTTTGTTTTCTCTTGCCTTTTTAATTCTTTCGCCAACATTGAGGGCCGCATTTGAGTGTGTCTTTTTCATGTTTTATGTTGTAGATGAATTTATTATGCAATTTATGGATAGGATATTCAAAAACAATGGTGAAATTTTACGTTGTTAAATTACAAATCAAAAGGTTAGTGCTTCACCATAAAGCCAATTTACATTATGAAGAAAATATTGTATGCTGCAACCATCTTCCTACTATCGTCACTGATTTCGTGTACGAAAGAAAAAGAACTGAATATTTCATCTGTGGAGTCTTTATCTTCGGTTTCTCAGGAAGTTCTTGGTCAATCTACAATTCAGGGGATAAAGCAAGCCTATTTGATGCTTTCAAATAAGGAGAAAGAAGATTTATGGAAAGCCAAATATGCTACAATCTTGAAAAACGATGAAGGTAAACTGACAAAACAACAAGTGTTATTAATCAATAAATTACAATCATTTTTATTGGAAAATGGCATGGACAAAATATTTAGCGATTCAAAAATTGGCGAAAATTTTATAGATGCAAACCTGTTGGCCTTCGAAAATGCTTTTAGCAAAACGCAACAGTTTGTTTTAGTTGAATTGCCTTATTTTGATAATAGCTTTTCGATAGTTACCGTAACAGATAATTCGCTATCTAACAGAGGGACTTGCACCAGATGCCAATTGCACATGTCGTTATAATTTAGGATGTCCAGGATCTGGAAATAATTGTAATACAGATGCCAAATGTGAAAAAACTGGGGGTTGTGGCTTATTTGGCGGTTCATCATGCAAGGGAAGATGCGATACATTTCAGCCATCTAACTAATCGAACCTTTTATTATTTGAATCCAGCAAAATAAAACTTGGTAAATGAAAAAAATTGGATGGAAAACGATACTATTAACCTTGTTAATTGTAATTCTATTCACCTCATTTATTTATAATCTAAGTGAACTAGGCTATCTAAACATCTATATAGAGCAGACGTATATAAAGGTGTACGTCTGTTCTACTATTTTCCACTTCCTCTTAGGTATTTGCTTATTGAAAAGATATCACCCCACTTTTTTTCTTTTTATTGTTTGTATTGCTCCTCATTTAATTATAGATGCACAAGTACTTTACGAAGGTGTACTAGTACCGCTAAGAGTTCCATTTGCAACTGTTTTTCCGCTATTGGGTACTGCTTTGGCTTTTGTTTATAGTAAAACAAGAACGGTTTGGTTTGTTGCCGCCACATTTCTTGTTGGTTCTTTTTTGATGCTATCGCATTGGATACTAATCCCCAAAATGGGATATAATTATTTTGTAAATAAATTTCCAAAAAGCAGCGGGGTATTAAATAAAGAGGCATTTAAGACAATAGCTGGTACAGATACTAGGATAGAAGATACAAGTAAAAAGAAGGTTTTATTAATAGAATGGTATTTTGTAGGATGTGCCCCTTGCGAAGAAAAATATAAGGCCTTAAAACAATTAGCTGATACCTTCAAAAATCAACAGCTTGATATACTGATGGTTTGCGCTGGTGAGATAACAAATTTTAAAACTTTTCAAAAACATGCCATCAAAAATGCCTACAATGGCATCACTTTTTTATACGATGCTGATAGCATAGCCAGGCGTTTTTGCGATGGTGGGGTACAATCCTTCCCAATGGAATTTTTATCAAAGCGAAATCAACCACCACAACCCTCATTTGTAGGTTTTGAAAACTATATATCGGAGCTGTATTTAGATGATGAAATTAAAAAAATAAAGAAATTTGCTGATGAATAAACTTTTGTACGCCATTATGGTGTTTCATATTATATCCTGCACCGAAAAAAAACCTTTGGTTGGCGTTACTGTTTCTGAACCCATTCTTGTAGATAGCGGCATGTTAAAAGGCACTTTTACCATTCTTAATAAAGGCAGTGCTGATTTAGTAATTGAAAATTTTGAAATTGGTTCGCACCACCTTCGACTTAAAGAAAGGAAGGCGCATACCGGCTCTAGATTCAGCAGTTATTCCTTTTAAAGTAACCCCAAATTCCAAAACCACTGGCGAAGTGAAACAAGTCTACATTACCCTTAAAACAAATGCCTTACCCCGATTTACTTCGTTCTCATTTACTTACCATAATCCATATTACAACACAACCAAGTTGCTTTAAAGTTTTGAAAAAATAGTATGCTCTTTTCAATAATATATCTACTGCAACTTTGCCCCGGCTATTGAAACTGATTGATACGGTTATGAAAAGAAGTCAAGTTTTTAAAACTCAACTTCTTTCCATAAAACCTACACTTCTTTAGCCAACCCCTTCATTTCTGCTACCAGCTTTTCCAATTCCTTTAGCCTTTTTTCCATCTCCGGCAATTTACGAGCCGCCGCCTGGCTACGAAGGGCTGATGTATAATCAAAAGCCGGTGAACCTGTTACAGCCTTTCCTGCTTCAACAGATTTGCTTACGCCGCTCTGTGCATTTACTTTGGCACCATCACCAATTTGCAAATGGCCTACAATGCCTACCTGCCCGCCAATCATAACGCCCTTACCCAGTTTTGTGCTGCCGCTAATACCACTTTGGGCGGCAATCACCGTGTTGCAACCCACTTCCACATTATGAGCAATTTGCACCAGGTTGTCTATTTTGGCACCGGCCCTAATAATGGTGCTGCCTATTGTGGCCCTGTCTATGCTGGTGTTGCTGCCTATTTCCACGCCATCTTCTATTACTACATTACCAATTTGTGGCACTTTTTTAAAGCTGCCATCGGCCTGTGGGGCAAAGCCAAAACCATCGCTGCCAATAACCGTACTGGAATGTATTGTAATGTTTTTACCCAACTTGCAATCGTGGTAAATTTTTACGCCGGGCATTAATATGGTGCCATCGCCAATAGAACAATTCTCGCCTATAAAAACTTGTGGAAAAATTTTTACACCATTGCCAATGGCAGCATTTTTACCAACGTAAGCAAAGGCTCCCACAAATACATTTTCACCAATTGAAGCCGACGCATCTATGAACGATGGCTGCTCAATACCTGTAAGCTGCTGGGTTTGTAATTTTTGATAAGTATCCAGCAGGGTAGCAAAGGCAGAATATGCATCCGGCACACGAATAAGCGTGGCATCAATGCTTTGTTTTAATTCCTGCGATGCATTGATTATAATGATACTGGCCTGGGTGGTATATAAATGTTCTTCGTATTTAGGATTGGCCAAAAAAGCCAGTTGACCGCTGACGGCCTCTTCTATTTTACCAAAAGAATCTACCGTAGCGTATGGGTTGCCATCAATCGCTCCATTGATGATAGCTGCAATTTGCGACGCGGAAAATGTCATGCCAATTTACGATTTAAGACCCTCCCAGCCACTCCTCCGACAAGGGCTATCGGCGAGGAGGGTAAGTAAGTTAAAAGATTCTTTTATTCAGGTCATTTAGCTAATTGGTCACTATTGTAACATTGATTTGAGAAGGGGAGTGAACCATCGGTATTCCCTAATCTCCAATCGCCTAATCACTAATGAACCAATTACTAACCTACGACGGGTAACAAATATAATATTTAAGCACCGTGGCGGCCAGGCTGTTTTGTATCAGGGCATTGTCCACTTTGGAGATGTCTTTTATGGTGCCATCTTTAAAAAGGATATTGATTCGTTCGTCGCTGCTGTCGTAAGTAGTATTTCGCACCACACCCGTAAAAACAAGGTAGCATGCCTCTTGTTCAGAAATATTATGAAGCACCATGATTGCCTGTTTTTTTTGGGCAATGAGCGCCTCATCAAACGCTTCGGTACTAAATTTTATTTTCAGCAGTTTTCTGTTGATAATACCGCCGCACAAAGCCGCTAATACTTTATCGGGGTGCTGCTGCCATAGCTTTATAGCCATTAGTACATCATAATCATCCAGCGAAACAAATTTTTGCAGCAACTGGCCCGATGATGTGTCGAAAGTTTCCTGCCGAAGAAAATAATCCAGCGTATTACCACTTTGCGGGGCTACCAGCCTTGCACGTTGAATAATTTTTATGAGCATTTGCTCCGCCACCAATACCGTTTTATGCAGGTACACCTGCCAATACATGAGCCTGCGGCTTACTAAAAATTTTTCTATGGAATAGATGGCCTTTTCTTCCACCATTAATTGCCCATTGTGCACTGTGAGCATGGCAATAATGCGGTCGTAACCCACAACGCCTTCACTTACACCGGTAAAAAAACTGTCTCTGGTGAGGTAATCCAGCCGGTCCACATCTAACTGGCCGCTGATGAGCTGGTGCAGGTATTTTTTGGGGTAATCGCCGGTAAAAATATCTATCGCCATTTGTAACTGGCCACCAAATTCCTGATTTAGGGCTTGCATTATCTGCAGGCTCATTTCTTCGTGGTGGATACCCGGCATCAGTACGCCTTCAAGTGCGTGGCTATATGGGCCGTGGCCGGCGTCGTGTAGCAGGATGGCTATTTTGGAGGCTACTTCTTCTTCGCAGGTAATATCGTTGCCTTTTCTTTTCAGTTCTTCCAAAGCCTGGCATATAAGGTGGTAGGCACCCAGCGAATGGTGCAGCCTTGTATGCACTGCCCCCGGATAAACCAATGATGCTAATGCCATTTGATGTACTCTTCGCATCCGCTGATAATAAGGATGGGCAACGATTTGCAGCACCAGCGGATGTTGTAATATAATGAACCCGTACACCGGATCATTGATGATTTTTCGCATTGCGGCAAAGCTAAGGGAAGGGGGTTAAGAAGTTTAGGGGTTTAGGAGTTGCCAGGTTGGTGTTTGGAAAATCAACAAATCAATTGTTTCGTCAACAACCAGGGTATTATTTCTTTTAACAACCAAGTCTTAACTTTAAAAGCATGAACTTAAAAGAAACGATACATCAATTGGTAGATGGCTGTGATAATGAAGTTGTTTTATATAATACACTGGCAACGATGAACCAATCGCTGCCTACGCAGGATTGGTGGACATATATGTCTGAAACCCAAAAAGAAAAAACCAGGATTTCGTTGGAACAATCTGATAAAGGCCAAACAATTGCTCATGAACAGGTAATGGAAAAAATATGTGCAAAGTTTACAAAGTAAGATGGACAATGGACGCTGCTGCCGAATATGAAGAAGCGGTAGTGTGGTTGCAGGATTTGGAGAAGTTAACGATAACTCAATAGGCGCTTTTAGAGATTTGAAAGACAGACTTGATCTGAAATTGAGACTTCTTGATATGTCAAGGAAACCCCGCAGTGGTTCGTGGGACACGAACCACGAACAGGAATGGTTTGATGGGATGATATTTATGTTTCTGGTGCAGGCCACCATTTTTTTTGCAACAGGTCGTACAACAACGATTCCGGTTCGTGGGACACGAACCTGTGCTGAGGTGCATTCAGACGCTAATGCGCAATCCTGCCTGCACTCTTATCCTATTTTGTTAAAAAACCCTACTCATTTTATCCATTTGCGTTTCGTGTTGCTAAAAAATTACTTTTGTCCATAACGGCAAGGGCCAAATAGTAGCACCACATTCCAACGGAGCCCCGAAATAATCGGGGGAGACGTTCGCTACAACTACTCCATCGGAGTTTTGAAGCTGGTTACCATCCTTAAAAAACACAC
>Ga0105048_10018786_pt1 | contig 10613 bp, 7 predicted proteins | sample MAT05_FD_78382 | JGI IMG/M metagenome (GOLD analysis project Ga0105048, IMG submission 78382) | Freshwater microbial communities from Lake Fryxell liftoff mats and glacier meltwater in Antarctica - MAT-05 | ecosystem: Environmental > Aquatic > Freshwater > Ice > Liftoff microbial mat | place...
CCCGGAACCAGGTCAGCGAACTGACGGCAGCGGTGGTGTCCTCCCGAAACGCCAGGACGTAGTAGGTGACGTAGCCAAGCGCTGTGATCCCAATCACCAGGTAGGGCCCGGTCCGCAGCGTAAGGGTGATGCGCCTGCGATGGCTGCCTTGACCCGCGAGCGGCCTCTTTCGTCTACTGAAGCCCCACACCGACCCGAGTGCCAGGAGGACGAGAAGCACAATGGCTCCCTGCAGCCACAAGCGCACATCGCTCTCGATGGCGGTCCCTTTCGGCGAAGTTGTGTGCACGAGGGTCACGTTTCCAGCAATCACACCCATGGAGCCAAGTGCGATGACAACCCAGGAGAAGATCGCAGCGCCCGGTGGATCCCGCCTACACCGCTACACCCCGCTCATCTCCGAAGAGCCACTTACAGGCCCGCCAGCTCGGCCGCCCGGGATGTAGGCGCTGGGAACAGGGCGGGTCGGGTCAGCCCGTGGGGGTGGTAGCTACCGGCAGCCGCCCTTGTCCCCTGCCAACTGGCAGTGACAAGTGTCACACGCAGGAACGTAAGGTATTCCGTTCGCCCGTGGCTTAAGGGGATGTGATGACAAAGGAGGGGGACGAGAGGTCGGTAGTGAAGACCAACGACTCCTCATTTTCCGTTTGGTACGACAGCGTCTTCACCTCCGTCGTCCGCAGCGTGGCCTTCGCTACCCGAGATCCATCAAACGCGGTAGACGCGGCTAACGACGCGTTTTTGAAGGCGTTCGAGCGCTGGGACCGAGTTCAAGCCATGGACTCTCCCAAAGCGTGGGTCATTCGGGTGGCGTTGAATCAATCGAAGCGCCATTGGCGGAGACGGCAAGTTGAGCAAGGGTCTGCGCAGTCCCTTCAGTCTGCTTGCAGAGACCTGGATGAGCGCGACATCGCCCTTTGGCTAGCCGTCTCTGCATTGCCTCCGAGGCAACGCGAGGCGGTCGTGCTCAAGTATGTGGCTGACCTTTCGGAACGAGAGGTCGCGGCAACGCTCAAGATATCGACCGGTGGGGCGTCGGCCCTTCTGGCGAAAGCGCGTGAGTCCCTTCGAAAGAGCTTGGAGAGCAGTCATGGATAAACACCGATCGGACCCTTTCGCCCAAAGCTTTGAGCGTCTGGCGGGGAAGATGCCTGTTCCTGAGGGCGACGCGTCGGAAGTCGAGACGCAGGCCATCAGGCGAATGAGACATCGCCGACGCAACCTTGTGGTCGTCACCGCCGCAGTCATGGTGCTCATTGGTGCGACGGCGTTATCAGTGTCGACAAGGTCGGCCCAGACGATCGAAGTTGCTGCTGGCGGTGCCGCCACGGACACGACGGGGGGATCGATCCCAGCGACCTCGCCAACCACTGACCCACCCAGCGCGACCGCCTCGACAGTGGTGACTTGGCCACCGACGACTCAGAGCCCGCCGCAATCTGGCCCGGAAGGTAGCTCTTCGCCGCCGGTGTTGGCGACATATGTGCCCGATCCGTCCGGCGTGGGACCGCAGGCGTACTTCGAGGGTCCGCTGGTTGTGGACTCGACTGGCTGCCTCCGGTTTGACAACGAGGACTGGCTCGTCCTGCTCCCCGGCACAACCCAGACCATTTCCATCGACCCGTTGGTGCTGGAGCTGCCGACCGGTGTGAGTTTGCGCGCTGATGGGAGCTCGAGCCGAATCTCTGGGGGCGTGATGTCCCTGGCCAGTGCCATGACTGGGCTCGGGGCGGACGCCGGGGCCTGCGCATCCGACCAGGTATTGATCGTCACGGCCGTCAGCGAATGATCCCGAGGCAAGGCACCGCGCTGACTCGAGTTCCACGTCCCGGGGCGCTTCCGGACGGGGCCTTCAGGTCGCCCGGCGGAGCAGATCAACGATCCGGATCGACGCCTGCAGCCTCTGCACCGTGCTAGTCCGCCCCCGCGAACAGTGCATGACCGGCTGCTCGATTGGCACCTCGAGCGGGTCGGGCACCGAGGTCTCGGCGGCACCCTTCCCGGCTCGGAATACTAAGGACGAAGGCCCCCTTCGCGCTCCTGGCTCGACGTCGGGCCCTAACCTCCGAGTCGTGACCGTCTGGAACCACGTGGGACACCACGTCGCCGACCTCGACCGATCGATCCGCTTCTACGAGGGCGTGTTCGGGTTCGTGGAGCTCACCCGCCTGGAGATCCCCGACGCGGTGGCGTCCACGCTGCTGCGGGTGTCCGAGCCGGTCGGGCTCACCGCGGTGTACCTCGGGCTCGGCGGCGCGGTCCTCGAGCTGTTGCACCTGGACCGGCCCGACAACGACCGGCCCCGTGAACGGCCCTTCACCGAGCCGGGCCTCACCCATGTGTCGTTCACCGTCGACGACGTGGCCGCCACCTGCGCCTCCGTGCGCGACCACGGGGGGGAGGTGCTCGAGGACACCGACATGGGCGGGTTCGCCATCCTGGTGCGCGATCCCGACGGCCAGGTGCTGGAGCTGTTGCCTCCGGGGGCGCTGCCGAGGATCGTGGCAGATCGAGCGTGACGACCTTCCCGATGCTCGGCCATGCGCCGCAGTTGGTCGGGAAGGAGTCGAGGCTCGGATCCTCAGAGCTCAGCTCAGCTCAGCTCAGGTGCTGGGCTCCGGGTCACGGGGGAGCCCGAGCAGGCGTTCCCCGATCACGTTGCGTTGGATCTCCGAGGTGCCTCCTGCGATGGTGAGGCAGCGGTTGGCGAGGAACCCGAACGTCCACTGTCCGGGCGCTCCGGGCTCGGTGGTGGCGCCCTCGGGGCCGAGCAGGGACAACCCCAGCTCCTGGGTGCGTTGGTCGTGTTCCACGCCGAGCAGCTTGCGCACGCTGGCTTCCGGTCCTGGCTGGGCGCCGCTGAGTGAACGGGCAGCGGTGCGCAGACCCATGACGGCCAGTGCATGGGCCTCGGCCACCAGCGCGCCGAACTGGTCCAGGAGCAACGCGTCGTCGATGTCGTCGCTCCCGGAGTCGATCCGCTCGCAGACGAGCGCGATCAGCGCTTCGATCCCGCCGCCGAACGAGGAGCCGCTCCCCATCGAGACCCGTTCGTTCGCCAAGGTCGTCCGCGCCAGTGGCCAGCCGCCGTCGACCTCGCCGATGACGCCGTCGTCGGGCACGAACACCTCGTCGAGGAAGACCTCGTTGAACATCTCCAGGCCGGTCAGCTCGCGCAGCGGTCGGATGTCCAGACCCCGGGTCGTCATGTCGATGACGAAGTAGGTGATGCCCTGGTGCTTCGGAGCGGTCGGATCGGTGCGGGCAAGGCAGATGCCCCAGTCGGCTTCTTTGGCCATGGTCGTCCAGACCTTTTGGCCGCTCAGTGACCAGCCGCCGTCCACTCGCGTGGCGGCGGTGGTCAGGGCCGCCAGGTCGGAGCCGGCCTCGGGCTCGCTGAACAGCTGGCACCACGAGATCTCGCCGTACAGCGTCGGTCGGACCCAGCGCTCCTGCTGCTCCGGCGTGCCGTGGGCGGCGATGGTGGGCGCCGCCCACGCGCCCACCTGGAGGTGCGGCGCTCGGACCCGGGCGCGACGCATCTCCTCGTCGATCACCACCTGCTCGACCGCCCCGGCCTCCCGGCCCCACGGCGCCGGCCAGTGGGGGACCATCAGGCCAGCGTCGGCCAGCGGCACCCTGCGCTGGTCCTTGGGCAGGGCAGCGATCTGGTCGACCGCCACGGCGATGTCGGCCCGCAGGGCCTCTGCCTCCGGCGGCAGCTCCAGCGTCAGGTGGCGGCGGGTTCCCGAGATCGCCGCTCGGGCGAGATGGTCCCTCCAGCGTCGGTGTCCGCCGAAGAGCTGACGCCGCGCGACCGCACGACGCAGGTACAGGTGGGCATCGTGCTCCCAGGTGAAGCCGATGCCGCCGAGCACCTGGACCAGGTCCTTCGCGTCGTCGACGAAGGCGTCCAGGGCGAGCGCCCCGGCCGTGGCCACGGCGACCTGGGCCGAGGGGCTCCAGGGGTCGTCGCCGTCGAGGGCCGCCGCGGCGTCCCAGACCGCTGCTCGTGCTGCCTCCAGCCGCACCAACATGTCGGCGCAGCGGTGCTTCACCCCCTGGAACTGACCGATCGGTCGGCCGAACTGACGCCGTTCGCGAGCCCATGCCGCCGCGGTGTCGACGCACCACCCGGCGCCGCCGACGGCCTCGGCCGCGGCGAGCACGATGCCGATCGCCTCCACCCGTTCGGTCGTGACGCCGTCCAGGGGCGCTCCGGTTGCGGGCCCGTCGAGCTGCAGTCGGGCCAGGCCGCCGGTGCCGTCCAGGGCGGTCACCGGTGTCGCCCGAAACTCGGTCGAGGGCACGGCGACCCAGGCATCGTCCGGGGTGGGCATCAGCACCACGTCGGCGGTGGCGCCACCCAGGACCGGGGCGTCGCCGATGGCCACCGCCGCAGGACCGGTCAGGCGCGCGCCCGCCAGGCGGGCGACGGCCCGGGCCCAGGCGGTGGACAGGATCGGTCCGGGAGCGACCGCACGGCCGAGACCCTCGAGCACCACCACGAGCTCGGAGAAGCCGAGCCCACCGTCGGGGTCGAGGCTCAACCAGCCCAACTCGTCGAGCTCGGTCCACGACGGGGGCAGGTGGGAGGCGTCGGCGTCGGTCGCGTCCCGGGCCGCCGCGGGCCCGCAACGATCCGTGGCGAAGCGGGAGACCGCCTCGGCCAGGAGCTCGTGGTGGTCACCGATGGCCAGACTCACGATGTCGTCCTCCTCTCGCGGCGATTCCGACTCGGGAATCTAACAATCGTGTCACCATAGTGGTGAGCGGGAAGCGTCCGAAGGACTCGGGTCCGAAACGACGGGGGGATCACAGTGATGGCTGGGTTGTGCGAGGGCAGGGTAGCGATCGTGACCTGCGGCATCGGGCGGGAGCACGCGCAGCTGCTGGCGCGGGTGAGGTCATCGAGCTCGGGCTGCGCAACGCCTGTCCGAGCGGTGACCTGGATGGTCGTGACGATTCCGAACGGTTCTGAGGGGCCGTGATGGACCTGGGAGGTGCCCGTGTCCTGCTGACCGGAGCGTCGGCGGGCATCGGTGCGTCACTGGCGCCGATGCTGGCGAGCCGAGGCGCCGTGCTCGCCCTGTGCGGGCGCGACCGGACCAAGCTGGACGCGGTGGTCGAGGAGTGCCGGCGCTCAGGTGGCGAGGTGCACGCCCACCAGGTGGATCTGGTCGACCCGGTCGACGCGGAGCGCCTGGTGCAGGAGGTCGAGCGTCAGCTCGGCGGCGTCGACGTGCTGGTGAACAACGCCGGCACGCCCATGCGACGACGGGTGCAGCAGCTCACCGGCGACGAGCTCGGACGGACGATGACGACCAACTTCGAGTCGCCCGCCCGCATGACCATGGCGGTGCTACCGGGCATGCTCGGGCGTGACCGCGGCGTGATCGTGAACGTGTCGAGCTTCGGCGGACGGGCGGGCGTTCCATCCGAGGCCGCGTACTGCGCATCGAAGTTCGCACTCTGCGGATGGAGCGAGTCCCTCGCGATGGACCTCTGGCACACAGGGGTGGAGGTGCACCTCATCATCCCTGGTGCCATCGACACGGACATCTGGGACCGCCCCGGCAACGATCCCGCCCACTTCTCCGGCGAGCTCGAGCCCCCCGAGACCGTGGCATCGGGCATCGTCGCGGCGATCGAGGGGGGCGGATTCGAGCACTACCTGCCCGACCTGTTGCCCATCGCCGAGTTCAAGACCTCGTCGATCGACGACTTCCTGGCCGGTGCGGTGGCCTTCGCCGACGCTGCGGAGCAGTCCGACGGCGGCGCTGCTCAGCAGCGGTAGAGGCGCTCGGCGTTCGCCGCATAGAGCAGATCGATCTCGTCGGCGGGGAGTCCGGACGTCACCTCGGCGCAGGTGGACCAGAGCTGGTCGAGCGAGCCGTGCAGCCCATCGACGGGGAAGTTGCTCCCGAACAGGCAGCGACCCACCCCGAAGGTCTCGATCGCCGGCTCCAGCCACGGGCGGAAGAGGTCGGCGCTCATGGCCCCCAGCGGCATCGCCAAACCGGACAGCTTGCAGTTGACGTGGTCGCCCGCGGCGGCCAGCGCGGCGAGGCCCTCGAGCCACCGCGCCCGCTCGCCGTCATCGGCCGAACGGGGCCAGCCGGTGTGCTCCACCACCACGGTGAGATCTGGATGGGCGGCGAGGCGCCGGGCGGCGTCGACCAGGTCCGGCGGGTGGGCCATCAGCTCGAAGACCAGGTTCCGTTCGGCCAGGGCCCGCAGCACCTCGTCGTCGGGCACCGGTGGGGCCTTCGGGTTCATCGGGCGCACGCCCCGGAAGCGGGAGGCGGCCAGTTGCTCGTCGAGGACGGCGATGGCCTCGGCGACCGACTCCGTGGCGGGCAGGCCGCCGATGAGCGCCGCAGGTGCACCCTCGGCATCCGCTCGGCGATCCAGCTCCAGGGTCTCGGCCACCGAGTGGCGGCCGGTGGCGGCGGCGACGTTCACGAGCTTGTCGACCCGCCAGTCGCCCGCCTCGGCGGCGTAGGTCGCCGCATCGAAGCGCCTCGCCATGCCGGAGACGTCACCCATGCCCAGGTCATGGCCACCGCCCAGGTAGGGGTACCAGTCGGTGCGCGCCGGGTCCCACAGGTGGACGTGGGCGTCGACGATGCGGGCGGGCGAGCTCATGTGGCCAGCTCCCGGAGGACATCGCCGAACCACGGCGGCAGTTCGGGGCCGCCGAAGGTGATGCTCGCAGCCGGCCGCGGGTGGCTGCGCAACCCGAGCCATCCGGCTCCGACCACCAGTTCGGCCCCCGCGAGCCCGGTGAGGTCGGAGGCGGTCATCAGCTCGACGACCAACGAGGCGGCCGCCGCGGACTCGTCACCGGCCTCGAGCGCGACCGCGAACGCCGAGACACGGTCCTCGGTGGCCCGCCGGGCGGCGCGGGTCAGTTGGCTGGCGGCCTGGGCTCGACTGCGCCCGCCCGAGGTGACGGCGTCGACCACGTGCACCAGACGGAGCGGACCCCCGTGGGTCGAGGTGTGCTCGGCGGCCGCCCGAGCCCAGCTGGCATCCGCGTGGATCTGCTCCTCCAAGCCGTCGTGTTCGGCCAGCACGGCCCGCCAGCGGTCCTGTTCGGCGACCGGTTGCGGCGCGGCCATCGCCACCACCACCGCATCGAGCCGACCGAGTCGGGCCCTGGCGTTCTCCAGGGCGCCACGAGCGGCGTCGAAGCCGCCCGCCGTGGCCGGCACCACCAAGGTCGACACGCCTCCCGATCGGAGCCTCTCGGTGATCTCGGATGCCAACTCGTCGCGGTCACTCACGACCGCGGCGGCGCGGACCTCGCCGGTATCGCCGGTCGACGTGCTGTGGGCGGACGCTCCATGCTGGTCGAAGATCGAACCGAAGCGGGCGTTCGCCCCCCCGGTGGTGCGTTGGCCGTTCTCGGCGGCGACGAGCGTCGCGACCACGGCGTGCAGCACCGCGTCGATCGACGCGACGGCGCCGGTGCGGACGACCTCGAGGAGCCGGGGCGGTTCCACCAACGCCACCTCGGAGCCGCCGGCGAACAGGACCTGTCCCTGCAGCCCGACGGGTCCGTGACCCATCAGGAACGCGCCGAGTGGGCCGAGGTGCTCCGGCTCGGGCATCGAGCCGAGCGACAGACCGCCGGTGGCCGACGATCCACCCGGGGGAGGTGCGGACCGGGAGCTGGCCGCGCGGCCGAGCGCGGCGGTGACCATCCTGGTCATGGCGATCGGGGAGATGGCGTTGATCGTCACCCCCGGGGGCGCCACCCCGCCGAGCTGCCAGGTGAGCGCGGCGACCGCCCGCTTCGCGCAGCTGTAGGCGCCGGCATCGGCTGCCCGCCAACCCGATCCGGAGGTCACCCCGAGGATGTGCCCCCTGCCCGCGGCCGCCATGATCGGCAGGGCGGCGTCGACCACGTTGCGGTACCCGCCGAGGTGCACCGCGAGCAGCGCGGACCAGTCCTGCTCGCTGCCCTTCGCGAAGCCGGTCGGGCGGGTGATGCCCGCCACGTTGACCACGCCGTCGAGCCGGCCATGGGTGTCCACGAGCTCGGAGAACAGCTCGCCGATGCCGTCGCGATCGGTCACCGAGAGGTTCGATGCGTGCGCGCTGCCCCCGCTCGCCACGATCCGTCCCGCCGTGGTCTCCTCCGGGGACGGGAGCTGCTCGGATCCGTCGACCGAGACCAGCGGATCGACCGTCACCACGTGGTCGCCGCGCCGGCCGAGCTCGGTGGCGATCGCCGCGCCGATGCCGCCGCCGCCGCCGGTGACCACCACCACCCGTCGGTCCGTGGCGGGCCCGCTCATCGCAGCTCGAGCCCCTCGAGCGTCCCGGCGTCGGTCCAGGACGTGAGCAGGTCGCGATAGGCGAAGAAGTCGCCGAAGCCCCGTCCGAAGTTGCCGTTCCGGGGGTTCAGCAGCTCGGGGTGGCCTTCGTTGTTGATGCGCGAAGGGGTGCACGCCGACATCACCGAGCTCGGGTCGACGAACGAGCTGACGATCGTGTCGGTCCACGCCTGCTGGGCCTCGGCGCGCACCTCGAACACCGGTGCCCCCCGTGCCGCCAACGTGCCGACGGTACGGCCGATCACCTGCGCGCCGAGCACGGCCAGCTGGGTGTAGTTCACGGTCACGACCGCCTGCTGGCCCGGTGCCGGCATGGCGAACAGGTTCGGGAAGCCGCCGATCATCATCCCGTAGAGGCTGGCGGCGCCGTCGGTCCAGGCGTCGGCCAACGAGGTGCCGCCCACACCGACGATGTCGTGCCCGGCGCGCCGGTGCAACGGCGTGAGCTCGGCCTCGAAGCCGGTGGCCCAGACGATGCAGTCGACCTCGTACTGGTGGCCGTCCACCACCGGTCCCCGCTCGGTGATCCGCTCGATGCCGCCGGGGCAGTCCACCAAGGTGATGTTGGGACGGTTGAAGGCGGACAGGTACTCGTCGTGGAAGCAGGGGCGCTTGCACAGGTACCGGTAGTAGGGCTTGAGGTGCTCGGCGGTGCCGGGGTCGGTCACCAGGTCGGCCACCCGGCGGCGGTGGGCCTCCATGATCTCGAAGTCGAGCGCCTCGGCCCGCCGCAGGTAGTCGCCGAAGCTCTCACCCTCACGCTTGCGCGGCGGGTTCTGCACCGCGGCGTAGTGGCGCGTCCAGCCGTCGTCGGTGAGGTCCTGGTCCACGGCGCGACCGAGCATGACGGCCTGGAAGTTGTCCATACGAGCCTGCTGCCAACCGGGTTCGAGGTGGTCGGCGAACGACGCGTCGGTGGCGCGGTTGCCCCGCTCGCCGATGGCGGAGGGGGTGCGCTGGAACACCAGCACCTGCGCCGCGGCGTCGGTGAGCGGCGTGACGCACTGGATGCCCGTGGCCCCGGAACCCATGAGCGCCACCACCTTGTCGCCCAGCTCCGTCATCGGCCGGCCGGGTGCTCCGCCGGTGTAGCCGTAGTCCCAGCGCGCCGAGTGGAACGAGTGGCCGGAGAACGCCTCCATGCCGGCGATGGCCGGCAGCTTGAGCAGGTTCAGGATGCCGACGGCCAACACGTAGTACCGGGCCGCGATCCGGTCGTCGCGGTCGGTGCGGATCTGCCACCGGCCGGTGGTCTCGTCCCAGGCCGCCCCGGTCACCCCGGTGTGGAACAGCGCGTCGGAGCACAGGTCGTAGCGCCCCGCGATCGCCTCCAGGTGGCCGAGGATCTCCTCGCCCGAGGCGTACCTGTCCTTCGGCACGTAGCCGAGATCCTCGAGCATGGGGAGGTAGATGTACGACTCGACGTCACACATGACGCCCGGGTAGCGGTTCCAGTACCAGGTGCCGCCGACTCCACCCGCCTGGTCGATGATGCGGAACCGTTCGACGCCGGCCTTGCGCAGCTCGACACCGACGAGGATGCCGGCGATGCCCCCGCCCAGGATCACCACGTCGGTCTCGTCGGTGATCGGGTCCCGTTGCCCGACCGGCGTGAACGGGTCGTCGCGGTAGGGCGCGAAGCGCTCGTCGGTGGCGAGGTCGCGGGTGTCGGCGCGACCGGGCACCAACCGCCTGTCCCGTTCGGCCAGGTACTTCGCGCGCACGGCGTCGGGATCGAACCCGTTCGCTGGTCCCTGCTCCACGGTGCCCCCTTCGTGTCCGATCCTGCGCTGTCTACCGGGCAACGGGCACCCCGCGCCACCGCTCCTGCTCGTCGTCGGCCGGCGCCCTCACCCGATGCCGAGGAGCTCGAGCACGTTGTCCCGCATGACCGCCCTGGTCTCGGGCTCGTCGAACTCGGGGATGTCCTTGACGAACGCGCAGGGGTCGGCCAGACCCTCGGTGTGGGGGAAGTCCGAGCCGAACAGCAGCCGCTCGATGCCGATCTTCTCCTTGAGGAGGTCCATGTCGTCCTCGTAGTACGGCGCCACCCAGACCTGCTCGGTGAACTGGTCGACCGGATGGCGGCCGAAGGCGAAGGGCATCTTGCCGCGAGCATCGTGCAGGTTGCGCAGCAGGTCGGGCACCCACATGGCACCGTTTTCGATGGACGCCAGCTTGAGGGTGGGGAAGCGCTCGAGGACGCCGTGGCAGATCAGCGCGGCGAACGTGTCGGAGATGCCGCGATCCGCAAACGCGACCAACGGG
>Ga0105048_10018787_pt1 | contig 10612 bp, 7 predicted proteins | sample MAT05_FD_78382 | JGI IMG/M metagenome (GOLD analysis project Ga0105048, IMG submission 78382) | Freshwater microbial communities from Lake Fryxell liftoff mats and glacier meltwater in Antarctica - MAT-05 | ecosystem: Environmental > Aquatic > Freshwater > Ice > Liftoff microbial mat | place...
AAGAAATTGTCTGGTACTGCTCCCCAACCAGCAAGTGGGTCAAGGCTAAACTTAGGAAAAAGAGTGAGTTGTACCTCACCGCTGTCCTGCCAAGTGGCCCAGGCAGCTGCATTGTCGAGGGTGATGGTACCATAAACCTTTGTGATTTTAGGATCTTCTTCCCTACAAGCGCCGAGAGAAACGACCACTGCGAGTGCTACGATCGAGAGAAAATGGAGTACTTTTTTTGTGTTTGTAATATGCATGGTGTGAAAAAATTTGATTCAGTTGGACGAGTGGTTTTTTCCAAAAACAGGAGACCGTCCAAAACCGGGTGCAAACCTAAGACGATAAAAAACGGGGATATTCACGAGATTGTCATATAAATCAGCACTTTAAAAAAACACCCAATAAGTCGCTTAAGCATGAAACAACGAGGCCTTCTTTTTCTTTCAAACTAATTTTTTGACACACTACCTTTGGCCACCTTATCCAAGCCTCTAAAGTAATTTCAAATCTTGCTAACAAGCACTTTCACATGCTAAAAATGAATAAGCACCTACTTCTTTTGTTCAGCTTGATATTCACATTTTTTACTGTAAATGCTCAAATCAAAAAGGATTCTGCGGCAAATGACCTGAATACCAATTTCAAACCCGTCAAATGGCGCAATATCGGACCATTCAGAGGTGGCCGCTCCGTTACAGCAACAGGCGTAGTCGATGATATTTATACCTATTATATGGGTACTACAGGAGGTGGCCTCTGGAAAACAACAGATATGGGGATTAACTGGTCGAACATTTCTGACGGTTTCTTCAAAACAGGATCCGTCGGGGCTGTAGCTGTTGCCGAAAACGATCCAAATGTCATTTATGTCGGTATGGGCGAACACGCTATCAGAGGAGTAATGACCCATCACGGCGATGGAGTCTATAAATCTACCGATTCGGGCAAAACCTGGAAAAAAATGGGCCTTGATTTGACGCAACATATAGCTCGAATCGTAATCGACCCCAAAGATCCAAATACGGTTTTTGTAGCCGCACAAGGGGCACTCTACAGCAAGTCTACCCAAAGGGGCATTTATAAATCAACAGACGGAGGCACCACTTGGAAAAATGTACTGTATGTCGATGACAAAACAGGTTGTGCGGAATTGTCTATGGATATGAATAATCCAAGAATTCTATATGCCGCAATGTGGGAGCATGGCCGGTTGCCCTGGAAAGTCATCAGTGGCGGCCCAGGAAGCGGATTGTATAAATCCACTGATGCTGGAGAGCATTGGGAAAAAATGTCTGAAGGCCTGCCCAAAGAAATGGGTAAAATGGCCATTGCTGTCTGTCGCTCCAATGCTGAGATGGTGTATGCCTTGATAGAAAGTGATTCTGATAAAGAAGCCGGGGGCTTGTTTGTCTCCAGTGATGCCGGAAAAAACTGGTCGCGTGTGACAAATGACCACCGCTTAATTCAACGCGCCTGGTATTACATCGAACTATTTGTGGATCCTTTGAATGAAAACACTTTATATGTTTTGAGTGCCCCTTCCATGCGCTCCACAGATGGTGGCAAAACCTGGGAGGATATCTCTGGCACACATGGCGACTACCACAATCTTTGGATCAACCCGAAGAATTCCAAAAATATGATCATTGCCGATGATGGTGGAGCAGCGATCACGTTCAATTTCGGCAAATCATGGAGTTCGCAAGACAATATGCCTACTGCACAATTCTACCGAATCAATGTTGACAATCAATTTCCATATCGGATTTATGGTGGACAACAAGACAACTCTTCCGTTTCGATTGCCCACCGCGAATTGGGCAGTGGCCACATCAGTACCGCAAGTTGGACGTATTCAGCGGGTGGAGAAAGCGCGTTTTTAGCCTTTAATCCTGATGACCCTCGATATGTGATGGGTGGTAGTTATCAGGGTACGATTGAGCTACTGGATACCAAAGCACAAGCCGGAACAAATGTTATGGCTGCACCCATCCAGTATTTAGGGCGCGATGCAAAAGATATGAAATACCGATTCAATTGGAACGCACCAATTGTATGGTCGAAGCACGAACCGGGTACGTTTTACCACGGCGCACAGTATGTTTTGCGCACGAGTGATATGGGCAAAACCTGGACAGAAATTTCGCCCGATTTAACCCGTAATGAAAAGGCAAAACAAGGCAAAGGTGGCGGGCCTTTTACAAATGAAGCGGTAGGTGCTGAAAACTATGGGACGCTCGCTTATATCCTGGAATCGCCGCTGGAGAAAGGGGTCATTTGGACTGGGAGCGATGATGGACTCGTACATATAACTAAGGATGGTGGCAAAAACTGGGAAAATGTAACCCCAACTGGTTTGCAAGAATGCCTGATCAATGCTATTGAGGTATCGCCACACGATAAAGCAACAGCTTATATTGCTACTACTCGGTATAAATTCAATGATCATACCCCTGGCTTATATAAGACTACAGACTATGGCAAGACTTGGGTCAAGATTGTAAACGGCATACCAAACAACGCGTTTACGAGGGTAGTTCGGGAAGATGTACAACAAAAGGATTTACTTTTTGCCGGAACGGAATTAGGTGTGTTTGTTTCCTGGAATGGCGGAAAAGACTGGTCTTCCTTTCAATTAAATCTGCCGATAGCACCTATTACTGACCTTAAAATTCATCAGGATGATTTGATTGCCGCAACATCAGGCCGGTCATTTTGGATTTTGGATGACTTAGGTTTAATCCGGCAATATCGAAAGGAGCTCAAAACCACGACCATTTTCCAGCCCGAAAATGCATTCCTAGCCAATGGTAGAAGCGAATTGGATAAAACTGATGAGAAATTTACAGGAACTACTTCAATGGAAGGCGTTAACCCTGCGAATGGCATAGTAATTTATTATCATTTGCCAGATACGCTTAATTCAATACTCACCCTCGAGATCAAGGACGCCGCAGGCAATTTGGTACGCAGCTTCAGTTCCAAAAAAGACAGCTTGTATAAAAAATGGGATGGCGGCCCGCCTGAAAACCCAACATTAACAGCCCAAAAAGGGCTCAATCGCATCGTGTGGGATATGCGCTACCCTACCACAAAAGGCGTTCCAGATGCTTATTATGAATGTAGCTACAAAGGGCATAAGGCCATACCTGGGAAATATTCATTCAACTTAAAAGCGGGCGAAATGCAGGTTTCAAGCTCCGCCGAAATATTACCCAACCCATTGTATTCCACAGATTTAGCCACCTACACCGCCTACCATCAGGTAATGCAGCAAATGGAAAATGAATTCATTCAAATGCACGAACTGGTGAATACGATCTACGCCAAGCGGGAACAAATGGCTCAATTGCTGGCCAATCTACCTAACGACGCCAAATTCAAGACAATTCATACCGCAGGAGCGGCAATGATCGATAAAATGAAGGCTTGGGATGAAGACATGGTGCAACGAAAATCGAAGGCTTATGATGATGTCGAGAACTTCCCAAATAAGTTTACCGCAGATTATGTTTTTCTCATCAATCAAACAGAAAGCGACCTTCCGTCCGTGAATCAACCTTCCCTGGATCTTAAGAAAGTGCTTGATCTTGAATGGGCTAAACTCAAAGCCAGGGCAATGGAAATACTTGAAACCGATATTCCATCCATGAATAAACAGCTATTTGCTTTAGGCATAGGCGGGGTTTGGAAACAGTGATTTTGCATTTCAACCCTCATAATTTTTTGAAGACCGTACTAGATTTTACACAAATACTTACCGATGCGCACAATACTCTACTTCACCCTGCTCCTTCTCCCAAACTTATCTTTTTCTCAAAAAATGCTTGAATCGCACGAATGGTGCGGGCATAAGCATACTTTTTTTGCACCCAATTGTTTCAATCTGGAGGATGGGCGTAGCGATTCAATAGACATCATTCGTACCAATATTACCCTTAATCTGCTGGGTGTACCACAGATCAAAGCGGAATGCCAACTCGTTCTACAGGGCAAAGTTGGGGGTGTCAACGCTATTCGGTTGGATCTGGAAGGCCTGACTGTGGACTCGGTTAAAAAGTCTGGCGACCCTCAATTGGCCTTTTCTCAGGTGGGCAATTCTCTAATAATCAATTTTTCACAAGCACTTCCCACCAATGATCAAAGTTTTGTAACCATCTATTATCGAGGTATTCCGCCCACAGATGCAAGTGGATGGGGAGGCTATTACAACACAGGTGGTTACACGTTTAACCTCGGCGTGGGCTTTGCTGCAGATCCTCACTCCTTTGGTCGGGCATGGTTTCCTTGTTTTGACAATTTTGTGGAAAGATGTGCTTTTGGGGTAACTATTCTGAGTGCAAGCGGCAAGTTTGGATATAGCAATGGTCAATTAACGCAGGAGGAGAATATTCCTGGCGGAGTTTCACGACACTGGGAAAATCCGCTACCAATTCCTTCATACCTGGCATGCTTTGCATCAGGCCCCTACACCTCCTTTAAAAGAACTTATCCCGGCGAAATCGGCCCAATAGCCGTAGAAATTGCCGCCGCTCCAGCCGATACCAACAAAGTGCGCAATACTTTTATCAATTTGCCCAAAGCTATTGAAGCTTTTGAATACTGGTATGGACCGTATCGATGGAATAAAATAGGCTACTCGCTCGTACCGTTTAATTCAGGTGCAATGGAGCATGCCACAAACATCGCAATTGGGAGAGTATATATTGACGGTACGTTGAACTACGAAACCTTATGGGCACACGAACTTAGCCACATGTGGTGGGGCGATCTCGCAACCTGTTCCACGGCTGAAGACATGTGGCTCAACGAGGGCTGGGCGAGTTATTCTGAGCATATTTTTACTGAAAAAGTATATGGCCAAACCGCTTTTCGAAATGCCGTCCGCGCCAACCATCTAAATGTTTTACAAAATGCCCACATCTCAGAAGGTGGATACCTGGCAGTCTCTGGTGTGCCACACAGCCTAACTTACGGTACGCATGTTTACAATAAAGGTGCTTCGATTGCCCATAATTTGCGTGGGTATCTAGGCGATTCGCTGTTTCGGGCTGGTTGCAGAGCAGCTTTATCACAGACTGAGTTCGACGATTGGAGCAGTACCGAATTACGCGACAAACTCGAGGTTGCAACAGGCGAAGATCTGCATGATTTTTTTGAGGATTGGGTGTTTGCCGGAGGGTATCCTGATTATTCCGTGGATTCGCTAAAGTTGATTTTTTCACCTTTTGATGCCCCAACTATCGCGCAGGTTTTTGTCAAGCAAAAATTGCGTGGCGCACCACATTTTCACCACAATGTGCCTTTGGAATTTACTTTTATGATGAGCGACGGGCAACGCCAATATAGCCGTGGAACCGTTTCAGGAGAAAATTCGATGCTAGAGTTTCAGTTTACAGCTTGGGGACCTGCACCTCAAACCGTTTTTGTCAACACCAATGTAAAGCTCCTACAGGCCCGGTCTGAAGGCGAAAAAACAATCAAAACTACTGGCGGCACTAACTTTGGAGCGGCGAAACTTAACCTTACAGTCAATAGCGTTGGCCCTGATTCTGTGCTTTTCCGCGTGGAGCATCACTTCGCTGCACCGGATAATGCCGGAGCCAATCCGAATGGCTATATCTTAACTAACCGCTACTGGTCTATATGGACTGATAGCAATGCCTTTCCAGCTGGTTTTGACGCACAAGCCACGCTTATATATGATGGACGCGGATCTGGAGACCAATTAGATACCGAGTTGTTCGCAGGTACAAGTTCTTCAGAAGACAGTGTATTGTTGCTTTATCGTCCCGGAGCTGGATATGCTTGGCAACAATGGCCTACTTATACCAAAATCACCCTGGGCTCTACCATGGATAAGTATGGTCAATTGCGTCCGACCCATCTCATTCCTGGGGAATACACGATTGGAAAGGGCTTATCAACAAATGCGACTAAAAATCCTAATCCATTAGGCAAAATCGAAATTGCGCCCAACCCAACTACTGGGCTGGTCCGCATCCGAACAGCGGAAACAATTGAAAACGCAACACTGATCGTTGCCGATGGTGAAACTGAAAAAACATGGCGTTTTTTACCTACGACGGAGGCGGAATTTGATTTAAGTGCATTTACGCCAGGTCAATACTGGCTTTTGTTAGATGGTAAAACAGGCAGCGTTCTTTGTCCAATTATCAAGCATTAAATCTATCGAAATTCATCAAGTTCAGCGAGTTTCGTTTTCGCTTTTTGAATGTTTTGATTCACGCCCTCGTGTTTTGGATTGATTTTAAAAGCACGTTCAAAATATTCTAAGGCTTTTTTAGGATTATTGGCATTGAATTGAACCGCGCCGCAGTTTTGCAGTGCGTCAAAGTTGTTTGGATTAAAGGCTAAAAGTTTATCCCAGTAATCTAAAGCCTTCTGAGGCTCCTTGTTATTGAAAGCTATAATGGCTAAGTTATTAAGTGCCCCCTCATAAGTGGAATCTATTTTCAATGTTTTTTCGAAGGCTATTCGGGCATCCTCTGTTTTACGGAGTGCCATGTATGTAACTCCGAGATTGTATTGTGCTTCTGAATATGCAGGGTATATTTCTAAGGCCTTCTGATAATAAATTGCAGCTTTTGAAAAGGGTTCTATCCTGTTTTTATCGGCTGGATTTTGCATACCCTCTGCCAACTTACGCCAGTATGAGCCATAATGATTTTGCGCTCGGGCACTGTTTGGGGCTGTCTCCAGTCCCGATGTGAACAGTTTTTCTTGCGAAGCCCATACTTGAGTACGGGTGTAGGTTTTGACCGTATACAAGAGCAATATTCCCCCCACTAAACCATATAAAATGGGCTTTGAAATTTGAAATTTTTGAGCCAATGCAACCATTCCCCAACCTAAAGCCAAACAAAAACCAGCAGAGGCACTGAATAAAAACCTTTCAGCCATTGTTGCGCCAATTGGCGTTAGAAAATTGGAAACCAAAACCAGCATCACAGCATAAAATCCGATTGCGTAAGCATATATTTTTTTGGATAAAAGCCCCCAAAGGAAAATAACTGCCAATAACAAATGAATTACTATTGAAATCAAGAACCCCGGATCGCTTAATCCTACCAATGGCACCTGATTATAGGAGTAATCATAACTTAAAGGATGTGGGAAAATCAATAAACTCAAATACTTTCCTAATATCATGATTCGGCTGGCAAACCATTCACCGCCAGTCTTGGCTCCAGAGAGTGTATTGTTGACAAGATCATTGATATCTGAAGCAAAAAACATATTGTCCATTGCATTACCACGCATAAGGAAATATATGGCTACAGGTATTAAGTATAAGGCCGAAATACTTGCGATACGCTTTGGTTTTTGATTGGTGAAAAACCAAAGCGTCAAAGGAACTAGCCCTAACATAGCTAAACCCGTTTCTTTGGACAGTGTAGCGGCAAGATAGCAGACCAAGCTGAGGATTAAATCTTTGCGCTTATTTCCATCCAAGGCGTATTTTAGTACGTATAGGAGACTCCCTGTTGCAAATAGAAAACTTAATATTTCATCGCGGCTTTTTATATTGGCAACTACCTCTGTGTGAATTGGGTGTGCAACAAAAATTAAGGCCGCCAACAATGGAATCATACTTTCACGACTCAATGCTTTTTTTAAAAAAAGGTAAAAAACACCGCTGGCTAAAGCATAATAAAACACATTAAAAAAGTGATAGGATCCCGCAGTGCCCTTAAACATGGTTTTTTCTAAAGCAAAAACGACCAACGTCAGCGGTCGATAAGACTGATCATTCATGCCATTGAACCCATAAAGCGTTCCGTGCGTAAAAATATCCATTACTCCTGCGATCCCTTTATTAACGAACGCATTGTTGCGCGTCATGATTTCATCGTCTAAAACAAAGTCAAAACCGAATGTAGCCGCATAAAGGACTACTGCAGCAAACATTACTAGCCACACATACCAATCGCGGGGCATCGGATTGAGCCGAGGCGAAGGTTGATTTTCCGTAATTAACTTGTTTTTTTTACGCATCAGACTAAAAGTTTTTGAATCCACACAAAAATACGAGAATTTGTAATGTTAGGCTATCTCATTTACGACCCACATACCTGCAAAAACATTTTGATTGCTTTTATTACCCACGGATGCTTACCTGGCTTCTTGTTTACAATTTATGAAGAAGTACTTTTACCCCAAAAAATGAGTTCTCTCATGGTGTAATGAAGGTGACCAATTTCGGTTTCCCCGTTCCATATGAAGTTATCCCGCGTGCTGTAGCTTTTCAAAACAAACAAACACCTTCCAAAGATGATTGCCGATTCAAACGCTTTAATTTTTAATCCGAAAATCTTTCTCGCCCCCCTTTTCATTTTCTTTTTTATCGGTACTGCAAGCCCCCAAATAGGTGCTCCGAATCAACGTGAAGCACTTGATTTGAAAGCCATTCATGACGTGGCCCAAATGATATCCGATTCATTCGGAGCACCAGTGGATTTGGTGGAAGGATTTATCCGAGAAGCTAAACAAATGGAGCGCGACGAAGGTGTGCCGGCTACTGCATTTATCGGCATTGCCATTTTGGAGAGTGCAGGCTTCACGAGTTATTTGTACGAGAATGCCAAAAACCCCTTTGGGATGCGTGCGACTAAGATTTGGCATGGCGAGACCTTTTTTATGTGGCATGAGGGTACCGATTCGCCTTTTAGAAAATACAGCAGTCCGCGCGAGGCCGTACGTGATTTTGCGGCCTTCCTGAACAGCCGAAAATGGTTTCGAGATGCCTTGGCTTGCCCTGCTTCCGATTTGGAATGTTTCCTCCAAGCTATGAGTGCTGATCCCGTCAAAAAGGAACCCGGCTATGCTGCTGATCCAGAATGGGCCAACAAAATACGGCGGGTAATCAAAAAATACGGCTTGGATCGCTTGAGGTAATTCTAAAAAAACACCTCTTGTGCTACCCGAAATGTATTGGCATGTGCCTCTACAATGTCTGCAATTCGTGGAGAATAGCCGCCACCCATGCTGACCACGACTGGCAATTGGTTGGCCTTACAGCAGGATAGTACTACCTCATCCCGCTCGCGGCATCCTGCTCTGCTTATGCTTAGACGGCCCAGTTTGTCGGACTCCAGAATATCTACTCCGCTCTGATAAAAGACAAAATCTGGCTGAAATTCGTCCACAATCCGTGGTAACGTTTCGCGTAAAATTTTTAGGTAAAATGAGTCTTCTGTACCATCTGGCAAGCCAATATCGAGGTCAGAGGTTTCTTTCCGGATGGGGTAATTCCGTTCCCCGTGCATAGAAAAGGTAAATACTCGGGGTTCGTTTTCAAAAATTTTAGCCGTGCCATTGCCTTGGTGTACATCCAAATCCACCACCAGAATTCTAAGGGCTAAACCCTGCTGCAACAACCAATTGGCCGCTATGGCCTGATCATTAAAGCAGCAATATCCTTCGCCCCGATCTGCAAAAGCATGGTGGGTGCCTCCTGCTATATTCATTGCGCACCCGAACTGCAAAGCCCAATGCGTACATTCTAGTGTGCCATTTGAGATGTGACGTCCGCGCCGAACAAAATGTTCATTGATCGGGAATCCAATCGCGCGAATTTCCTTTTCTGAAAGCCGAAGCTCATTCATTTTTGCCCACCATTCTGGGGTATGTGTAAGCAGTGCAAGTTCCTCCGTCAGTAACTCGGGATGAAAAAAGTTGCGCTCACTGACGGTTCCTTCCCAAAGCAACTGCTCCGGTAGAAGCTCATACTTCGCCATAGGAAAGCGATGGCCTTCCGGAAGTTCGTATTTGTAAATGGGCGAGAAGGCAATTTTTAGCACAGTTGATTTTGGGAGGGTTAAGGGAAGTTCGAAGCCCTTCTTTCCTGACTCACTTCGGCGTTCGACATTCGGTGTTCGATATTCGGTGTTCGATATTCGATATTTTTACGCGCACCCAACATGTAGATAATCAGGTGTTTTCATTGGCTTGATTCCCTGCCTTCACTCCTCAAACTCCAAATGCATCTTATGAAAAAATCGATGTAACAATGGGGACAAGATCAAACCCGAGGCAGCAAGGAAAACCACCCCGCTATACAGCGCATAAAACCCGGCAAAAATTTGAACTCCAGCTCGCTTTTGGATCGGTAAGGCTTCAATATCCAAACCAGGCCCCATGCCTGTCAGAATCATTGAGGCATTGTAAAAAGATTCTATCCAACCTATTTCGGCTAAATATCGGTAACCAATCATGCCGATTAGTAGCGAAACACCAATAATCAGCACTGCAACGCCTGAATAGCGCAGCACCCTATTTATAAAATGACGCCTCGGCAAAAGCGCTTGGGACTTGTGTTCAAACATAATAAGAAACCTAAACCTGCAAATCGGGTCAAAAGTATAAATAAGGTCAAAAAAACGGCCTTCGAGATTCAAAAGAAATCTCGAAGGCCATATAATATTACAAAATCTCTGGGTTTAGCACTTAACGCACCACCGTCACATCCCCTTTGAGGAGCAACTTTTGTCCGTCAATCAATTCCACTTCAGCCCACCAGACAAACACGCCGGGGTTCACAAACTCTCCCTTGTAATCTCCAGGCCAACCCAAAGATGGATCATCCGGCAGGAAGTTCCTG
>Ga0105048_10018789_pt1 | contig 10612 bp, 5 predicted proteins | sample MAT05_FD_78382 | JGI IMG/M metagenome (GOLD analysis project Ga0105048, IMG submission 78382) | Freshwater microbial communities from Lake Fryxell liftoff mats and glacier meltwater in Antarctica - MAT-05 | ecosystem: Environmental > Aquatic > Freshwater > Ice > Liftoff microbial mat | place...
TGCTCTATGATCAAGTGGGTCGAGGCATAATACACACCAAGGATACTCTCTTACACTTCGTTTCTGCTACTAAATACTACCTTTTTAACATTTCTACCCAACTATTTATCAATTCCATTCTCTCCTGAAAACTTTTTTAAAAGTGCCGCGAAGCGGCACTGATCAAAAGGTTTCTGCGAAGCAGAAACCTAGAAGCTTTTCGTTTCTGAAGTGGAGAGCATCGGAAAATCGAATTTCACCGCCTACGAGTCGTGCCGGTTTGCACCATAACACTAAATGATATGTGCCTTCACCGAGTTGCGCTACGTGATGTTAAAGCAAGGGTTGCCTGCTTCCAGCTTTCTGGCTTTCTGCACTATGTACACTATCTTAGCTATTGGTTAGTGTACTCATTAGCCAACAGCCTATTCAGCTCTGCTACTGCGTAAAGCGGTACTATCAAAATATCATCTAAACGACCGAAATTTTCAGTGCTCACTCGAATTCCAAGCGCTCTTTTCTTTTCTTGCATAAAAATTCGCAAGCTATGCATAGCTCCCTTGCCCGATGATTTCACTTCCAGCGGGAATATCTTGCCATGCAGTTGCAGCAGATAATCCACTTCGGCATTGGCGCTCTTAGATTCTCGGTGCCAATAAAATAAGGTCTCTTGGGCATAGGAGGGCTGACTCCAAAGGATCTCTAGACCGCAATAAGCCTCGGCTAAGGGCCCTTTAGTAATCAGCATTAGTGGATCGAGAAGTGCTAACTCTGAAACTGGGAGCCCACTCAATCGACTGTAGATTCCGATATCTAGTGGTAGAGTTTTGAATTTCGTCAAATCTTTCTCAGCGCCTAACGGCAATCCGTTGCCCGAACTGTGAAATACCTTATGCACTATGCCTGCTTTGACAATCGTCTCCAGCGCTTGATGTACCGTCTTTGAATTCGCGTCTCTATATGCATGCGAGTAAACAAATTTTTTACCGACTTGAACTGCAGCGGAACGGAATGTTTCTCGTAGCTGCTCTGTCTGTAAGCGCTTTCGGTATTTTGCAAAATCATCTTCGTAGCCAGTGACTATTAAGCTATGGAGGCGCCCAACGTCATTGAGAGATTGAGTTTGGGCGTAGTTTGCCAACACTTCGGGCATCCCGCCTATCGAAAGATATGTTTTTAGAAGTGCTAAGCTTTTATTGTGCAATAGTTCCGACAGTGGGCTAGTCGGAGAAGCCCGTTTAATTTGTTCAAGTAAGAGTTCTTCTTTTAGCGCAACGAGAAACTCGAAATAGGTAATTGGATACATGTAGAGATACTCAACCCTTCCAACACCGAAAGAAGGCAGCTCTTCTAAAGCAAATTCTAGTAATGACCCGGTTGCAATGACGTGTAGGTGTGGGCGCTTTTCATGAAAGAATCGAAGTGCACTTATTGCGTCGGGACAGGCTTGAATTTCATCAAAAAAAATCAGCGTTTCACCATCGACTATTGGTATTCCAAAAAAAGCACTAATATTTTGCAGGATGCCGGCAGGATCCAGTGATTTATTTGAAAAAAGAGTGTGAACTTGTGGTTGCTCAAGAAGATTTACTTCGATAAAACTTTTAAATTCTTGTCCCAGTTGGCGCACGATGAACGTTTTGCCAACTTGTCTGGCCCCTCGTAATAGGAGAACTTTTCGAGAGGCTTTCCCTTTCCATGCACGAAGCTGGTTGAATATAGAGCGGGGAATATGCATAGAGGTCAAGAATATGCCAAAATACAAGGGTAAGTTACTATAATTATGCCAAAAGACAAGAATAATAATTGTGCAGGAAGAGTTCTTGGACTAAGCCAAAATCGCGAGAGAGGAGCTGGTAGCAGGTAACTCAGGCCAATTTCAAGTAGCATAAAGTAGCTTGCGATAACCTCTTGTTCCCGCGATAGATTTTTATGTTGCAGGGCGAAAATCACCACTACCGAAGAGTGTGCTTATCAAGTTCTGGCTAGAAGCTTTTCGTTTCTGAAGTGGAGAGCATCGGAAAATCGAATTTCACCGCCTACGAGTCGCGCCGGTTTGCACCATAACACTAAATGATATGTGCCTTCACGCTACTTGATGTTAAGTCACTTGAAGTAAGCAAGGGTTACCTGGTACCAGCCTTTCCTTTCGGCCTTTCGCCTTTCCAGGTACCAGCCTTCCAAGCTTCTAATCGCTGCAAAAACTAGGGAGAAGCTCGGCCTAACGGAGATTGGGGCTACATCAAATCCATCGATACACCTGAATAGTTACCCCACCTTTGTGATAGAAATTTTCATGAACATTCCGAGATACTTGTGTAAGCGTGAGAATGACTTCTCGAGAGTATTGATTATCGGGTAGCAAAAAGAGGGAAGAAGTTGAGGAAACGAGACTCCTCCACTCAGTAAATAACGGATCGGCATGTAAGGCGTTACAAAATCAATTTTGAGATCAGGGAACTCTTTTTCAAATTTGTCTCTATCTCTACAAAATACTATCCAAGGGAGGGCATCATTTGCAGTCGTCATTCTCCCTCTTTCTTCCAGTTCCCAACTTTCCTGGTCCGGCTCAAATGGTTCATGATGAAGATGTTTGTACACAAACCTTCCCCACGCTGTATTAGCAGGCTCGACCATAAGCACTTTTCCCCCGGTAGTTAACGTTCGCGAACATTCTCGGAAAAAGGATCGAACATCCGGAAGGTGATGGAATACATTCATCATCACAACTCCGCTAAGGGACGCGTTCCGAAGTGGTAGCGTTAGTCCTGAGAGCACCACATCTGCGCCCGGAAGTACCACGACGTCAGACGATATAGCATTTGGAAGTTTCTGTTTTATAAATCCGCCACCGGAACCGAGCTCTAAGATGGTTCCGTTTTCTGCAGGTAGGTTTTCTCTAAAAAAACCATACGTCTCTTCGTAGATCTCTCGCAGGAACCGCTTTTGCCTGATGAGTTTGCTATGCGCGACACTAGCAGAAGGAGAGTCGAGGCCTTCTACCGAAGCTCCACCTTTCAAGAATTTTAGAATTTTTTTTACCACCCGGGGTACACTCTTTGTTTCATGTAAACTGTGAGATATTACCACCAACACGCTCCGTTGAAGACACTCAAAAGGAAGAGTACGATGGGCAGATGAACAACCACCCATTCGCCCTCGCTTATGCTGGCCTTTTCCTCGCCGCTATTGTTTGGGGAATCGCGTTCGTGCCGCAACGGATTGCGATGGAGCATACTGGTCCATTTACCTTTAATGCGATCAGATTTGGTGGAGGCGCGGTACTGGTCGGACTCTTTCTCGGCACGACTCGCTTACGCGCTATCGGGAGAAAGGAAATCATAGCGTCATTAATAGTTGGTGGACTTCTTTATCTGGGCGCTGCCTTTCAACAGATAGGAATGGTATCCACAACAGCGGGAAAGGGAGGATTTATCACGAGTCTCTACATCGTGCTGGTTCCCGTCTTACTCTGCCTTGTGTGGAAAGAAAATATCGCATTGAGTGGTTGGATAGGAGCGCTCATCGCGGTTTTTGGAATGGGGATCCTCAGTCTCTCGGGTGATTTCAGCCTTTCAATAGGTGACGTTTGGGTTCTCATCTGCTCACTTGTTTTTTCTTTCCATGTAATCGCAATTTCAAAAAGCGGTACTAATATCGATCCGCTTACTCTTTCGGTTGGCCAGTATATTGTCTGCGCGGTTCTCAGTTTTATTAGTGCAGCTTTCTTGGAAACAAATACATGGAGCACAACTCACCGAGCCGCCATCCCCTTTCTTTACATGATATTTTTTTCGATTGGCATTGGGTACACACTCCAAGTTGTTTCACAAAAGTATGTTGTCCCATCTGCTGCCGCAATTATTTTAAGTTTGGAATCTGTATTTGCGTTATTAGCAGGCTGGACGTTATTGAATGAAACACTTACAGAAAGACAGGTAGCTGGATGCGTTTTGATGTTTATTGGAATGGCTGTCGCACAAATTCAGGATATTAGAGCGCTGTATAAATCAAAGAAACAAGTTACCGCCTGACATGAGAGCGCTATCGAAGCGATCGCAGAGCTTCAAGCACTGGTCGAGGAATGATGGTTTTAACACCTCGCTGGAGTGGTGCCCTTAAACCACTTCGTTTAAGCTCTCGGAAAAATTTGTTGACCCCCTGCTTAACTGCGCCCACTTTTTGAGGTATTTTTACGAGTCCAGGTTGAAGCCTATGAAGTAACGCATACGGGTGCTTCGGATTGGATCCAAAAAAGTTCCGATAAATGCGGCGGTGGCGCGCTCCCTCATCCTCGGAAGTAAGCAGTCTTATCTCCCCCACGCGAGTGGCGGCTGCCCGATATAATTCCCAGTCCGTGGTAATGGAGTTGAGGATCTCAGCTATCGATTCTTCGGTGCATGCCTTCGAGACCCAACCACCTCCCGACTTTGCAACTCGATCGGCGGGAGCGCCGAGCGGAGTCACTACCACTGGAACTCCGGCAGCCCAAGCTTCATCAAGGGTCAAGCAGTAGGTTTCCGGACAAAGGGACGCGATGACTACAAGATGAACTTCAAGCGCTCGTAATTTGGCTGAAAGTTCGTCTCTCTCATATCTTCCATGAAGAATTACGGATGAATCCAGCTCTTGATAAACCTCACCGACAACGTGCCACTCAACTGCTACCGAGTTGGAAAGCATTTTTACTTTTGTTAACCCAGCGATTAGCTGGGCCCCCTTATGGAGCGGCAAATAACCAATAAAGGCCACCTTGAGTGGTTCGGTGGCATTCGGCGCCGGTAATGCCAATAGCTTTTGTGGTTCTGCGCTCGTTCCGTGAGGAATGACTGTAAATTTGGCGTCTGCCTTTAGAACTTTCTCGGCGTAATTCTTTGTAGACTCCGAGAAACAAATTACTTTCCGTGCGCCCTCTAAAATCCTCTTGCCCCGCTCTCGCATCGCTTTAACGTCACTTGCAGCATAGCCGCACGCACTTACACATTCGAAGCCGTCACAATGTTTCGTATCTGGCTTCATCATAAATATTCTGGGACAGAGAAGACTATAATCGTGAAGAGAAACCACATAATTTCCGTGCGCTAGGAGCGCTTCTTCCAAGTTCGAAGCGTCGTAAGCAATTGTGTGGTGCAAATGAACCACATCAAAAACTTCCGGGTCCATGATATGGGTTGGAAGCGTGGTTCTTCCGAGCGGAATTTCATGCTCCACTCCATCAATATGAGCGCTTAAAAACATGCAATCTATTCCGGGTACGAGCGTCCAGTGACACACTCCCTTCACGTTCGAAATTAAATCTTGAACATGAAACTCCGTGCCACCGATTGAGTGCCGTCGCTCGCGGTAAGGTCCGTTGTGTAAAATATGAAGCACTTGAGGCCTTCCTTTTGCCCAACAGTTGATCATCTCATTTCTTATGCGTCCGTGTATAAAGTGAAGCGGAAAAGCGGCGCAAAATGCTGAGACACGTGGATAGTAGTCGGGGTGTCTTTCTCGAAGAATGATCTCGTTTCTCTTGCTCAGTTCATTTCGGGCTTCCTTAAAAGACATATTGCCCTTGTGATATATGAAAGTCGCATCATCTAGTATGTCCACATATCCTGCGTTTCTTGCTCTGCAGCAAAAATCATTTTCTTCCCCGTAACCTTTCCCGAAAGCCTCTTCGTCAAATCCTCCTATTTTGTCGATGACTTCGCGCCGAATGTACATGCAAAAACCAATCGCGGTCGGAAGTTCTGGATATTCCCGTGCAGACACGCGTGCAATTAAGTTTGAGAGCTCATCGAGGGTAAGACCATCGGGAAGTTCATTGTCCATGCAAAAACAAGGAAATGAGCAGATAACACCATTGTTGGTGAGCGGAGTTACTGTCGCGACAGCTGGTCGACTGTATGCCGCAGCTTGAAGCTTTCTCGTCCAACCTGACGTTACTTCAGTATCGCTATTGAGTAAAATGACATCGTCACTCTCGGAAAGAACAAGCATTGCCCGGTTACACGTTCCTACAAAACCTCTGTTTTTTTCATTCCGCATTAACGTAATTCTCTTATCACGTAACACTCTGGGACTCAGGACGTCTCGTAAGTTTCCAGCGGGACTTGCATCGTCTAATACCAGAATTCGCACGTCAGCCGGCGAATGCCGAAGTACGCTTGCGATACAAAGCTTTGTCTCCTCAAAAGCATTGTAGACGGGAATTATGACGGTTATCTTTCGATTGATCATGAAATCGCTATTTTGAAATTTCCTTTTTGTCCGTCGAGACCTTTAGGATAAAAACGATCTTTGAACGTTTGAATTTTGTGTAAGCGGTTTAGTAGTTCTAAGTCCTCGCCCTCTTCACTCAAGTTAACAATAGGTCGAAAATGAGACGAAGGACTATTTACCATCAAGTGAGCAGTACAAATTAAATCACCTTGTTTTATTAGCGAAAGACTTATCGCGATTTCTAATGCTTCAGGAGAGGTAAATTGTTCTGTCGTTAACGCAGCAAGGAGTGCGCTCTTCTTTACAGCGAGGCATCGCAGTGAAAGTGCCGACACGTTGGTATTAGTGATGAGTCTTGCAGCATATCCCGGGCTATTAGCATCAGCTCCATGAAAATTAGAAGTAATTCGCGGGGGCAAAATACTATATCCCGCATTCAGAACAGGCCCTCCGTAGCTTGTGTACTTCGGTCCACACGCTACGGTTCGTTCAGCAAGAAGCGGCTCAAAAAGTGCTTCGCGCCATCCTTCCTTTGGAAAAGCAATTTCAGTATGTGCAAGCACAATAAAATCGCCTTCAACTTGGCTCATTGATTTCTTAAGTTCAGCCGCCAGTGATTGATGCCACACACCCTCAAGTGGAATATGGTGATAGGTAATATCTTTTTGGTTGCTTGCCTCAAGAAAATCTCTCCACTCGCTTCGCTTAGGACCGAACGTTATAATTCCTATCTTTAACGAAGCCGGAAGTGTTCGACGGACGCGATAAATGCCTCTATATACGGTATTTTCAACACTTGCCGTTACGTCTCCACCCGCTCTCACTGATTCCTGAAGAGCACGAACGGCCGCGGTGAATGCATACGGTTTCGAAAGATGATTGCACGCAACAGAATCTGGATGCTTTCGCCAATGATAGAGAATTCCAGGAACATGTCGAATTCGCGCTCCAGCTCGAGCTACTCGGAGCGCCAGATCGTAGTCCTGACTGCCTTCAAAGCCGACTCTAAAGCCACCAACTTTTTTCACTAAGTCATGCCGGTAGAGAGCGAGGTGCCCCATATACATGAAGCATTGGAAATAATCGGGTGACCATTCTGGTTTGAATGTTGGTTCCTCGCGACGTCCGGACTCGTCTAATTTATCTTCATCCGAGTAAAGCACGTCGGCTTCACTATCCTCATTTAAAGCCTTTACCATTACCGAAAGAGCGTCTCTCGTTAACACATCATCATGATCGACAAATGCAATGAACTCACCTTTTGCCACACTTAGGGCCGCGTTCGATGCCTGGGAGATGTGTCCATTTTTTTCACAAAAGACCACTTTGATACGGGGGTCTTCGATGGAGTATTCCTTCAAGACACTTACGACGCCTGGAACAGTAGAACAGTCATCAGCAATGCAAAGTTCCCAGTTGTTATAAGTCTGATTCCTAACTGACTCGATTGCCTCTCGAAGCCAGGGCACGCATGAATTGAATGCTGGAATAACAATGGATATAAGAGGGCGGTACTTGAATGCATCCTGCTCTCTGGTGAGTCGAACAATCTCCTTGTGTGACAACTCGTGGTTACTGAGCCAAACCTCGTATTTTTCAGCTTCTGTAACTCGGCCCGATGATTCGAGGAACGAAAGACCAGCAGGATTATTCAAAATTAGTTTTTTAATCTTCTTTCGAATTACGTTTCGTAAGTCCAATATCCTGCGGATCCTGTGCATCATCTCTCGAAATCCCTCGGTCATCTTCCACGACCGAGATTGCCGTATTTTGAATAGTGTTACTTCTTTGGAGTAAAGCAGTTCATGAGCCGCAACAAACTGAGCTTCGATGCTTTCTTTTTCTTCGCGTGTCTTTTTTAATTCAGCAAGAACATCTTCCACATGCAAAGCAAGCTCGCTGTCGGGAGAGGTAACATCTAAAGCTTCTTTCACTGAGCTTAATGAGGCGGTCTTCGCATCGAGACGCTCTTGCAGCTCACCACGAACTTTTACCTCTGCATCAACTGCAGCATGGAGTGCCTCCGGTGCAAAGTCCCACTCAAAAACTACCTTTAATTTTTCGGTCGTCGGAAGGCTCGGAAGATCGATAAAAATCTGTGGGTCTTCGTTGCGAGGAATAAGAAAGGAGTCACCGCGAACATAAACTTCATTTAAATTCTGAAAACTGGCTACGCTGCTAAGAAGGATATCACCGGCATGCCACTCGAATCGCTTTATATCTTCATCCCAAATTGTAAGTGACCGCGCCTTCATTATTCGAATGGAGTCGCTAGGATCAAGTCGGATTTTTGTCACAGAAGCGGCTGGTGAAAAACTTTTTTCCAAAGTGACTTCCTGGTGCGCCTGCGATGTTTCACACAATTGCGTCACTGAAACATCTTCCGAGATACCTTGTCCAGTGTCAAAAAAGACTTGGATAACTTGCGATTCGGGAAATATGACCTCAGATTTTGCGGTTTCCAAGGCAATCACCGCGTTCTTATCACCAGGCGAAAACCGCGTTCTTACAAGGAACTGATAGGTATTCCAATCTGGATTCGCGGCCATCAAATCGCGAACCGGTTTCGGTACATTCTTTAACGAATTTTTGAATTCAGTAAATTCCGGATCGAGCTGAGTGCGGTTCCATTCAATCACTTGATACCCAGTGCGCTGGAACATTTCAGCGACTGATTCCCGGGTAAAGAACCGAAGATGTGTTTCATCCAATAGTCCATCACGACGGTAGGTAAAATGCCCGTTTATCAGATCTAAAATAAGGCCGGCGTGCCCAATATTGGGTATGGAGGCCAGCAGCTGCCCGCCGGGCTTTAAGAAAGCTGAAATCTTCGCGAGAACTTTCCATGGGTCTATCAAATGCTCGAGGACGTCAGCAAAGATTATTACGTCAAATTTGAGTCTAGAGAAATGTTCCTCAAGATTTAATCTCTCAATGTTACCCACAACCATTTTTCTAGTATACGGCTCGGCTCTCCGGGCCGCTTCCTCGTCGATCTCGACTGCGTACACTTCACATTGTAATTGAGTAGAAAGAATGGCCGTCATGATGCCTGTTGCCGGGCCGATCTCTAGCACAACCGACCCTGGATCTATCCAACGAGAGATCTTTCCCACTGAAGTGTGATCATCGATGTTCACCTCTCGGTGATATTTTAGGGCACCTTCCATCGCGTCTTTAATAAATCATAAACAAATATCTGACCATCGTTCTTCCAGTTCCTTTCAAACTACCCAGGAATGATCAAGGCGACACACTCCTTCCCCAAGGTAGGGACCCACAACCGTGAACAGGGCAGCGTCATGAACAAAATCCCATCGCACCGTCGCCGTTTTGTCAAGAATACCAACTTTGAAATAGTAGGAGCCTGGCAACAGCTGAAGACTGGGGTAGCGGAGAATTATTTTGTGAGATCCGACCGTTGAAGGAACCGTTACTTTATCTAAGAGCGTATTTAGGCCGCACACATAGAGGTCATCTTTGCGAAAAAGTGCCGCGCCAAGAACAAGTCCATCCGGTGCCGCGACTTCCACTTCATACTCAATATGCAGATCTAAAGCTGCCCCAATAACAAACACCTTAGATTCAGCGCCATGCCCGTCCAAAAGTTTGGCGCCAACAAATCTCGCAGAAGGCACCTCAAATTTAACTTCAGCTCCAGCATCACTTGCTACGTGCACAGCCTCGCTTCGTTCCTCCCTCGAGACTTTCATCTGCTGCCGGCAGAAATCTTCGTACTGGTTCACGACTTCGACAGCTTCCCCAAATGAAACCATTCGACTTTCATGAAGCCAGCCTGCTCGAGAACAAAATCGCTTTATGACCGTGCTGTCATGACTCACGAGAACAATACTTGTGCCGCGAGCCTTAAGCTCTTCAATTCTGCGCAAACATTTATATTGAAATGCTGCATCGCCCACCGAAAGAGCTTCGTCCACGATGAGTATTTCGGGATCCATGTGGATTGCAACCGAGAATGCCAAACGCACGTACATCCCGCTTGAGTAAGTTTTGATTGGTTCGTCAATGAATTTACCGATCTCGGAAAACTCGAGTATCTTCTCAAATCGATCGCTGATTTCCTGACTGGAAAGCCCGAGAATAGCGGCATTCAAGTGAACATTCTCCCGACCGGTAAAATCCGGGTTAAACCCAGCTCCGAGTTCAAGTAGGGCTGCAACACGACCAGAGACTTTAGCGTGTCCCGTTGATGGATGAAGAGTTCCGGCCAAGATTTGTAGAAGCGTTGATTTCCCGGAACCATTACGTCCAACGAACCCAATGCACTCTCCCTTCTTGATCTCAAAAGAAACTGGTTGAAGCGCGTGAAATTCGCGATAAAACTTTTTTCTTCCGCGCCACAGAAACTGCTTTAGGCGATCCTGAGGTTTATCGTAAATCTGATAACACTTAGAGACATTGGAAA
>Ga0105048_10018790_pt1 | contig 10612 bp, 8 predicted proteins | sample MAT05_FD_78382 | JGI IMG/M metagenome (GOLD analysis project Ga0105048, IMG submission 78382) | Freshwater microbial communities from Lake Fryxell liftoff mats and glacier meltwater in Antarctica - MAT-05 | ecosystem: Environmental > Aquatic > Freshwater > Ice > Liftoff microbial mat | place...
GCGGCCCATCCCACGGAGATGACACGCCGCCGACAGGCCGGCGAACCCGGCGCCGATCACCACGACATCGAGATCACCCATCTCAGGCCTGCCGATGGCCGATGAGCTCGGCGACGCCGACGAGCTGAGCCTGGGCGGCGAATGGCAGGTCGGCCACAGCTGCGTGGGCTTCCTCGATCTTGGCGTCGATCAACCGCTCGATGGACGCAACGGCACCGGACGACCGGATCGCCTCGCGACACGCATCGACCCCGGTGTCATCGAGGCCTGCATTGCCCAGACCATCGAGCAGGACCTTGCGGTGCTCTGGGCTCGCCAGTTCCAAGGCCCGCACCAGCAACAGACTGGCCTTGCCCGACCTGATGTCCTCGGAGTTCCCCTTGCCGGTGACGCATGCGTCACCGAACACGCCCATGATGTCGTCGCGCAGCTGGAACGCAATGCCGGCGGCATCGCCGAATGCGCGCAACGAGCGCCGCATCTCCTCGGATGCGCCGGCGAGCGCGGCGCCCAGCTCGAGTGGACGGGTGACGGTGTACCTGCCGGACTTGAGCAACGCGACCATCTGCGCTTCCCGATCGGTCGCGTGCGGACCGGCGAGTCGTATATCGAGGTACTGGCCGAGGATCACCTCGTTGCGCAAGCGTCCGTACAACGATCTGATCTCCGCCTCACGGCTACCGTCGCAACGCAACAGATCGAGCAACTGATCTGCCCACACGAAGGCGAGATCTCCGGCGATGAGAGCGGCGGAGAACCCGAACCACTCGGCGTCACCATCGGGGCGCGTTCGGGTGTGCAGCTCCGACAGTTGGACGTGCGCGCTCGGCTGGCCGCGCCGCAACGGCGAACGGTCGAGGACATCGTCGTGCAGCAGCGCGAACGTGTGCAACATCTCCACCGCGGCGCCGATGTGGGCCAGGTCGTGTTGATCGGCCTCGTCCGCGTGGCCGCCGGCCGACGCGTAACCGCACGAGACCAGGCACGGCCGCAGCCGCTTCCCTCCGGCATCGATCAGCGACCGGATTGGGGTGCACAGCTCGACTGCGGAAGGGTCCAGGTCGGCCAGTTCCCCTGCGGCCTTCTCCATGAACGTAATCATGAGCTCGTCGACACGTCGACTGCTGAGATCGACCGGGGTCGTTTCCGGGCTCGCGGTGCGCGACCGACGCCGAGCCTCCGGAGCGGTCACCCATTCCAGCGGGTTGCCGATGTGATCCTCCAGGCGGTGCACTTGCGTGACCGACCAAGGGCTCAGCGTGTCGGGGTGCCGAGACGCCCGATTGCGGAGGTCGTCCCACGTCACCCACTCCATCGCATCCGCCTCGCCCGGATCGAGCGTGGGGTCGTCGCTGGTGCAGGCCACATAGACGGGACACACTTCGTGCTCGACGATCCCATTGTCCATCGCGGCACGATACGTGAAGTCAGGCAGCGCCAAGCGCAGGCGGTCCGGTCGAATCCCCAGCTCGTCGCGTAAGTGCCGGTGGACCGCGTCCTCCACGGCTTCACCGGGGCGGGGGTGCCCGCAGCACGCGTTCGTCCAGACGCCCGGCCAAGTGCGCTTCGCCGACGACCGCCGGGTGAGTAGCACACGTCCGTCCGTCCGAACGACGTAGCACGACAGCGCCAGGTGCAAGGGCGTCTTGTCGGAATGCACCGTCGACTTCGGGGCCGTGCCGGTCGGTCGGCCCGAACTGTCGAGCAACACCACAAGGTCGTTCACAGAGGCCACAGATGAGCGTCGTATCCCGGCCGAAAACCCATCGAGAGCACCGACCGTCACTAAAGCTTCATTCATCGGGTGAGTGTTACCCGACCCGCGACGAATTGAGACACCCTGCGCCACATCTCCGTCCGTTTGTGCAGCGCAGTGAACGAAATGTGGTGGCGCTAGGGCTTCGGGCCGGCAGCGCGAATTCGGTCCACGTCGGTGATCGCGGCACGCAGATTGGAGAGCCACTCCTCGGTGTTGCTGCCGACGAGTCGCACGCACCAGGCCAACGCATCAGCGCGCGATCGCGCGACACCCGCCGCCACCAACGTGTCGAGGACGACACGTTCCGGCTGACGAAGCCGGGTCATCACTGGCATGGCGAGGTGGGTGAACAGGACCATGGTGTCGCCGATGCGAGCCCCCCAGGCCACCTTGCGCTCGAAGCGATGCTCGGCCTCGGCGGCGGCGGTGATGCGTCGGTCGCGTGTGTCGGCGCGGAAGCCGGCGAGGCGCCCGTCGATCGCTTGCGCAGTGCCGGCCTCGTCGACACCGTCGAGCACCGGGGCCTCGATGGTGAGGATCACGGTGATCTCCTCACGATCTACGGTCACCTCGGCAGCGCCGGCGGTGGTCCATTCGGAGGGGAGCCGTCCGGCGAACCAGGCGGAGATGTCGATGGGAGCGTTGTGTGTCATGGAGGAAGATTACATAATTACTTTCTTACTTTCACTGGTACGGGTTCGGGCTGTCCGAGAGCGACGACACAATTCGAAAGTGACATTCGGCCCGGTCGAACGACCTGGGTGCGTGGTTCGATGGTCTGCGAACAACGCAGCATGTATCGCAGACTCGCCGCGCGGGTCGGACCGGAGAGCCCTAGGTGGAAACGCTCAACATTGCTCGCTGGCAGTTCGGTATCACGACGGTGTACCACTTCTTCTTCGTGCCGCTCACGATCGGGCTCGCGTTCGTCGTCGCCGGCTACCAGACCGCCTGGTATCGCACGGAGAAGGAGCGCTACCTCAAGCTGACGAAGTTCTTCGGCAAGCTGTTCCTGATCAACTTCGCGATGGGTGTCGTCACCGGCATCGTGCAGGAGTTCCAGTTCGGCATGAACTGGAGCGACTACTCGCGGTTCGTCGGTGACATCTTCGGTGCACCGCTGGCAATGGAAGGCCTGTTGTCGTTCTTCCTCGAGTCGACGTTCATCGGGCTGTGGATCTTCGGCTGGGACCGGCTCTCCCCCAGACTGCACCTTGCCTCGATCTGGCTCGCGGCCACCGGTACGTTCATCTCCGCGTACTTCATCCTGGCTGCGAACTCGTTCATGCAGAACCCGGTCGGCTACCGCTTCAACCCCGCGAACAATCGTGTCGAGCTCACCGACATCTGGGCGGTGCTCACCAACAAGGTCACGCTCGTCACGTTCCCACACACCATTGCCGCAGCCTTCCTCACCGGCGGCGGGTTCGTGCTCGGTGTCTCGCTGTGGCGGCTGGTCCGCCACCCGGACGTGGACCGCGACGCCTTCCGCTCGGCAGCGAAGGCCGGAGCGATCATCGTTCTCGTCGCGTCGGCTGCGGTCGCGATCACGGGCGACCGTCAGGCCAAGGTGATGACCGAGGTGCAGCCGATGAAGATGGCCGCTGCCGAAGCGCTGTACGACAGCAAGACCCACGCAGGCTTCTCGATCTTCACCGTCGGCACCCTGGGGGGCAGCGACGAAGTGTTCTCCGTGCGCATCCCTGGGCTGCTGTCTTACCTCGCCACGGGCGACTTCCACGCCGAGGTCGAAGGGATCAACGACCTACAGGCCGCCTACGAGGCCAAGTACGGGCCCGGCAACTACACCCCGAACATCCCGCTCACCTACTGGACGTTCCGGCTGATGATCGGCATCGGCATGTCGGCTGCGCTCGCATCCGCGTGGCTGCTGTGGTCGTTCCGCAAGGGACGAATGCCGCAAGGCCGTTGGTGGGCCCGGGTCGCCCTGGTCATCCCGTTCACGCCGCTGCTCGGCAACTCGTTCGGATGGATCTTCACCGAGATGGGCCGCCAGCCGTGGATCGTCTTTGGCCTGATGCCCACCTCTGCGGGCGTCTCGCCAGGGGTGAGCGCCACCGAGGTGGTGATCAGCCTCGTCGGCTTCACGCTCGTCTACGGCCTGTTGGCCGTGATCGAACTGCGTCTGCTGTTCACCTACATCCGGGCTGGGCTCCCTGAGCTTCCACCGCCTGCGGCGGACGGCTCCGAGGACCACATCGACGACCAGGAACGCCTCCTGGCGTTCGCCTACTGAGGGGCCGAGCACCATGGAACTCACCACTGTCTGGTTCATCCTCATCGCGGTCCTGTGGATCGGCTACTTCGTCCTCGAAGGCTTCGACTTCGGCGTCGGCATCCTCACCCGCCTCCTCGCGCACGACGACACCGAACGGCGCGTGCTCATCAACACCATCGGCCCGGTCTGGGACGGTAACGAGGTGTGGCTGCTCGTGGCCGGCGGTGCCACCTTCGCCGCCTTCCCGGAGTGGTACGCCACTCTGTTCTCGGGGTTCTACCTCCCGCTGTTCCTCATCTTGATCTCGCTGATCTTCCGCAACGTCGCCTTCGAGTATCGCAGTAAGCGCCCGAACGACTCGTGGAAGATGTGGTGGGACCACGCCATCTTCTTCGGTTCGCTCCTGCCGGCGGTGCTGTGGGGCGTGGCCTTCGGCAACATCGTGCGCGGTGTCGACATCGACGCCGACAAGGAATTCGTCGGCTCGTTCTTCGACCTGCTCAACCCGTACGCGATCCTCGGCGGTCTCGTCACACTGTCGCTGTTCGTGACTCATGGCGCCGTGTTCGTCGCCCTCAAGACACACGGCGACATCCGCGATCGGGCACGAGCACTGGCACTGAAGACCGGGCTCGCAGCCGCGGCCATCGCGATTGCGTTCCTCGTCTGGACCTACAGCCACCGCCACGACGCGCAACACATCGGGTGGTTCGTCGGCCTTGCGATACTGGCTGCGCTGTGTCTCGTCGGTGCCCTCGCCGCGATCCGTGCGGGCAGGGAGGGATGGGCCTTCCTCGGCACGGCAGCCACCATCGCCCTCGCCGTGGCCGGCTTGTTCGTGGTGCTGTTCCCGAACGTGATGCCATCCACGCTGGACCCGGCCTACTCGCTGACAACCGCCAACGCCTCGAGTACGCCGTACACGCTGAAGATCATGACCTGGGTCGCCGCCATCTTCACGCCACTGGTCATCCTTTACCAGAGCTGGAGCTACTTCGTCTTCCGGCGCAGGATCGGTGTCGGCAACATTCCTTCTTCGGCCGCCATCGCGCAGCCGGAACCAGCCGACTCCAGTCGGTGAAACCGCTCGACCCACGCCTGCTGCGGTACGCAAGGGCGACACGTGGCCACCTCCTGGTCGTCGTCGCGCTCGGTGCTGCTACCGCTCTGCTGGTGGTGACGCAGGCCGAGCTGCTGTCGCGTGGCATCGCCCGCATCGTCGCCGGCGGGGGGTCGCGCTCCTCGCTGACGGCAGTGCTCGCTGGCCTGGCGGCGGTGATCGTCGGCCGAACCCTCGTCGCCTGGCTCCAGGACAGCGCCGCGCAACGTGCATCGGCGGTCGTCAAGTCACAACTTCGCTCCCGCCTGATCGCCCACACTGCGAAACTCGGCCCGAATGCCCGCTCCAGCCGTGCCGAAGTTGCGACCCTGTCGACCACTGGCCTCGACGCGCTCGACGACTACTTCGGCCAGTATCTACCGCAGCTGATCCTCGCGGTGACAGTGCCAGTGGTGGTGCTCAGTCGGCTCCTGGCAGCCGACCTCACTGCCACCTTCATCGTCGCTGCCACCATTCCGTTGATCCCCCTGTTCATGGTGTTGGTGGGCAAAGCCACCGAAGCATCGAACGCGAAGCGCTGGAACGCGCTCACTCGCCTCTCGCATCACTTCCTCGATGTGATCTCCGGCTTACCGACGCTGAAGGTGTTCGGCCGGGCCAAGGCGCAAGCCGAATCGGTGCGACGCACCACCGACCAGTACCGCACCACGACGATGGCCACCCTGCGCGTCGCCTTCCTGTCATCGCTCGTCCTCGAACTGATCGCCACGCTGTCGGTCGCGCTGGTGGCGGTCAGTGTCGGCCTGCGCCTCGTCGACGGCGGGCTCGATCTGCGCACCGGGCTGCTCGTCATCATCCTGGCTCCAGAGGCGTACCTCCCCCTGCGCCTCGTCGGCGCCCGCTATCACGCCGCTGCCGAAGGCCTCGCCGCGGCTGAGCACGCGTTCGAGATCCTCGAGACACCACTTCGCGTCAGCGGCTCGGACACCGACGTTCCCGACCTTCGAGTGGACGGCGCGATCATGGTCCGCAACGTCAGTTGCACTCACCCCGGCCGGCCGGGTCTCGCCCCTACGAGAGTGGATTTCGAGGCCGGCCGCGGTCAGCTCGTCGTTCTCACCGGGCCCAGCGGCGCCGGCAAGACCACCCTGCTGTCGGTACTGCTCGGTGCGCAGCAACCCGAACACGGCGACGTGGTCATCGTCGGCGGCGGGCACGAGAAGCCGCTGTCGACACTCGATCGTGATGCGTGGCGAACACATCTGGCGTGGGTCGATCAAAGCCCGTATCTCTTCGCAGGCACCATCGCCGACAACGTGCGACTGGCGCGGCCAGCGGCCGACGATCGCGCCGTGCGCGCAGCGCTCGATGCCGCCGGACTCGCCGCCATGGCCGCCGATCGCCGCATCGAGGAAGCCGGTACAGGATTGTCCGCCGGTGAACAGCGGCGCGTTGCCATCGCCCGAGCGGTACTGCGCGAGGCACCAGTGATCCTGCTCGACGAACCGACCGCCGGTCTTGATGCCGAGACCGAGGTCGAGATTCTGACCACCATCAGTTCGCTGGCCACCGGTGCCATCGTGATCATGGTCTCGCACCGCCCAGCGGCAATCGCCGCCGCCGATCACATCGTCACGGTGAGCTCGTCCGACTCAAACTTCGACGAGGTGCGCGCATGAGTGCACTGCGTTGGGTGGTTCGCCTCGGACGCTCCGGGCTCGGCCAACTCGCACTCGCCGTTCTGCTGGGCACGCTGGCCACGGGCGCAGCGATTGGCCTGTCGGCAACAGCAGCCTGGCTGATCTCCCGGGCCAGCCAGCAGCCACCTGTCCTGCACCTGATGGTCGCCATCGTGGCGGTGCGGGCGTTCGGACTGGCCCGCGGAATCCTCCGCTACGGCGAACGCCTCACTGGCCACGACGCATCGTTCCGGATTCTCGGTGACCTTCGCGTCACCACCGTCGAACGGTTGGAGCGCGTCCTGCCCACCAGGTCCGCCTCCGGCGAGCGCACGCTGTCGACCGGTGACCTGCTCAGCAGGTTCGTCGCCGATGTCGATGGCCTCCAAGACGTCTGGGTACGGGTCTTGCTGCCGTACGCGTCGGCCGCGATCGTGGGCGTGGCGACGATCACGCTCGTGATGTTCCTCGCTCCCGCTGCCGCGGTCGCGCTTGCCTTGAGCCTCGTCGCCGCGGCGGTCCTCGCGCCGTGGGTGTCGGCTCGTGCTGCGAGCGGCGTCGGTACACGAATCGCTCCGATGCGCGCCGACTACCAATCGCAAGTGCTCGACCTGCTGGCCGGGTCGACCGAGCTGTCCGTGTACGGGGCGATCGAGTCACGTCTCGACGACATCGAGCGCCTCGATCGTGCGATGACGAACGCCGAAGCTCGAACAGCCGCGTCAGCCGGAGTCGGCGCCGCGATCGCAACAGCGGCGGCCGGCGCGGCCACGTGGGCCGGGCTCTGGTTCGGCGCCGGAGCCGTCGATTCGAGAACGTTGGCAGCGGTCAGCCTGGCGGTGGTCGTGCTCGTACCGCTGGCGGTGCACGAGCACTTTGCCACGCTCACCACTGCGGCACACCAGCTTCCAGCACTCGCGAGCTCGGCGGGCCGCGTCCAGGAGATCCTCCATCTGCCCGACGCCGTCGAGGAGCCGGACCACCCCGTCGACGCACCAGAAGGGCCATACGGCCTGCGCATCAGCGGCCTCCGGGCTCGATGGAACGGCAATGGGCCCGACGTTCTCCGGGGCGTCGCCATCGAGATCCCGGCCGGTTCCTGCACCCTGCTCGTCGGCCCTAGCGGCGGCGGCAAGAGCACCCTCGCGGCCGTTGTGCTGCGCCTTCTGGACCCGATCGGGGGGACCGTCGAACTTGTCGGCTCGTTCGCTGCGGTCGACATCGCACGCATGTACAGCGACGACGTCAGGCGGATCGTGGGCTGGTGCGCCCAGGACGCCTACATCTTCGATTCGACCATCGAGGCCAACCTGCTGCTCGCACGCCCCGACGCCACACCCGACGACGTGGGCCGTGCGCTGCGTGCTGCGCGGCTCGACACCTGGGTTCACAGTCTGCCCGAAGGCCTTCAGACGATGACCGGCGAGCACGGCGGCAGTCTCTCCGGAGGACAGCGTCAGCGGCTCGCGCTCGCACGGGTCGTGCTCGCCGACCCACCGATCGTCATCTTCGACGAACCGACCGAGCACCTCGACGAGACGACCGCGACCGAACTCGCCACCGACCTCCTCTCCGCCACCGCTGGCAAGACGGTCATCGTGGTCACCCACCGACCTGAACTGTTTCCCAACGTCGACCGATGCGTGAGTCTCCACGACGGTCAGCTCTCCGGCGGCTCGGAAGTCCGTGGAATAATACCCACGGGGGTATAGTTGGATCGGGCTACACGTCACGCAAGGAGCCTGAGTCGCATGTTCTTCCACCAGTACTACCTCGATTGCCTCTCGCACGCGAGTTACCTCATCGGCGACACCACCACCGGCCGGGCCGCGGTGGTCGATCCGCAGCGCGACATCGCCGAGTACGTCGCCGACGCGGAAGCGCACGGTCTGCGAATCGAGAAGGTACTGGAGACCCACTTCCACGCAGACTTCTTGTCCGGGCACCTTGAATTGGCCGAACGTACCGGCGCGACGATCGGTTTCGGCAGCGCGGCCGCCGGCCGTGCCGAGTTCCCGATCGAGACCTATGCCGACGGCGACGTGATCAAGTTGGGCGAGGTCGAGTTGGAGATTCGCGAGACGCCCGGGCACACCCCGGAATCGATCAGCATCGTCGTCTACCCGCACGGCGTCACCGGTGCCCCGTACGGGGTCCTCACCGGCGACACCCTGTTCATCGGCGATGTCGGCCGACCCGACCTGCTCGCATCCGTCGGTGTGACAGCCGACGAACTGGCCCGCCGACTGTTCCACTCGCTGCACCACCAGCTGCTGACGCTGCCCGATGACACCAAGGTCTTCCCTGCACATGGGGCGGGCTCGGCGTGCGGCAAGAACCTGTCGACCGAAACGGTGTCGACCATCGGTGAGCAGCGCCGTACGAACTACGCACTCGCCCCGATGACCGAGGACGAGTTCGTCGAAGCCGTCACGCAAGGTCAGTCAGTGGCGCCGCTCTACTTCGCCTTCGCCGCCAACCGCAATCGGCAGCAGCGCGAACTGCTCTCCGACGACATCACCGTCCCCACGTTGACCATGAGCAAGGTCCTGGCCGCCCAGCTCGACGGTGCCGTCGTGATCGATGCACGCGAGGACACAGCGTTCGCCGCGGGGCATCTGCGGGGGTCGGTCAATGTCGGTCTTGGTGGACGCTTCGCCGAGTACGCCGGCCAGGTGATGACCGCGCAGACGCCGATCGTGCTGGTGACCCCGCCTGGACACGAGTCGGAGGCAAAGGTCCGCCTGGCCCGCATCGGTTTCGACCGGGTGCTGGGAGCGCTCGAGCATCCTGTCGACACGTTCCTCGACCACCCGCACCTGACCGAACGGCTGTCACGTCTGTCCGCCGCTGGGCTGGCCGAGCGGATTCGCACCATCTCCGATCTCGTGCTCGTCGACGTCCGCAACGCTGGCGAGGTTGCGCTCGGGTCCATCCCAGGGGCACGGCCCATCAGTCTGTCCGAACTGCTGAACAGCATCGACCAACTCGATCCGAGCGCACCCACCGTGGTGTTCTGTGCGGGCGGCTACCGGTCGGCCATCGCTTCCAGTCTGTTGCGCGCTCACGGCTTCGCAGACGTCTCCGACCTGGTTGGCGGCTACACGGCCTGGCAGACCCAGCAGACCACTCCGTTGGACAGGAGCAACTGATGAATGGGGTCAGCCTCCCCTCCTTCGACGCCGACACCGCTGCCAGCGACAAGGTCTCCGTGCTCGTCGACGTCCGCGAGCATGAAGAGTGGATCCGCGGTCACGCCCCCGCAGCGGTCCACATCCCGATGAGCAAGTTCGTGGAACGTGTCGGCGAACTCGATCCCACCAGGCGCATCATTTGCGTATGTCGATCCGGCAACCGATCCGCGCAAGTGACCGCCTGGCTCCTGCAGCACGGCTTCGACGCCGTGAACCTGACCGGGGGAATGAACTCCTGGTCGGCCGGCGGACACCCGCTCGTCAATAGTGCCGGCGATCCCGGTGTGGTGATCTGAGTCATGCGCGCGCTGCTCGCCTCCCCGCTCGGGTTCCTCATCGGCCTGTCCCTCGGTGCCCTCGGTGGAGGCGGCTCCATCCTCGCCGTCCCGGCGCTCGTCTACGCCGCCGGGCAGACGCCCAAGCACGCCACCACCACCTCGCTCGCGCTCGTGTCGGTCACCGCAATGATCGGCATCATCCCGCACTGGCAAGCCGGGCGCATCCGCCTCGCACCCGGTGTCATCTTCGGTCTTGCCGGTATCGGCGGCTCGCTGCTCGGCTCGCATTGGAACAAGGCGGCCGACCCCGACGTGCTCCTGATCCTGTTCTCGGGGCTGATGCTGGTGGCCGCGTACGGAATGTGGCGTCGTGTGAGCACGACGAGTAAGAAGACCGAGCCGA
>Ga0105048_10018792_pt1 | contig 10611 bp, 9 predicted proteins | sample MAT05_FD_78382 | JGI IMG/M metagenome (GOLD analysis project Ga0105048, IMG submission 78382) | Freshwater microbial communities from Lake Fryxell liftoff mats and glacier meltwater in Antarctica - MAT-05 | ecosystem: Environmental > Aquatic > Freshwater > Ice > Liftoff microbial mat | place...
TGCTGCTGTTCGTCGCGCTCTTCATGCCCACCTGGATCAGCACGGGCTAGCGCGCCTCCTCGGCGAGACTAGGCTGCTTGAACCGCTTTCGCCGGCTCCGCGAAGGCGCGCTGACTCTCCCGGGTGAAGTGGCCCAGCAGCTGCTCCAGGGCCGCGCTCAGGTCCTGCACCGGCACCAGCAACGCCAGGCGCGGTGCACCCGGGCTGCGCTCGCACAGTGCATGCGGATACAGGCTGCGCGTCCAGCGCTCGGCGGGCGAGTCGGCCTCCACCAACACGCTGAGCAACAGCGGCTCGGTACCCCTCCGTGAGTCGAGCATCAGCTCCAGACGCAACAGGCCCGCATACCGACCACTAGGGCTCAGGCGCAGACGCGGCTGGTCACGCACGGGTCCCGCGACGTACCAGACCAGTCTAAGCGCGCAGCTGACGGTACGCGTCTCACGCGCTGCCTTCTGCAACAGAGCCACCTGCTCGGCGAGGCTGCGCGGAAGCCGGACCCGCGAGGCCAGCAGCCAGCTTAACAGCGACGTCAACACCAGCAATGCCCAGGGATCCGTCGGCGCGAAGGCGTCATCGCGCCAAACGAGCGCACCCGCCATCGCCAGGGCACTGGCCAGCCCCGCGAGCGTGCTGAGGTCCGTGCCAGGCACACCCAGATGCTGCCGGACCCTGGCCCAGCCCAACCTGCGCAGATCACTTTTCAGCAAGGGCTGAAAGCTTCCCAGCGGCGGGGGACCGAGCGGCCCCGCGCTGCGCTCCAGGCTCAACAGCGGAAGCGCCAGCAGCCCCAGGCAAGCGAGCGCCTGAAAAAATGGCCAACAGAGCCCGCTCAGCGTGGCTACCAGGGTCAACGTCCACCAGGCTGCGACCCGGCCGAAGAGGGAATGCGCAGACAGCCGCTGCAGCGCGAGCCGCCGACGCACGTAGTGGCGTCCAAGGAGGGTAATGAGCAGACAGAACGCGGCCGCTGCCAGCCCTGACACAAAGCTGGTCGGGGCCAAGGGCAGAGCGCCTGTTGAGTTGGCACGTGCGGCCAGCGCGGCCCGGGGCACATCCACCGACACTTGCCACTGCGACGCGCGAGGCACGTGCACCCGCACGAAGCGCACCTGATGCAGGCCGCCCTCGCGGATGGTGGTGATATCTTGTGCCAGCTCGGCGTCGCGCACCGCACGTAGGGGCTCGGTTGCCACGACGGTGATGTCCGCGGCCCGCAGCCCGGACTCCCAGCCAGGCAAGGTCCACGATACGCGCAGGCTCCCGGCCTCGCCCCGTGCAGCGCTCGCCAACAGCTCGGTCGTGTAGTTGACGCGCACCCGGTGCAGGCCGCGCGACAGCCCATCGCGCCGCTCGAACTTGAGCGTCACAACCGAGGCTTTCGCCGAAGCGCGCGCACTCAGCTGTTCGCCGCTCTCCAAGGTCACCTGGGCCGCACCCTCGTCGACCAGCTGCAGCTCTTCGTCCAGCAGGGGCAGCTCAAGCCGCTCCAGCCAGCCGCCCTCGACATCGACCATCAGCTCGAGCTGCACGGAGGCCGGCCCCGCAGCCTTCAGCTCCACACGCGCGTGCGCCTCACGGACGTGGGCGCGTGTCCAGGCCAGGCTTGCGCGCGGGAACAGCAGCCCGACGAACACGCAGCAGGTGACCAGCCGCAAAAGCATCGGCCCACCCTACCAGCCGAGGCTTTCGGGGGGCCACTTCCTGTGCCTTCATGCGTCCTCGGGCGCGCGAGCCACTTGGCGCCTGATGCGCCGAAATGGCTATTTTTTGCCGGGACTCTTGGGTATCAGCGGCATGCCGGCGGGGCACACCACCTCGACACCGGTCGGGCCATCTTCCGTCTCGATGATCTTGAACTCCACGCGACGGTTTTTCTCCCAAGCGGTTTCGTTGTGTTGCTCGTCGATCGGGCAGCGCTCGCCGTAACCGCCACTGCGCATGCGGCGACGGTCCACACCGCGCTGCACGATGGCCTCCAGCACGGCCGCCGCACGGTCGCGCGTCAGCCGCACGTTGTACTCGTCACTGGAGCGCTCGTCGGCGTGGCCCTGAATCTCGATCATCGTGATCTGGGGGTTACCGATGAGGGTGGCAGCGACCGCATCGATGATGGGGTAGCTGCGCTGCTGAATCTCGGCGCTGTCGGTCTCGAAGTAGATCTTCTCGAGGATGACGATCTGGTTCTCCTCGATGAGCACCTTGCCGCGATCCGGGCAGCCGTCCTTGTCCTCGAAGCCGTTGTAGGTCTCGGGGTCGTTCGGGCACGAGTCGTTCTTGTCGAGGATGCGATCCAGGTCGTTGTCAGGCTCCGGGCAGCCGTCGGTGTCCTCGAAGCCGTCGAAGTCCTCGGGGTCGTCCGGGCACTGGTCGATGCTGTCGGGGATGCCGTCGCCATCGCGATCGCCTTCGTCGCCCTCTGGGCAGCCGTCGTCGTCGGAGTCGCCGTCGTGATCCTCGGGGATCAACGGGCATTCGTCATCGATATCCAGGATGCCGTCCTGGTCGTTGTCCGGGTCGGGGCAGCCCTCGGCATCCTGGAAGTCGTCGAAGTCTTCGGGGTCGTTCGGGCAGGCGTCGACGTCGTCCTTGTAACCGTCGCGGTCGGCATCGCCGATCGAGGGCTCGAAGATGAAGCCGAGGATGCCGCGGTAGTTGGGCTGGTTGAAGCCATCCAGCGGCATGCACTTGTTGCCGCACGAGCCGGCGATGAGCAGGTAGCTGCTCTCCTGCACAAAGATCTTGACGCCGGCCAGCAGCTCGGTGGCCAGCGACTTGGTGCCGACGACGATCTGGTTCCCGTAACCCTCGACGATCAGGTCCACAGCAGGGGCGATGCGGAAGGCCGCACCCGCGCCGAACGTGAGCTGGTCGTCGTAGGTGATCTTGTCGCCGCTGCGGCCCGCCACCACGCCCGCGTTGGTGGCGTTGATCATGGGGTCGCTGGCCATGCCGAGCGCTGTGGTGCGCCGATTCAGGTTCACCGTGCCGCCGTCGCCCGTCACCAGACGATAGCCCACTTCACCGTTCAGCCTGATCTTGCGAATCGGCCGGTAGCCGAGCACCAACGAGGGCCACAGCGAAACACCCGGCTCGCCCACGAATTCTTTGCTGGAGCCGGTGGGCAGACCCACCTGCAGGATCGCGGCAAGCCCGACTGGCGCCGTCTCCATACGCATGATGCGCCACTTGGCGTGCAGGGTCAGGTTGCCAATGCCCTGGTAATCCATGCCGCCAGCAGCGGGGTCATTGTACTGCCCAGGGGCCTCCACGTTGGGGCCGCCCACGATAATGATGGGCAGCTGGGCGCCCACGACCACTCTGTTGAACAGGCCGTAGTTGAAGTGCAGAACACCCGTGAAGTACTGGTCCACCAGGTACTTCTTGCGGTCGGCGTTCTCGGCCGTCGTCGAGGTGCTGTTCTTGTAGCCTTCGAACGGCATCAACTGGAACGCGCCGTCGACGATCAGCCCGAAGCTGTAGCTGCGGTGGCCCAGGATATCCGTGCCATTGACCGACGCGAGGCCCTTCGAGTCGACCGCGTGGCGGAACAACCGCAGGTCCCAACCACCGCCTTGCAGCTTCTGCGCGGATGCTCTGGAGACTCCGCCAAGTAGCGCACCCCAGGCCAACGAGAGGCAGATGACAACACGCAGTGCTGCGCGAAGAGCGTTGGTCGAAGCGTGCGCGCGGGCGCGCGGGCCTGGAATCAAATGACGAGGCGGCTGAGCCATCGGTCCCCTTGTGACGGCGAGAGTCGCGGTGTCGAACCGCACCCTCGGGTGGCGCGGTCGAGCGCACCTTGGGCGCGCGAGCAAACGAGAAGAAGCGTGAGTACCAATCGAGGTCTTTGGTGTCAACGACCTAACAGCTGAGGACTGCGCCTTTTTTCAGCTGAAACCAGGCATTCACGAGGTCGGCACGCCGTCACTCGTGCTTGACGATGAACTGCTTGTACTGTGGGGCTTGCCGCGCAGTAGGGAAACGCGAGACAAAAGTCTCCATGTGTTTCACGGCCTTCTTGGTGTCGCCCAGCGCGCGGTAGGTCTCGATCAACAACGCCAACTCCTGCGCGTTCTCGGCATGCCCTTCGAGGGCCTTGACCACGCAGCGCTGATCGCCACGGGCAAGGCAGTTGCGTGCGGCCTTGGCCGGGCTCTCCTCGGGCTCGCTGGGAGTCGGGGCCACGGTGGGGCGCGCCGCCGCAGGCTCCTTCTTCACGGGCGTAGGCGCTGCAGCCCCCGGCACGCTGCGCGTCGCCGATGCCAGTGCCAGGATGCGCTCGGCCTCCTGCATGACCACGGGTGCCAGCCCGTGCATCGCGATCACGGAACTGGCCAGTCGCCGGGCCTCGTTGGGATTGCTGCGGATCTCCTTGCGGGCCGCGGTCAGGCGATCGTTGGCCACCTTGCGCGCGGTGTCGATGACCTCGGGCTTGGTGCGGTAGACGCTTTCGTCGGGGATACCGGCGAACAGGAAGTATGCGTCTTCCAGCTTGCCCTCGCCCAGCGCGACCTTACCCTCGCGGTAGGCCGACTCGGCCCGCAATGCGGCATCCGCCCGCTGCTTGCAGCTAGTTAGCTCCGTATCGTCGCCATTGGCGAGAGCCGCCTGCGCGATACGCACGGCATCTGCGTAGCGACCGGTGGCCAGCGCCTCGTCACAGCCAGCCCGGGCCAGCGACGGGAGCTCGCTGGGCTGCGGCGTGGGGGGCACCGTCCCTTCGACGGAGGCCACGACCTGCTCGGGCTGCACACGCTCGCGGTTGGCGGCGCCTGCCGGGGTGCCGTCTTGATCGAGCAGCGCCAGCGCGCCGCCCACCATGGCTGCCGAGGCCACCACGAACATGACTGTCCGTTTGCGAGGGCCGCCCGACACCGGCACGGTCCCGATCGGCTCTTCTTCGGAGGGATCGAACGAGTAGCTCTCGCCCGACCCTACGAAGCGGAAGCGTACTTGGCCCAGCTCGACCAGATCGCCCGAGCGCAGCTGGGCCCGCTTGATAGTGCTTCCGTTGACCCGCACGCCGTTGGCGCTGCCGAGGTCCTCAATTTCGAACGAGCCGTCGCGCGACACCACGCGGGCATGCTCACGCGAGATGGAGCGGTGGCTGATGCACAGGTCCAACTCCTCGAGCCGGCCGATGCGGACCAGCGGCTTGGCGATGGAAAACTCTGCACCTGGCGCAGGCGCGGAGACCATGACGAAGCGTGCCGGTGGCGAGCCACTGCCGGCCGTGGGAAGCGCGCTACGCGCGGGTTGCGGCGGAACAGGGGGCGGCGCATCGGCTTCCGACTTGAGCGCGATGATGTAGTCACCGACGCCTACCCGGTCGCCGTCGCGCAGGTCGACGGCCTTGTCGATCTTCGCTCCGTTAACCACGACGCCGTTGTAGGAGTCGAGGTCCTCGATGCGATAACCCTGTTCGTTACGCACGAGTCGTGCGTGCTGGCGCGACACGTTGCGCTCCGTCAAGCGAATCGTGTTGCCATCCTGTCTGCCGACCGTGATGAGGTCACGAACGAGGGGAACGATTATCGTCTTCCCCTCGTCGTCCGAGATGACGAGCTTGTGCATCGGTCGTGGCGATCCGACTCTCCCCCGGAGCGAGGGGCTGAACAGTAACAATCATGGTACAGAACGGGCTTAGGGTGTCAACGTTCAGCGACAACACAGCCTCGACCCGGCAACTTTCACACTTTGCTCACATGCTGAGCAACCCGTTCCCATTCCGGGATCACGAGGGCCAGTTGATCGCACGAAACCCGCGTGTACGCACCCCGTTTGCGTACCGTCTGCCGACACTCGCATGGGCCGTTTGTGCGGCGTTGGGCGCGTGTGCGGGGCCCAGCTGGCCAGGCGGAATCCACGCGCAGCTGGCGGCTTCCCCCCGCGGCCTGCGGGTGGTCGAGGTGTCGCTGGACAGTCCGGCCCGACGTGCGGGGCTGCAGGCCGGCGACGCGATCGTCAGCATCGATGGAACGCCCGTCGCGGGCCTCGCGGGTCAACGAATCCACGAGCTGCTGGCCGGAGAAGTTGGCAGCCCGGTCGAGCTGGTCGTGCGACGGGACGGCACTCTGCAGACCATGCGGGTCGCGCGCGCACCCTACGGCAAATGAACGAAAGCGAGGAGTCCTTCGTGATCAAGCACCATATCGGCGTCATCGGCGGCAGCGGCCTGTACGAAATGCCGGGCCTCTCCGAGGTCCGCGAGCAGCTGGTCAGCACCCCATTCGGCGCCCCGTCGGACGCCATCGTCATGGGCACGTTCGGCGAGACGCGCTTCTACTTTCTGCCGCGCCACGGCCGGGGCCACCGACTGGCCCCTCACCGCGTGAATTATCGCGCCAACGTGTATGCGCTGAAGTCGCTCGGTGCCCGGCAACTGGTGGGTATCTCGGCCGTCGGCTCGCTGCAGGACCACCTGCATCCGGGCCACCTGGTGGTCGTCGACCAGTTCATCGACCGCACCCGAGGCCGGGTCTCCACCTTCTTCGACGAGGACGTGGTGGCACATGTGAGCATGGCTCAGCCGACCGATACGGCCCTCTCCTTCTGTCTTGGCGAGGCCGCGCAGCAAGAAGGTGCCCAGGTGCACCGCGCCGGCACCTACGTGTGCATGGAAGGGCCGCAGTTCTCGACCCGCGCCGAGTCGCTGTTGCACCGCAGTCTCAAGGCCGACGTGATCGGCATGACCAACCTGCCCGAGGCCAAGCTGGCCCGCGAGGCCGAGCTGCCCTACGCCAGCCTGTGTTTCGTCACGGACTACGACGCCTGGCATGACACCGAAGAGGCCGTCAGCGTGGAGGCAGTGCTGGCCGTGCTGCGCAAGAACGTGGCCCTGGCCCAGCGCATCCTCCAACGCGTGCAGAGCTGGCCGCGCCCCGACGATAGCCCCGCCGCCAGCGCGTTGGCGCACGCCATCATCACCGACCCGCGTTTCATCACCCAGGCGCCACGCGAGCGCCTTGGCCTTTTGATCTCGAAATACCTGCCCGTGGAGGCGCCGTGAAGTTGTTGCGTGTGTTGTCAGCTGGCCTGCTCCTGGCGGCCGTCGGCTGTGCTGACGATGAAGAGTCCGCCACGCTGCCGTGCAACGTCAGCTCGCGGGCCTGCCAGAAGGCCGTGTTCAGGGCCACTGCTGCGGCGCGTGGTCAACCAGGAGCCCAGCTGCCGAACGTGCGTGTCATCACGCGCAAAGTGCTGGCCGAGGAGCTGCAAAGCGAGTTCGACGACTCGGCCTCGATGCTGGACGTTGCGGAAGCGCTGCGTGGCCGGCAGAGTCAGCAGGCCATGGCGCTCTTGCATTTGATGCCCGAACCGGCCGAACAGTCGTCGGACGACGCCTACGTGGAGCAGGCGGTCAACGGCATCGCTGCCTATTACTCGTCGTACAGCAAGGACATCACAATCATCGCTGACCAGGCAGAAGACGTCGAGAACGGCACCTTCACGCTGTCGCACGAGTTCGTGCACGCCCTGCAGGACCAGCGTGTCGGCCTGAACGCATGGCGCAAGCCGCTGGTGACCACGAGCGACGACTCGGTCTCCACCAAGAGCCTGACCGAGGGCGAGGCGGTGTGGCTCTCGTACGTGACGTACTACGGGGCCGTGCACGACGCACGGCCCGAGGACATCGCCATCGAGCGCATCTTCCCGCCCATGCTGTCCGGCTTCCTTGGCCAGATCGAGGAGAGCAGCGCGCCCTTCATCAACGCCCTGGAGACGCTCCCCTACCCGATGGGCGGCAGGCAGGTGTCGCACCTTTACTTGGCCAGCGGCGAGGCAGCGGTTTCGCGCCTGTACGCCGAGCCGCGCCTGACCTTGCGCGAATGGGCCGACGCCGAGGTCGGCGAGCTGCCCGAGGCACTCGAGTGTGACGTCCCCGCTGCCCCGGAGGGCTATACAAGGATTCTGTCGGACCGGCTGGGTTTCGCCGGGCTGCTGTCCTTCCACACGGGGCTCGGCTGGGACGGCGCCACTGCGTATGCAGGTGCGCTGCCCTGGCGCGCCGATGAAGTCGTCGGTTATGCATCGATGGCAGACCCCGAGGCGGTGGTCGTGGCCTGGCGTGTACGGCTCGAGACTGCGGTGGACGCGAACGCGGTGGCGCTGCTGGCGCGCGATGCCGACCTCGTTGCGGTGACGAAGGGCGCCGAGGCCTTGATCGTGGGCGCCACCAGCGCCGGCCTGCTCGACACGTGGTTGCCCTTCGAGGGCTGCGTATCCAACGACAAGGGTCGCGCAGAGGGCGCGCGCGGCCGCCTACAGACGCTGGCAGAGAAGCTCGGAATCGAGCGCTGATCAGCGATGCAGGACGTCCGTCCCACGCAGAGTCAAGGTTGTGCCGAGGGCGGGACTCGAACCCGCAATGCCGTTAGGCCGGCGATTTTAAGTCGCCCGCGTTTGCCATTTCGCCACCCCGGCAGGTCGGACGCCTGAACACGTTCGACGCAGCTGTATACAGCTTTTTTGACGCGGATCGATGGTTCCTCGACAACTCGGTCAAAGAAGATCGGGGTTCCGTCATGGCCAAAGAAGAGCTCATCAACGTGATCCGCCGGCTGCTCAAGGACGTCGCCAAGGCCCGGTTCGAAGGCGGGGCCTACGCGAAACTGTCGCGAGCGCACGGCTACGCAGACGGCTACATGGCCGCTCTGCTCGACGCCGGCGTGGTGGAGCAGAGCAGCCTCCTGCGACTCGTGGGCGAAGAGCGGCTCAAGCTGGCCGCTGCTCCCGTGTCCGCTCAGTGATCTCGGCTCACAGCCTTGCGGCGAGCCGCACTGATCAGTGGACGATTTCCAACTTGCGCGGCATGGCAGGCCCGGCACGCTCTTTGTCGATCTGCGCGACGCGATTCTTGCTGTCCACAAACACGACCTTGGGCTCGTGCTTGCGGGCCTCTTCGACGTCCATCTCGCCGAATGTGGCGATGATACAAAGGTCGCCCGGCTTATTGAGGTGAGCCGCAGCCCCATTGATACAGATGACGCCCGAGCCCTTGGGACCACGCAGTGCGTAGGTCATCAGGCGGGTGCCCTGCGTGACGTTCCAGATGTGCACCGCTTCGTGTTCGAAGATGTCGGCGGCCTCCATCAGGTCCGTGTCGATGGTGACGCTACCTTCGTATTCCAGATCCGCGTGGGTGATGGTCGCCCGGTGGATCTTCGACAGAAACATCTGCTTTCGCATCGGTACTTCTCCTCTCCGTGGCGTCCCATCCGAAGATGGGTACACCCGGAAGCCTGTGCACCTGAGAATCGCGCGCTGTGATTACTTGGCTGAAGCGGTCCGCGCAACTGTCATTTCGAAACTAGGAGCGCGCGGGACTGGAAACAATCGTAGCGGCGCGTCGAAAACACTGCAATCGGCAACCACCCGGTACGGGCAACTCACCGCACGAACAGGCGCTTTTCCCTGCGCTATGGACGCGACTAGCGACGCGCTGCTTGGCGTGCCCTGGGAGCCCGCGGAAACCCGTGGCCGCTAGCCACGCGCTGCCGCGGCACGCCAAGCAGAGTCAGCGCGGGAGACCGTGACCGGGGCTAGACCTCCGCGCGCATCACGCGCTCGGCGAACTTACCTTTTGGCCCGTCGCGAAGCTCGAAATTCACAGGCTGGCCCTCCTCCAGCGTACGAAATCCGTCCCCCGCGATCTGGCTGTAATGGACGAATACATCCGCATCTCCGTCCACCTGGATGAACCCGAACCCTTTGGAATCGTTGAACCATTTCACAGTGCCTAAGGCCATAGTGCCCTCCCAGTCGAAAGACCTGGTCACCCCCCCTTGGGGTGCGAACAGGTTATGCAAAAGCCAGTTTGAGTCAACTGCTGGCTTTATTTTCCGGTAGGGCTGGTCAGCCGAGCGCCGTGGCGCGTGAATAGGCTCTGCAGCTTCGCTTCGCTCGCGCCGACCTTCACGAGCAGGCCGCCGGACAGAGGCGGAGCGGCCCACAAGATTCGGCCCTCGGGGTCGTCGTACAGCGCGCGCAGCAACTCTGGGTCGTCGACCTCGATGAACGCCGAGACCTGCGTCAGCACACAGATTGGACGGTGCGCGGTGGCCGCGCGGATGGCGTCCTCGAGGGCGTCGGGCACCTGCGCCGTGAGCGCGGAGAGGCCGGCTCGCAGCCCCGCGAGGTCAGGGTCGTGCTCCGCAGCACGCGCCAGGCTGCCAGGGGTCAGCTCGATACCTACTGCGCGCTCTTCGATCCAGACGCTGCCGAAGTGCGCGATTTCGACCAGCGCTGCAACATCGCAGGTTGGGCCGCACACCAGCCGCGAGCTCGAGCGCCACTCGGCGGCGCGCTCTGGGGCGGGCTCGGGTTGCCCTTCACCGAGTGCGTCGAGCCAGCTGCGCGCCGCCGAGGACAGGCGAACGACGGGCCCCTCGTCGACCTTGCCGCTGTCGACCAACCCAAGCCAGGGCAGCGAGCGGTCGAGCAGCACGCGCACCACCTCGAGCACATTGTCCAGCACCTCTTGCCCGCCGCGCGCAGCGACTGACAACGAGCGCTGCGCCGAGAGCGCGCGCCGATCGGAGCACACGTTGCTCTCGATGTCGGCAACCAGCGCGAACTGGCTTGCCGGGAGCAGCAGCAGCGTGTCCA
>Ga0105048_10018794_pt1 | contig 10610 bp, 5 predicted proteins | sample MAT05_FD_78382 | JGI IMG/M metagenome (GOLD analysis project Ga0105048, IMG submission 78382) | Freshwater microbial communities from Lake Fryxell liftoff mats and glacier meltwater in Antarctica - MAT-05 | ecosystem: Environmental > Aquatic > Freshwater > Ice > Liftoff microbial mat | place...
CCGAAGATCGGGCCGGACTTGTCCAATTTGATCCATCGCGACTACGCCTCGGTGATGCGCGACATAGTCAACCCAAGTTTTGCAATCAATCCCGACTACATCGGCCACATTATTGCTCTAAAGGATGGCCAGGTGCTGACCGGTGTGCTTCGCGACGAAGGAGGGCAGTTGATATTGGGAGACGAGAAAGGGAGTTCGACCAAGATCGTGCGGTCGGAGATCGATCAAATGAAACCTTCTCAAGTTTCTGTGATGCCCGCCGGCTTGCATGAGAAATTGACCAAGGAGCAACTGCGCGACCTGATGACTTACTTGCTCACTTCACCGCCGCACATGCCGATGGATGCACCACTGCAAGCGCCACCGATACGTTCGCAAGCCGAGCTGGCTGCTGTTTTAGCCGGCTCGATGCCGTTGCCTAAGGAATTGCGGACGCTGAAGATTGTCTTGGTCGCGGGCAAGAAAGATCATGGTCCCGGCGAGCACGATTACCCAGCTTGGCAAATTCAGTGGGGCCAGTTGCTGGCTGCGGCTCCGAACGTAAACGTTAGCGCTGCCTGGGAATTTCCAAGCGAAGAACAAATGGCTTCCTCCGACGTTTTGATCTTTTTTCAAAAGGGTGCGTGGAGCGACGATCGCGCCAAGAAGCTCGATGCTTTCCAGGCGCGCGGCGGTGGCGCGGTCTATATTCATTGGGCAGTGAACGGCGACGATCGAGTTGCTGAGTTTTCGACACGCATCGGGCTTGCGTCCAAAGGTGGTAGCATTCGATATCGGCACGGGCCGCTGACGCTTGATATGCACAATACGGACCACCCTATTATGCGCAACATCGACCAATTGAAGTTGTACGACGAGAGCTACTGGTTGCTAACTGGCGACGTGAAGAACGTCACGCTGCTCGGCACAAGCACCGAAGATGGCGATGCGACTCCGCAAGTTTGGGCTTACGAGAAAGGTGCCGGTCGAGTCTTTGTAAGCATTCCAGGTCATTACAGTTGGACGTTTGATGATCCGATTTTCCGCGTTCTCTTGCTTCGCGGAATTTCTTGGACCGCCAAGGAACCGATCGATCGTTTTAATGAACTTGTCCCTCTCGGTGCTCGTTTAGCGAAGTAGGCCATAACTGGCGACGTGAAGAAGGTCACGCTGCCCGGAACAAGCACCGAAGATGCCGATGCAAGTAGGGGCGATATTCGACACTTCTCGCTGATCGCCAGGATCTGGTTGCGAGGCTCCGCCTGGGCTACGCGACAAATAACAGTTTACGAAAAATGCGTTGATTGCGGGAGCAATTGGATTGCGCATCTTTTCTTCCACTTCGCCAGATTGAACAAACAGGCGAACCGATTCATTCTGCTTCCGTCGGTTTTCAACCGGCTGGGCAGCATCTGTCAGCTACCAACGCGAAAACTTCGCAGAGTGATCGCTCTCCGTCGGACTCGTCGGGCGGAGAGCAGAGCAGAGCAGAGCAGAGCAGAGCAGAGCCCGGGAACGAGAAAATCTTTGTCGCCTCTTGCTCCGCAAAAGTGTGTTAACGAGGCGCACTTTTGCGGAGCAAAAGACGACAATAATCAATTCAAAGCCTAGGAGCAAAAGGCGTCACTGATTATCTAGCTGTTAATTATTTATTTAGCTGCTGCGGTGAAACACATCAGTTGGCCGTTCTCAAGTGAAACAAAGATTCGGCCAGCTGCATCCACGGCGGTACCACCCTTGACGACCTCTGCTGGCAGGTTGTGTTTCCAGAGTTCCAATCCATCCTGAATGCGGATCGCAACCAAAAAAGGTTTGTCTGAAAATTCCTCAGTGTGCCCTGCTGCTAGCAGCGTTTGGTTGCAAATGGCGAAGCTCGTAAATCGCCGGTTCTCTTTGTCGATCCAAATCGTATTGGTTGGGGGTTCCTTCCCGCGGCGCCGCAAAAACTCACCTGCGAGGTCCTTCTTGAGCTTGCCTTGCATTCCCAAAGGACGTGGAGTTTCGAGAGCCAAATTGCCAAACACACTCCCATCGTAGTTTGCGTCGTGGTTCAAAACATTTCCATCTGACATCGCATGCTCCATCGACACAAATCTGTCGTAGGAAGGATACCATGGGTAGAAAGCGGTCCGGTAATCTGAGGAAAGCTGATGCCGAACCTCGTTGAGGCACTCCAACGTGTCGAGGTCGTAACGAGCCATCTCATAGATGCCGCCACCCGGAAATCTTAGTTCGTCATCCACCACCGACAATTCACCTTGCATGCTGATGCCACTATTGACCACATCGGACAATTTTCCTGAGCTGTCGTTCCGTGCTCGAAGTTTGCCCGTCAGCGCGTCGAGTGCCACGACGTGAGTGCCATCGTAATGCGTGATCCCTGCGGCTGCATAAACCTTGCCATTTTCGACGATCACGCCACCCGCAACAGGCCAGCGCGAAACGAGCTTTTCATACATGGGAATCCATCGGTCTTCCGGAGCAACTCGGAATGTCCAGAGTGGCCTACCTGTCGCAGCCTCAAACGCATAAACGCGACCATCAGCTGAGCCGACATAGACTCGGTTATGCGCGATCGCGGGAGGATAAAAGATCGAGCCGCCTGTATACGCTTTCCAAACTTGCTTTCCGTCGTCTTGGAAGGCACGAACAACGCCGGTGCGATCGGCTACAAAAACGAACCCGCCTGCTGCCACGGGTGCCGTTGGCAGCTCGTTCGAAACGAGGTCGGTTGTCCAGGCTTGGCTGACTTGTGCAGGAAGCTCGGAGCTCGTTGCATCGGAGCGATTGTTGCTGCCCCGGAACGTAACCCAATCCTGATTCTTAATGTCAAACGGCTTCACCTTGTCTGCGTCCGGATGGACAACTAGGGAGTCCCGTTCGATCTCGAGGAAACTGCGTTCGATGGGGCTTCGTTCGCCAACCGGACGCAAGCCAATATTTCCATACAACGATAGTTGGCAGCCGCACATCCATGGCCCCCAATAGAGATGTCCATTCGAAATAAGGACCCCATCCTGACACGGTGGCCGCATTGGGGCAATGTGCTGGGCATGATTATCGACGGTCATCAATCGGACGGTGCCCCCTGTTGCACGAAAGAAGATACTGTCGATACAACCGGTGGCGCGAGTGCAGGCTCGTCTCGCAGGAAGGCTGGCGAGGATCGCACCGGTCTCGTAATCGAGTTGCATGCCGTTAGTTTTTTCGGGCCCGGCGGCGTAAATGGAGTTGTCCCTCAGAACCAGTTGCAGATTGCCAACTTCGTTCGTCCATTGCAATGAACCGTCCTTGGCAGAGGCCACCACCATTATCTTGCGTTGTGGTCCAGCGAAGAACACGTAATCGTCGCTGCACTTCATGTAGCAGGTCGTTGCATATCCGGTGATGTAATGCTGAGCCTTTTCATTGGGGCCGATGGCAGCCAATAGGTTCTCGTCCGAATTCTTCCAGAGCATTTTGCCGCTGGTGGCATCGATGCATGCCAGGAATTTTTCAGGGCTGTAACAAAAGATTTGGCCGTTTTTCATGCAAAGTGCTCGGGCATCGAGAAACTCATCATCGCGGTAGTGCCAGAGCACCTTGCCACTATGGCGATCGACCGCGACCAGCGTGCGACCATATCCAAACGCCGTTCTGAGGTCCTTGTAGTCGTGCCCTTGCCACATACCCCAAGGCCAATGTCCAAGTCCGGGCCGGTCCGCGCGAATCGTCTCAACCTTCATTTCCAAGTTGCCAACCAGTGCGTACAGCACATCTTCGTTCATGGCCATCCATTTCCAGACCGGGCCATCGGTGATTTCCGCTGGGATTGTAATCGTCCGACGAACTTCCCCGGTTCGAGCATCGATGACTTTGCAGGCTTCGTGATCCCCCATATACAACGCATCGTCGGTCGCGATCATCGTGTTGCGGTGGAGCATGAACCCTTCGGACAAAGGTCGTTTCCACAATACCGTACCGTTGTAAGCATTGATGCACAACATCGTATTCAACATGGCGTTCTGATTGGATTTGTGAGCGATATGCCCCATCGCTTTGAAGATTCGTCCGCCGGCGATAACCGTTTGCTCCGGCATTGGACTGAACTTAGGGTCGGCGATAAACTGCGTTTCGAACTCACCGTGGACAAACGAATCGTTCGACTGTGGATTGTTGTCTGGCCCGTGATAGGGATGACTCCAGTTATCAAACCCCAACGGAATTGGCTTGACGAGTTGCCGGTTTCCGACCTGAGCTTTGGCTTGAGGACGCAGCACCCGCAGAATCTCCTCGTCCGAAGTTTGAGAAGCAAACGCTTCGTCCACAATTACGGCGTCCGCCAAATTGTGCGTCAAGTGAACCGAATCGAGTTTCCCCAATTCGACAAAAACTCGCCGTCCCAAAAGTCCGGCATCGTCGGCCGTTTTTCGTACCGACTCAACTTCCTCGCGATTGGCCGACTGAAAGTAGACTGTGAATTCGCTTGCCTGTGCGATTTCATTCACGAATTTGGAATTGTTCTTAGGCAGACCGAGCAAAGCAATGATGCCACGTTTTTCGTCGATCTGCGACAACGCTTGCGCAACGGACAGTTCCGCTTTAGCGACGACACAGGGCACAAACGTCCAAGCCAAGAGGAAAATTGCGAAGAGGTGGTTCGTTTTCATTCTGCAGTCCTCAACTTGTGAAAAGTCAGCAATTCCTTCACTTAGGCGAACGGCATATGGAAAGTTACCAAGTCGCAGCGTATCTCCCAGACGCTGAGATGGAGACGCTGAGATGGAGACGCTGAGATGGAGACGCTGAATGTCCGCCCCGGAGATGCGGACCTGCGTGTTTGGTAAACTTGTACTGCCGCTCGCCTCACCGTTTACCATGACGATTGGCTTTTAGTCTAGCATGTTCTACCGCTGGAAAGGCGGATCGGTCGCGGCGAGCTGATGAAAGTACTGTTTTTTTTATGGAGCTAGTGATGATACCTATTAACCATTCTTCCCGTCGCGCTTGGTTGCGCAATGGTCTCGTCGCCTCATTGGCAGCGACGAATTATTTTCTACCGAGTTCACTTGCTGGATTATTGGCCAACGTAAATGCCGATGAAAAACAGCTCGCTAGGGCAAGTATTGGTAATCCGCGTTTGCCTCGCGACAAATTGCTGCTTTATCGTGCCGCAAATAATGAACCCATGGCGGTCAAGACACCCGAGGACTGGGCACACCGTCGAGCCGAAATCGTTCGAGGGATGGAATACGTGATGGGGCGGTTACCGGGTGACGAGAAACGATGCCCATTCGACATGAATGTCGACGAGGAGGTTGATTGCGGCAAGTATGTGCGACGGCTGATTTCGTTTGCCCCAGAACCCAATTGCCGTCTGCCTGCATACGTTTGCATACCCAAGGCAGTATTGCAAGGGGGAACGAAAGCCCCCGCGGTTCTATGTTTGCATGGGACAGATAACGTTGTTGGACATGGGGTGGTCGTTGGCTTGGGGAGAGAGAATCGACAATACGCGAGCGAACTTGCGGAACGAGGTTATGTAACAATCGCTCCCAACTATCCGTTGCTTGCCAAGTACCAGCCGGATATCAAAGCCTTAGGATGGGAGAGTGGAACGCTCAAGGCAGTTTGGGACAACATGCGTTCACTGGATCTGTTGGAAACCCTTCCGTACGTCAAACAGGGCCCAATCGGCGCGATCGGACATTCCTTAGGCGGCCACAATGCCATTTATACCAGCGTCTTCGATGATCGTATCAAAGCGGTTGTTTCCAGTTGCGGCCTTGATTCGTTTCTCGACTACTACGATGGAAACGAGACGAACTGGTACCCGGAAAAAGGATGGTGTCAGACGCGATACATGTTGAGGTTAGCAGACTATCGTGGCCATTTGCAAGACATCCCGTTCGATTTCCATGAATTGATTGGTGCTTTAGCCCCACGTCATGTGCTGATCATCGCACCCTTGGACGATAGCAACTTCCGATCCGCTAGCGTCGATCGCGTAGCCAAAGCGGCCTCGGAAGTTTTTGGGTTGTTCGGCCATCCGGAACGATTGCGAGTCGAGCATCCAGATTGCCAACATGATTTCCCGCCGGACATGCGGCAAGCGGCTTATGCTTTTCTGGACAGTGTATGTGGCCAAGGAACTTCGTGACCCAGCATCACTGTCACAAATTTGAGGTCCAACGCAATTGACACTTCACACGCCCTTCGTGCCTCAGAGCGTGCCACCCGTGCCACCCAATTTACAGGTAGATTTCAATTTGCCGTTCGCTTAAGAGGCGGTAATGACCAATCAGGTACTAGTCTGGCTCGGCAGTCTTGTTCCGTCGATCTTGTCCAGGATCCGATAGAGGCTCCGGCGGGCGATGCCTAACTCGCGCGCGGCCTTGGCTTTGTTTCCGTGATTGCGGCGAAGAACTTCGGTGATATGCATTTGCGACAAGGACTCCAACGGTATCGAATCACCGATAGCAACGGGATTAAAAGCGGAGTCGACGCATTCCGTTTTTGCTGAATTGCGAAGTTCTTGCGGTAGATTACCCAGCGTGATGATCGAGTCGTCGGCGAGAATCTTGGCCCGCTCCAAAGCATTGATCAATTGACGTACGTTTCCGGGCCACGAACTGCTTTGAAATAATTCGTTCACTCCGGGCCCGAGCTGCCATTCCTTGCCCAAAAAATGCTCTACCAACAAAGGAATATCGCTGACTCGTTCGCGAAGAGGAGGTATGGTAATCGATAGAACGTTGACACGATAGTAAAGGTCCTCGCGAAAGCGACCAGCAGCAACTTCTTTGCCGAGATCTCGATTGGTTGCTGCGATCAATCGAACTTTGACACGCCTTTCTTTCACCGAACCGATGCGGCGCATGGTCCCGTCCTCCAGGACTCGCAGTAGTTTTGCTTGAAGGCCACCGGCCAACTCTCCAAACTCATCGATGAAAAGTGTTCCTCCATCGGCGATTTCAAACAAGCCTGGTTTCGCGTCCGTGGCACCGGTAAAAGCTCCCTTCTCGTGGCCAAACAACTCGCTTTCTAACAACGACTCCGGCAATGCTGCGCAGTTGATTACGACTAGCGGTCGATTGGCGAGCGTGCTCTGCTCGTGGATTGCTCGGGCAACTAACTCTTTGCCCGTTCCGCTCTCCCCGAGAATGAGAACCGGTTTGTCACTCGGCGCAATTCGTTCGACCAATCGTTTGACTTCGCAGATGCCAGCCGATTTACCAACGAGCGGTTTGCTTACCTGCGCTTGAGCGAGCTGAATTTTGAGATGTCGGTTTTCTCGTTCGAGCGTCACCGACTTGGCTGCGCGTCGAATTAACATATCTAAGTCAGCCAATCCAAACGGCTTGGAAAGGTAGTCGACCGCGCCTCGTTTCATGGCTTCGACGGCAGAGGCAATGCTGCCACCCCCCGTTAACATAATGATGCGAAGTTCTTCGTCACCTTCGTGGAGCCGCTTGAGCAGTTCCAAGCCGTTCATGCCAGGCATGTTTTGATCGATGACTGCGATATGGAAATGTTGGGAAGCTTGGACGGCAATGGCTTGCTCTGCATTCGCGGCGGCCGAAACGCGATAGCCCTGACGTTGAAAGAATCGACATGCCGGCTCCAAAAAATCCGGCTCATCGTCGACAAGGAGCAAATCGATCGGTTCTAAAAGTGGAGCAATTGGCATAGTGGCTGAATATTTTGTATCAACGGAAACAATCACGGTGGGGCGGCGTTGGATTCGAACCAAACCTAAGCGGATAAGTCGGCGGAGACTGCAAACTCGATGCCATTTCTAGCAAGGGTCTGATTATTGCAGAAAACAAGCCTTCATTACTGTCTAACCTAACAAGTGAGTGACTATTTGGCACACTTCAATCGAAATCGCACACTCGCACAGGTGAGCCACTTCGCGTACTGACAAAGAAACATTCTGCGACAACAAGATTTTATGTGAGCGGCAGAATGAATACGCTCCTGCGACAAATTGTCTCCGTTGCTTGGCACGGACGTTGCTTTGAGGGTTGAGCCACAGGAAAGTGGTGGGTTTACGACGAACGCAAACAGACGGCAAAAAGATGAGTGACGTATCCGTGGCTTCCTCGAGCGAAATCGAGGCTCGTCCAGCTACCCGGGCAACGCAACAGGCAACGATGGAATCGTTTAGCTACAACGATGGAATCGTGCGGATGTTTGTGACCGCCACCATTGTTTGGGGGTTGGTGGCTACCCTAATGGGCGTGCTGGTGGCGACGCTGCTCGTTCTCCCCGCATTGTTTGGTGGTTTGGAAAGCTACGTTAGCGCTTTGCTCTCTTTTGGTAGACTGCGACCTGTCCATACCAATGCGGCCATTTTCGCTTTTGCCGGCAACGCCATTTTTGCTGCGATCTATTACAGCACGCAACGTTTGTGCAAGTGCCGGATGTGGAGCGACACGTTAGGACTGCTTCATTTTTGGGGCTGGCAAGCGATCATCGTTGCGGCTGCCGTAACGCTGCCCCTCGGTATAACGCAAAGCAAGGAATACGCTGAATTGGAGTGGCCAATCGACTTGGCAATCGCGGTCGTATGGCTTGGTTTCTTCGGTGGCAATTTCTTCATGACGTTATGGAACCGGCGCGAACGGCACATGTATGTCGCTTTGTGGTTCTACATCGCGACAATCGTGACGGTGACCGTTTTGCACGTATTTAACAACCTTGTCGTACCGGTGGGGCTTGGAAAGAGTTACTCGGTTTACGCAGGTGTCCAAGACGCTTTGATGCAATGGTGGTATGGTCACAACGCTGTGGCCTTCTTTTTGACCACTCCTTTCCTTGGGTTGATGTATTACTTTTTGCCGAAGGCAGCCGAGCGACCGGTTTTTAGTTATAAGCTCAGTATCATTCACTTTTGGTCCTTGGTCTTTCTTTATATTTGGGCTGGCCCGCATCACCTTCATTACACTGCCTTGCCAGAATGGGCTAGCACGTTTGGAATGCTTTTCAGCGTCATGCTGTGGATGCCGTCGTGGGGCGGGATGATCAACGGATTGTTAACACTGCGTGGTGCCTGGCACAAAGTCACCTCCGATCCTGTGCTCAAGTTCTTTGTGGTCGGCATCACCTTTTATGGAATGGCGACCTTTGAAGGTCCGCTGTTGTCCGTCAAAAGTGTGAATGCACTGTCTCACTATACGGACTGGACGATCGCACATGTGCACTCCGGGGCGCTCGGCTGGAACGGGTTCATGACGTTTGGAATGATTTACTGGTTGTTGCCTCGGCTGTATCAGACCAAGCTGTGGAGCAAGTCGATGGCGGAGTGGCACTTTTGGATTGGAACGATTGGGATTCTGTTATACATCGTGCCAATCTATGCAGCCGGCATCACACAGGGGCTGATGTGGCGGGCGATGGACGACCTTGGACGGATGCAATACCCCAACTTTGTAGAAACGGTGCAGTCGATTGTTCCGTTTTGGTCGGCTCGTGTCTTCGGTGGTGGGCTTTACGTAGTAGGGGTATTGATGCTTGCTATCAATGCTACCATGACCTGGCTCAACCGACCTAACAAGTACGAAGAGCCAGTCTATACCGCGCCGCGATTGCTGCGAAATTATATGGATGCGCCGATTCCAAAAAGCAAGCTAGAAGGAGCCCCAGTCCTCGAGGCTGCGGCCGCCATTGATCGTGTGGTGAAGATGGATTGGCACCGAAGATGGGAAAGACTGCCATTGCTTTTCACTGTGCTAACGACTGTGGCGGTGATTGTCGCGAGTCTGCTTGAAATCATCCCGACTTTTTTGATCCGAAGCAATGTCCCGACCATTGCCAGTGTGAAGCCTTATACACCTTTGGAGCTTGCCGGTCGAGACATCTACGTGAGCGAAGGCTGTTACAACTGCCATTCGCAAATGATTCGTCCGATGATTGCGGAGACACAGCGTTATGGCGCGTACAGCAAGGCCGGCGAGTTCATTTACGATCGACCTTTCCAATGGGGCTCTCGCCGCATCGGACCGGATTTGGCTCGCGAAGGTGGTCGCCAGAGCAGCTTCTGGCATTGGGAACATTTTAATAATCCAGCAGAACGTTCGCCAGGGTCGGTGATGCCCAGCTATCGGCATCTGCTGGTCGAGCGATTGAATTTCGGCGAAATTCAAAAACGCATTCAAGCAGTTCACTATCTCGGGGCACCGTACGACAAAGAGTTGACCGAAGCAGAGGCGATGGCTCATAAGCAAGCCGAAGCGGTGGCGGCCGAAATCCTCGCACAAGGAGGCAAAGTGGACTTCGAAGGAAAACTGATCAAAGACTCGACCGCAATTGCCTTGATCGCATACTTACAGCGAGTCGGCAAGGATTTGTCCCGCGTCGACACTCCGGCTCCCGTTGCCGAGACACCCGTTGCCGAGACACCCGTTGCAAGTGCCGATACAGCGGCCACTGGTGGCGATGGTCCCCCCGCACCCGCCGTACCCGTAGCCAAATAGCCAAATAGCCAACTCACACTGAAAGATAAACCGTGTTAAAAGACGTCGTTTCCAAACTGGACTACTCCAATTTTGAAGAGATCGCATTGGTGATCTTCGGGCTTTGTTTCTTAGCGATCGTATGGGGGGCGTTTCGTTTGAATCGCGAATCCACGGCGCGATTCAGCAGTATTC
>Ga0105048_10018796_pt1 | contig 10610 bp, 6 predicted proteins | sample MAT05_FD_78382 | JGI IMG/M metagenome (GOLD analysis project Ga0105048, IMG submission 78382) | Freshwater microbial communities from Lake Fryxell liftoff mats and glacier meltwater in Antarctica - MAT-05 | ecosystem: Environmental > Aquatic > Freshwater > Ice > Liftoff microbial mat | place...
CAGGTGCGCTGGCAGCACAAGCTCAAGGACGCCATCGACGCCAGCCCCGTGCTGGGCGCCGATGGACGCATCTACGTGGCTGCCGACGGCCTGTACGCCTTCGACGCGCGCGGCACCATGCTGTTCCACTATCCGGTCGGCGCGCACGTTCGCAGCGCACCCGCCGTGCACCCCAAGGGCTTCGTCGTATTCGGCACGCCGCAAGGCCAGCTGATAGCGCTCGGCGCTGACGGCGCGCTGTTGTGGCAAGCCGACGCGGGGGCCAACATGGACGGCGGCGCCGCCATCACGGACGACGGACGCATCGTAATCGGGACTGACCTCGGTCACGTGCTGTGTTTCGACGCGGGCGGCCGTCAGCTCTGGAAATACGAGGCGGGCGACGATGTTCGCGCCACGCCTGCCATCGCGTTCGACGGAACGGTCATCGTAGGCTCCTACGACCGCTCGCTGCACGCCATCTCGCCGCAAGGCACACTCAAGTGGAAGTTCGAGACCGCGGGGCGCATTCGCTCCAGCGCTCGAATCGACCGCGCTGGCCGCATTTACTTCGGGTCCCAGGACGACTTCGTCTACGGCTTGAGTGAAGGGGGCCAACTCCTTTTCCGACACAATATCGGCCGCGACGTGGACAGCAGCCCCGTGATCGACTCACGCGGCACACTGCTCGTCGGTGCTGATGATGGCAGCCTATACGCGCTGCGCTGAAAGCTATGAGCTCACTTCAAGACAAGAACCACAAAGACCTCGCCGAGGTCCTCGCCGTGTTGCGCGAGAACAAGGGACGCGCCCTGCACGTGATGGAGGTGTGTGCACGCCTCAACGTAGAGGGTGCCCGCAAAGAGAAGATTCGCGCTGCGCTCGAGAGCCTCGAAGAAGAGGGCGTCGTGCAGCAAATGCCGGGCCTGCGCTTCCGCGCAGTCAAGGCGCGCGAGCTGAAGCGGCCCACCACCCCCAACGAAGAGAAGACGGCCATCGCGTCTCGTAAACCTGCGCCTTCCGCCAAGCTGGGCACGCTGCGCATCCACGCGCGTGGCCACGGCTTCGTGTCCACCGAGGACGGCACCGGCGACGTATTCATCGCCCCTTCCGAGCTGATGGGCTCCCTGCACGGCGACCGCGTGGCGGTCAGCGTGCGCAGGAGCGACAAGGGCTTCGAGGGCACCGTGGTGGCGGTGCTGGCACGCAACCTCAAGTACGTGGTGGGACCCATCCTGCACCTCGAGCGCGGCCTGGTAATCCAGTCGCAGGATGCGCGCCTGCCACCACAGGTCAACGTCGTGGGCGTGGTCCCGGGCGACGCCGTGCCGGGTCTGGCGGTGGTGGCCGAAATCGTGCGCTTTCGAGAGGACGGCGGTCCGCCCGACGCCAAGGTCGTGCGCGTGCTTGGCAAGGAGGGCAGCGCCGAGGTCGAGGTCGCCAAGATCAAGCTGCGTGAGGGCATCCGCGAGGAGTTTCCCGAAGAGGTGCTCGTCGAGGCCCGCGCCTTCGGCGACCGCGTAAGCGCGAAGGACAAGCGCGACCGCGAAGATCTGCGGGACTACGACCTGGTCACCATCGACCCGGTCACCGCGCGTGACCACGACGACGCCATCTTCATCGAGCGCAGCAAGAGCGGCGGGTACCGCGTGATTGTGGCCATCGCCGATGTCTCGCACTACGTGCAGGAGGGCACCGCGCTCGACGCGGAGGCAGTCGCACGCAGCACCAGCATCTACCTGCCGGATCGCGCGATCCCCATGTTGCCGCCCGAGCTGAGCGTCAACCTTGCCTCGCTGGTCGCCGGCAAGGACTGCCTCACGCTGGCGGTCGATATGGAGCTGGCGGCCAACGGACAGGTGCGCGCGTTCCGCTACGTCGAGGGGCTGATGCGCTGCAAGGCCGGGCTCACCTACGAGGGTGTCGCGCAGGCGCTGGGCCTCACTCAGACGGCCGACAAGACCGACAAGACCACGCCGCGCTACCTGCCCATGCTTGAGATCCTGCACGAATGCGCGATGATCTTGCGCACGCGGCGCATGAAGCGCGGCTCGCTCGATTTCGATCTGCCAGAGCCCTACGTGGACCTTAATACAGCCACCGGCGAGCCGCAGAAGATCGAGCGCTCGCGCAAAGATCCTGGTGTGCGTCGCGCCTATCAGCTGGTCGAAGAGATGATGCTGCTGGCCAACGAGACGGTCGCGGCCGACCTCGCTGCGCGCAAGATGCCCGCCATCTACCGCGTGCACGGCCTGCCCGACGCCGATCGACTGGAGCAGTTCGCCGGCCTCGCGCAGGCGCTGGGCTTCCACCTGGACCCCGAGGAGGCGACCAGCCCCAAGAAGCTGAGCGGCTTCTTGCAGACGCTCGAAGATTCCTCGAAGAAGAGCGCTCTGTCGTACCTGTTGCTGCGCTCCATGCAGCAAGCCAGCTACGACATCGTCAACGTCGGGCATTTCGGTCTGGCGGCCGAGCATTACCTGCACTTCACCTCGCCCATCCGGCGCTACCCCGACCTGGCCGTGCACCGTGTGGTGCGCAAGCTCGCGCGCGGCGAGCCGGTGGACGCACGCGGCCTCGAGCGCAAGCTCAGCGAGCAGGCAGGCACGGCCAGCAAGCTGGAGCGCCGCGCCATGCAGGTAGAGCGCGAGGTCATCGACGTCTACCGCTGCATCCTGATCAAGGATCGTGTGGGCGACGAGTTCGAGGCTACCGTCTCGGGCGTGGCGCCGCACGGCATCTACTGCCAGTTCGACGACCCATTCGTCGAGGCGCTGTGTCATGTGACAGCGCTCGGCAACGATTTCTACGAACTCGACAAGCACGGGCTGCGACTGGTCGGCAGGCGCTCCGGCGCCAGCTACGGCCTGGGTGATCGCGTGACCGTCCGTCTCGAGAGTGTGAACGTCACCGAGCGGGCAGTGCTGGCAGCGCCCGTGGTGTACGTGCACCCAGACGAGCTCCCCTCCCGTGCTTTCGACCCGGTTCACGAGGGTGGCCGTGCGCGCGTGAAGCGTAAGGAGCCAAGCAAGGGCGCGCAGAGCTGGGGCAAACACCACGCCACAAAAAAGACAGAAAAACCTGAGAAGCCCCAGCCTTCGAGCAAACGCGTCGACGAGCGCAAGCTGGAGCGACGCCGCGAGCGCCGCACCAAGGACGAGCGCAAACAGAAGCGCAGCCGCTAGTCCACCCGGGCGCGGGACGGAAAACGTCACAACTACCTGTTTACGCGCAGCTATGCGCGAATCGGTGGGCACGGTCCGCGCGACGCGCAGGGCGTCGACCGTTCACCGCACGAATGACCTCTTCATGTCATACCCGCGCGCACCCCACCGCTCGGGAGGCATTGATAGTTCGCAGGAGCGCAACGACGGCGCCACGCGTTAGTCTCGTGCTTTCGAGTGCAGGCGGCAGCGCGTAGTGCCCGCCTGTCAGCGTGCGCGGATTTTTCGCGTGGAGAGGTGTTCGGCAGCGCGCAAGAGCCGCAGATATCAGCTTTTTGGGGCATCTGACACTTCTTCTTGGGAAGGCGGATCGGTATGGTGGTCGAGCTGACCGAGGCACGCCCCCGCATTGCCCGGCTCGATGAACCGATGGCAAGGCTGCGGGGGGAGAAGGAGCTCACGTGCGCGCGAACAAAAATGCACTTGGCAGAGAGCTGGACGCAGACGATGACGACGAGCAGGTGTGGGAACGCTTGCGCTCCGGCGCAGCGCAGCCCTCACGTGAGCGCGCCACCTCGGACGTGGTGCCGCGCGCGCGCTCGGCCGGCGATGTCGATCCCTACTCCAGCTACGCGCAGTATGTGCAGAAGAGCGACGAGGCCGAGGACGACGGGCAAGAAGACGAGGCCGTCTGGGAGCGACTGCGTGCGCAGCAGCTCACCGATTCTGGAGCGCGCGCCAGAATGCGCGCGCCAGAACAACGCTTCTCCGACGTCGCGCCCATCGGGTCGCACGCAGCATGGGAAGCCGGCCAGGCCGAGGCGTATTACCAGCAGCAAGAGCAGCAGGAATACGAGCAGCAGGCATACGAGCAGCAGCAGCAGCAGGCATATTACTACCAGCAGCATCAAGAGGCGCAGCAGGCGCTGTCGTACGATCAGCAGCAGGCGCAATACTACGCTCAGCAGCAAGAGGCGCAGTACTACGCGCAACAGCAGCAGGCTTACGAGCAGCAGCAGGCAGCGGCCTATACTCAACAGCAGCAGGCCGACTACCACGCGCAACAGACATACGAGCAGCAGCACGCAGACTACCGCGCGCAGCAGCAAGCGTACGAACAGCAGCAGGCCTACGCGCAGCAGCAGGCCATCCGCCAGCAGCAGCCCTACGCGGCGCCGGAAGTGCAGCCCAGCCGCGACGGCGACGACGGCTACGCGCCCAAGCGCTCTGGCAAGGGCGGCCTGTTCCTGGCCTTCGCGGCGCTGCTGGTGGCCGGTGCGGGTGGCGCTGTCGCCTATCAACGCGGCATGCTAACGCCGTCACCCACGCCCATCGTCATTGGCTCCGGCACGCCCAGCGTGCCCGCCAGCGCCATCCCCTTGGGCGCAGAAGAGGCGCGCGCGCGCGACCAGCTGTTGGGCACCCACACCTCGCCGGCAGCCACCACGGCACCGTCGGTCGAGGCCGTGCCTGCACAGCCCGAAGCCAGCGCGGAAACGCCCGAACCCGTCGCGCCGGCGGTGGTCGCCCCACCCGCAGAGACCAAGCAGGTCGCCACGCGCAGCGAGTCCAAGAAGAGCAAGGCCAAGAAGGCGAAGGCCAAGAAGGCCAGGCGCCACGCAGCCGCTCCCAGGCGCGCCGCCAAGAAGGCCAGGGCCGAACGGCCTCGCCTGTCGAGCGTCTCCAATCGCTCGAACGACCCGCTCGAAGGCATCTGACCCACTGCGCTTGCGTCACCTCACCAGGATCACGCACAGGCGCGTCAGGGCGCGCTACCAGCCCGTGTAGCCGAACACCAGCCGGGCAAGCAGTCCGATCGGCTTGGCGCGCCCGCCATGCACGCTGAGCGCGATGCACCACTCGCCTCGATCGATGTTCAGGTGATGCGCGACGGTGTCGTCATTCATGGACACGTCACCGCGCACAAAGTGCTTGCCACTCTTGTGGTCGGTCAGGCCGCCCGTGAGGATCAGGTCGTACTCCTCGGCGCGGTGCGTGTGCATGGGGATAAGCGTGCCCGGCCGGAAGCGGCGCAGGCGCACTGGAACGCCGTTGAGTGCGATGGGCAGCTCCATCGTGAACGTGTTGGGGATGGGCAGTGACTGCTTCCACTGGATACGCTCGAGCGGCCCCGTGAAGCGCGCCAGGGGCGCCGTGAGCACGCTGTCATGAACCGCCGGGGGGAGCGCTCGCCCGGCCGGTGTTTGGTCCAGCATGGCCAGGGTGCGATCGAGCAGTCCGTCGCTTAGCCGTGCCACGCGGTCCCGCTCCAGAAGCGCACCACTCAGCTGCTCGTATTGGCCGACCTTGCGCGCGCACTCGGGGCAGAGCGACGCGTGCACCGCCACCAGCAACTGCTCGGCTTCCACCAGGCCGCCGTTAGCGTACGCGAGTAGCAGCTCATCGGGCAGGTGGTGGGTGGGCATCATGACTCCCCTCCGTCGAAGACCGTGCGGTGCAGGTGCTGAAGTGCCGCGCGCAGCCGCGACTTGACGGTGCCGATCGGGATGCCCAGGCGCACGGCCGTCTGCGACGCACTCTCGTGCTGGAAGTAGGAGGCGCGCACCACGTCTGCCTGTTCGATGGGCAGCTCGCGCAGCGCCACGTCGACGCGCGTACTGAGCTGCTGCGTCGCGAGCGCATCGTCCAGATTCACCGGCTCGCTCGGCAGCTCGTCGGCGGCCTCGGGCTCGATGGCGATGTAGCGCTGCTTGCGCACAACATCGATGAAGCGATTGCGCGCGATGCGGAACACCCACGTGGAAACGGACGAAAGCTCGGGGCGGTAGCTCCCGGCGTGCGTCCACACACTGAGCATGACCTCTTGCACCAAGTCCTCGGCCTGAAGGCCCGACCGACCCGCTTGCGCAAAGTGCGCCTTGAGCCGTGGCGCATAGCGCACGAACAGCTGCTGGAACGCCAGCTTGTCGCGGGTGTTGGCGATGGCCTGCACGAGCGCAACATCGGAGCTTTCGGTCGGCTCCGAGCCGCCGCCAGTGGCCATCAAGGGTCCCCTAGCATGCCCGAACACCGCGTAAAGGTGCGGTTTGTTCCCTCTCCTGTGGGTCTCCGCGCACGATCCTGCCAGGGCTTCCACACTTGCTATTACGTGGCGGAAGGCCACTCGGATCGGCGCTCAAGCAGATGGTTTGGCGACGATCTGTACGCCGAGATCCACTGTTGGAGGCAGCCAACTGGCCAACTCCACCGCGGTTTGTTCACCGCTACGGATGTCACGCACCTCGGCGCCGGTGTCGTTCAGGAACAGAACGAAGGGAATGCCGCGCTTCTCGGCATAGCGGATCTGTTTGCCAAACTTCTGGGCGGCGAAGAAGACCTCGCACGGCACACCGCGCGCGCGCAGGTCCCGGGCGGCCGCGTAGCAGGCGGCGCGCTGCTCATCATTGCTGAGCGCGATCAGCACAGCTGTGGGCACCAGACGTGACGCCTTGAGTGCCCCCTGCGCGAACATGAAGCCCATGATGCGCGAGATGCCCAGTGTGACGCCGACCCCGGGCAGCTTGTGCTTGTCGTCCGACGCCAGGTTGTCGTAGCGCCCGCCGCCGCACACGGAGCCAAGCTGCGGGTGGTCCACGAATACGCCCTCGTAAACGGTGCCCGTGTAGTAGTCCAGTCCACGCGCGATACGCAGGTCGGCGACCACCGAGCCGTCCGCGAGCCCCGTGAGCGCGCTCATCACCAGCGACAGCTCGGAGAGCCCCTCCTCCAGCAGCGGGTGCGTCTCCCCCAACGCCCGGATCGCCTCGATGACCTCGCTGCCGAAACCGCGGATGCGCGCGATGGCCAGGCACTTCTCGGCCTGCACTTCGGTCAGGCCATTTTCCTCGATTAGCGCCTTGCGCACGCCCTCCTCGCGAATCTTGTCCAGCTTGTCGACGCTGCGCAGCACGTCGCCCACCGCCTCGATGCCCAGTGCACGGTAGAAGCCCTCCAGTACCTTGCGATTATTGATGCGCAGCTGGATGCGCGGAATGGGCAAGCTGCTGATCAGTTCGTGCAGCAGTAGAGCCATCTCGGCATCGAAGTGCACCGACAACTCGCCGTCGCCGATCACGTCGATGTCCGCCTGGTAAAACTCGCGGTAGCGGCCCTGCTGCGGACGCTCCCCGCGCCACACTTTCTGGATCTGATAGCGCTTGAAGGGGAACGACAGCACGCCGCGGTGCTGCGCCACGTACCGCGCAAAGGGCACGGTCAGGTCGAAGTGCAGGCCGAGGTCCGAGTCCTCGCCCTCCACGGCATGCAGCCGCTTCAGGACGTAGATCTCCTTGTCGGTCGCGCCCTTCTTCAGCAGCACGTCGAGCGGCTCGACGGCGCGCGTCTCGATGTTGGTGAAGCCGAACAGCTCGAAGGTGCGACGCACCTGGTCGAGCACTAGCTGCTCCACCAACCGTTCCTCGGGGAGCCACTCGGGAAAACCTGTGAGCGCAGTAATCTTGGCCATGACGGCGCCTAAGGTGGCACGGGCGTCCAGGCTCAACAACCGCGGCGCCTCCACCCGGCCCGGGACGACTCAGCGCGCCTTGGCCACCGGGGCGGTCTTATCGGCCTTCGGGTCGGCCATCACGCCCTTCGTGGCGGGCTTTGCGAAGCGGTCCAGCTCGGCACTGGTCTCGGCCGTGGCTGTCTTCGATTCGCCCTTCGTGGCGCCGAGCTTGGCGTCGTCACCCTCGGTCTTCTCCCCGCGCTCATCACGCTTCGCATCTCTCTCGGCCGCCTCGTCAGACTCGGCCTCGTCCTTCACCTTGTCGGCGCGCCCCTGCGCGTTGTCTTCGGCGCGGTCCGAGCCCCAGTCGATCAGGCTCCACTCGCCCTTGGCGCCGCTCTTCTTGTACGCAATCGCCTTCTTGCCGCGCTTGCGCTCGAACCAGCCTGCCGCCACGCCGGCCGCGGCCTCGCGGATCCAGCTGGTCTGCTCGGTGTCGTTGCCCGCGATGTCCACGTTGTACAGGCGCGGCACCAGCACCAGCCGCTGCGCCTCCTTGTGTTGGCTGTAACGAACGTCCACGTCGATGCGGCCATTCTGCGCGTCAATCTTCACGTACTCGAGCAGCGCGGGGTTTAGCTGCTTGGGCCTCAGATTATCCAGCTCGGCGGTCGCCTGCATCTTGGCCCCCTTTTCCCGATCGAATGTGCCACGCGCCAAAAGCGCACCCGAGCCCATCACGGCCGCCTTGGCCTTCACCGTGGACTGACAGGTGGGCCAGCCTGGCGGCAAGCAGCCGTCCAGGTTCTCCCAGTCGCCCTCCAGGTTGTGCACGTAGGCGTCGACCTGGGGCTTGGCCTCGAAGTTACGAAAGTGCACCTGACCATCGCGGATGTGGAGCGCCGTCAGCTCGGCCGGCAACTTCTCGCGTAGCTCCTCCAGCTTGAAGTCGGGGCCCCACTGCTGCTTCGCCTTGGCGTCAGCATCCACCAGGCTGACGCTCAGCTCGTTGAGCGTGAGCACGGTGCGCCAGCTCCAGCCTTGCGGCACGAGGCCCAGCGTGAAGTCCTTGATCTGGATGAAGGGCACCGGCACCAGTCCGTTGCTCTTCACGATCTGCATCCCCAGGATGTGCACCTCGCCCGTCATCACGCTCAGGTCGACCTCGTCGATGTCGCCGTGGTAGCCGCCCTTCAGCTCGTGCAGCGACTTGCGCACCACCGCGGCAGCGATGGAGGGCCCGGCCAGCCTTCCGGCCAATAAAACGACGCCCAGGACCAGCAGGATCCAGAACAGCTTGCTCCGTTTAAGTCTCTCGGCGGACAGGGCCATGAAAACGCTCCAGCGCAGCACCGCGGACGTCGCGGCACGGGTGGTGAGGGCATTTGCAAGACCCGTGCTCTCGCGATGGATACGTTTTTCCTACGCGCTAATGTGCAGGCGGTCCCGCGGCTTGCGAGCGCGAGAGCGCACGACGTCGCATTCCGCCACGGCAGACAAAGGCGTGAGGAAGAGGCCTTCATCCTCTTTCGGCGGCTTAAACGGAAAAGAGCCACCCCGGAGGGGCAGCTCTTCTCAGGTCAGGAGCAGGTGGCGCTTACTCTTCTTCGCTGACGGCCGCGAAGTGGTCCTCGTGCGCGGAGGGATTCTGCGGGGTGCTGCGGTAGTCCCGATCCTCGAAGGCCACGTCGAAGCGCTTGTAGGCGTTCAGACCGGTGCCGGCTGGGATCAGGCGACCCATGATGACGTTCTCCTTGAGGCCGCGGAGCTCGTCGACCTTGCCGCAAATGGCGGCCTCGGTGAGCACCTTGGTGGTCTCCTGGAAAGACGATGCGCTGATGAACGAGTCGCCCGAGAGAGCGGCCTTGGTGATACCGAGCAGCAGAGGCTCAGCCACCGCAGGCTGGCCACCGCGCGCGATGACCTTCTCATTCTCGCGCACGAACGCCATCTTCTCGACGGTCTCGTCCATCAGGAAGTTGGTGTCACCCACCTCCTTGATTCGAACGCGACGCAGCATCTGACGCACGATGGCCTCGATGTGCTTGTCGTGAATGCTCACGCCCTGCAGGCGGTAGACCTGCTGGATCTCGTTCACCAGCCAGGCCGCCAGCTCCTTCTCGCCCTTGACGCGAAGGATGTCGTGCGGATTGGCCGGACCGTCCATGAGCGCTTCGCCGGTCTTCACACGGTCGCCCTCCTTGACGGTCAGGTGGCGGCCCTTGGCGATCAGGTACTCGCGAGGCTCACCCACCTCTGGATTGATGGTCACCTTGCGCTTGCCCTTGGTGTCCTTGCCGAAGTTCACCGTGCCGTCGATGTCTGCCACAATGGCGTGGTCCTTGGGCTTGCGTGCCTCGAACAACTCCGCCACGCGCGGCAGACCGCCGGTGATGTCCTTCGTCTTGGTGGTCTCGCGAGGAATCTTGGCGATGACCTCGCCCGCTCCCACGGTCTGACCTTCGGTCGGGATGATGTTGGCGCCGACGGGCAGGAAGTAGCGCGCCATGTGGTCGGCCACGCCGCTCTTCTTTGTGTCGCCGCTGACAGCATCCTTGATGGAGATACGCGGGCGAGCGCTCGCGTCGCGCGACTCGATGACCACACGCCGCGAGAGGCCGGTCACTTCGTCGAGCTTCTCTTCCATGGTGACGCCGTCGACGATGTCGCCGTACTTCACCACGCCGTCGACCTCGGTGAGGATCGGGATGGCGTACGGGTCCCACTCTGCGAGCAGGGTACCCTTGACCACGCGTGCTCCATTCTCGACCTTCAGCTGCGCGCCGTAGGTGAGGTTGTAGCTCTCGCGCTCGCGACCCGAGTCGTCGATGATCTTGATCAGACCGTGCCGGTTCATGACCACGATCGTGCCGTCGCGCTTGGTGGTGAGCTTGGTGTTCTCCACCTTGACCGTACCTTCGGTACGGTTCTCGATGGAGGACTGCTCGATCTTGCCGCGCGCAGCCGCACCACCGATGTGGAACGTGCGCATGGTGAGCTGCGTGCCCGGCTCGCCGATG
>Ga0105048_10018798_pt1 | contig 10610 bp, 10 predicted proteins | sample MAT05_FD_78382 | JGI IMG/M metagenome (GOLD analysis project Ga0105048, IMG submission 78382) | Freshwater microbial communities from Lake Fryxell liftoff mats and glacier meltwater in Antarctica - MAT-05 | ecosystem: Environmental > Aquatic > Freshwater > Ice > Liftoff microbial mat | place...
ATCTTCGTCCACCTCGCGAGCGTGTGGGTGCCCTTCACCAGCGAGGCGAAGGAGGCCGTCGCCCACTACGACGAGATCGTGAAGGAGATCCGACTCGCGCTGATGGAGTGCGGCCGCAAGCTCGGCGCCTGGGTGAAGGCCAAGGACGCCGAGAAGTGGGAGAGCGAGCGCAAGAGCCTCTTCGAAAAGTACATCAAGGAGCTCGCCATCTCGATCCACGCGATCACCGGCGTCGCCGAGGCGCGCGTCGCGGAGGACTTCCAGAGCGCGCTTTCGAAGCACGTGCGGACGCCCGCGCCGGCCCCGGTCGACCCGGTGGTCGGCGGCGCGGAGGTCGACGCGCGGCGGAGCCCGAGCGACCTGCCGCCGGCCCCCGCGGAGGCCGTGGTGGAGGCGGCGGCGGAGACGGAGGCCCCCGTCGCGGCGGTGCGCGCGGTGGCGACGCCGGTGGAGGACATGGACGACGAGGCCGCCTTCGGCTTCGGCAGCGGGTCGGCCTTCGAAGACGTCACGCAGAACAAGACGAGGCGCCTCACGCGGCCCGCGGCGGCGGCGTCGAAGCAGCTCACGATGCTCGACGACCAGCCCGCCGAGGAGCCCAAGGGGTCGGCGAAGAAGCCCGCGAAGAAGCCCGTCGGCAAGGCGAAGAAGTGAGGACAGGGGAGAGCCATGGCGATCGATGAACGTGACAAGAAGACCCTGAAGAAGATCGAGGAGATGGCCTTCCAGGCCCTCGCGGCCGTCCGCGTGGGGAAGAACCCCGCCCTCGACATCCCCGTCCGCGCGCTGTCCAACGTCAACTTCGACAAGGACTCGCGGGTCATCCGGATGGGCGAGGCGCGCCAGACGCGGGCCTTCTTCCACTACAAGCAGGCCAAGAACTACATGCAGACGTTCCTCATCGCGGAGCGCTGCAAGAAGCTGATCGAGGCGGGGGCGACCACCTCCATCCGCGACATCTATTACGACGCCAAGCACTCCATCGCGGGCACCAAGGAGAACACCTTCGAAGAGCAGGCCGAGAGCGACCCCATCATCGAGGACCTCGAGGTCACCATCGACATCCTCCGCGAGGAGCTGCACCTCCGCGCCGAGAACCGCGGCGCCATGGTGGGCCCGATGACGGTGCGCGACTCGGGCGATGACATCGACCTGCGGCGCATGGGCTCCGGCGGCTGGAGCGTCCCCTCGATCGTCGAGGACAACCGCATCCAGTTTGTCAACCACGAGGCCGACTTCATCCTCTTCGTCGAGAAGGGCGCGGTCTGGTCGCGCCTCAACGAGGACCGCTTCTGGAAGACCCACAAGTGCATGCTCATCCACGGCGGGGGCATGGCCGCGCGCGGCACCCGGCGCCTCCTCCGCCGCATGCACGAGGAGCTGAAGCTCCCGGTGTACGTCATCACCGACAACGACCCCTGGGGCTTCTACATCTACTCGGTGATCAAGCAGGGGAGCATCAACCTCGCCTACGAGTCGATGCGCATGGCCGTGCCGAAGGCCCGCTTCCTGGGGCTGTCCAGCTTCGACGCCGACCGCTTCAACTTCACCGCCAACGTCTCGATGGCCCTCACCGACGAGGACGACAAGCGGGCCGATCAGCTCCTCAAGTACGAGTGGTTCGCCGACAAGCGCTGGCAGGACGAGCTCAACAAGATGAAGAAGACCGAGAAGAAGTACGAGATCGAGGCCCTCTCGTCGCTCGGCATCCGCTTCATCACCGAGGAGTACATCCCCCACAAGCTCAAGAACCGCCTCTGGCTCGACTGAGCACCGGGGGGGCGGTGTGGCAGACGGCCGCACCTGCGGCGACCCGCGCTGCGCCCTCGTGAAGCCCACTGCGCGATTGTCACGGACTGCCGATCGTGGCACATCGCGTGGGGTGTCCCACGGGAGCGAGCGTTGAGCGCGGGTAGATCGAACCCTCCGCGCCCCTTTCGGCGCCGCGGGCTGGTGTTCACCCTCGCGCTCATCGTCGCCGCCGCGGTCGTCGGGGCGCAGAGCCCCTGGCTGCTGTCCCTCATGCTCGTGATGGGCTGCGGCGTGTTCGTCGCCTTCGAGTTCGCGCTCGTGAAGGTGTCCGTGCGGCAGCTCGAGCGCGACGGCGCGGACGGCCGCTCCGGCGCCGAGACGCTCCTCACGATGAAGCGCGACATGAACGCGATGCTCGCCGCCTGCCAGTTCGGCATCACCCTCACGAGCCTCGGGCTCACCCTCGCGCTGGAGCCCGCGATCCACCAGGCGCTCGTGCGCTACGAGCGGGTCGCCGCGCACTCCACCGGCATCGCGATGGTGCTCGGCGCCTTCTTCCACGTCACCTTCGGCGAGCTCGTGCCCAAGGGGATCGCGCTCGTCGTGCCCGCGCGGGTGCTCTACGTCACCGCGCCGCTGATGCGCATGTTCCGGTGGATCGCCGTGCCGTTCATCAAGACGTGCAACGGCATCGCCAACGTCGTGGTCGCGGCCCTCACGGGCCACCACCCCGACGGCGCCGGGGCCCACGAGGAGGGCATGGAGATCGGCGAGGCGCTGCTCTACGCGCACGCCAGCGGCCAGATCCAGCCCGACCAGCTCAAGCTCATGCGCAACGTGCTGTCCTTCTCCGAGCGCATCGCCCGCGAGGTGATGACCCCCGTGAAGAGCGTCGTCTCGGTCGACCTCGGCGCGCCGTGGCCCGACACGCTCAAGCGCGTGGAGGAGAGCCGCTACAGCCGCTACGTGGTGACCGACGGGGCCTGGCACAAGGTGGTGGGCTACGTGCGCAAGGCCGACGTGCTGCGCGCCGAGATGCGGGGCAAGCGCAGCCTCGCCGCCATCGTGCTCCCCATCGAGCGGCTGCCCCAGACCGTCGCGCTCGGCCGGATCAACATCTTCGAGGGCTGCCCCATCATCGCCCTCTACGACGAGCACGACTCCTTCCAGGGGGTGATCACCGCCGAGGACGTGGTGGAGCAGATCGTCGGCGAGATCTACGACGAGAAAGACCCGCGCCACCCGCGGCGCATCGAGGAGCTGCCCGGGGACGCGCTGCGGATGGACGGGGAGATCCTGCTGGCGGAGGCGGCCGAGGTGCTCGGCATCAAGGACCTCGACGAGCACGAGGACATCGACACGATCGGCGGGCTCGTCCTGAAGCTCCTTGAGCGGCAGCCGGCCGCGGGCGACGAGGTCACCCTCGGCGCCTACCGCGTCGCGGTGGAGGAGGCGCAGGGCTTCCGCATCACGAAGCTCCACTGCGTCAAGCTCGCCGAGGCGGAGGAGCTGGCTGCGGCGGACGAGGAGGGCTGAGACGGGTCCTTCGTTCGAGCGCTCGTGAGTTCGCGCTGGGGCGGGGCAGGAGCCGGTTCCCTACCCATTAAGACGTAGCCTGGCTACGTCGCGGGAGCGAGCGAGGACGAAAGCCTAGAAAACAAGCCGAGATCGCGCTCGCAGCCGTCATCAAGGGCCGAACCTGAGTCAGAGCCTCCGCGGCTTCGTGGAGACGCTCCGTGGGCGCGAGTTTCCCGCCCGGGTGATCGCCGCCCTGCTGCGGCGGTTGCGCGCGTCCGTCCGCCGGGAGCTCCCCTTCGCCGTCGCTCCCTAGGAGAGTCGACCCATGGCCAGCATGTACACGATCGTCATTCCGACCCCCGTGGGCGTCCCCGAAACCGTGGAGTTGCACATCATGGCTTCGCGCCGCGACGGTCTGCCGCTCACGCGGGAGGAGCTCGAAGCGGTCGCCGCGCTCTACCCGCCGCCCTCCGCCGAGGGGCGCGCAATGCTCGAGCGTACGATCGAGCGGGCGCTGACGAAGCCGGTCACGAAGGCCACCACGGGGACGAAGGCGAAGAAGCCCGCCCCGAAGCGCGCGGCGGCGAAGCGCCCCACGAGCCGGTGACGCACCGACGTTAGGGCGCGGGTAAAGACTGGAGGGCGCGTCCTGGTTGTGCGCCCTCCGTCGAAGTGACGCCCTACCGGACGCTGAAGGTGCGGCAGTCCGTGATCGTGCCGATGGAGCTGCTCGCGCTCGCGCAGATGTCGTAGTCGCTTGCAACGGCCCAGCCGCTCGGGATGGTGATCCCCTGGCTCCCGGTCGCGGGGCCAGTGGTCGTCGCGGTAGCGATTTCGGAGCGCGAGCGCCGGATCACGACGCGCACCGGACTCGTGATGTTCGATGCTGTCCATGCCGCGGTGAAGGTCGCGCCTCTCGCGTAGCTGCCGCCGTTGCTCGGGGACGTCATCGCGATCGTCGGGGTGCCCGACGCGACCGAGAAGGTGCGGCAGCTCGTGATGGCGCCGATGGCGCTACTTGCGCTGGCACACACGTCGTAGTCACTCCCGGGCGTCCAAGCGCTCTGCACCGTGATGCTCTGGCTATCGCTGGCGGCCCCCGTCGTCGTGACCGTCGCGATCTCGCGACCTGCTTGCCGCACCACGACCCGAACCGGCCCCGAAATCGCGGACGCCGTCCAAGCGGCGATGAAGCTCGATCCCGGCGCGTAGGTGCCGCCGCTGGGCGAGGTCAAGGTCCGTGTTCGAGGAGGGGTTTGGTGTCGTCGCCCGACTCATCCCGCCGGAGTAAACGGCATCCGCGGCGGCGCCGTCGCCCACAGCAGCGCCTCGTCAGCGGCGGCGAGCCTGTAGGCCCCGTGGAACGCGCGGAACGTCTCGCGCCAGTGGTCCTTGAAGCGCGTGAGCAGCTCCTGGCGCACGTACGGTGGGTTGCCGAGCACCACGTCGAAGCCCTCGCGCCAGCGGGCCTCGATGGCCTTCCCCTCGGGGTCGTCGTCGCGGTAGTCGTACGAGGCGAGCTCCTTGAACCACCCGCAGGCCTCGTCGGAGAGCGCGAGGGCGTCGAGGTCCGGGTCAGGCTGGAAGAGCCCGCCGTTGTACGCCGCGAACTTCATCGCCGGATTGCCCACGTCCACCCAGCGGAACACCGCGGCGAAGTTCTCCCACACCGGCCGCGGGTGGTACGGGTCGCGGTGGGTGTACGCGCCCGCGATGGTGTCGCTCGGAAGGAGGCCTCGGTCCTCGGCGAACGCGACAAAGAGGATGCGGTCGAGGAGGGTCTGCGCGTGGCGGAGCAGCTCGGCAGGCTTGCGCTTGCGATGGGCGCGGCGGAGCTCGGCGAAGAGGCGGGCGCGGATCTCACGGTAGCGCGCGTAGAGCCCCTCGGTGATCTCGCGGTCTTTACGGTCGGAGTCGAGGAGGAGCTCGTCGAGGGCGGAGGGCGCGCCCGGCGCGGGTGGGAGGAGCGCGTCGCGGCCGAGCAGCGCGCGGAAGCGCCGGAGCTCGGCGAGGTCGGCGAGGTCTTCGAGGCGGAAGAGCTCGTCGGCCCCCTGGCCCTTGCTCTTGGCGTAGAGCCGCGTCTCCCGGTAGTTGGACACGAGGATCCAGCGCGACTCGGGGAGCTTGTTGGCGTAGTCCCAGCCCTGCGCTGGTGGAGGAGGGGGCGAAGCTCCTCGCGAGCGAGGCGCCCGGGGTGGTGAAGCGCCGTGCGCTGTTTCGGCTCGACCAGGCCTACCTCGACGGGTGCGCGGCCGTGGCGGATGGCGCCCGCGCCGCCGCCCGCGCCGCCGAGGCCCCCACGGTGCAGCAGGGCCGTTCGCAGGCCGACGTCGACCTCTGGGACGGGCGGGCGATGGTCATCGCCGACATGGTGGTGACGGCCTTCGCGACGGCCCACGCGATCGACGCCCGCGTACGTCGCGCTCCGCGACCGCAGCGGCGACAAGCGCAGGGGGCCGCCGAAGAAGAAGGACGGCGACGCCGCGAAGAAGGACCCCGCCAAGCCCGACGCGTAGCCGCCGCGGGGAGGCGTGTCACCGCAGGATCGCGAGTCGCCGCCGCCCGCCATGTGATACCGTCGGCGCCATGACGGCGGCGCGCAAGCTCCAGATCGTTCACTACCCGGAGACGGACCACATGGGGGAGGACGCGCTCCAGCGCTTCATCGCGGAGCTGCTGCGTCCGCTCATCGCGGCGTGGCTGTTCGCCCTGGGGCGGAGGCTCTTCGTCGGGGCCGACCAGTTTATCTACATCGTGGAGGGCGACCTCACGCAGCGGATCGCGCCCGACATCTACGTGCTTCCGAAGGTGGACCCGGGCAGCGCGCCGAAATGCTGGAAGCGCTGGGAGATCCCCGAAGGGCCGTCCTTCGCGCTGGAGATCGTGTCGACCGACTACCGCAAGGACTACGAGGACGCGCCGGTGGACTACGCCCGCCTCGGGACGAAGGAGCTCGTGATCTTCGACCCGCACGTCACCCCCCGCAGCCGCAAGCGCGTGCGCTGGCAGGTGTACCGCCGCGTCGGCAAGCGGGGATTCCGGCTCGTCGAGAGGAGCAACGAGGATCGGGTGTACGCGCGCGAGCTGAAGTGCTTCCTGTGCGTAATCGGCGAGGGCCCGTCGATGCGCCTTCGGCTGGCGCGCGGAGGGCGTGGGGATGACATCGTCCCCACCGCGGAGGAGCGTCTGCAAGCGGAGCTGGCCGCGCAGGGGGCGACCCTAGCCGCGCAGGGGGCGACGCTCGCCTCGCGGGAGGCGGAGCTGGCGGTGCGGGACGCGGAGCTGGCGGCGCGGGAGGCGGAGCTGGCGGCGCGGGAGGCGGAGCTGGCGGCGCAGCGCGCGGAGAACGCGCGGCTCCGCGAGGCGCTGCGCGGACGCAAGGGGCGCGGCTGAAGCTGCTGGGGTTTGGAGTAGAGCTTCGGAGCGCAGGAATCTAGCGCCCGCGGGCTTACGCCCGGCGGTCTGCCGACCGCATTCTGCTCCCTCAAGGTGGCACATCGCGAGCGGCGGACCGCGGCGCGTGAGCGCCGGACCGCGGCGCGTGAGCGCCGGGCGTCGACTCTCGTCGCCAAAACCTCTACTCCAAACCCCAGGGTAGCAGCGCCGCGTTGAAGCGGGGCGCGAGGGTGTGGTATCGGTCGGGTCATGGTCGACGCGGCGACACGCATCGATTGGGTCGACTACCCGGAGACGGACGACATGGGGGAGCATGAGCTCCAGCGCTTCATCTCGGAGCTGCTGCGCGAGCTGCTTGTCACGTGGCTGCTGGTGCGTATGCGGGTCGCCCATGTGGGGGCAAACCAGTTCTTCTACTGGGTGTTGGGGGACATCCGCGTGTGCCGCGCGCCGGACGTCTACGTGGTCGACGGTGTAGCTCAGAACGTCCCTCCGGTCGCTACGTGGAAGACGTGGGAGGGGCACCGCCCGGCGTTCGCGCTTGAGGTGGTGAGCGCGAAATGGAAGAAGGACTACGAGGAGGCCCCCGCGGACTACGACGCGATGGGGGCGAAGGAGCTCGTGATCTTCGACCCGTGGGCCACGGCGCGGAGCCGCAAGCGCGTGCGATGGCAGGTGTTTCGCCAGGTGCGCGGGCGCGGCCTCAGGCGCGTCGAGGTGAGCAGCGGCGATCGGGTGTATTCGAAGGAGCTCGGCGCCTGGCTCCGCCGCGTGGAGGACGACGGTCAGGTGCGGCTCCGTGTGGGGATCGGCGACCGTGGGAACGAGCTCCTCCCGACGAACCAGGAGATCGCGGCGCACGCGCGCACCGAGCGGGCGATCCTCGCCGCGCAGGCAGACGCGGAGCGCGGGGCGCGTCAGGCCGCCGAGGAGAACGCCAGGGCCGCCGAGGAGAACGCCAGGGCCGCCGAGGAGAACGCCAAGGCCGCCGAGGAGAACGCCAGGGCCGCCGAGGCAGCCCGCGAGGCCGCGGAGGCGGAGGTCGCGCGTCTCCGTCGGGAGTTGGAGGCGCTGCGGCGCTGAGGCTCGGAAGTCAGCTGCTCACGGGCGGCGTGGTGCTCGCTCCCGCGACGACGGCGGCGGCGGCGAGCGCGAGCGCGAGCACCCACGCGGCCGGCGCCCCGAGCACGGCAGCCAGCGGCACCACGACGAGCCCTCCGGCACCCACCGCGCGACCGACCGCCGTGGCGGGCGCCATCGCGCCGAGCAGCACCCCGAGGGGGAGCGCGAGGGTCGCCGCGGCGCCCCACGAGGTTACGCGCCCGCCCACGAGCGCGAGGCACATCGAGAGCGCGACGGCGACGCCCCCGAGCGCGGCGAACACCCGCTCGGCGCGGCGCTCGGGCCGCCCCGCGACGCACGCTAGCGTGAGGGCGGTGAGCACGCACGCGACGAAGGCGCTCCCCGGCGGCGAGCGCGCCGGCGGGACGCGCGTGACGAGCGCGCCGGGGTGGGCGTCGCGGGACACGCAGGGGACGTCCTCCGCGGGCTCGTCGGGGCAGGTCCAGCCCTCGTGGCGCGCGTCGAGCCACGCGCGCGGCACCACGGCGATGCGCCGCGTCGGCGCGCCGGCGGGGGTCACCGCGGGCCAGCGCAGCCGGAAGAGCCTCGGCGCCTCGGGGCTCCGCGTCGCCCGCGCCACCACCCGGACGGTGTCTCGGTCGCCCGGCGGCAGCGCGCACTGCCACCCGCGCGGGCCCCACGTCACCGCCAGGGCGGCGCTCCGCCCGAGCGCGTAGGCGGTGGGCCGTGGGCCGCGTCGGACGCTCTCGGGGAGGAGCGCGGCGGCGCCGTCGCGGCGGCGGTACAGGGCGCGGGCGGTGACGACCTCGGCCATCGGGGCGGTGTCGGTGAGCGACCACTCTTCGAAGACCTCGGTGGGCGCCGCGAGGACGAGGGCGAGCGCGAAGGCGGGCATCGGGCTCAGCGCTCGAGGTGCCAGCCGTCGGCTAGGCTGTGGGGCCCGGCGACGGCGCGCCCCCAGCGGCGGGCGCGGGCGCGGTGGAGGTCTTCGTACATGCGGAGGAAGGTGTAGGCGCCGAGCTCGAGGCCCTGCGTCACCTGGTAGGCGTGGCGCGGGTGCGCGGCGTAGGGGCCCTCGATGATTTTGTAGAAGCCGTCGGCGTGCGAGACGTCGAGGGCCTCGTGGGTGGTGTAGTGGGCGAGCGCGTCGGGGAGGAGCCAGCCGCGCGCGACGATGGCGCGGCCGAGGCGCGCGGAGATGCCCGAGAAGAGGTCTTCGATGACGCCGAGGGCGGCGAGACCGGTGTAGCAGTCGTCGCCCATGCAGAGGCCGCCGAGGACGGTGTTGAAGGCCCGCACCTCGGGCCAGAGGGCGCGGCGCTCGATGGACGAGGGCGTCTCGCCGAGGCGCGCGAGGAGCGTGAGGAAGGTGCGCTCGTGGGAGAGCGAGAGGTTGCCCTCGCCGTGCTCGTCGTGGACGTTCTCGAGGAGCGAGAGGCGCTGCTCGGGCCGCGGGAGCCGACCCGCCAGCACCGCCATCGGCCGCGAGAAGAACACCACTGCAAACAAGAACTGCACCTGCGTCTCGACGAAGTCCTCGCGGGCGAAGCTCCCGTCGGCGAGGGCGGAGAAATACGGGTTGTGGTCGACCTCGCAGCGGGCCTTGAGAGCCTCGATGTACGCGCGCATGACGGCAGCGGTTGTACACCATCGCCCGCCCCCCTCACCCATACCTCTTGACAGATAAGTGAACGACGTTCATATTTGTGAACATGATTCACGAAACAGGTGAGACAAGCGGTCGGAGGGCGCGGATCCGCGCCGAGCGGAGCGACGAGATCGTGGCTGCGGCGTGGGAGATCGTGCGCGCGGAGGGGATCGGCGCGCTCACCACGCACGCCCTCGCGGCGCGGCTCGACCTCGCGGTGGGCGCGCTCTACCGGTACTTCCCTTCGAAGTCCGCGATCGTCGCGGAGCTCGAGCGGCGCGCGCTCGTCTCGCTGGGCGACGCGCTCACGGGGGCGCTCGCGCGGGCCGATGGCGCCTTCCGCGGGCCCGGGGCGCCCCTCGCGCGGCTCTGCCTGCTGGCGGTCGCGTATGGGCGCTTCGCGCGCGAGCGGACGCCGGAGTTCGCGCTCCTCGGTCAGATGCTGGCCGACCCGCGGGTGCTGGTGCCGGGCGAGGAGGCGGCGGCCCCGACGGAGGCGACGCTCGCGATCCTCGCGCTCGCGGCGGGGGTCTTCACGGAGGCCGCCGACGCAGAGGCGCTCTCGCCGGGCGACTCGCTCGAGCGGGCGACGCTCTACGGGGCGGGGCTCCGCGGGGCGCTCGAGCTCACCAAGCTCCGGGCTCACGCGAAGGAAGTGGACGGCGGCGCCCTGGCCGACGCCATGGCGCGCGCGCTGCTCACCGGCTTCGGCGCCGACCCGGAGGCGCTCGCCCGCGCCTTCGCCGCCGCGCGCCGCCACGATGGGCGGACCGCGCCGGAGGCCTCGCGATGATCGCCCTTCCGCTGGCCCTCGGGGCCCTGACCTGGTCGTTCAGCGAGTACACGCTCCACCGCTGGGTGGGGCACGACGCGAAGAGCAAGACCGACTTCGCCGACGAGCACCGCACGCACCACGCGCAGCGCGGGTACTTCGCGGCGACGTCGAAGAAGGCCGCCCACGCCGTCCCCCTCGTGCTCGCGGGCCTCGCGCTGGGGTGGCTCACGCTCGGCGCGGCGGGCGCCGCCTACGTGGTGGGCTTCGCGGTCACCTACGTCGCCTACGAGGCGCTCCACCGCCGGCTCCACACGCACGGGCCGCGGGGCCCGCTGGGGCGCTACCTCCGCCGGCACCACTTCGCCCACCACTTCAACGGCCCGCAGACCAACCACGGCGTCACCTCCCCCGTGTGGGACCATGTGTTTGGTACGTGGC
>Ga0105048_10018799_pt1 | contig 10610 bp, 10 predicted proteins | sample MAT05_FD_78382 | JGI IMG/M metagenome (GOLD analysis project Ga0105048, IMG submission 78382) | Freshwater microbial communities from Lake Fryxell liftoff mats and glacier meltwater in Antarctica - MAT-05 | ecosystem: Environmental > Aquatic > Freshwater > Ice > Liftoff microbial mat | place...
CAGTTTTCAGGGGAAAATGTGGCTGCTCGGCGGGTGGAATCCCGATCCGGCGGTTCGGGAGTTTTTCCCGCTGATCTGTAACAACGAAGTCTGGTCCTCAGCAGACGGGGCGACATGGTCGCTGGTCAAGCCCAACACATTCAGGGATCGCTCATTTGATCCTGCCAGCGATTGGGAGGGGCGTCATACGGCTGGCTACGCGGTCTATCGCGACAAGATGTGGATCATCGGAGGAGACTGCAATCAGAAGCACTATCAGAACGATGTCTGGAACTCCACCGACGGAGCGACATGGAACTATGTCAACAAAGGAAATGATGTTCCCTGGGCACCGCGCGTGCTGCATTACACTGTCGTTCATAACGACAAGTTGTGGGTGATTGGTGGTCAGTCGATGCCAGCGTTCGCAGGCGGGGACGAGAAATTTTATCGCGACGCCTGGACTTCGACGGACGGGGTCGAGTGGGAGGAAATTACCCCACAGGAACCGTGCTGGTCCGCGCGCGGGATGATCGGCGGAAGCGCCGTCATGAACGGTCGCATCTGGATCCTCGGCGGCGGGACCTACGATACCCCGACGACGCCACAACGCAAATTCCACAATGATGTCTGGAGTTCGGCAGACGGAATCGACTGGACCCAGCACACCGCCGAAGCTCCCTGGCATCCGCGGCAATACCATGATGTCGCCGTGTGGGACAATCAGCTCTGGGTGATGGAGGGCTATCATGAAAAAGGGGGTAACCGCAACGATGTGTGGTACTCGGCGGACGGTGTCAAGTGGACCGAACTCCAGAACACGCCCTGGAAGCCACGACATGCAGCCAGCCTTGTGTTGCACAACGGTTCGTTGTGGATGATTGCGGGAAACAATATGCAACCCGATGTCTGGCGCTTAGCGCGAAAGTTGCGCTAGAAGTCGGTCTGTTTACCCATGTTCTGTGAGCGGCAAGGCGCTAGCCGCCGCTTTTTTTCTAGCGAATTACCCGCGGCTAGCGCCTTGCGGCTCACAGTTTTTGTGTATCGGGACAGACTCCTCGCAGGGATTTGTTGATCCGCTAATCGAAAGGACATTTCACACATGCTGATCGGATATGTGAGTGACGAACGTTACGTGGCACTGGCCGACGTCCTGTTGGAGTTTCAGACCGGGGGGCAGACGCATGCCATTGTTCGCTCGACGCCGCGAGGTGCGGTCGAGGCTGACCTGGATCCCGGTGAGTATGAAGTCACGCTGGTCAAACAGGGTTATGGATCGAAACACTCGAGGATGACGGTTGATGCGCATCGCCCGCATCAATTCCGTCTCCTGACCGATGGCCTGCTGGGATATGTCTGGCCGCGCGCCGTAAAGTCAGGAGAGCGTTCCGAGTTTCGAGTCCACTCGACCGAACCGTATCGACTAAGTCTGTGGCGATACGGGTGGAAGCGGGAATTCGTAAAGCTGCTGGGCTGGTTTGACGAACACGGCCCCCGTGCCGTCATGCAGATTCTTCCGGACGGCGATTGCACTCAGACCGGTGTCGGCTGGAACAAAGTAGGTTACGGCAATAGTCCGCACCACACGCAGTTCGTTGTCGGACCGGAACGATCAGGACTGTATTACCTCCATGCCAAAAGTGAGCAGACCGGAACATTCTTTTCGTTTCCCTGGGTCGTCGCGCCCGCGAAGCCTCAGGCGCAGATCGCCGTCCTGGCCTCAACCAATACGTGGCTGGCCTATAACAACTTCGGAGGCCGCAGTAACTACATCAATGCGAATCGCCTGCCAGACACGCCCATTGTGAATGCTCGTCAGGATCTCATTCGCTACACCGCAGCAGGAGCGTTCAATGCCTGGGGATTCCCGGATGAGGAGTACCTGCCGCTGTCATTCGAGCGACCCGAACCGGGAAATGTCGTGCGGGAGAACGAGGAAGTCACCGATCCGATCGCCGGTCGACTGCCGTGCGGCATGGCCCCGGCCGAGTGGCGGCTGCTTGGCTGGCTGGAACGCGACGGCCTTCAATACGACTATTACTCGGAATTGCATCTTCACAATGGTGCGTTGGATCTGGATCAGTACACGATCCTGATGATCAGTGTCCATCCTGAATACTGGTCTCGTGAAATGTATCTGCGTGTCAAGGAATGGGTCTGGCAGCGCGGCGGAAAACTGATCTATCTTGGTGGAAACGGTCTCAATTGCGAAGTCGAATTTCTTGGCGAAGAGGCACTCCGATTTAAGACGCATCTTGCTCCGGTGAACGGCAGCGAACTGGGAATGCCGGATCCGAAGAACCCGGATTTTTACTGCGACAGTCGAATGGCTCGCACGCTGGAGTCCGAGGCGAATCTGCTGGGTGTCGTCTGCACGGATTCGGGGATCATGACGGCTGCCCCGTACAAAGTGCTCAACGCCGATCACTGGGTTTTTGCGGACACTGGTCTGAGCAACGGCGATCTGTTTGGCGAAAACAGTCTGCAGGAACGAATCCCGGGAGGCGCGTCCGGGCATGAGACGGACAAACGCAGTCCGCATTCTCCACCGGGTACCGAACTGCTTGCCAAGGGCACAAACCCCGACGACGGCGGTGCTGAAATCGTATGTTATCAGACACCGAGCGGCGGAGCGGTGTTCTCTGTCGGATCGATCACCTGGGTGCCGTGCCTCCTTGTAGACGACGCTGTCTCCAGGATCACAGCGAATGTTGTGTCCCATTACCTGAGGAAAAAGCAGCCATGATTCACTGGCCGTTTGTCGCCACCGACGCACGGCAACGGCAGATTCTGCCAGTGGACGAAGATGTTAGGCTTATGCAGAGTTCGGTTCAGGTTTTACGCAACATTTTCCTGCGAATCCGAATGCCATCATTTGCTACGCTTTCCGCATGGCTGCGTTCGTGCCTTTGGCGCAGCGGCAAAGCGTTTGATCCGGTGCGAAGGATGAATGAGCGAGGGTTTTATGAAAATGTCACGAACGTTGACGCTCGGGCTGGCCTCTCTGCTTTTCAGCGTGCTACCGGGTTGCAGTAAGATGATGCACGAAATGCAGCCACATCGACTATGGCGCTGGAATTATCATTCGCCGAGTGGGAATTCGGATGGCAGCTACGGTGCCTACTTTTCCGTTGATGATACTCTGGAAAAGGCGCAGAAGCCCGTCAGCCTGTATGCCCGCAAATCTCGGTAATTCCCTCAGTATCGATTGTGATGACGAAGCGGCCACCGACAGACTGGGTGCCTGCATCGCGGAATCTGTTGTCGAAGGCCTGGTCGTTGAGTTGAACGGTCAATTAGGAGCCGGTAAGACACGGCTGGTGCGGGCAATCTGCGAGTCGTTGGGGATCGATATCACGCAGGTCAACAGCCCAACTTTTGTGCTTCTGCAACTGTATACGGACGGACGTATCCCCGTCGCTCATTTTGATACGTATCGCCTCGGCGACACGGACGAATTCATGGCGATCGGGGCCGACGAATTCACGAACAGCAGCGACTGGCTGTGCCTGATCGAATGGGCCGAACGAGTCGTCGAGTGCCTTCCGGACGACCGTCTTCGTGTTGACATCTCCGCCACCAGCGTCAATGCACGGCATTTCGTTTTGAGCAGCACTGGAAGTAAAGGGACGGCATTGCTGCAGCGGATCCGGCGAAACAACGATCAGACTCAGCGCTGAAATCGCTGGTTACGTCTTTTCTACGTTGAGATCGGCAGAAAACGCTGACCTTTGCGTACCGGAACACACTGGGGAAGTCTTCATTACCATAATCTGATGCTTCGCAAGAGTCCTCAAATGCCGATTCTAAGAGAAACCTTTCACGAAACCTCACATGTCACGCAGGTTTCGAAAGGGTTCTTCAAGATTCCTTCCCGTGACCGATGCGAACTCGACTCATGTCTCTCCTTACACGCTGGCTGGCCTTGCCGTTGCTGATCGTGCTGATCAACATCGCAGAGGTCTGCGCCCAGAGCTCGTTTCTGGATGAGTTGCGAATAGAGAGACAGTCTGAATCCGTTGGCGACGAAGAAGTGCCAGAGAGGTTTTCCTATGCGACAGGTGTTCGCAAAGATGCAGGTGATGACGATACGTCAGTCAACGATGGTCGATTTGATTTCCCGGCGCTTGAACCGGATCCGCTCGTAGATGATTCGGTCCATATCGGAGGGCTGTCAGTGGATTCAGAGGTCGGCAGCTCGATGCTGGATGAAACCGCTGCGTATTCTGGATCCGAAACGCCCTACCCGCCGGACTTTGATTGCTGCGAAGCACCGCTGATTCGATATCGCACGACCTGTTTTCAGGGAGCGCAGGCGGCTTATGGAGTTATTCCTGGCAGCGATTCCGATGGACTGGGAATCAAGACGCTGGATCTGCTCGGAACGTTTGCCGTACCGTTCGGAAGTATGGATCACGTAATTTCGTTTACTCCGTATTTCCATATGGATCAACTGAATGCCAATGCGTCGCTGGATGTTCCCGATGCGCTTTATGATACGGGAGTGAAGGCGTTCTGGAAAAAAGTCCAGAGCGAGCGTTTCACGACGATGGTGCTGTTCACGCCATCCGTGCGAAGCGATTTTCAATCCAGTGAGCAGGCGTTCAAACTGTTCGGGATGGCATTATTGCAGTGGCAGATTGTCCCGCAGAAGGTGTCGATGACGGGGGGGGCAATCTACACGGGGCGTCAGGACTTTCCGGTGCTTCCCATGATGGGCCTCTATTGGACACCATCACCACTGTGGAAGCTGGACATTCAGTTTCCGGCCCCGCGTCTGTCACGCCGCCTGCTGAAAGACGGTGACAACAGCGAAACGTGGGCCTACCTCGCTGGCGTGTTCGGCGGAAACACATGGGCCGTCAGGCGAGCTGGCGGACAAAACGACCAACTCACACTTCGCGACCTGCGACTTGTGTTGGGGGTCGAATACCTGCTTCGCGAAAACCGAGGCGTGTTTGTGGAAACCGGCGTCGTCTTTGATCGCTCGATGGAATACGAGAACAGTCCGGGCGAGATCAATTTCGGGGACGCAATCCTGCTTCGCGCCGGAATTCAATTCTAGTGCATTGTCAACGCTTGATCCTGGGGTTGCCCAGGGAAAAGGGGTTCATCGACAGATGAAGATATCAACCTGGGGCGGCGTTCATCCGCATTCGCGGATTCTCTTGCCCCAGGCTGACATGCGCGAGCCTTTCAGGCTCAGTCGCAGCACGATCATCGTCGATCAACGCTAACACATTGAATGCACAAATGTCACCGCGCACTTCATTTGTCGATGAACCGGAAAAGGGGTCCGAAACCAATAGCCATATTGCCCGCAGGGTGCGGCGCACTATTGGTTCCTGACCTCTTTTCACACCACGATCAGCGCATTTCGACGCAAACATCAGCAGCAGATCAACGGCATTCATCGGCAGATGATCCGTGTTTTTGCACCGGCAATCACGTTTCACCCTTGAAATCTCAGTCGGCGGAGCGACTGAGCTGCGCACGAGATGTCGCGGGGCGACTCGTACCTAACTTGAATACCGCGCTCGACTGGCAGCTTCGACCGCGAGGACATCGCAGCGTTCGTTTTCGACGTGGCCTGCGTGGCCTTTAATGAGTGTGAACGTGATCTGATGTTTGCTGAGCAACTGATCAAGCTGTTTCCAGTGCTCAATGTTCGCAATCGGCACGAGTTTTCTGCCGTCTTTTCGGTTCCAGCCGTTCCGCTTCCAGCCGGCCAACCATTCTTTGCAGCCTTTCGCCACGTACGAGCTGTCGGTAACGACCTCCACCCGTGATTTCCGCGTCAGGATTTTCAGGCCTTCGATGACAGCCTGAAGTTCCATTTTGTTGTTCGTCGTCAGTGCTTCGCCGCCGCTGAATTCCTTTTCTGTCTTTGTGGCGGGATGACGAAGAATACAACCCCAGCCACCCGGTCCAGGATTTCCTTTACAGGCACCGTCGGTAAATATCTGAACGAATGGCAGAGAAGATGTTTCGGAGGTCATCGAAGTGTTCAGTTTTGGAAAAGCGGTCAGATACCAATAGCGCGGAGCACCCTTCGGGCCATTTTGGCGATGGGTGCCTGACCCCTTTTCCTGACGCCGCTTAACGTTCGCGATAGACGATCCGACCGCGTTTCAGGTCGTATGGTGACACTTCAACCACGACACGATCACCAGGCACAATCCTGATAAAGTGTTTCCGCATTTTTCCGGCAACATGTGCCATGACCTGATGGCCGTTTTCGAGTTCCACGCGAAACTGAGTATTCGCGAGTGCTTCGACAACGTTGCCTTCGACCTGAATTGATTCTTCCTTCGCCATTCCGAATTCTGCTTTCGCCCTTTTTTGATGATGACCCAAACCGTGTTGAACGAAGATTTTTCCATTCAACATCACACGGAACGTCTTCGGCAGGATGATTGTAGCCGATTTGTGTGAATTGGAAGATCAGTTCGTGCGACGTCGACGACGTCAGCGGCGGGCACGGCATGGTGACAAGCTGGCATCGGAAACTCAACCCGGAAATGGTTTTATGGCGATCGATTGCATTGTTTGGGACGTGTTTGACATCTTCCAGCCCGCTTGTGAAAAGCACTCCAAATGGCCAGAATGCTGCAAATGAGCCATCCGTATTCAGACATTTCAGAACTCGCACAGGCCGGCAATTCGTTCGGAGTCATCCGAATTCCGACCGAACAGGACGTCCCGTTTACGCCCCGCGTCCGTGCAATTGTCGATACGGCGGAGTTTCAGCGCCTGCGGCATGTGACGCAACTGGCACTCGCGTCGCACGTTTATCCGGGTGCCACACATACGCGGTTTGAACACGCCCTGGGCGTTTATCACAACGCATTGAGGTATCTCTGGCAGTTGGGTCGTGATGCGAGATTTGCCGAAATTGTATCGCGGCACGATGCGGAAGTTCTGATCGTCGCCGCCCTGCTGCACGACATCGGGCACTGGCCGTTCTGTCATCCGATCGAAGACATGCAACTGCCTCAAATGCCGCCGCATGAAGTCTTCGCCAGAGAGTTCCTGAAGCCTGACGGGGAGCTGACGCAGGTCCTCGAATCACAATGGAACGTCAGTGCCGATGAAGTCCTGGATGTGCTGGTGGCGAAGTCGACTTCGCCGAGCAGCCGTTTGCGGCGATCGATTTTGTCCGGGCCTGTCGATATCGACAAAATGGATTATCTGTCGCGCGACAGTCAGCATTGCGGAGTCCCGTATGGACGTCACTTCGACCGCAATCGGCTGATCAATTCGCTGATTGTCAACGCCGTCGGCGACGGGCTCGCGATCACATCCAAAGGACGCACGGCGGCCGAAATGATGGTGTTCGCGCGGTACGTGATGTTTACTGAGGTCTACTGGCACCACGCCGTGCGGTCGGCGACGACCATGTTCGCGCGATCGTTTCTGGAGTTGATGCCGAAGCTGGATCTGAGTGTACTGTTTCGCATGTCGGAATCTGAACTGATTCGATGCCTGTGTTCGGCGGCGCTTGGCACGGATGTCGCATCGCTCACCGACGGCCTGTTCGGCCAACGCCGCAGACTCCACAAGCGGCTTGCGGAATACAGCATCTATTATCAGGAACCACTCTATCGCGCGCTACGACAACTCACGGCCACACAACTGGCCGCATGTTCCCTCAAATTGACCGGGATGCTTGCTGAGGTTGTCCGTCGGGAACTGTCACCGATGGGAGTTCTGATTGATGCTCCGCCGCAACATCGTGAAGTCGAGTTTCGCGTCGATGTGTGGTTTCGATCGAGCCGCGAATATCGACCTCTGCGTGACGTCTCGCCCATCGTGGACGCCATGGCGAAGACGCAATTCGACGACTGCGTGAAGAAAGTCCGCATCTTCGTTTCGCCGGAAATCCGTGATTTGATTCCGACAGGTTTTTCCGTGGATGACCTGGTTATGGATTTGCTTCGGTCGTGAGTGCTGCTGAGCAGTGATGAGGCAACGTCCCGCAGGAATCGCAATCAGGGGACTGACGTCGCCCGCTCGCCTGGACCAGGCGAGCCGTGAAACGTCAGTCTCCGGTTTCGGCGTCACCAAGCCACTGTGCTGCAGTCAAAATTCTTCTTGGGCGCCTATGAACCTGTCCAGAAACAACGCCGTGTTTTGGTGCGATGGAGAAACACGGGTGGGGAAGTGAGAAGTAAGATCCGGAATTTTTTGAACACTAATCTCCGCTGATAACCACAAACCTCTTAGAGAACGGCTTGGTATTGTGAGCCGCATCCCGAGTCTGCGTCAGCGTTAATCAGTGAAGATCAGTGTTCCGGATTTCCGCCTCAACACGTCGTTATTGATGGTCGCGAAAGCGCTGAACTGAGATCTCATTATGACGGACTTATTCCTGGACAAGTTCTATGTCGCGGATACGGCTCACGGGAAAGCCGTTCGGACGAACCAGTGATTCGAAGTCAAGACATAGCTTCGGCGTCGGCGAGTTCCTGGTAGCGGCGGCCGTAGTGGTGTTTTTCGATCAGTGCTTTGGCTTTGGCGAGTTCCCCCCTGGGATCGTCGTCCGGCCACTTCATCCGTCTGACTTCCTCCTTCATACTTCATACTTCCCGCAAAGCGGGCCCGGTGGAGGTGGATGTCGGCGAGGTAGAGGGGCATGGGGCCGCGTTCGGCGATCTGCTGGGCTTCGTCGAGATGGCAGCGGGCGGTGGCGGCATCGCCGAGCAGCGCGTGCCAGTGCGCGGCGGTGAGCAGGGCATTGGGGAGGTAGTCTGAGTGGCCAGCTTTGCGGAGGCCGTCGAGGGCGGGGGCGAGGTGGGGATTGGCGTCGGCGGCAGGCGGCTGGGCCGACAGCGCTGCGCGGTAGAGGGCGACGCGGGCGAGCGTGAGGTGGTCGAGGGCGAGGATCAGATCGCAGTAGCGGAAGCCTGGCAGCGAGTAGAGCAAGTCGAACTGGGGCTGGCGCTCGCGCTGGAGGGCTTCGGCGGCTTCGAAGAAGGCGCGAGCCTCGTCCCGCTCGCCGGGCTGGCCGCTCTGGTGCAGAGCGTCCGCAGCGGTGGTGCGAATGCCCATCCGCTGGAACGTATCGCCGCTGCGGTCGGCGAAGTCGATGGCGCGGCGGGCGTCGTCCACGGCATCCCCGAGTCGGCCCAGCGTGACTTCCAACTCGCTGAGGTTGCTGGCGCTGATCGCGGCGTTGTTCCAGTCCTCCTGCTTTGCGGCCATTTCGATCGACACCCGCATAGGCTCCACCGCTTCGGTGAGTCGGCCGAAGGCGCGGAGGCGGAACGCGGCTTCACTGAGCAGCCACGCCTGATCGGCTTCGCTCAGATTCGGGGAGAGTCGGGTCCAGGGCTGTTCGAAGAAGGCTGCTACCGCCCCCAGGTCCGCCCCGATGGCTCCGAGTTTCCTCGAACTGTAGAAGCCGTTTTCCCCACGCCGCCCCAGGCGATCAGGCTGAGCAGATTCACATTCCATGGCTCAGGACCAGCCGCGTCGGTATCCGGTTTCATCCCAGCCCACGCGGCATCCAGCAAAGCCAACTCTGTTTCCCGCCCAATGAAGGTCGAACTCGTATGGCGGCTGACCAGTCGACTGGGGGCGATCTTTTGCGCAGGTTGCAGAGACGGCAGGATGTCTTTCAACGCTCGCAGTACCTGAATGGAAAGATCTTTTTCGTCAGAGAAAGGGATCCCGGCATAGCGACTGCGGCTGCGCAGTTCCTTTTCGTGCCGGGCTTGAGAGTCCTTCTGCGCATGGGCAGTGGCTGGGTCGGCAGGGTTGTCGGGTTTGAACGCGGCGGTCGGCGTGGCGATGATCAGCTTGAGCTGCGGGCGTTTGGTCTTGATGTGATAATAGGCCAGCCAGGCTTCCCACTGGGTATAGGAGAGCTTGCGCAGGTCATCGTCGCTCAGCCCGACGACAATGGCAAAGTTGCTGTGACGGATGAAGAGGTCATCGACCGAGTCCTTGCTGGCTGCGCTGCCGTCCTTGCTGGTCTGGTGGCCGATGAGATGAATGACCGCGTCGCATTGGGAGATGTAGTCATCGAGCTTCACCAGGATGGAGCTGCCGGAGGGAAGCTTCGCGATGTATGCTTCCTGGTTCTGGGCGATGACATCCGGGAAGCGCAGATCCTCGGAGAGTCTCTGGCGACACGTCAGGAACTCATTCGTAACGGTCGAGATGAAGAGGCAACGCGGCGTCATAGGAAATCCGGAGGGGACAGGGCGTGGTTCATAGCACAGAAGTAGAGAGCTTGCCATGTGATGGCGGTAGTAAGCGTCGTGCGGCTTTTTATAGTCGCCTTTCGCTCCGCGAAAGAAGCGTATTCGCAACTTTCGCGGAGCGAAAGGCGACACTCATTTTCGCTCATCGACAAATGAAGTGCGCGGCTTAGAAATGGCGGACTCCAGGCGCGTTGATCCATGCGTGTTGCGATATACCAATGCACTTCGGGCCAACGGGGCTCGGCAAGTCAGCCTGGGGCAACGCCCTCGTTATAGGCCATAAGTTTTCACTTGTTTTTTTGATGTGTCTTGCGAATCGTTTGCCGGAGTGAATTTATGACCTGCGGAATGCGAGTTGGTTTTTTTCATGGAGCCGACAAACATGGCAGGATTTCAGGCACAGTGGGCGATCGATGAGTTTGC
>Ga0105048_10018800_pt1 | contig 10609 bp, 12 predicted proteins | sample MAT05_FD_78382 | JGI IMG/M metagenome (GOLD analysis project Ga0105048, IMG submission 78382) | Freshwater microbial communities from Lake Fryxell liftoff mats and glacier meltwater in Antarctica - MAT-05 | ecosystem: Environmental > Aquatic > Freshwater > Ice > Liftoff microbial mat | place...
CGCACAGCGGATCGTCCTGTAGGGCATCGGTACCCCCATGGCAGCTCGCTGAACCGCGGGCAATTGTCGGTCACTGGTGGTCGTGGCGGTGTGTCTCGTCGGGGAGGTGGTCGTGGGTGTGCACCAACAGATCGTGTTCATGTTCGTGGAGGTGGGCGCCGGTCACTGGTTGGTCGTGCGTGTGGTCGTGGTGGTCATCGTCGTGACGGTGAGCGTGGGTGTGCAGGGTCGGGTCGTGGCGATGCTCATGGGAGTGGTCGGATCCGATCACGATCCAGATGCCAAGGGCCATCACCGCGAGTGCGATCACCTGCGAGACGAGGATGCCGCCGCTGGCGATCACCCAACCGAGGACGACACCGATGAACGGCGCCGTGGCGAACACGCCTTGGCTTCGCGCCGCGCCGACGAGTCGCGCGCCCGCGATCCACAGGATGATCGATGCCCCATATCCGGCTGCGCCGACTACCAACGACCACGCGATGGCCGACGCGGCGAGGTCGGAGTGTTCGGTGAGGAGCCCCAGCACGAGGTTGACGCTTCCGGCGACGACGCCCTTTGCCAGCGTGATCTGAGCGGGGGTGATGCTGGTGGCAGTGGCGGTCAGGTTGTTGTCGAGCCCCCAACAGAGACACGCGCTGATGATGAGTGCGGCGCCCCATGTGACCGACCCGCCGGTTCCAGCGAGGACGAGCCCGGCCGTGGTGAGGAGTCCGAGCCCGAGACCTGCTCGTCGCCCGATGTGCTCACCAAAGATCAACGTCGCGAGGACGGCGGTGGCGACGAGTTCGAGGTTCAACAGTAACGATGCGGTCGGCGCTGGTGTCCGGTCGAGCCCGACGAGCAGTAGCACCGGTGCGATCGCGCCACCGACGATCACCGCACCAGCGAGCCGGGCCCGGTCAGCCGTACCGGGAGGCGTCGTTCGTTGTCGTGCGGCGAAGGGCGCGGCGGCACGGCGGCGCCGAGGTAGAGCAGTCCGGCCAGTGTGATCGGCGGGATGGAATCGAGCAACACTTTCGATATCGGTGTCGTAGCCCCGAACAGCACCGCGGACGCGGCGCACATCAACCACCCCCGTTTCACCGTCGTCATCAACCGAGAATGGTATGGCCGAAAGTCAGCCACGGGTAGTGGTTGACGAGCGACTGTGGCGCGGTGCTAACGAGCAACGCAGTCCAAAGCAGGCCATGGGTCAGTTCATCGACAGCGCTTGATCTTGTCTCGAATCGAGTGACCTTCGGCCCTGGCCCGCCCTGGCGATCATCTCGAAGCTGGAGGTAGCGAGTCGACGAGCGAAGGACTGAGCCCGATGATGCACGACTGGACTGACGGTGCCAGATGGGGCGGAGGTGGCTGGATCGCCATGTTGGTGATCATGGCGGTGTTCGTCGTGATGGCTGTGTGGGCAGTTGTGACACTCGTTCGCCACGCGACGCCTCGCCGGTTGATGGACCCCGATTCTTCGAACGGGAGGCCTGAGGCCTCAAACATGACCCGACAATCGTCGGACGCAGCACCAGGACGATGACCGACGCCGTGGGTACTGAGCCTGGCGTCACGTCACGACGGAGTTTCCTGGTCGTTGCTGGCGCCGGAGGAGTTGCGTTGCTGGCCGCCGGGTGCGGTAGCGGAAAGACCGGCAGTTCGCCGACGGTGACGTCGGATGGCGCGTTCGTGCAACCGGTCGTGCACAAGAGCAGCGATGGCCGCCTCGAGCTCACGCTTCGTGCCGAAGCTCAGAAGGTTCCCTTCGGGAACGGCACGCGGTTCGCTTACACCTACAACGGTTCCACTCCTGGCCCGACGCTGCGCGTGCGACCGGGCGACCGCCTGGTCGTGACCCTCGAAAACGAACTCGATACCGACACGAACCTGCACACCCACGGGCTGCACGTGTCACCGAGTGGCGATGCCGACAACATCTTCGTGACCGTCTCGCCCGGCCAGTCTCACACCTACACCTATGACATTCCGGCCGATCACCGCAGCGGTCTGTTCTGGTATCACCCTCACACCCACGGTCACGTCGCCGAACAGGTCGCCGCCGGTCTTGCCGGTGCCATTGTCGTCACTGACGGGATCGATGAAATCTCCGAGATGGCCTCGTCGATCGAACGTGTCTGGGTGCTCGCCGACCCGCCGATCGGCTCCGATGCTGCGGCTCTTGTCGGGGTATCAGGGATGAGCCAGATGCAGGGCCGCCAGGGCGACAGGGTGTTCGTCAACGGCATCTCCCAGCCGGACGTCGCTGCAGCAGCGGGGGGCTTGGAACGCTGGCGGCTTGTCAACGCGAGCGCATCGCGTTACTACCGGCTCGTCCTCGATGGCCACCAGCTTCACGCCATCGCGTCCGATGGCGGTCGACTCGCCGCTCCGGTCGCCGTCGATGAGTTGATGCTCGCCCCGGGCGAACGGACCGAGCTGCTCGTCACACCGACCAAGCCAGGCACTTACCGACTCCAGGCCCTCGCGTATGACAGAGGGACCGCGGGAATGGGCGGCGGCATGGGTAACGGGATGGGTGGCCGCACTGGTTCGTCCACAGCAGAGCTGACCATTGCAACCATGACCGTGACGGGCAACTCGGGGCCGGCCGCATTGCCGTCCCAACTTGTCGAGCCCGGTTCGATGAGCCCCACGCCTGCGACGTCCACGCGGACCCTCGAGCTCGCGATGGGTATGGGAAACGGCTCGATGATGGGTGGCGGTGGCTCGATGATGGGTTTCACGATCGACGGCAAGACCTTCGATCCGGCTCGAACCGACATCACGGTCAGCTTGGGTGCGGTCGAGGAGTGGACGATCCGCAACACGTCACCCATGGACCATCCCTTCCACCTTCATGTGTGGCCCTTCCAGGTCATCGACGGGCGTGCGCCCGGTGGCTGGAAGGACACGGTGAACGTTCCTGCGAACAGCGAGCTCCGCATCCGGATCCCATTTACGGGGATCGTCGGGCGCACCGTGTATCACTGCCACATCCTCGATCACGAGGACCTCGGCATGATGGGCGTCATCGACGTCGCCGGCTGAGCGGTGCCGGTGTCCGAAGCGCACGCTATGGCGAAACTTTCTCGCGATTCGCAGCTATCTCAAGAGGAGTTGGGCCGTCGGTTGCGGTTGGAGAAGAGCACGGTCAGCCGGCTGGTTCGCCAGCTCGAGTCTCTCTGTACTCGTGGAGGCCATGTATGAACATCCCTGATGAGACGCCGCGTCCGAACGCGCGTCGCTGGTGGCCCGCCGGGGTAGCGATCGTCCTGGTGCTCGGCGCTGGCGGCGCGTGGTTCGCGTTCGGGCGGAACCATCACAGCACCGTGACCGACCATCAGACGATGCCAGCCCGCGCCCAGCAGGTCATGCCGTTCGACCTGAACCGCACAACGCACACGTTCACCCAAACGATCGACGGCGGTGTGCAACAGGTGACCGTCAACGATCCCGCCGACACTCGAAACCTGGCACTGATCCGGTCCCACCTACGCGACGAGGCCGAACAGTTTCGCAACGGCAACTACTCGGATCCCGCGAAGATCCACGGCATGGACATGGCCGGCGTCAAGGACCTGGAGCAGGGCGCCGCGCGGGTGACAGTCGTCTATGGCGAGATTCCCGAAGGCGGTCAGGTCACCTATTCCTCGACCGAAGTGGGACTCGTGACGGCGTTGCATGCCTGGTTCGCCCGCCAGTCGACCGACCACGCCATGCCCGGGATGGGCGGCTGATCCCTGGGCGCTGCGTCCACTCAGTTGGTGTGGGTCGGAAGATGAGTAGGCGTTACTCATCTCTGTTCGGCGGTTCCGCGGTCTGATGGTCCTATCGACAGCGGGGCTTATCGGCTCCGCAGACCAAGGAGCAGGACCATGAAGACTGAACAGCCCGCCGACCGCCGTGAGATGTACCGCAGCGCTCTCGCGCCGCACATCGCCGAGCCGATCCTGGCCATCGGCATCTTCAGCCCGGGCGGCGCCCTGAAAGAGTTCAAGACGGACTACAGCGTTGGCAGGGCCATCGGGTCGATCTCGCCGATCATCGGCATCCTCTACCGCCGGAAGAAGATGGCAGCGACCTCGGCCAAGAACGTCAGCCACGTGGTGGCCGTGACCGCCAGTGCCGTGCACCTGTTCCCGATCGCGCCCCACCCCACGCCGTTCTCGGTGACCGGACCTCCGACCACGTGGTCTCGCGTCGGCATTCAGCTGGTGGCCGACGCGCCCAAGCGCCACAACCAGCAGCTCCACATCACGCTGGGCTCGGGCGAGCAGCATCATGTGGAGATCGGCACGGCTGGGCCGCCGGGCTGGTGCGATTTCAGCGATGGCGTGCGAGATCTGCTGGCCACGCCGGTCGGGAACTCCTGTCCGGCCTGATGGCTGAGGCGTCGACCTAACACACGACCCACCTCCCTCAACGTCGTTGAATGAGGTGGGTCGTGTGAGTGAGCCACAGGTGGAGCCCGTCAAGGTGCTCCTCGATGGCGGCGCGGGTGCCGTCATCGACCCGACCAGCGATCCGATAGCGACCGACATCTCCGTCGGGAAGGAGCCAGGCCGGTCCATCAGAGCCCGGATTGCCATCGATTCGAAGGCGTCCTTCGGTTTCGTGGGTCACGCCGTCGTCTGGTGAGATCAGCAGTTGTGCCGAGACTCCTGGCATGTTGCCGTCGTGGCCGACGATGGTCCGACCCCGCCAGGTGCGTACCTTGAAGCCGAGCCCTTAGCCCTGGTCGAGGTCTGGATGGTTTGTCGCCTCCATCGAGGTGGTGTCATCGACTCGTACGGCGTTGCCACTCCCGGTCCGCTCGGCCGCGGCCTGAAGTCGGAGTTGGCCATGCCCAGCGGACCGAGGTCATGTATATGGCGGTTTCGAACGTCAGAACCGAGTGCCCTGGCCGCCACGTAGCCGGCGACGTTGAGTGCAGGGTTCGAGTAGACGATCTGTTCGCCGGGCGCATGGGTGAGCCGCAGCCCGGAGATGGCATCGGTCAGGCTGCGGACCCTTCCTTGGTTGGCGAGGTAGGACAACAACGGGTTGCCGGGATCGGCGCCGCGCACCCCAGGGGGAGTCCCGACGTGTGCGACAGCAATGTCCTGTGTCGAGATGGAGCGGGGTCGCCGGCACGATTGACGATCCGAAGGTGAGGCGGTAGGTAGCTGTTGAAGGGAGCACCAAGATCAAAGTCGTTCGAGTCGACCGGTCGGACCAGCAACGTGGTGGTCAGCAGCTTCGAGACCGACGCCACTCAAAGGTCGTGCGCATCACCGACTGAAGCTGACCGGGAATCGGACCACAAGGTTGATCCGCATGTGGCATTTCAGGGGCCGCCCAGGCCCATTGCGATCCGGTCGAAACAGTCCTCGACGAGCGCTGGCAACTTCGCTCGATACCCCGTCAGCAGCCAATGCCTCAACGAGGACCGCATGCACGCCAGCGCCGCGGCAGCCATCAACCGGGGCAACACCAGGTCGTCGCCGTTCCCCGCCCGACTGGCGAGAACGTCGGCCAGAGCGTCTTCCCATCCGGCTTGAAGTTGCAGGCTGCGGGCATACACCGCCGGGTTGTCAGCCAAGATCTCGAACCGGCGAATGAGTTCGTCGCGTTGGCTTGTGTAGTCGGCAGCGACGATCGCGAACGCGGCCCGCAGCGCCGCCCACGGGGGTTCTGTTTGCGGCCGTTGCGCGAGTGTCTCGGTGATTCGTTCGAGGCGCGCTGCGTAGTCGGCGAGGACGACATCTTCCTTGGTCGGGAAGTAGTGGAAGAACGTCCGCGGTGCGATATCGGCCTTGGCGGCAATGTCCTCGACCGTGGTGGCATCGAAGCCGTTGGTTTCGAACAGTTCGATCGCTGCGGCCTCGATGGTCCGTCGTCGTTCGAGCTTCTTGCGTTCCCGCAACCCGATTGTCTCAGTCATCCGGCGCATCTTGACACTGAGTTGCGTTGAATGCAAACTAACAGTGACTGCAATAATCTGTCCATTGTTCGGAGGGCCAATCGATGTCTGCCTTGCTGTATCGCCTCGGCCGTTTCGCCGCATCCCGCCGCATGTTGGTGGTTGCCGGGTGGATCCTCTTCGCCGTGCTGATGGCTGGCGCCGACCTGGTTGTCGGCGGGGGAACAGTGGACAACTTCGAGGTGCCCGGAGTCGAGTCCCAACAAGCAGTCGATCTGCTGAAAGCTCAGTTTCCCGAGCGTTCGGGTGCCACCGCGATGGTGGTGTTCCATACCGCAAACGGAAGGGTGACCGACCCCGACGCGGCGGCGGGAATCACGGCGAGCATCGCGAAAGTTCGGGCCCTCGATCATGTGATCGCCGTGACCGAACCGTTGGCGAGTCCACGGTCGATGTCCCGAGACGGGGCGACGGCATTCGCGTTGGTGCAGTTCAACGAATCTGCCGCCGATCTCGGCCGCAAAGCGGTCGACGCGCTCATCGAGACCGCTGCACCTGCCGAGACGGCAGGAGTGCGGGTCGAATACGGCGGCGAGTTGCCAACGATCTTGAAGGAACGCACGACCGGCCCAGCCGAGATGATCGGCATTATCGCTGCCCTGATCATCCTGTTCGTCGCCTTCCGTAGCGTCTACTCCGCGATCCTGCCGCTCGGGGTCGCCGTGCTCGGCCTCGCAGTGGGCTTGTCGATCGTCGGCCTGTTGGGCGCTGTCATCAACATTCCCTCGGTTGCACCTCGGCTGGGAACGATGATCGGGCTCGGGGTCGGGATCGACTATGCCTTGTTCATCCTGAGCCGCCATCGAGACAATCTCGAAGCGGGCGTGGCGAACGAAGAGTCCATCGGCCGCACCAACGCCACCGCCGGCCAGGCTGTTGTGGTCGCCGGTGGCACCGTCATGGTCGCCATTCTCGGACTCCAGTTGGCGGGGATCCCCTTCGTTGCTGCGCTCGGCTACTCGGCGTCCATCGTGGTCGCCGTCGCGGTGTTGGTGGCCATCACCCTGTTGCCGGCGCTCCTCGGTTTCGCCGGCCCGCGAGTTCTGGCGAAGTCACACCGTCAACGAGCCGCCGTTGCTGCCGGCGCGGTCGATGCCGGACAGTCGGTCGAGACCGGACAGTCGGTCGAGACCGGACAGTCGGTCGAAACCAAGGGCGGTCACAGTGGTTGGGTCCGGTGGGCCCACTGGGTTGCCCATCACCCGTGGCGTTCAGCGATCGCGTCCACGCTCGTGTTGTTGACGCTGGCGATACCGGTACTCGGCATGCGCCTCGGGCAAGCTGATGCTGGCACTGACCCCACCTCGGCCACTCAGCGTCGGGCCTATGACTTGTTGTCCGCCGGGTTCGGTCAAGGGTTCAACGGACCGCTGCTGTTGACGATCGACCTGGGCGCCACGCCCGACCCAGCCGTGCTCGACGCTATCGCCGCCGGAGTCGGCAACGACCCTGGCGTCCGGGCTGTATCGCCCCCCGAGCTCAACGCCGCTGGGAACACGGCGTTGATCAAAGTGATACCGACCACCAAGCCCCAAGATCAAGCGACGAGCGATCTGGTGCACCGGCTGCGCAACACGACTTTGCCAGAGGCCACGGCCGGTACAACCGCGACGGCGTTGGTGGGTGGACCCACGGCGGGGTTCATCGACCAATCTGACAAGATCTCCTCCCGGCTGCCGTGGTTCATCGGCGCCGTGGTGTCGCTGTCGTTCCTGTTGTTGATGATGGTGTTCCGCTCGATCCTCGTTCCGCTCAAGGCGGCGCTGTTGAACCTGCTGTCGATCGGCGCGGCCTACGGCGTGGTGGTCGCAGTGTTCCAGTGGGGTTGGGGACGCAGCCTCATCGGCCTCGATGAAGCCGTGCCCATTGCTTCGTTCGTGCCGATGATGATGTTCGCCATCCTCTTCGGGCTCTCGATGGACTACGAGGTGTTCATCCTCAGTCGTATTCGTGAGGAGTACCACCGGGGTCACTCGAACATCGACAGTGTCGTCGAAGGCCTCGGTGCCACCGCGAAGGTCATCACGGCAGCCGCGTTGATCATGATCAGCGTGTTCCTCGGGTTCGTCGCCTCCGACGACCCGGTCGTCAAGATGATGGGAGTCGGACTCGCCACCGCGGTCGCCGTCGACGCCACCATCGTGCGCATGATCCTCGTCCCCTCCACCATGGCCCTGATCGGAGACCCGAACTGGTGGCTACCGAAGTGGCTCGACAAGATCCTGCCTCGCCTCGACATCGAGGGTGAGCCCGAGGCCGAGACCCTCTACGACGACCTCCAGGCGTGAACCAAACGGCGGTCACGCCGTCGCGCTACAGCCAGCCCTTTCGACGAAAGATGATGAACAAGGCAGCGGACATCGCGAGGATCGTGACGACGGAGACGATGAACCCGGAGTGAGCGCCGTACCCAGGGTACGGGACGTTCATCCCGTAGAACCCGGTGATGAGTGTCGGTACCGCGATGATGGCGGCCCAACTGGTCACCTTCTTCATGACCTGGTTCTGTCGGTAGTCGCGCAGGCTCAGGTTGGTCTCGACGATGGTGCTCACCAGGTCGCGTAGAGCGTCGGTTGATTCGCTGACTCGAAGGATGTGGTCGTAGACGTCCTGGAAGTAGGGGTACATCTCGGCAGAAACGGCGGAGTGCTCGCGGCGCATCAGCCCGCTGACCGCTTCGCGCATCGGCACTGCGAGTCGGTGGAACCGCACGAGGGCCTGGCGCATCCGGAACCAATCCTTCTGTTGGGACGGCTCCAGTGGTGTGTCGGCGAAGATCCCTTCGCTGACCTCGTCGTAGTACTCATCGAAGTGCTCGACGGTATCGAAGTAGCCGTCGACGATCACGTCGAGGAGCCCGTAGAGCAGAAAGCTCACGCCGGACGTGGCGAGATCTGGTGAGCGGTCCCACCGTTGCAGCACTGGTGCCATCGAGAAGCCCTCGTCCTTGCGGACGGTGATCAGCCACCGGTCGCCGATGAACGCGTCGATCTCCATCTCGATGAGGCAAGCCGCCGCTCGATCGACTCCCACGGCGTGGGACGCAAAGAACAGGTGACTGGCGTAGTGGTCGACCTTGGGACGTTGATGCTCGCTCAACGCGTCCTCGATCGCGAGTTCGTGCAGACCGAGCTCCTCGGTGAGTTCGTGGATCTGCGCCACCGACGGGCCACACAGGTCAACCCAGACGATGGTCCCATCGCGCTTGAGTAATTCGGACACGTCGGTCACCGGGAAGCCCTCAGTCTCGAGAACCCCTTCGCAGTACACCCTTGTCTGGGGTTTGGTCATCAGATTCTCCAGGACTGTCGCGGGGTTCATTGAACCACTCAGCAGCCGGTTCCGACGTTGACCCACGTCTTCGGTGGGTCGGCGGGGCGAGAGTGCACAGCGATCCGAATGTCAGGCAGCCTCACCTTCCTGGTGGGCACCGTGAACTACCTCGGCCAGTCGGTGCCGCTCATCACCAAGGCGACAGCGGGGCATCTTCTCGTCGCACCGCCGCATGTACGACACCCATAGCATCGACAGCCGCAAAGGCCCCACTGGCCTGATCGATGATCACCACCGCGACATGACCCTCAACCACCTTGCTGACGGCCGTCGCCGCTGGCTCCCCTCCTCGACGCCTCGGTCGAATGGCGTCAGACCAGCGCGGCGCATTGGCCGAGGGCCCCGCCTCCGACGACATTGACCGAAGTGGGGGAGAACCCTCCGGACACTCCTGGGGTCACACCGAAGCAGAGGAGGTTTCGGCTGATGGTCGATGGTGCACTCTGTGCGTCCAAGCCTGCGCCATTTCTCACGGTGATGTTGCCCGTGACGGTAATTACTGCCCCGGCCGGAACGCTGCACTGTCCGGTGACGATGATGTCGGTGTACACGCCTGACGCGATGTCGCCTCCGGTGCACGTGATGGACCTATCGCCGTGACCCGCCGTCGCGAGCGCTGGTCCTGCGGGGAGCATCACTGCTACCGGGACGGCGACGACGGCCAGGTTCTTCAACCGAATGTTCGATTTCGCCGCCCGGCCCCTCGAACAAGTCGTCGACGGTCGACGTGAGGAACGACGTCAGCGTTCCCGCCGCACTATCGCCTCGTTGAAATGCGTGGCGAGGTTGTCGAGGATTGCGCCCCAGCCCGACCGGCGGGAATCTCGGGCAGCTGTGCCAGCCGGGCCTGTACTGTGCCCGATATGTCGGACAACCTGCGGATGCTGGCCGAGTATTCCAACGCTATGAATGCGGGGGACACCCGGGCTATTTACGAGTTCTGGTCGCCGGACTTCGTGAGCCACGTCACCGATCGCATGGCGCCCGACCGTGTGGGCACCGACGTGCGCGACGGTGAGCACGAGTGGTGGGGAACCACGTTCTACGACGTGGAGCCGACGCGGGAGCCGGTGGAGATCAACGGCACGGGCATCCTTCGCATCCGCGACGGCAAGATCGTGGAGCACTGGGGTGGACCCCATTGTCAGAGTGGACTGGGTTACATCCAATGAGCGTGGGGGAGTGGTCCGGTGGCGCGGGGCGCCTGTTCCGGAACCCGTTGACGGCCGCCGTGTTTGGCGGGCTGGCGTGGACCGCCACGGAGGACGGGCTGCACCGCCTCGCCATGGACGAGATTCCGGGCAAGGGGCTGGCCTCGGTCGAGCA
>Ga0105048_10018801_pt1 | contig 10608 bp, 8 predicted proteins | sample MAT05_FD_78382 | JGI IMG/M metagenome (GOLD analysis project Ga0105048, IMG submission 78382) | Freshwater microbial communities from Lake Fryxell liftoff mats and glacier meltwater in Antarctica - MAT-05 | ecosystem: Environmental > Aquatic > Freshwater > Ice > Liftoff microbial mat | place...
CAGGGCGCGGAACATCTCGGCGCTTTCGAAACACGCGCCGTAGGAGACCCCGCCGTGCAGCAGTGTTACCGCGTCTCGCCGGGCCCCGACTTCATGCTGGTGGTGCACGCTACCGACATGCCGGCCTATCACGCGCTGGTGCAGCGCCTGTTCACACAGGACGCCAACGTACGCAACGTGAAAGCGTTTTTCAGCGTGCGGCGCGCCAAGTTCGATCCGCGCATTGCCTTGCCGGCTGGCGACTGAATCAGCCCGGCGTTCGCTCGAGTCTGAACGTTGTTCAGCCTGCGACCCGTGGCGGGGGCTCCGGATCGTCCTGTCCGGATCGCTCTGATTTGCAGCGCGTGATCGCTGCGCTGCCACCCCCGCAGAGGCCGTCGACACCTTCAGGCGGGTGCCAGCCTGTGCCCCCTGGTGCACCAGCACGCCGCAACCCTTCTTCGTGCAGGCAGCTCATCAACTTCCACGGCTCGCTGGCACCCGACGCCCGGGGCCGCGGGGACTTGCTGCGACAGATCTTTGCAAGACCCCGGCAACGCGGCGCAAGCGTCTGGGGTCAGCGATCACGGACCGCCCGGCTCCAGCGCCAGTGCGGAAACGGCAGCCTCGGGCAGCAGGGCGCCCGCGGCGAGCAGTGCCGCAGTGTCTTCTGCGCGCTGGCTTGCGCCGAGCCGCTGCCGCACACGGTCTGCGGCCGCGGCCTCGTTGGATTCGCGGTGGTCCTGCGTGCGTTCGTAGGCAGCATCGGCATAGCCCAGCAGCAGCGCGGCCGCCTGATGACGCCCGTCCAGTGCGGCCAGCAGGGCCAGGTAGTCGGTCCACCAGGCCTGCATGCCGAAGCGCTGGGCCGTCTTCCAGCCCAGCGCCGCAGTGCGGCGGGCCGGCTGCAGTTGATCCAGCGACAGGTAGGCGGCGCACAGGTTGAGCCGCGCATGGGCCAGTTCCTGCTCCTCGCGCGTGCCTTCCAGCTGCGCCACCAGTGCCAGCCCGGTATGCACCGCGGCTTCGGCCTGGCCTGCGGCGAGTTCGGTGTCGGCCAGCCCGCTCAGCGCCGGCACGGTGCCGGCACCGGCGTCCTGGCGCATCTGCAGGTACTGGCGCGACAGCGTCAGCGATGCTTCCATGCGCCCCAGATACTTGGCCACACGGCGCTGGTCGTCGGTGTGGCACATGCGCAGGCGCAGCGGCCAGTCCGGTCGCTCCAGGGCCCCCGCCTCGCTGATCGCCGCGTCGGCACCGTCGGCATTGCCGGCCTTGGCGTGAATGGTGGCCATGGCGCCGAGGCAGCGGTACAGCAACCCTGCCTCGGCGCCTGTGGCCACAGCGGCGCGGGCGGCGGCCAGGCCGATCGGGACGACCCGCTCGGCACGGGCCGGGTCTTGCGAACCACGGCAGGTCCAGATCGCAAAACAGACCTCGGCGCGCAGCGCTGGCGGTGCGTCGCTCTCCAGCAAGGCCTCGCAGGGGTCCATCAAGGACTGCAACTCGCGGTGCATGCTGAACGGCAACACCGAGATCAGCGCCCAGCCGAGCCGAAGCGTGACGAGTGTGTCGCCCGCCTTGACGGCCAGGTCGAAGGCGGCCAGGCCATTGCCGAAGTCGGGCCGCAGGGCCTCGATGCGCGCTTCCCGGGTCCTGGACTCGGTGCTATAGAGGCGGCCGACCTCGTGCACGAAGTGGTCGGCCGCCGCCTGAACGTGGCGCGCCCGGGTGCGGTCGACTTCGCCCGCCGCCTGCAACTGCTGCAGCGCGTAGACCCGGGGCGACTCGAGCAGGCGATAGCGCGGCTCGCCACCGGTGTCGACCAGCGCCACCAGCGAGCGGTCCACCAGGCCAGCCAGCGCGTCGAGCACGGCCCATGCGTCGAGGTCGTCGTCCATGGTCACCGCCTGGGCCGCCGCCAGACGGGCGCTGCCGACGAAGACGGCCAGGCGCCGGAACACCTTCCGCTCGGCCGGCGACAGCAGTGCGTGGGTCCAGTCCAGCATCGCACGCAAGGCCAGTTGGCGGTCGGGCCGGTCGCGCAGGCCGTTGGTCAGCAGGGCCAGGCGTTCGTCGAGCGCCGACACCAAGCCCGCCAGACCCAGCAGCGGCAGGCGCGCCGCTGCCATTTCGATGGCCAACGCACTGCCGTCGAGTTGCCGGCACAGTTGCGACACGGGTGCCAGCGTTTCGTCGTTCAGCTCGAAGCGCCGCGCGGCGAGCCGGGCGCGGTCGACAAACAGCGCCACGGCGCCGCAGGCTGCGGCTTGCGCCAGGCTGGCGCCCGCCGGCGGCAGCGCCAGGCCGCCCAGTCGAAAGGGCTGTTCGGCGGTCATGCGCAGCGGCGCCTGACTCGTGATGACCATGCGCACCTCGGGCGCGGCCCTGTGAATGACATCGACGACACGCGCCACTTCGGCCAGCAGGTGTTCGGCGTTGTCCAGCACCAGCAGCAGGCGCAGCGGCGCGACCGCGTCGCACAGGCCGGCCAGCGCGTCGCGCCTGCCGGGCGCAATGCCCAGCGCCGTCGCGACGGCACCCACCACGGCAGCGGGGTCCGCCAACGGCGCCAGGTCGACGAGGCAGACGCCGTGTTCGAAGCTGGCTTGCGCCTGCCGCAACAGGTGCTGGGCCAGCAACGTCTTGCCGGTGCCTCCCGCGCCCAGCAGGGTGACGACGCGGTGGCTGGCCGTTGCGGCTTGCAGCTTGTGCAGTTCGGTATCGCGGCCGATCAGGGGTGGCAGCGTTGCCGGCAGGTTGGTCCGCAACGCCACGGTTGCGGTTGTTTCCGGCTCTGGCGCCGACACCGGTTCGGCGCCCGAAGCGCGCTCCACCCGGGCCGTGAAGCGGTACCCGCGGCCCGGTATCGTGGCGATGAGGTCGCCCCCCAGCACTTTGCGCAGCCCGCTGACCTGCGTGACGATGTTGTGTTCTTCGACCACCAGCCCGGGCCACACGCGGTCGAGCAACTCGTTCTTCGTGACCAGGCTGCCGGCACGTTCGGCCAGCAGCGTCAGCACGTCCAGCGCGCGCCCACCCAGCAGCACGGGCTCGCCATCGACGAGCAGTCGGCGCTCATGGGGCTGCAGCTCGAAGCGGCCGAAACGCAGGCCACTTGAAGCGGGGGCCTGCGGCAGTGGGGAATTGGCGGGGGGCAAGGACATCACGGTTCAACTGCCAGCTTAGCAGCACCGCCAGGCCGCTCCGGCGTCAGTGCAGGCGGCGACGGCGCAGGTCCGGCACGGACCGCAACAGCGTCAGGACGCCCGGTTCGGCGTCGACCACAGCCTCGGCTTCGGCGAATCCGTGGCGTTGCACGAAGGCACGCATGCGCTGGTTGGAGAGCTCCACCTCGGCCCGCAGCCGCTGCACGCCGCGGGCGCCGGCGGCGGCGACCAGGGTCTGCATCAGGCGGTGGGCAACACCCTGGCCGCGGCAGTCGTCGGCGACGGACAGCGCCATCTCGGCTTCGTCGCCGCTGGCGTTGCGAAAAAAGCGTGCCTCGCCCAGCAGCCGGGGGCCGCCAGCGGCCGTGCCGACTACCACCCAGGCGACATGGCGGCTGCCATCGGCACAGGTCATCAGACGAAGCAGGCCGCTCGAACATACGTTCACGGCACCATGAAAGCGGTGGCGGCGGGACTCGTCGCCCAGGCCCTGCAGGAAGTGCTGCATCAGCAGCGTGTCGTCCGCGCGCACCGGGCGGATGTTCATCGAGGCGCAGGTCGGGGTCTGGTTCATCGCGGCACTCCAGGGGGTTGGGATGTCGCCAGTGTTCAGCCTCGGGCAGCGCTGCGTCCTCAAGCCGCCGTCAAGCGTTGTCAAGCGGGCGGGCCCTGCGCTTGAGAACGTTTGAGGCCGGTTGAACGACGCCGGGCGGGGTGCCAGCCGACAGTGCAGGCAGCGGTGCACAACGCCCCGCCTCTGCCGGAGAACCCCATGATCCTTGCCCTGCTTCTGGTTGCCGTCGGCCTGGCCGTCTATGCTGCCGTCTGCGCCTTCGTGGCGCACCGCTTCACCACGGCGCGTCGTATCGCGCCGGTCGACGGCGCGGGTGCAGCGACGCCATCGACCGCCGTGACGATGCCCTCGCGCGGCAGACACATCACCCTGCATGGCTGGTATCTGCCGGCCATGCAGGGTGGCGCTGCGGTGGTCTTCGTGCACGGCAAGGACGCCTGCCGAGGCAGCGAACTGCGGGCGCCGACGTTCGAGTTGGCGCGTGCCCATGTCGCCGCCGGGATCTCGGTGCTGATGATCGATCTGCGCGGCCATGGCGCCAGCACACGGGCGCGCATGACCTACGGCGCCGCGGAGAAGCTCGACGTGCTCGGCGCGGTGGACTGGCTCAGCGCGCAGGGCCATCGACGCGTCGGCGTGCTCGGGGCATCGATGGGTGCTGCCTCGGCCTTGCTGGCTGCCGCCGACGACGCCGTTGTCGAAGCGGTAGTGGCCGACAGCGCCTTCGCCCACTTCGGCACCATGATCGAGCGGCAGTTTCGTCACCTGTCCGGGCTGCCGTCGTTCTTCGTGCCCGGTGCGCTGGCGTTGGGCCGGTGCCTGACGGGGCAGCGCCTCGCCGAGGTCAGCCCGCTGGCCGCGGCGGCCCGCCTGATCGGCCGCCCCTTGCTGGTGGTGCACAGCCAGGGCGACCGCTTCGTATCGGTCGATGACGCGGTGGCCATCGCCGGCGCGGCGGCGGCCGAGTGCTGGATCACCGACAGCGATGGCCACATCGGCAGCTTCGCGGCAGCGCCTGCCCTCTACGCCGAGCGGGTCGTGTCCTTCTTTTCGCAGCACCTGTGTGACACTGAGGCGGCTTGATGGCCGCGCTGCCTGGAAGAGGCCGTGCTGCGCTCGGTGGCCGACGGCAACATCGGCTCGACCTTCGGCTGGGGCTTGGCGCCGTTCCAGGGCGGCGCTCCGCAGTTCATCGGCGCGACGGGCGTGCCGGCTTTCGTCGAGCCGGGGATGACGAAGGCCGTGCTCATGGGGCGTCGACACTCCGGCCGCAGCGGGGCGGCGACCGGACCTTCGCGAAGGCTTCAAGGACGTTCAATCATTCAAGCACCGGCACTTCGCCTCTGGGTCGGCACGAGTCGATGCGGCACCCTGTCGATTGCCCCGACAGCTGCCACTGGGAGGCGAGGACGGCGGGATTTGATACCAGCCGTGATGCTGGAAATCGATCGCGGAAAAGATCGCATCGCTTTCGCGGTCGAGACTCGCAATGAGCATGGTGAGTTCGGAGTGCGCGACTGCGGCCATGAGCTGCGTGGCCATGTAAACCTTGGAGCCTTGGACTTCAACGATCGGATTGAGCCGGTCCGCTGGTGCCGGCGCAGCGTCCAGCGGAAGAAGCGGCGTGACAACTCTTGTGTTGAGTCTGGTGATCAAGTCCGTCTGGACGTCCGGAAGGAAGCCGGCACCGCCTCGACTGGCGTAGACATCGAAGCGTGCCATCAGAAGTTTCGATGTTTTGCCAAAGGAATCCCGTTGCTGTCAACGTACGCATTCGAACTTTCGAGGGCAGCCTTGTTCGACTGCAGCCAGATGGCTTCTTGCTTGTCGGCAACAGCTCGGGAAAGTCCTTCCTCGGATGCCTTTGAAATGTTGATCCCCAACTTTTTGGCGCTCTCCAGCAGACCAGCGTCGATCGTGACGTTGGTCGTCCTGCGGGACTGCGGGAAGACGTGGCGGGCGGCGGCTTCATAGGTCGATGACAGTTTGATTGGTCATGGCGGTTTAAATTTTGTTGTAGACGCGCATGACAGACCACATTCGACTCTGAAGGTATTGCAACCTACTGAGCCATGCAGCGCTGCAGGTCGGCTTTTCAGCCGTCGAGACGGCCGCCGTGGAGGCCGGCTGTGGGTCGGGTATTGCCGATTGACGACCCGGCTCGCCGGCGCTGAAGCTGTCTTCCGGCCTCGCCAAGATTGAGAATGCGGGCATCTGCCGTTGACCGGTGAAGGTCCCAGCCACCGGCTGGTGCTGGCGAAGGGCGGGGGTGCGGAATCTAGCCGAGGCCAAGCCGCCCAAGCGGGACTTTGAAATTGCCCGCCCACGATCACTGCCCGAACTGTGGGAGTCAGAACAAGATCATTGCGACTGTCCTTGACGCACCAGCGATCGAATACGCCCTCCGGCACCCGTAACCCTGAGCGCGACGGGCGCCTGCATGCGGTGGTGAGCCGGACTTGGCACCGCACGGGTGCAAAGCAGCCGGCCGTCGGCGGTCTGCCAATCAGCCGCGCCGGCGGCGCACCGCCAATCCACCCACGCACGCCAAGCCGACCAGCATCAGCGCCCAACTGCCGGCTTCCGGCACGGCCGCGGCGTGGGTATAGACCCGCCCGAAGTACTCGTCGTCGTTCGTGCCCGTCACTTCGCGGATTTCCACCAGCGAAAACGCCTGCGTCGCACGAACGCCGACAAAAATGCCTCGTCGTCCGGCGCATTGAAGGTGAAGCTGCCTACGGGCTGGAAGGCGATCGGCGCGTCCGTATCCCCCTGGATACGGGGGCAAGCGGTTCATCGTCTGACGCGCTCAACTGGGTACTGAATGGCGGCGCCCAGATCAGCGAGCCAAATGTTCAAGTTGTTGAGGAACGGGCCCTTGGATTCAGTTCATGCAGTGACTTGCAGCGCTGATGCAGTGCCTGAGCCCTATCGGACAACAGCTCCAAGGCGCTGAATGTCTCTGACCGGATACTCGCTTTGAGTCGGCATGAGCGACTGTCTTTCGCGATCAGGACAACCACCTGGAGACGCTGAAGTCAGGCCCTCGGGCTGCTGTCGTTCGGCCGCTCACAGACCACGACCAGTTGCTGCCGGTGGCGGCGGTCGGCCATCTTGCGCCCTACCTGGGCGCTCTGCTTGCGCCCGTGCCATTGGCGCGCCCTGGCCGGCGGTGAAGGGTTTTGGCAGAGGGAGTCGGGGAGGCTGCTGATCAGCAACGCCGGGGTTGAGTGACTCTTGACGGCCATCATGAGAAGACCTCCGTTATGGCAAGACCGACGAAGGCGAGCGCCCGGAACACCGCGTAAACGGGTGATCCTTGGTGTTTGCGCATTTCACATGGTCACAGGCCATTCGGGAACTCGCGCAGCGATCGTGCGGACCGATTTTTTCGACCACCTGAGAGTCCCGAAATTGCCCTGACCTCAACTTCTCGAACCGCCCTGTGCGGACCCGCACGCCGGATGTGTGCGAGGGGCTGGCCAGGAATGATCGGCCCCTATGCCGATGCGATCTGTCCTCCGACCCACCTTGCGAACGATCAACCACCACACCCGGCGCGATCGCTGATTCGCATGCGGCCCGCGCCGCGCGCTGCGCCGGACGGGCGCAGCTCACGCGCCGAAGATGTAGTCGCCGATCACAGTCGATGCCGTGGCCGTCAGCGTGGCCAGCAGGATCAGTTCATTCGCTTCGACCATCGCGTCGGCGTCCTTGGCGGTGAACAGGAATACTGCGGAGTCGGTGCCGTTGTCGACGACGAAGATGCGGTCTTCGTTGATGACGTAGTTGCCACCGGTGGCGCTGCCGATCTTGGCCGCCGCGCTGGTGGTCGTGATGGAGCCCGCGATGTTGCCGGTAACGACTACCAATTCGGCGGTCTTCGCGAAGCCGCCAGGTCCAGCAACTAATACGGCGCCCTCCAAGACGGCATTACCATCGCCGATACCGCCGACGTCGCTCTCGTCGACGAGGATCTTGTCGGTGCCACTGACCTTGAAGTCGGTCACGCGGTCGCTGCCGGTGCGGCTGCCCAGAACGATGGTGTCGTTGCCCGAGCCACCGGAAAGTACGTCGTTGCCCGCGGCGCCAGACAGCAGGTCGTTGCCGGCGCCGCCTTGTAGGGTGTCGTTGCCGTTCAAGCCATGCAGTTTGTTGGCCCCTGAATTTCCGACGATGGTGTTGGCCGCGTCGTTACCGATACCGTTGTGCGCAAACGTGCCGGTGCTGCTGCCGAGGGTCAGGTTCTCGATGCCGCTGTAGGTCTTGCTGGCAACCAGCCCCGAGACCGTACCGCCAAGCGACACGGTGCCGACCGTCGTCAACCCATATACCAGCGTGTCGACATCGCTGTTCGGCCCCGGGAAGACAATGGCCTCGCTGACCACGTCGCTGAGGGAGTCGACGGTGTAGGTGTCCGACCCGAGTCCGCCGATCAGGGTGTCGATGCCGGTGCCGCCGTCCAGCGAGTCCTTGCCCACGCCTCCGGCCAGCCGGTCGTTGCCGCCCAGTCCGAAGAGCTTGACCGACGACGGATTGAAGCCGCCGCTGATGTCGATCACGCTGATCTTGTTGGCCTGCGCGTTGCCGGTGCCGGTGACGGTGATCGGCGTTCCGGTGTCCGAGTAAGGCGTCAGCTCGAGGTTTTCGACATTGGTCGGCAGCGTATAGCTGAGCACACCGCTGGAGCTGCTGAAGTTGACACGGTCGAAGGCGCCGGCGGTAGAACCGCTGGCCTCGGTGACCACGTCGCCTGCGTCGGTGACATAGTAATAGTCGTTGCCGTTGCCACCTGCCATGGAGTCGTTGCCGCCACCGCCGGAGAGGACGTCGTCGCCATCACCCCCGTTCAGGGTGTCTCTGCCACCAGGCCCGGCAAAGTCGCCGATGGAATCGTCGCCGGACAGGTAGTCGTTGCCGGCGCCGCCGTTCAGCAGGTCGTTGCCGCCATAGCCCTGCATGTAATCATCCTTGGTCGAGCCGGTCAGCGTGTCGTTGCCGCCGAAGATGTACCCATCACCGCCAAAGCCGTACGGGCTTTCGGCAATGGCGTTCATCATCCCGGCGAACGACAGCGCCAGCGCAGTGGTGTTCGTCATCACCTGCACGTCCACGGCAGAACCCGAACTGAGGTCGACATCGAACAGCTTGACACCCGTGATGGTGCCGCTGGCCACACCGCCGGCCAGCGACAAACCGGTGCCGGAGACGACCAGCTTCTGGTCGCCCGACTCCCATACCGCACTGGTCGACGAGACTGAAGTGAGAACCCAGTCGGAGGAGTCGAAGAAGCTGCCGATGTCGACACCGGGGCTGTACTGGAATGAAGGCATGTGCATGTCCTGAAAGTGGTGGTCGGGTCGGCCGCGCCCACAGCCTGCTGCAGTTGGCCACCGCGCATGCTACTTGCGCAGCCCCGCGACCTGCAGACCACGAACTTGTCGCTGGCGATGGAAAAGTCGCTGAATGGCTGGGGAGATCTTCAACAACTCGCCGTCGCTTTCGTCAGTGACAAGGTCGAGTGCGCCATCGGCACCCTGGCGCGCGTGGCGCATCGCGCACCCGCTTGCCCCGGTCCATCAGCAGCCGCTCCTCGCCCACCACTTTCCGACTTTCGATCACAAGACGGACCGAGGCCCTGTCGCGCATCACGCCAACGGTTTGCGCACCATCTCCAAGATCTTGCCGGCGTCCAGCGTGCGCGCCTGTTGCTGGATCTGAGGCAGCGCCTGCTGCTGCATCTGTCTGGCGCCCACCAGCAGGTCTTGATACGTCTGCTGCAGCAGCGCCGTGCTCATCTGCCTGCCACCGCCGTAATAACGTACGGCCAACTGCCCCAACGCATAGGTGGTGGCAAAGCTCATTGCCACACCCGCGCCCACGCTGCCCACGCTGCGGCCGAGCCCGCCCAGCACCGATCCCAGCAGGCCACCCACCAGTTTGCGGCCGAACTGTTCCAGGTATTGCCCGGTCAGGCCCACACCCGCCGTGGCAATGAATTCCTTGACCATGCTGGCGTCGATGTTGGTGATGCCGTGGGCCTGCGCGACGCCATGCACCAACTTCACCTGCAGCGGAATGATGGCCACGCTGGCCCAACTTTGCGGCAAGAGCTCCAGCGCGCCGCAGAGCACGGCGCGGTTGAAGATGCTCTTGTCCAGCGCAGCGCGGTCGATGGCGGGCGCAGCAGTTGCGACAGCGCTGACAGCCAAAGGCGCATCGGTCTCGCGCGCCAGGCCATCGGCCTGAGCCTCGAAAGCCGTGTCGAGCGTGCCACCGAGTTCGGCCTTCAGGCTGGACAGAAACTGGCGCTCGGCCGATGTCTGAACGCCGTCGGCGTCGCATACGCACACGGCAAGCTCGTAGGCCAGTTGGCGGTGTTCGTGCGCTTTCAGCGCGACCACGGCTTCTGACAGGTCCAGGCGCTTGAGCAGCACGTCTCGCATCAGCTCTGGAATATTCAGCCCGGCGGCCTGGCCGCCCAGAGTGGTGGCGATGCGCTTGACTTCCTCGCGCTCGGCCTCGGACTTGTCGCCATCGGCAAACGCAGCCAGCAGGGCCACGGCGAGCAGGGCACGTTGTTCTTCAGCGGTCATGGGTTCTCTCCTTCAGCACATTCGAAACAATGGTGGTTATTGTCGGGGGTCGCTGCGAGGGGACTGCGCTGTGCGTGAATTCTGCTTTTGGCAAACTTCGGAGCCGAATTGACAGTCTTTGGCCGCGGCTACCTGTCAAGTCTCTCCCAACCGCCGAAAGCAAGGATGCGCTCGCCGCGAGGGACTTCTTCGGCGTTGGCCTGACAATCACGGCCATGCGATCGAAGCCGCCACGGGCAGGACCACTCCAGACGCTCGCAAACGACCGGAACCTTTCGAGTTCGCGCAA
>Ga0105048_10018806_pt1 | contig 10605 bp, 5 predicted proteins | sample MAT05_FD_78382 | JGI IMG/M metagenome (GOLD analysis project Ga0105048, IMG submission 78382) | Freshwater microbial communities from Lake Fryxell liftoff mats and glacier meltwater in Antarctica - MAT-05 | ecosystem: Environmental > Aquatic > Freshwater > Ice > Liftoff microbial mat | place...
AGCTGGCGTGCAAGCTGGCGTGCAAGCAGCGCTCGCTGCTGCGCGCCGGGTCGGCCCGCTGTGGGGCAGGGGCGTCGGGCCGGGCCTGCAGCACGCTGACCAGCGGTGGCAGCAGCGACACCTGGCGCACCAGCGCACGGATGCTGCCCGCGCCGGTCTTGAGCCGGATGCTGCCGATCTGCGTGCGGATGGTGGCCAGACCCACGCCCTGGCGGGCGGCGATCTGCAGCGGCGTGAAGTCGGCGCACAGGCCTTTCATCACCGCGGACTCGGCCGGCGTCAGGCTGTGGCTGCGGGCAAACCAGTCCACCGTCAACTCCTCGCACACCTGGCGCTTGCCCAGCAGCAATGCCGTGCCCGGTTGCTCGTCCGCGCCGACTGCGGCCAGCGGCACCACCGCGACACTGATGCGCAGGCGGGCCTCACCCAGCTGCAGCAAGCGGCGCAGGCCCCGCTGGGACGCCCCGACCAGCGCGTCGCGCAGCGGTTGCACGTCTTGCGCCAGGCGGGCCTGCAAGTGACCCGCGTCGATCAGCAGGGGGTGCGTGTCGTCCAGGTCACGCCGCGCGGCCTTGTTGACATGGCTGACCTGGCCCAGCGGGCCCAGCAGCAGCATGCCGTAGTCCAGGGTGTCGAGCATTTGCGCCATGCGCCGGGCCAGCAAGGAGGCGGCATCGCGACGCTCGGGGCCGCCATAGCCGCGTGGCCGGACGGCGGCCAGGTTGGTATTGATCGGCGCCGGCATGGCCGGGGCGCGGGCGTTCAGGCCGAGCGCGGCAAACAAATCGGCCGTCGGGTTGCTCAGGTTCGATTGCAGATCCAGCATGGTCGCTTCTCCGGTGGCAGCAGCAGTGCAACAGGCACGGCCGGCTGGTTGGGGCAAAGCATAGGCAAGCCGAGCCCGCGGTTTTCGTGTGGTCTGCCACGGGTTGCGCTGTGACGGATTCACCCTCCGGGACGGGCAAGCACCCGCCGGTCGGGGATCGGGTGCCGGCGACGCGAGGGTTGTGGCGGCGCTCGCAGCCGAAGCCGGTGCGCGCCTCGTTGCCGACGAACAGCGTGTCGCCGACAAACTTGCGCTCTGGAACACCCCATGACCAGGCGTGTGGACCCTGCCGTGTCGCACGGCCAGCGTGCTGTGGCCAACCGTGACGGTATCGCCGACGGCCATCCAGCGGGTGAACGTTAACGCCCGGCCGGCGCAAGCCGACCCTCCGGGCCTGCTCGGCCAGTCCGTCGATCCAGAACAGGTCGCCCGGGTCCGGCGTGGCGGCGTCCCGGGTTTCATCGCACCACAGGGTCGAGCAGGGTTTGTCGGAACCGGGCGGTCGGGATGTCGAGATGGTGCAGCATGGCGGCTTGTCAAAAGGAGAAACAGCGTGTCGATCAATATGGACATGGCCAGCCGTGTGGTGCTGGCCACGGGTGCGATGGCCTGGCTTGCATCGCCGGCAGCGGGTGCCTGGCGCAAGCCGCTGGACCGCGATGGCGGCGAACTGGCACGGGCCACGACAATCGTGCGGTACGGGCCGGGTGGCGCGTTCAAGGCCCACTTTCACGAGGGGGGCGAAGAGATCTTTGTGCTCGACGGTGTGGTCGAAGACGACGCCGGATCGACCCGGCCGGCACATACCTGCGCAACCCGCCGGGCTCGTCGCACGCGCCGGGTTCGACGAGCGGCTGCAATCTGTTCGTCAAGTTGCGGCAGTTTCAGCAGGGTGACGCCGACCGGGTTCGCATCGACACGGGTCGAACGCCATGGCGCCAGGGGCTGGTGCCGGGCCTGAGCGTGATGCCCTTGCACCCGTACGGCCAAGAGAACGTGGCACTGGTGCGCTGGATGAGCGGCGGCTGAACCCGCCGCTGCGCTTGGCCCGTCACGTCCAAAGGTCTGGCCATGATCCGATCGTCGCCAGCAACGGGTTGCTGCCGGATTCTCGGGGGTCACTGACCCGGCCCGACGGTTTGGAGCTCTCCGACCCGCGGCCATATCTGGCGCAAGGCCACGAAGGAGGCGGTCTTGAAGGCCAGCCGGGCGCGCCGCGGGTGACGACCTGCGACGCCATCTCGCAGTCAAACCCCGCTTCATGGGCGTTGCCGGCCAGAATGCGGCCCCATGGCGACCCCCGTTGACCACCGAGCCATCGCGGCCGACGCCTTTGCCGTACCGAGGCCATTCAAGCGCTTTGCGGTGCGCAGCGAGGAGCCGCGGCATGCCGACAGCGCGCGTGCCCCTTATGGTCGGGTGCACCTGATCCGCACGGACTTTTTGGTCGGCGATGCGATCCAGCGCCTGGTGGCGCTTGGCCATGCCCGGATGCAGGTCAGCGAATTTGGCGATATCGACTATGCCCGTGTCACGCTGGACGAGTTGGCCGCGGCCGCCCCCGGCGTGTGCGATATGGCGGGCCGGATCGCCACCGCGCTGCGGGCCACCGGCGTGCTTGGCGGCGGCATCGCGGCCTACCGGCGCAGGGTAGAGGCCCGGATCGACTACCTGGCCTCGTATGGCGCCGGATTTCACAACGACGTCAGCCGCCATTGGACGGGGTGCCTGTTCTGGAACCTGGCCCTTGAGGTCGCCGCTGTGGAGTTCGTCATGCCGCACGCCGGCGTGCGCCTGGCCCTGGCGCCCGGCGACCTGATCGTGTTCGACCCGGCGATGGCGCACGGTTTGTGCCGGCCGCAGGACCAGGCACAAGCCGTTGCCGAGTCTTTCCGGGCGGGTGAACGCTGCCACCAGATCTTCTTGAGCGGCGAGCTGACGTTGACAGACGCGCAGTGGGCGGCGCTGGGCTCGCCCTGGCTGCCGGTCGAGCACCATGCGCAGCGCGGCGCGCTGGAACTGGTGGCGGCGGAGTTCGACGAGCGCAGCGGTGCCATCAAGCGCTTGGGCTCGCTGGCGCACTGCCTGTTGCGCAGCACCCGCTATGTCGATGAGGCGCAAACCGCCGCGCCCGGGTAGCCGGTACGGGCGGATTCGAGGCCCGCCGGGCCGACAGCAAGGGGTCTCTGGCCGGCCTGCGCGCGGGGCGCCGACGGCCAGCAGGCAGGCGACGTGGCTCGGGGGGAACCAGGGCGTCACGCCGGCGTCGGCTTGCCGTCCGCCACGACGGCGCCCAACTTGCCCACCGAAAGCGGCGGCGCGTCTGGCGCCGCTGCGACGCCAGCGGGCGGGTACTTGCGGGCATTGAGCACCAGCTTGTCGGCCACCGCCTGCGGCAGGTCGATCCGGCAGTGGTCGGCGATCTGCAACAGGTAGACCAGCACATCGGCAATCTCCTGCCCGATGTGCTGGTGGATCGCGCTGTCCTGGTGGGCTGCCTGGCTTTGCTCGGCCGTCATCCACTGGAAGATCTCGGCCAGCTCGGCGGCCTCGACCATCAACGCCATGGCCAGGTTCTTGGGCGTCTGGAAGGGCTGCCAATGTCGGTCGGCGGCGAACTGGCGCAACTCGGCTTGCAGGGCGGTGAGGTTCATCGTGCAAGGCTAGCGCAAACGGATGGGGTCCGACGGGCTGGCGGGCGCGGGCATGCGGCAGTGGTGCGGCCAGTGCTGCTGGCGCGGCGCCGGCGGCGGCCTTGCGCAGGCGGAGCTTGATGTCGCCCTCGGCGTTGCGGCACAACATCAGCATCCGGCCCTGAGCGCGACCCCAAGAAATCATCCCCCTTGTTCACGCTCAGTGCGCTGACCGCAGGCCTGGCACTGCTGGTGGCCGGCCATGTACAGGCACAGACCCAGACCATCGAGAGCCTCAAGCAGATGAAGCTCGGGCTGGCGCACTCACCCGAGGGCCGGCGGGTGTTTGCCACCATGACGGTGACCGACAACCTCAAGCTTGGCGCCTTTCCGCGCTACACCGGCGCCCGGCCCAAGGGCGACGTGGCGGCCGACCTGGCGCGCGCGATGGAGCTCTTCCCGCGCCTCAAGGAGCGCCGGCTGCAGCTGTCGGGCACGCTATCGGGCGGTGAGCAGCAGATGCTGGCAATGGCGCGCGCCACCATGCTCAACCCCGAGGTGGTGCTGCTCGACGAGCCGTCGATGGGCCTGGCGCCGATCCTGGTCGAAGAGGTCTTCCGCATCATCGCCCGGCTCAAGTCCGAGGGCGTGACCCTGCTGCTGGTCGAGCAGTTTGCCGCCGCCGCGCTGGCCGTGGCCGACTACGGCTACGTGCTGGAGAACGGCCGCATCTCGCTGCACGGCCCGGCCGCCCAGCTGCGTGACGACCCGGCGGTGCAGGCCGCCTACCTGGGCGGCAGCCATTGACGGCGGGCGGTTGCCGCCCCGACAGGCAGGACGGCCAATCGCATTGACCCAACGCAATCGGCGTCGGGTACCGCCCAAGACACGGGGATAGCCGAACCGGTTTGTCTGGCAGAAAGGCAGAATGCGGCAACGTCGGGTCGCCCCAGCGGCTCGCACCGGGTTGCGAGCGCACGGGCCACCCGGTGGGCACATCGACCGGAGCCAGCATGCCGACATTCCCCAGCCCCTGCCCATCTCGCCGTGTCGTGCTGCACGCTGCGGGGGCATGCCGAGCTGGCTGGGTGTGACATGAGCCCTGCCGCAGCCCTGAACCTGGCCGTTCTCGACGACGGCGGTGGCGGGCTGATCCTGCTGCTGACAGATGGGCGCAGCCTGGTGCAGCACGAACGCCTGACGCTGCCGGACACCGGCCTGTCGGCCTGGGCGGGTAATGCCTGGTCGTCTGCCGCTACCGGCGACGACCTGCTGGTGTTTGGCCTGGGCCTGGGCGAAGTGCTGTTGCCGGCGGCCCTGCGCGCTGTTCTGGCGGGTCAGCCCGCGGGCAGCTTGCTGCAGCTGCAGCTCGGCGAGGCGCTTGCCGCCCTGCCCTGGGAGTTGATGGCGTTGCGGTTTACACCTGCACAAGCCACCGGGCTCAACCACCCGCCGCCGCCACGCCACCTGGACGATCACTTCACCGTGGTACGGCGCATCATGGCCACCGGCCTGCCGCCAGCCGCGCTGCGGCACCGTGAGCCCGGCGCGCTGTTGCAAGTGCTGCATGGCATGACCGGCCCCGCCACGGCGAACGAGACACCCCGGTCCGGGCGCTTCGGCCCCATGGTCCTGCGGGTGCATGCCAGCCATGGCGCCACGCCCGAGCCCTGGCTGCGCGCCGTCGCCGAGGCCGACATCGTGCACCTGCACGGTGAGCCTGCCGCAGCCGGATCGGCGGTCGCTGCGGCCGCAACGGCTTTGTGCCAGACCGCACTGCTGGCGGGCCTGCCGCTGGCGCCACGCCTGCTGATCGCCGAAGGCCTGCCGCTGGCGGCCGGTACCGCGCTGGCCAACGCCGCCGGTCGGGTCGGGCTCAGCTTGCTGGCGACCGACGCGCCGGCGCCATTGGCGCTGGCCGCTTTTTACGCCGCACTGGCGGACGGCGACACCTTTGGCCGTGCCGCACACCACGCGCGCGCGGCGGCTCGCCGGGCGCCCGGTGCGTCCAGGGCGCCCGGGGCCACCGCCTGGTTTTATGGCGACGGTGGGCTGGCACCGCTGCGCCTGGCCTCGGGCCTGGCGGCCCAGATGCCCTACGGGCCCAAGTCGGCCGGGCTGCAGGCGGCACCCGACGACGACGTGCGGCAGGTCACCATCCTGGCCTGTGACCTGGTCGACTCCACCGGCCTGATGCACCGCCTGGGCGACGAGGAATACAGCGAGCGCCTGACCCACTACCACCAGCGCGTGGCCGACATCGCGCAACAGCACGACGGCCTGGCCGACGACCCGCAAGGCGATGACGGCTTCATGTGCTATTTTGGCTATCCGGTGGCCAGTGAGGACGCCGCCGCGGCCGCGCTGCGCGCCGGGCTGGCGCTGAGCGGCGCACTGGACGACCTGGGCCTGGCGGTGCGCATCGGCATCTCCACCGGCCGGGTGGTGATCCGCAACGGCCAGCCGGTGGGCGCAGCGGTGCACCATGCGGCCCGGCTGCAATCGCGTGCCGGCGCCGGCGGGGTGCTGCTCAGCGCGTCCACGCGGATGATCGCCGGCGAGCGCTTCGAGTTCAGCCTGGAGGCCGCGGTGTCGCAGCTCAAGGGCTTTGCCGAGGGCGGCGCGGTCTACCGCGTGCACCGTGAGCGGCCGGTGCAGGGCACCGAGCGTTTCGACAACCGGGCCTACCTCACGTCCTTCATCGGCCGCGATGCCGAGATGCAGCAACTGCGGCAACGCTGGGCGCTGGCGGCTGGCGGTGAGCGCCAGACCCTGCTGCTGGTGGGCGAAGCCGGCATCGGCAAGTCCCGGCTGGTGCGCGAGTTTCGTCAAAGTCTGGACATGGCCGGCGTTCGCACACTCGAGTGCCGCTGTGCGCCGGAGCACACCGGCAGCGCCTTCCAGCCGCTGATCGACGTGTTGCGGCGCCGCCTGCAAATCCAGGTCGGCGACGACCCGGACCTGCAACTCCAGCGGCTGCGCATGCTGGAGGTCACCACCGGTCCTGATGGCGACGAGGCCCTGACCCTGCTGGGCACCCTGATGTCGGTGCCTGCCGACCGCCTGCCACCGCTGGCCGACCCGGCGGTTGCGGCATCGGCCGAGCGCCGGCGCCAGCGCACCAAGGCCTTGCTGATGCGGGTCTCGCAAGGCCTGACCGGCCCGGTCTGCCTGATCTTCGAGGACGTGCACTGGATCGATCCGTCCACCCGGGAGCTGGTCCAGCGCATGATCGACGGCCCACGCCAGCAGCCCCTGCTGCTGCTGCTGACCCAGCGCAGCGGCCCGGTCACTGCCGACGCCGGCTTTGCCGTGCCCACGCTGGCGCTGGCCGGGCTGGGCGCCGAGGCAGCACGGGCGCTGGTGCAAGGCGCCATCGGCAGCGCCCTGCTGGCCACCGACCTGGTGCGCTGGCTGGCCGCCCGGTCCGACGGTGTGCCGCTGTTCATCGAAGAGTCCGCCCGCATGGCGGCCGTGCTGGCCGCCAGCCAGCCCACCGCCGACGTCGCCTCGTCGCTGCGCGACAGCGTGCCCGACACCTTGCAAGACCTGTTGATGGCGCGGCTGGACCAGTTGCCACTGGCCAAGCGTGCGGCGCAGATGGGGGGCGCGCTGGGCCGGTCGTTCAGCCATGCGCTGATCGAGGCCGTCAACGCGCATGCCGATTCACCGATCCACCTGCCGGCGCTGGACCAGGAGCTCACCGCACTGGCCCGCGCCGGGCTGCTGGGCGTGCAGGGCGAAGGCGCAAGCCGGCAGTACGCTTTCAAGCACTCGCTGGTGCGCGACGCCGCCCACCAGTCGCTGCTGGAGCGCGACCGCCGGCGCTTGCATGGCGCCATCGCCGACGTGCTTCAACACCAGTTTGCCGCGCTCTGCGACAGCCAGCCCGAGCAACTGGCGCTGCACCAGGAGCTGGCCGGCATGACCGACGCCGCGCTGGCCGGGTGGGAGCGTGCGGCGCGCCACGCCAGCCAGCGGTCGGCGCTGGACGAGGCCATCGCCCACCTGCGGCGCGCGCTGCGGCTGGTGGTGCTGCAGCCACCGGGGCCGGACCGCGACCGCACCGAGTTGCGCCTGCTGCTGCCGCTGGCCAGCCGCCTGATCGCCACCGCCGGCTACGGCGCCGGAGCGGTCGAAGCGGTATACGGCCGCGCGCTGGCCCTGGGCCAGGCGCTGGGCGACCCGGTCTCGCTGACCAAGGCCCGGCTGGGGTTGGGCGGCTACCACTACATGCGCGGCGACCTGGCCCGCGCGATGGCGTTGGCGCGCGAGGTCGAGACCAGCCTGGGCGACCAGCCCGCGCCGCGCGCCCGGGTGCAATCGACCTGGGCCCAGGCCAACGTGTTGTTCAGCCAGGGCCAGTTGCAACAGGCCATGGCGATGATGGACCGTTGCAAAACCGAACACAGCCTGTTGGGGCACCGCCCCGCTGCGGTCCAGGACCCGGCGGTGATGTGCCTGTGCTATTCGTCCTGGGCGCTTTGGGCGCTGGGCTTGCCCGACCAGGCGCTGGCCAACGCGCGGCAAGCCGTGGCGCTGGCCGAGACGCTGGCGCACCGCTTCAGCATCGGCCAGGGCTATGGGTTTCTCGGCGTGGTGCACTACCTGCGCGGTGAAACCGCGGCCGGCTTGCTGGCCATCCAGCGGGCGCTGGAGGTCAGCGAGGCGGGTGGTTTTGCAGTCTGGCTGGCGCATGCCAAGGTGATGCACGGCCGGTTGCAAGCCGAGCAGGGTGCGCTGGCGGTCGGCCTGGCCGCGATGGACGAGGGCCATGCCCTGTGGGCGGCCACCGGCGCCGTGGTGACGCAGCCGCTCTACCTGGTGCTGCGCGCCGAAGGCCTGGCCCTGGCCGGTCGGCCGGACGAGGCCCTGGCGCTGATCGAGCAGGCGCATCTGCTGGTCGAGCGCCACGGCGAGCGCTGCCATGCGCCCGAGGTGCACCGCCTGCGTGGCGAGCTGCTGCGCCAGGCCGGGCGCCCGGCGGTCGAGGCCGAGCATTGGCTGCAGGCCGGGCTGGACTGCGCCGTGGACCTGCAGCTGCACGGCATGGCGCTCAAGAGCGCCATCGCGCTGGCGCAAAACTGGCAAAGCCAAGGCCAGACCATGCGGGCGTCCGAGCTGCTGAGCCGCCACCAGGCGCGCTTCAGTGAAGGCCTGCAGACCCGCGATCTGCTGGTGGCGCAATCGCTGCTGGCGGAATGGCGCGTCAGCGCCTGAAGGCCGCCCGCTGCCAGCCTGGGTTCAGCCAGGTGACGGTACGTTGAACACCTGCCGCAGGTAGGCCAGAAAGGTCTGGTCGTCGCACAGGATCTTGCCCGGGCTGTCCGACAGCTTGGCCACCGGCTGGCCGTTGCAGTGGGCAAGCTTCATCACGATGTGCAGTGTGTGCAGACCGACATCGTTGGTCAGGTTGGTGCCGATGCCAAAACCCAGCTGGGTACGGTCGGCAAAGTGCCGGTACAGCTCAAACGCCCGCGGCAGGTTCAGCCCGTCGGAGAACACCAGCCGCTTGGTGTGGGTGTCGATGCGCAGGCGGGCGTAGTGGGCGAGCGCTTTTTCGCCCCAGATCACCGGGTCGCCCGAGTCGTGCCGCAGGCCGTCGAACAGCTTGGTGAAGTACAGGTCGAAGTCGGCCAGAAAGGCGTCCATGCCGACCACATCGGTCAGCGCCACACCCAGGTCGCCACGGTACTCCTGCACCCAGGCTTCGAGCGCGGCTGTCTGGAAATCGCGCAGCCGCACGCCCAGCGCCTGGTAGGTCTGCAAAAACTCGTGTGCCATCGTGCCGATGGGCACCAGCCCCAGGTCACGCGCCAGCAGCACGCAGGACGTGCCCTTGAAGTACTCGGGCACCTCGCGCGCCAGCGTGGTCACCACCTCGCGGTGCCAGGCGCCCGAGAAGCGCCGCCGCACGCCGAAGTCGAAAAACTCGAACGGGTTGCGGCGCCTGGGCTCCTGGCTGAAGGCACGCAGCATCGCCACCTTCTCGGTCAAGCGACGGCGGCCCTCGGCCAGCGCATCGGCCTGGTCGAAGCGGCGGAAGTACAGCTCGTTGACGATCGCCAGCACATGGATCTCGAAGGCCATCACATGCACCTGCGGGCCGCGCGCCACGATCTCCAGCGTGCCCTGGTTGTCGCGCACTTCAATGAAGTCGCGCTGGAACTGGAAGATGCGCAGGAAGTCGACGAAGTCGCTCTTGATGAAGCGCAACGAGCGCAGGTAGGCCAGCTCGTCGGGCTGGAAGCGCAGGGTACAGAGGTGGTCGAGCTGCTCGTTGATCTCGGCGATCAGGTGGGTGAGCGGGTAGTCGCGCGCATTGCGGCAGATGAAGATGTACTCGGCCTGGGTCTGCGGATGCCGGTGCAGCATTGCCTGCCACATCGTGAACTTGTAGAGGTCGGTCTCCAGCAGGCTGTGCAGCACGGGTTGCATGGTGGCGGCGGCGGAGGCGGATGCGGTCAGGGAACCAGGGCAGGCAGTATAGGATTGCGCGCCATGGTCAAACCCCCCGTGCCAACCCGTCCCGGCATCCGGCGGCGCGACGGGTTGGCCCTCAGCGCGGCCAGCATCGCCGCCTGCGCCGTCGCACCGCTGCGCCCAGCCTGGGCGCAGGCGGGCCCGGTGTGCAAAGGCGACGAGGCGCTGTGCCGCCTGCTCTCGCCGGCCGGCCTGGACCACAGCAACACCCATGCGGTGCTGGTCGAGCAGGCCGGCCGCATCCGGGCCGAAGCCTACTTTCGCGGGCACGACAAACCGGCGGGCCGCTGGTTCGAGCAGACGGTCGACTTCACGCCCGAGACGCCACACGACCTGCGCTCGATCACCAAGAGCGTGGTCGGCCTGCTGGCCGGCATCGTGCACGGGCGCGGCCAGCTGGGGCCACTCGACACGCCGGTGTTCGACCACTTCCCCGAGCACGCCGACCTGGCCACGCCCGAGCGCCGCCAGATCACCGTGCAACACCTGCTGGACATGACACCCGGCTGGCAGTGGCGCGAATGGGACCTGCCGTACACCGACCTGGCCAACAGCGAGACCCGCATGGGCCTGGCGCCAGACCGCGACCGTCACCTGCTGGACCTGCCGCTGCTGCACACGCCCGGCAGCCACTGGGACTACAGCGGCGGCGCCACCGCGCTG
>Ga0105048_10018808_pt1 | contig 10603 bp, 8 predicted proteins | sample MAT05_FD_78382 | JGI IMG/M metagenome (GOLD analysis project Ga0105048, IMG submission 78382) | Freshwater microbial communities from Lake Fryxell liftoff mats and glacier meltwater in Antarctica - MAT-05 | ecosystem: Environmental > Aquatic > Freshwater > Ice > Liftoff microbial mat | place...
AAAAATGACTAAGCACATACTCTTTATCAGCAGTTGGTATCCTACTCCAGAAAAAAAGAGTCATGGTATTTTTTTTAAACGACATGCCGAAGCTGCAGCCTTACTAAATCAAATTTCAGCCATTCATATTTATTCTGGAAACTTAAATAATATAAGTATTAATAATGAAAATAATGTTTTTACCATTATTGGAACCTATAAAAAGGTAAGCATTCAAATTCCATTATATTCAGCTTTGCTCAAACTTTGGCGTTCTTTTAATTGCTTCAAAAAGAGTTATCAGGCTTTATTGAAGCACAAAGCAGCACCCAATTTAGTATTGTTAAACGTTATTTTTCCTGCAGGAATTTTTGCATTATGGCTCAATTATTTCAGAAAAATTCCATATATTATTCAAGAGCAATGGTCGGGTTATTATCCCGAAGATGGCAATTATAAAGGATTCATCACGAAAAAAATAACAACATTAGGTGTTAAAAATGCAAAAGCCGTTGTAGTAGTTTCAAATATGCTTGAACAAAGTATGAAAGCGCATGGCTTGCAAAATAAGTATTTTAGAATAGGTAATGTGGTTGATACCGAATTGTTTATTCCTATAGCCAATAAGGTTTCTGCGCCTTTTAAATTTGTACACGTTTCAACGGTTAATGATAAAGAAAAAAATATTACTGGTATCATACAAGCTGCAAATAGGCTAGTTAAAAACCAAATTTTATTTCAGATTGATATTGTTGGCGATGGTCCCGAAAGAGCCCATTTTGAATTACTTGCTAATGAATTTGACTTGCTTAATAAGTATGTTTTTTTTCATGGTTTTCAGTTACCAGCAGCCGTTGCAAAAACGATGGGCGAGGCTCAATGTTTTATACTGAATAGTAATTATGAAGGTTTGCCCTGTGTATTGTTGGAGGCAATGTCGTGTGGTATTCCTGTAATTTCTACCAAAGTAGGTGCTGTTCCCGAAATTATTGATGCACAGCAGGGCGCTTTAATTGCCGTGAATGATAGCAACGCATTAGCTCATGCAATGCAAAACATGATAGTAAATTATAAACAATATAATCAGCAAGAAATTAGAAATAGCATAATCCAAAAATTTTCTTATCCTGCTATAGCGAAAGATTTTGATGAGATTTTTAAAGCTGTTTTGATGGTATGAAGCATACTGAAAAAATAAAATTTGGTATTTTGTGTAACAGCCTTGTGTTTGAAGCTTGGGAAGCTGCTTGCATTAATCATTTATTAAATCATCCTCAAATTGAATTAAAACTTTTAGTAGCTAATAAAACTATAATTAAAGCAAAGCAAGGTATTCTTCAAAAACTTGGTCAATATCAATACCGCAATTTTTTATTTAGAGCCTATAAGCGATTTGTTTTAAAGGCACAGTCTTTTGATTATATTTCATTTGAAGCGCAATTTAAAACTATCCCCAAATTAAATTGTACTACCATTAAAAAAGGAAAGTTTAGCGAGTATTTTAATAGTGAAGATATCAATGAAATCAAATCGTATCAACTTGACTTTATGCTGCGATTTGGTTTTAATATTATTAAAGGCGATATTTTAAAGAGTTGCAAGTATGGTATTTGGTCATTTCATCATGCCGACAATGATTTAATTAGAGGTGGACCGATTGGTTTTTGGGAAATTTACTTAAAGAGAAATACTACCGCGGCAGTGTTGCAACAGCTAAATAGTAACCTCGATGAAGGTAAAGTATTAAGAAAAGGGTATTTAAAAACCGTAGCGCATAGCTATGCCGAAAATATAGATCAACTAACAGAAATGACTGCCATTTGGCCATTGCAAGTGTGTATTGATTTATTAAACCAAAATGAAATAATTCAAAATACGCCAAACAATGCAGAGCAATCTAAACTCTATAAATATCCCAAGAACTGGCAATTTTTATATTTTATTTTGTTGCTTTTAAAAAACAAAATATATTTTCATTTTGAGCAATTGTTCTTATCTGAATCTTGGCAAATAGCGCGCTTCGAAGGAAATATCGATTCACTTACTCATCAATCAAAAATAGAAGCATCTTACATCAGTAAATCAAGGTCAGAAACCTATAATGCGGATCCTTTTTTATGGCCGAATAATGACCATAAGCTGATGCTTTTTGAACATTTTTCATACAAAGAAAATATTGGAAAAATTGCCATGAGTAATGAAGATGGCAGCCATTTTAAAGTGATTGATTTTGGCATTAAAACGCATTTATCATACCCTTTTTGTTTTGAACATGAAACACAGGTTTATTGTTTGCCCGAACAGGCCGAATCAAATAAGGTTACACTATACAAGTTGAATGCTGATGGACAAGTGAGTGTGTTTAAAGATTTGTTGCAAAATTTTGCTTCACGCGATGCAAGCTTAATTTTTTATGATTTTAAATGGTGGTTGTTTTGCACCAAAGCCAACTGTTTTGAGAATGCTGCTTTGTTCATTTTTTATGCCGATTCACTTTATGATGATTTTAAACCACATCAAAATAATCCTGTTAAAGTTGATGTTCAAAATGCAAGGCCAGCAGGTAATTTATTTGTAAAAGAAAATAAGCTATATCGACCTGCACAAAATAATGCTAAATTATATGGTCATAAAGTTCATATTAATGAGGTAACTCAGCTCAGTAAAAAAGCTTTTAGTGAAGAAATAGTACATACAGTTTTACCCGAAAAATTTGGCAATTATAAAGGTATTCATCATGTGACGCATCAAAATGGCCAAACAGTGGTTGATTTAAAGCAAACAAAATTTAGTTTATACAACTTTAGATATCAAATTTCAAGAAAAATAAAGAGAATACTAGGTAAAGATTAATTACTTGATTTTATTTTACTTTCGATCGCTGTGGTGGAAAATCCATCAATAAATGGAATGCTTTTTACTTGACCACCATAACTTAAAACTTCGGTTGAGCCAACTATGTTGTCAATTTCCCAGTCGCCACCTTTCACTAAAAAATAGGGTCTTATTAATTTAATTAATTCTAGCGGAGTATCTTCTTCAAAAAGAATTACAGCGCTTACCACATGCAAACTTGCCATAATTAAACATCTGCTTTTTTCATCCTGAACAGGGCGATGTTTGCCTTTCAGTTTTTGCACAGAGCTATCGCTGTTTATTCCTACAATTAATCTGTTGCCTAAAGAGGCAGCTTGTGCAAGGTAAGTTACATGCCCACTATGCAATAAATCAAAACAACCATTAGTAAAAACAATGCTTTGGTTTTTAAGTTGGTAATTGGCTACTAACTTAGATAAGGTAGTGGCATCAATTATTTTTTGCTGTATTACTTGTAGATAATCCATATTTATTTTTATTGATAAGTGGGAGAATAATAAATGAAATTAAACCGCCAATAATGATTGCAAAAGTTTGACTGCTCCATACAATCCATCCTAATGCATATCCAACATTGGCCGAAACGCCATAAATAACCAAGGTGTTTTGAACTATAATTTGGTAAGCGCCAATTCCTCCTTGAACCAGAATGAAAGCAAAAGTGCCAAAAAAAAGTATAGCAAGTGCAGCGCCTGCACCAAGTGAACTAGTTTCGGGCAGCGACTTAAAACCAACATAAATGCCCGCAAAGTAAATAACCCAAATTAGTATAGAGTGAAAAATAAATAAGTAAGGTTTTTTTAGTTTTGTTATAGTTTTTAGTCCTACCGAGAAGCCTTTTAATACGCCTGTTATTTTGATACCTATTTTGCTATTTGCAATTTTATTTCGCAATAAAAAAAGCACTATGCAGAGTAAAAAGATACTTAAAATTATAAGTGTTTTAAGCGTTAAAGCATTTTCACTTTGTGTTGGTTTTAAATAGTTATTATAGGCCTCAATTAACGGAGCTGCTATGATATCGAATTGCCATATTATAGTGATAATCGACACAATGAGCAATAGTAAAGTATCAATAATTCTTTCAACCACCACAGTCCCAAAAACACTATCGAATGGAAGGTTTTCATATCTTTTGATGACGCCACATCTGCTTACTTCACCTGAACGCAGCACAGCCAAATTAGCTAAATAACCAACCATTACAGCCATTAACGTATTTGCAAATCCAGGTTTATGACCCAATGGTTCTATCATAATTTGCCAGCGAATGGCTCTGCTTACGTTGCTTAAAATACCTAATAGCATAATTAAAACAACTATCCCTAAATTGGCTTGATTAAAGGAATTTAAAATTTCTGCTTTGTCTTTTTCGGTTAAATTTTTTACAACTAACCAAATAAGCAATACCCCAATGCTCAGAAAAACAACGGTTTTAATGCTATCTACTAATATTTTTTTGCCTTTACTCATAAATTAGCATGTTGTCAATAAGCCTTACTTTACCTAATTTAACAGCAATAAAAAGCATAACAGTGCGGTTTTTATCCAATTTTTGTAATTTTTCCAAGTTGTCGGAACAGGCAAATTGAATATATTCAGGGGTAATTAAAGGGTATTTTTTGAAATTTTCAGCAGCAAAATTTAAAAGCTCAAAAGGAGTTGATGTTTTACTTTTAAGTTTAACTTGGGTTAAAGTGCTATAAATTCCTGCAGCCTGTTCTCTTTCTTGGCTGTTTAATAGCATATTTCGAGAGCTCATAGCCAATCCATCCTCTTCGCGAATTATTTCACCTGGAATAATTGTTATAGGCAAATGAAGCAATTTTACAAGTTGTTTCACAACACAAAGTTGTTGAAAGTCTTTTTCACCAAAAAAAGCGTAATGAGGTTTTACGATGTCAAATAAACGTTGCACCACATTGGCCATGCCATTAAAATGTCCAGGTCGATGTTCTCCTTCCATTACCTTTTCAATGGCTCCAAAATCATAATTTTGCAATGGCAAATTGATGGGATAAATTTCCTCTACCTCGGGAATAAAAACCACATCACAACCTGCTTCTTCTAACAAAGCCAAGTCTTTTTCGTTGGTTCTTGGGTAATTTAACAAATCTTTTTTATCGTTAAACTGAGCCGGGTTTACAAAAATACTGCAAACAGTTGTGGTACAGCGTAAATCCGACAATTTTATTAACGAAACATGACCTTGATGCAAAGCACCCATAGTTGGCACAAAACCAACATTGGTTTTGTTGCTCAAATAGTCAGAAAGTACCAATTTGTCCTTAAAAACCTTCAAAACAAATGCATATTAACGTTAAAAAAAAAAGGCAATATTTTTTGCCAAAAACCTTAATTTTCCTTATTTATGTTGCCTTTTGGGCGACAAAACATATTCGAAAAAGTATTTTTGAGCGGGCAAAGCTAATATATTACTTTATTTTCAGGATTTTTTTTATTATTTTTGTATTCGTTTTAGAAAAAGCATAAAAATAATGAACAAAAAATTTTGGCTTTTGAATACAATTTTGTAATACGCAGCAAAAAAGTTTTTTATCAACAAATCCTAATTAAATAAACATGAAAAAATCTAAAGTACTTTTCGTTTCGCAGGAAATTTTCCCTTATTTGGAAGAAAGCCCAATGGCTAATGTTGGCAGGTATTTACCGCAAGGAATACAAGAAAGAGGAAAAGAAATTCGTACTTTTATGCCTCGATTTGGATTAATTAATGAGCGCAGAAATCAATTGCATGAGGTAATCAGGTTGTCAGGAATGAATATCATTATTGATGATACAGATCACCCATTAATCATTAAAGTGGCTTCAATTCAATCGGCAAGAATGCAAGTTTATTTTATTGATAACGAAGAATATTTCCAAAGAAAACATTTATTTACTGATGCAAACGACAATCATTTTGAGGATAATGATGAGCGTAGTTTGTTTTTCTGTAAAGGAGTGATAGAAACGGTTAAAAAATTAGGCTGGGCGCCTGATATTATTCATTGTCATGGTTGGATCACTAGCGCTATGCCAGTTTTAGTTAAAAAAACCTATGCCGAAGATCCACTTTTTGCAGAAACTAAGGTGATTTATTCGGTTTATGATGATGGTTTTGATAAACCACTGAATAAAAAGTTTATCACAAAAGTTTCAAATGAAGGCATCGCTGAGTCTGAATTGAAAATATTAAAAGATCCTACTTACGCTAATATTACTAAGCATGCTATTGATTTTTCTGATGCTGTAATCAAATCATCTGAAAACATTCATGCTGATGTTGAAAAGTATTTAAAAACATTAGATATACCTGTGTTGGATTTTCAGCCTTTAGAAACTTATATTGATGCTTATTCAACTTTTTATGATGAGGTATTGTTGAACGAATCTGTATTGGCTGAGTAAATTGTAAATGAATTCAACTTTGTTTAATTTCTTATTAATGCGGAAAACAATTAGGTTTTCCGCTTCTTTTTTTAAGTTGCTTTTTATTTTATTGCTCTTTGCTGTAGGCTTAAATGCTTGCAAAGAAAGCGATACTTTAGGTGGAAATCTCTTGCCCGCAACCGACCAATCGCAATTTAAATTAAGCGCAAAGTTTAATTTAACTTCATTTACGGTAAAAGAAGACTCCATTAAATCTGACGACCTTTCTTTTAGTCTTTTGGGAAGTTATGTTGATCCAATTTTTGGAAAATCTACTGCTTCATTTATTACACAATTTGTTTCTACTTCGAACCAACTTGATTTTGGACCTAACGCTATTGCCGATTCTGTTGTTTTATCGATGACATATAGTGGGTATTACGGCAAGATAAATAAACTAGATGGCTTACAAAAGATACGAATTTATAGGGTTACAACTAACGTTTTGAAAGACAGTGGCTACTATTCGGCAGAAAATCCATATAAATACGTTTCAGAAAGCGACTTTATAAGTGAACATGTATTTTTACCAGATCCAACGGGCAAATATCAAACTGGTACTCCAGTGCAAAAATTTAAATTACCTGTGAGTTTCGGCCAATTATTTTTGGATAATCAAAGCAACATCAATAGCACTGGTTTTTTGAATTTCTTTAAGGGATTATATTTAAAGCCAGAGAATAATTTTCAAACTTCTGGAAATGGTGCAATTTTGTCGTTCAATTTGATCAATGCTGCCGCTCCTTCTAAAATGACTTTATACTTTCATAACGATACAAGCACTGTTACTCAAAAATTTGATATGATAATTAACAGCGATTGCTCCCGCATTAATTTCTTTAAACACGATAGAAATGGCATTCCTGCAATTAACAATCAATTAGCAGATACAACACTAGGAAATTCGCAAATATTTGTGCAAAATATGGCTGGACTATCTTCAAAAATTTGGTTTACCAATTTAGAAAGTTGGAAAGACTCTATGCCTTTGGCAATAGCAAAAGCCGAACTTGTTATTCCAGTTGAAACCTCGCTGATAGATATCTATGGGCTTCAATCTAGATTGATATTGGTTGAAAAAGATGAAGATGGTAAATATATTGCCATTCCTGATTTTAACTTAGGTGATAATTACTTTAATGGCAATTATAATGCAGTAAATCATACTTATAGTTTTAATTTAGCTTTGTATGTTCAGGAAATATTAGCTGGCAAAAGAAGTCAAAAAGGCTTATATTTAGTACCAACAGCCTCAGCTATAGGAGCAAACAGAGTTGTTTTAAAAGGAAGTAATTATATGAAGTTTAACGTTACATACACTAAAATTAAATAATATTATGTGCGGAATTGTAGCATACATTGGAAATAGGGAAGCCTACCCTGTAATAATTAAAGGGCTTAAAAGATTGGAGTACAGAGGATATGACAGTGCAGGTATTGCCCTTATGGACGGTGAAATAAACGTTTATAAGTGCAAAGGAAAAGTGTCGGATTTAGAAGCATATATTGGCGGTAAAAACATTAATGGAACTGTGGGTATTGGTCATACAAGATGGGCCACACATGGTGTTCCAAATGATGTAAATGCCCATCCCCACACAAGTGAATCTAATAATTTGGTGTTAATTCATAATGGTATTATCGAGAATTACGGCACCCTTAAAAAAGAACTTGTTAGATTAGGCTACAGCTTTGTAAGCGATACCGATACTGAGGTGCTTGTTTATTTAATAGACCATATTCAACAAAAAGAAAATATTGATTTAGTTGAAGCAGTTCGTTTAGCGCTCAACGAAGTGGCTGGTGCCTATGCCATTGTAGTGATGGAGAAGGGGCATCCTGATATTTTAGTGGCAGCAAAAAAAGGGAGTCCAATGGTTATTGGTATTGGAAAGGATGAATATTTTGTGGCTTCTGATGCTTCGCCAATTATAGAATACACCAAAAATGTAGTTTATCTTGAAGAAGAAGAAATTGCTGTTTTAGAGCGCAATAAAGAATTAAAAATTATTACCATCAAGAACAAAAAAATTACACCTTATATTCAAGAGCTTGAATTGCACCTTGAAGCCATTGAAAAAGGAGGCTTTGAGCACTTTATGTTGAAAGAGATTTTTGAACAACCGCGTTCAATCTTAGACAGCATGCGTGGGCGTATCAACATCGAAAAGGGAACAATTAAACTAGGAGGTATTCAAGAGTATCTTGAGAAAATAAAAAATGCCGAAAGAATTATCATTATTGGCTGCGGCACCAGCTGGCATGCCGGTTTGGTGGCCGAGTATTTAATTGAAGATTTGGCGCGTGTACCCGTTGAAGTAGAATACGCATCTGAATTTAGATATAGAAATCCAATTATTAGTGAAAAAGATGTTGTAATTGCTATTTCACAATCGGGCGAAACAGCCGATACGTTGGCTGCTATTGAGTTAGCAAAATCTAAAGGTGCTACAGTTTTTGGTGTTTGTAATGTGGCTGGTTCAAGTATAGCACGTGCATCGCATGCAGGTGCTTACACACATGCAGGACCCGAAATTGGTGTAGCAAGTACAAAAGCTTTTACAGCGCAAGTAACTGTACTTACGCTAATTGCGTTAAGTTTGGCACAACATAAAGGAACAATTACCAATTCGAGATTTCATCAAATTTTAAATGAACTTGCTTTGGTTCCTAATTTGGTTGAAAAGGTGTTGCAAAACAATAATCAAATTGAATACATCGCTTCCATATTTAAAGATGCACGCAACTTCTTGTATTTAGGAAGAGGTTATAGTTTCCCAGTAGCCTTAGAAGGCGCTTTAAAGTTGAAAGAGATTTCTTACATCCATGCCGAAGGTTATCCGGCTGCTGAAATGAAACATGGCCCAATTGCCTTAATTGATGAAGAAATGCCGGTAGTTGTTATTGCTACAAAAGGTGGAAATTACGAAAAGGTAGTGAGTAATATTCAAGAAGTTAAAGCGCGAAAAGGTACTATCATAGCTGTGATTACCGAAGGCGATAAACAAGTAAAAGAAATGGCCGATTATGTAATTGAAGTGCCTGAAGTTGACGATGCATTAATTCCATTAATTTCAGTTATACCTTTACAATTATTGAGTTATCATATTGCAGTAATGCGCGGCTGTAATGTCGATCAGCCTATAAATTTGGCTAAAAGCGTAACGGTAGAATAATATTTTGTTGCTTATTGCATAAAGCGATTTGAAAATTAATTGAGGAAAACAAAAAAGGAGAAGTTTGGAACACTAAACCAAATTTCTCCTTTTTTGTTTCACAAAACTTTTTTTTGATGCTTATACCAACACTCAACATAAAATAGTCCAATACTCTCGTTCTTTTTCATTTATACTTCTTCAAAAAATACTTCCGTAGCTAATACTATGCAACGATTTTTCTTAACGTCTAAATAAAAAATTACATCGTTTATTTGAACTATTTTATATCAAGTAATGGTATTATTTGTAAGCATTTATTGCTCTCCTTTTTCAAATTCAACTATCATTCACTTTAAATCTTTCCAACGCCATAAATACTTGCAGGCAATACTCCTGTATGGTATCCACAAGGCAGACTGGGTAATCATTTTAGCTTTTAATTCGCGCCCGCTTGATTGTATTCCGTAAAGTTTTTTAATAGCATTTTGTATGCCTATATCATCTAAAGGAAAAATATCTAAACGATTAAAATTAAACATCAAAATCATTTCCACTGTCCATCTTCCAACCCCTTTAATTTGGGTTAAATAATTAATTAATGCTTCATCATCTAACTCTTTTAAATCATGATAATCGAGTGTGTGCTCAAGACCAAATTGTGCAATGTTTTTTATATAACCGGCTTTTTGGTTTGACACACCAGCGTTTCTAAGTTTTTCTACTTGGGTGTTAAGTAATACATTATAGGAAGGTATTTGGTTTTTAAATAAAGCCAAAAACCGTTTGTGAATAGTAGCTGCCGCAGCAACACTCAATTGTTGATTTATAATTGCAACAATCAGCGAGGCGTATAAGTTTTCATTGAGTTTGCTTTCAGGAAAATCAATGGCACGCATCAACGAGACCAATTTTTCATCTCTCTTTAAATGCTTTATAATTATAGCTTCGTGCATTTTGATAACTATTTACAAAGCCTAATTATCTTTACTCATTTTAAAAATAGTTTCCTGTTCCTCTTTGGTCAAACTATCGTAGCCCGATTTTGATATTTTATCTAAAATAGCATCAATTATTTCTTGTTTTTTGTTGGCTAATTTTGCAGGCTTGTTTTTTTGCTTTGTATTTTGATTGTAAGCCACCTTCATCCTAGAGTTGGC
>Ga0105048_10018811_pt1 | contig 10602 bp, 12 predicted proteins | sample MAT05_FD_78382 | JGI IMG/M metagenome (GOLD analysis project Ga0105048, IMG submission 78382) | Freshwater microbial communities from Lake Fryxell liftoff mats and glacier meltwater in Antarctica - MAT-05 | ecosystem: Environmental > Aquatic > Freshwater > Ice > Liftoff microbial mat | place...
TCCAACACCTGCCTGGCCGACCCGGCGAATGTTCTTCGGATCGCTGGCCGTGGGGCTGGGGGCCACGCCGTTCTTCACCGTTCCCGGTGCGTTTGCGGAGCAACTGGCACGCACGCCGGCAATGACCGAAGGCCCCTTCTATCCCGACAAGCTGCCGCTGGATACCGACAACGACCTGCTCATCATCAACAACTCGATCACCCCCGCCGTGGGCGAGATCACGCATCTGCACGGCCGGGTGCTCAGCATGACCGGCGAGCCGATCGGCGATGCGGTCGTCGAAATCTGGCAGTGCGACAGCAATGCCGTCTACCTGCACACGCGCGACAGCGGCCGCAAGAAGGATAAGCAGGACAAGAACTTCCAGGGCTTCGGCCGCTTCACCACCGATGCCAAGGGGGCCTACCGCTTCCGCACCATCAAGCCAGTCCCGTATCCGGGTCGACCCGCGCCGCATATCCACGTCAAAGTGAAGAAAGGCGACCGCGAACTGCTGACCAGCCAGTTCTTCATTGCCGGCCATCCGGGCAACAAGGCCGACCAGATCTTCCTCGATGTACGCGAACAGGCCGACCGCGATCGCGTCTCTGCCGAGTTCAAGGCCCTGAAGACATCAAAGATCGGCGAACTGACAGCCGAGTTCGACATCATCGTCGGCCTGATGCCCGAAGAAAAGCCGAAGGGCAGGAAGAAGTAGGCCGCGGGAGTAAAACGGGGTCGGGACTCGTTGCGGCTTATCAGCCGCCCGTGGGCGGTGTAGATTCAAGGCCTGCCACGACGACTCGGACTCTGTGCGGGCGGCTACGTGTTCAATCGATCTTGAATCGTCGCTGCGCTCGCGCGGAAGGCCCCGGAAGCCGGCGGAGGCGTGACGAAATGACTTCCGACCGTTCTGCTCTTCCGGGAGCGGAATACGCCGATTCACCGGGCGGTTACGCCTTTACTGAAAGTCCGCAGACGCCGCTTCTGCGATTGCCTTGGCCAGTTGACTGTAAGCTGCATAGTCCGGCGTGTCTGAAACAACGTACTCAACAGAGTCAGCGTATAGAACTGTGGCATTTTCTCTATTCGCCTCCTCAATCCCTGCAACAACGGCTCCGATCACTCTCGCCGGATCAATTACGGCAGGTTCATTGTTGAGTGTGCGGGAGATTAGTTTAATCTCGGTCGGTCGCACCTTTGTCAATACCAAGCCTAGATAATTGTGCTTTGGTCCGGTAATTCGGCTGGCTTTATAGACATCGTTGTTCTTAGTTACTTTCAATCTTGCTACTCAAATACGGACTTGGGATAAGTTTACTGGGCACGATTATGAGCTCTACTATAGCTTGAGAAAAAAGGGGGATCGGTTCTGCTTCGGCTTGGAATCATCCATGGACCCTTGCGAAGGCCACCGGAAGTCGTCGGAAGCGTTACAAAAAGCTCCCGGCCCTTGTTGCCTCAAACGATTTACGCTTACAACCGCTGCGGGTCGCCCGTCTGCGGGAGGTCGTCGAGGCTTTTCAGATTGAACAATTCCAGGAAGCGGGCGGTGGTGCCGTAGCTGACTTCGCGTTTGCTGGACTCGGCCCGTTGAACTACCGAGATCAGGCCCAGGCGTATCAGCTGGCGCAAGATCGTGCCCGACTCGTTGCCGCGTATTGAATCGAGTTCGTTCTTGAGGATCGGCTGGCGGTAAGCGACCAGCGAAAGCACGTCGAGGGCGGCCTGCGTCAGGCGGGCTTCGCGCGGGCCGCCGTACAGGCGTTCCTTCAAGCCTCGGAAACGCGGCCGTAACACCAGCGTGTAGCCCTGCTCGTTCGACGCGATCGTGTACGGACGATTCTGCAACCGGTACACGCGGTTAAGCAAGTCGATCGCTTCGCGGAACTGTTCCATTTCCAGACCGCGAATGCTTTCCACGGCACGGGCGGCCGAGAGCGGCTGACCGCCGACGAACAGCATCGCTTCGATGATCTGCAACGGGGCGGGCGGGATCTCCGGTTCGACGGCGGCCTCGGCGAGCGGGATTTCGGGATCGGGGTCGGGCAACTCCGCGAGCGGCGGGTCGGGGGTGGCATCCTCGGCATCGAGTACCCATTCCCGGTTGCCCAGGCGGGCGGCGTGGGCGGCAAGGGTGGCGCCGAGTTCCTGCGGTGTGGGTTCGATCATGGCAGTTCGAGCAGCGGATAGGGCAGGTAAAAGATGCCGGTAACGAACGTGCCGATCCACAGAATGCTGAACAGGATCGCCAGCAGCGTATGCCAGGAGCGATGCGTGATACCGCTGAAAAGCATGAACGGCAGCACGACCGCAGCGGGGATCGAGAAGCAGAGGTGAATCAACAACGCCTGGCGCTCGGCAGGCGTGAATCCCGATGTGAAGGCCGGATTGACGAAGCGGATCACGACTTCCAGTCCCAGCACGGCCGTGATGGTCAGGATGAAAAAGAGGATGTTGAGCCGCCCGTGCAACCGCTTTCGGCCGCGGGCGAGTGCGATCAGCGACGCCAAAAAAATGACGGTGACAGCCACGACGGCAATCTTGAGAATCGTGATGATGACGGGGGGTGTAAACAAGTCCGGCCTCCTGATAGAGGCCATTGTATGGTGAATGGCGTGCATCCCGAAGGGGCAGGGCTTCCAAGGTGTCTGTCGGGGCGAAATTATCGACGCTTCCCGAAACGGACGGGTAAGTTGACCCCGGTAGGGGTCACACCAATTAGCCCCGGGTCGCGGCTTCCGCGCACCCGGGGTTGGCCAGTCCCCTTGTCCCCCGACCCCGGCAGGGGTCGAAGCACGCTGCGACCCCTACCGGGGTCGGAGGCAAACGCCCTATGTAACCCCGGGTGCGCCGAAGCGGCGACCCGGGGCTAATGGCTGCGACCCCTGCCGGGGTCAAAATCCGGGGCGATGTCCACCTTGGAAGCCCTGTCCCGAAGGGATGCACGATGCATTTCGCCGTTTAGCGTGCATCCCAGCGGGATGCACGCCGCGCGACCGATCACCCTTCATGCGCGCTGGCGATCAGAGCGCTGAAGGCATCCAAGCCATCTTCCGGATGCCACAACGCCTGCTTCTGGCGGGCGCGCTCCTCCAGAATCGCGATCTTCTCGGGCGAGCCGGGCGTCGCACAGGTGGGAACCTCCGGCAGCGGTGCCTTGCCGAAGAAGTTGGCGATACCTCGACGGGCAAACTTGCTGGTGGAGGGGTAGGTCTCGCGTACGCCCGGCCGGTAGTAGCACGACCAGCACAGCCCCCGGGGACGGTTGACCTTCGACTGTTGGCAATGTTGGCAAAGCATCGTTCTCTCCGAAGTAACTGGGTAAACGGTCATGGGAAGCTTGAACTTGGAACTTCACTAAAAAACTGCGCATCATTTAACGCTCGATTTCGGATGGTCAACGAGCCGCGACCGTCAGGGAGCGGTGGGCAAAAACCGCTCCCTGACGGTCGCGGCTCGTGAGCACTTATTTGCACGCAGATCCTAAGCGGCAGACACCAGCGGCTGGCGGGCAGTGCGCTTGCGGCGGCCGGCCACGCGATCGAGGCGTTCGAGGATGAAGCGCTGTTCCAACGTGCGCTGTACCTCGTCGAGCAGTTCGAGCCGCATCTCGGCCCGGGGCGTGTCGTCGTACCAGTTCAGGAACCAGCGAATGGCACCCGGTTCACCGAGTCGCTGGTCGGCTTCAAAGCACATGCGGGCGAAGTATTCGTCCACCTCGCCCACGGTGGCCAGCTTCTCGCCCTGCCAGCCGCCCCAGCTGATCGAGCAACAGCCGCACAATTCGAGTTCGCCGTGACACATCAACGGCAGCGGGTTGCACGACGCCCCTTGCAGCAAGCGCGGATCGTCTTTCCGCAGGGCCTGCCAGAGAGCATCGAGAGCGCCGGTCGAAAGGACCGGAGCGAAGCCTTCCCGCCACACTTTGCGCCAGCTTTCCATGGTGAACTCCTTCTCAAGGGGGCGGTCGTCGCGTGGTCAAAACTCTTCATGGGTCGTTGATGAGTATAGTATACGCACGTTCATTATCGGTTGTCAAGATATGTGTCCTTTAATTTTGTATATTGTTTACTAAACTGGCCATAAAGTGTCACAAAAGGGTTATAATGGTGACTTAAAGCGCTCTTAAATGTACGTTTCTATACATTCGAAAGCTCGCTATGAGGAGTTTTAATGCCCTTGGCCGCTCTAAGTTCGGTGGAGCGATGATGGCGAGAGTTGTCGGCAGTTCAAAACCGGGAAACGGGAACTTCGTACCTGAAACCTGCATCTACTCTTGGCAACTTGTAAAATGCCCCGCAGAGAGGGGCCGACATGCCGTTATCGCGTTTTGTGGTGGGCATCGATCTGGGGACGACCAACTGTGCCGTGGCCTATGTGGACACCGGCCGGGGCGACGACCTGCGCTGTCAGTCGCTGGCGATCCCGCAGGTCGTCAACCCGGGAGTGGTCGAAGCCCGCCCGCTGCTGCCTTCCTTCCTCTATCTTCCGGGAGCGAACGAGCAGCCGGCCGGCAGTTTGAAACTTCCCTGGGATGCCGGCCGCGATTACTGCGTCGGCGAGTTCGCCCGCAACTTCGGCTCGCAGGTGCCCACCCGGCTGGTGTCGTCGGCGAAGTCGTGGCTGTCGCATGCCGGCGTCGATCGCAAGGCACCCATCCTGCCGTGGAAAGCGCCCGACACCACCCGCCACGTCTCGCCGCAGGAAGCCAGCGCCCGCTACATGAAGCATCTGGCCGAGGCATGGAATCACACCATCGCCCGGGACGTGGCCGACCATCGCCTCGAACAGCAGGAGATCGTGCTGACGGTCCCTGCGTCGTTCGATGCGGTCGCTCGGGAACTGACTGTTGAAGCGGCCCGCGCGGCCGGGTTCGAACATCTGACGCTGCTCGAAGAACCTCAAGCCGCGTTCTACGCCTGGCTCGATGCGTGCGGCGATGCCTGGCGCGATCAGGTGAAGATCGGCGATTTGATACTCGTCGCCGACGTCGGCGGCGGCACCACCGACTTCACACTGATTGAAGTGGGCGAAGAACAGGGCAACCTGTCGCTGACGCGCCTGGCCGTCGGCGACCATCTGCTCCTGGGTGGCGACAACATGGACCTCGCCCTGGCTCACCGGGCCAGCCTGTCACTCGCCAAAGGAAGCAAGCTCGATGCCGGGCAGATGCTCGCTCTGAGTTACAGCACCCGCCAGGCGAAGGAAGCGATTCTGGGCGATGCGTCACTGCAAACTGCCCCGGTGACGGTGCTCGGCCGCGGTCGATCCGTGATCGGCGGCACGCTCAAAGGAGAGCTGACTCGCGTTGAAATTGAGCAGGCGCTGCTCGACGGTTTCTTCCCCGAGTGTACCCGCGACGACGAGCCGAGCCGGCAACGGGCGGCCGGCTTGCAGGAACTCGGCCTGCCGTATGTGGCCGATGCGGCCATCACCCGCCACCTCGCCTATTTCCTGAAGCGTCAGGCGGAGCAATTGGCCAGCCGCGACGTGAAGCCGAAACGCAAGAAAGCCCAGGCGACCGGCCTGCCGACAGCCTTGTTATTCAACGGCGGCGTCTTCAAGGCCCAGCCGCTGCGCGATCGCCTGAGCGGCGTATTGAACGTGTGGGCGAAGGAAGGGAAAGGCGAAAAGGTCCGCACGCTGACCGGCAACGATCTCGATCTCGCTGTAGCGCGCGGGGCGGCCACATACGGCATGGTCCGCCGGGGGAAAGGGGTCCGCATCCGCGGCGGCACCGCCCGGGCCTACTACATCGGCATCGAAACCGCGATGCCGGCCGTGCCCGGTATGCGACCACCGATCAAGGCCCTTTGCGTGGCGCCCTTCGGCATGGAGGAAGGGACAGAGGCCGACATCCCCAGTCTCGAGTTCGGCCTGGTCGTGGGCGAACAGGCCGACTTCCGCTTCCTGGGTTCTACACTCCGCCGCCAGGATGCCCCGGGCACGCTGATCGAAGACTGGGAGCAGGACATCGAAGAGCTTGCCCCGATTGCCACGCACCTCGAAGGCCAGGGCAACCGCGTCGTCCCGGTGCATCTGCACACCAAGGTCACCGAAGTCGGCCAACTGGAACTCTGGTGCCAAAGCCGCGACGGCAAAGAGCGCTGGAAGCTCGAATTCAACGTCCGCGAAGGGGCGGGGGAGGAATAAACGCTGCTATGACTATTGGCCATAGTCGGGCCAGAGTTGCCGCGGTGCTACGCCGAGCACTTCAGCGAACTTCATCACCGTCTTGCGCTGCGGTCGGCATGCACGATTCAGCATCATCGACACAGCCGACTGCCCAATTCCCATTTGAGAAGCCAACTCTGCCTGAGTCAGGTTCTTCGCTGCCATTTCCTCGCGCACACGGTCTGCAAAGAACGACTCTTCACGATCCATCTGCTCGATAGTCACCCGCGCACCAGCCGATTGCGCGGCACCGAGTTTCTCGGCTGATTCCAAATCGAGACCCGGTGCTCCTTCGTCGTCCGCATTGGGAAAAAGGATCTCCGCCAGCAACGCGCATGTCGCCAACTCCTGCTCTTTATCGAGTTCGTTACTTGCCAGTTGGTTGAATAGCAGCAGAGCTTCCGCTCGTAATTCGCTATCGCACTCTTGGAGTGCAAGCACTACGGGTGCGGACGAACTGAGAGTCGAATTCAGAAACTGATCCAGCGAAGATGCCATCATTGAAACACCACATTATGTGAATGATAATTGACTAAATTGGCGACTTACCTGCCATAAAATCGTTTGCCTATCATCAAACGTGAAGCTCGAAACCGGGTGATGTCGTTGGTCGTCCATTCATTTCGCCGTTTGGGAAGCACTTCGAGTATCCAGATTGTTTTCAATGGCCTTTTCTCCGCAGCCTCGGGCTCCCAACCACTCGGCGGGTCGAATAGAATCACCCGTATGTTCGCGTGCCCGCCTATCTCATCGTCTAAGCGCATTTCATAAATTCCCATGCCGCTCAAACTCTTAATGCTCTCGTAAGTGTGATCGAAAAGCCTGCCTGGAGGATGCTGGTGCCGCTCATCCCAGAATCGAAGTTTCAATCCCTGCCGCCTCACTTCAAATCGATCTCTCGTTCTGGACCAATAGATTCGGATCGACTGCAATCCATGCCGAGTGAAGCGGACAAAGTTGACCCCCGTGACCGCCACGTCGGCTCCTCACTAAAACGAACATGTGAATATACGCCCCCCCCTCGATTATGTGATATATCACATTTTATCAGACTGCCAATGGTTGACTCACCAGAGAATCTGTGAATAATGTGATTACTGAATGTGCGACACCCAACCAGAATGGATCGATCCGCATGCCAACCATCGCTGTCGTCGGGGCCAGCAGCGATCGGGCCAAGTTCGGGAACCGTTGCGTGCGGGCGTACCTGCAGCAGGGCTGGACGGTTTACCCTATCAACCCGCGCGAAGCGACCATCGAAGAGTTGCCCGCCTTCAAGACAATCGCCGACGTGCCGGCCGGGCATATCGATCGCGTCAGCGTTTATCTCCCGGCCGTGTTGGGATTGAAGGTTCTGCCGGAGATTGCCGGCCGCGGCGACATCGGCGAGGTCATGCTCAACCCCGGTGCCGACGACGACATCGTCGTCACCCGTGCGCACGAGCTGGGGCTTAACGTCGTCACCGGTTGTGCGCTCGTCGCTCTCGGGGCGCATTAAAGATCTTCGCGCAATAAGTGCTCACGAGCCGCGACCGTCAGGGAGCGGTTCCTGCCCACCGCTCCCTAACGGTCGCGGCTCGTTGGCCATCAGCGTTAAATCACGCGCAGTTCCTAACGGCATCGATCACGAGCGTCACCGGGCCATCGTTCACCAGCTCCACCTGCATGTCGGCCCCGAATCGGCCGGTCGCCACCGGGATACCCAGAGCCCGCAGGCTCATGGCAAACTGCTCGTAGAGCGGCTCGGCAAGCTCCGGGCGGGCCGCTTCCATGAAACTCGGCCGTCGGCCTTTCGAACAATCGCCGTACAGCGTGAACTGGCTCACCAGCAGAATGCTGCCAGCCACATCCTGCACGCTGCGGTTCATCTTGCCGGCGGCATCCTCGAAAATGCGCAAGCCGGCCACTTTGTCCGCCAGCTTGCACGCCTCCGCTGCCGTGTCGGTCTGATGAATGCCCAGCAGGATGAGCAGGCCATGCCCGATCTGGCCGACAGTTTCCCCGCCCACGACGACGGCTGCTCTTCGACAGCGTTGCAGGACAATACGCATGATTTCAGATGGTGAAGTGAAAGGGAATCGGTTAATTCTTAACGTACACGCAACATCCGCCCCCGGCAAAACGGAGATGCTTCGATGCTCGACGACTTCAGCAAGCACCAGCAGGGGATCATCAAGCGCTACTATGCGAACATCGACACGATCCAGGTGCAGAAACTCTCGGAACTCGCGACCGAGCTTTACCTGGCCGAGGGAAAGAAGCTCGAAAAACTCTGGACGCAGACGGAAACGTTGATGGTGAAACTCGAAGTCGCCCCCGAACGCATCCGCCACATCGTCGCCCGCAAAGACCCCGCCCTCGTGGCCCGACTGGTCAAAGATCTCCTCGAAACGTGAGGGCCAATCACTCGAAGAGCCACGCACGAAGTAAGTGGTGGCCACGCCGCTTACTTCGTGCGCGGCTCTCGTTTCGATTTGCAATTAGCCCGACGTGCCACCAAGGGTCGCTCTATTCAATATCAGCCAAAGCCCGCCGTAGATCAGGCTCGAGCAGATCGACAGAAACACCATCGTCCCCAGGAACATCTTCAGCGAAATGCGCGTGCGGCCGCGCTGACCCAGCATCGCTACCAGGCAGATCAGCAGAAACGCCGCCGCCAGGTCGATCAGCAGCAGCCGGCCGATGATGTGCAGGGCCCCGTCCATTACTCTTCATCCTCGAAGACGAGCGAAGCGGCTATCGCCCGCATCACCTCGCCGTTGGTTGCGAGTTCGCTATCGGTGCATTGGCTCATCAACAGAAGGCTGCCTTCCGGCCCCGTCAATGCCCGGATCCGGCAGGTATTCGTCAGATCCAGCGCGAAGAACTCCGCGTCGTGCCCGACGACCGGGAACCCCGCCAGGGTCTCGATGACTTCGTCTGCTTCCAGATCGGGATAGTTTTCCCGCAGCGCGCCGAGAGCCATGTCGGCCAGCTCGACCGGATCGGTATCTTCCGGATACTGGCTGACCATCAGAAAGGCCGTATCGGGCGAGAAGATCGAAACCGACCAGCCCTCATCGGTTTCGTCGGTCTCGGTGGTCCAGTTTTCGGGATACTCGATGCGGATGCCGTCCCGCGCGAACGCCTTGGCCATGATGCCTCTCTCCATGGTAGGGAATGTCTCGCGGATCATTATATCCCGAACCGGGCATACTTGTCGCCCGCAGCGCCCCTCGCGACAATAACCCCACACCGGCCGCGTGGTGGAATGGCAGACACAGGGGACTTAAAATCCCCCGAAGGGTAACCTTCGTGTGGGTTCAAGTCCCACCGCGGCCATTTGAGGTTGGGGGAGCGACTGAATCGCTGTACGGAGAGCTCGACGAGAATGGGTGGGAAATAAGCAAGCGGCCGGAGGCTTACGAAAGTGCCTAGATCCTGCCGCTGATAGGACGTTATGCGCTGCACGCAAATAAGTTACCGAGGAGCCGCGCACGAAGTAAGCGGTTTGAGCCCTGCCCGCTTACTTCGTGCGAGGCTCTTCTGAATTGCATTTCGGTAACTCATTTGTGCGCGAACTTGCAATGACGTTTCGGACGCAACAGTTGGAGTAAGTTGATCTCCGGCAGGACGTTCCCGCCGAAAGTTGAAAAGCGTTATCTTGCGCGTACGCGAGATAATCATTGGTTCGGGGGCGGAGGGGCGGATGGATGAAGCGCGGGTGCGGGCTTACCGGGTGCTGCTCGCCCAGGGGCTGCTGCACCTGAAGTGGGACTTGGCCCGTTTCTACGGTGGGCTGTCGCTCGCCCGGCCGTGGCAGTTGTTCAGCGAGAGCCGGGCGGTTCGCACCGCGGCGTTCCGGGCGTTCGCGTTCCACAACCTCGCCATCTTCGCGGCGTCCGACTTCGCGGGGTTTTCGGAGGACGCGTTCTGGGCGGACAGCGACAGGTTCCGCCGCGACTGCCCCGACGCCCTGTGCCCGTACCGCGAGATGTTCGAGCGGTGCCTGCGTGGCGTCCGGTCTCCATAATAGCCCCTGGCGGAGTGGCCCAAGACGCCGAACCAGGCTCCGCAGCCGACGCCAAGGCATGATTCGTTTCCGAGACTTCAAGCTCACCGGTGCCCCGCCGGTGCTGAGCTTGATCGTTAGCCCGTTAACCCGACGCGCAAGCGGGGGAAAGCAAGACCGTCGCTTGCGCGTCGGGTTAACGGGCGGAGGGCTGTCGGGGCGATAGCCAGGTTGAGTGGGAAAAAGCGGACATTAACTATTAATCATTTTCTGTAATCGTTCACCGGGTCCCGGGCCATAAAACAAGGCGATTTATAACCGCCCATCGGCAAAAAGTACTAGTGCTCTGTCACACCTCGAATGATTTGTAGCCGCACTCGCCAGAGTGCGGGAAACCCGCGTTCTGGCGAACGCGGCTACGCCTCACTTCAGCTTTGACAGAGCACTAGTTTCGA
>Ga0105048_10018816_pt1 | contig 10601 bp, 4 predicted proteins | sample MAT05_FD_78382 | JGI IMG/M metagenome (GOLD analysis project Ga0105048, IMG submission 78382) | Freshwater microbial communities from Lake Fryxell liftoff mats and glacier meltwater in Antarctica - MAT-05 | ecosystem: Environmental > Aquatic > Freshwater > Ice > Liftoff microbial mat | place...
CCTCGATCCGGTTGGTGAGGTTGAGGGAGTTGAAAGTTCCGGCGGCCCCCGCCGTGTAGCGGAGGTTCCCGCCGATCGACGAGGAGAAGCGGAGGGTGAAGTTCGTGTTCACCCCGTCGCCGGAGGTGTAGCGGAGGTCGCCGCCGATGCGCCCGCCGAAGTTCGTCCCGACGCTCGCCCGCCCGCTCGTGACGCGGATCGTCGCGTTCCCGTCGATCGTCCCGCCGAGGCGGACGAGGCTGTAGTAGGACGTGCCGTCGTCCTCGGGCGGGGCCGTCGCGCCGCCGGTCGCGGTCACGTCGCCGTGGACGGTGCCGAACACCTCCACCGCCATCCCGCCGGGCGACGCGGCGGCGTTCACCACCACGTTCCCGTCCACCGTGCCGAACACGCGGGTGTAGGTGATCCGGTCGGTCCGCATGTCGCCGCCGACGTGAACCCCCGGGGAGATGACGAGCGTGTCCTCGATCGGCGTCGTCACCGGCTTGCCGACGGCCCGCAGGCTGCCGCCGATGTCGAGCAGCGTACCCGGGCCGTCGGCGGCGACCGCGAACGTCTCGGTGCCGGCCCCGCCGCGGAACGTCACGTCGCCGTTCACCCGGCTGGTGCCGGCGTTGGAGAACAGCGTCACGCCGTTGTTCGTGGCCGGGTCGCGGTCGCCGGCCCCCACGTCGAACAGCACGTTCCCCGACAGCGTCGCGCCGTTCCGGTCCACGCCGACGAAGCAGTCGTAGCCCGACAGCTTCAGCGTGACGTCGCGGGTGACGTGGTAGGTGCCGAGGTCGAGCGACCCGTCGGTCACACGGAAGTCGTTCCCGCCGACGTGCGCGACGTTGACCAGCTGGTCGGCGTGGGCCGTCGGGGTGCCGGTGAGGGTGAGGCTGGCGCCGGTGTAGAGGAGGTTCAGGGCCGGGACTTCGCGGGCTTCGAGGGCGTGGAGCGCGGGGCGGAAGCGGGGCGTCATGGGCGTCCTTGCGGGTTGTCGCGGTCGTCCGGTCCGTGCGGGCGACGCAAGGGAGATGGCCGCCGCGCCCCGCGGCGCTTCAGCTGTTCAGAATTACTCCCGACCCGAAGTCCAGTAACCCGCCTGGTTCTCGTTGGTTCCACGAGGGTGACACCCCCCTCCAGAAAAGCATCGACCGGTCTGTAAGAAAGAACGTTGGACCGATTCGGCCCGCCGATCGGATCGGAAGTCGTTATGGGATCTTGGCTTGCGCCGACACCTGTCAGGGCGACTTGTTCCGTGGCCCTGGTGCAGGCGCGGCAGGAAGCACCCAGGCCGACACGGTGCCATCCTGGCAGCCGGCCGCGAGGAGGGGGCCGTCCGCGGCGAAGGCCAGGGCATAGACTCCCGGGCCGGTGGAACAGCGAGTCACGATCGTACCGGTCTTGGCGTCCCAGACGTGCGTCTCGCCGGCCGGACCGCCGCCGGCCAGGAAGCAGCCGGTCGGGTCAGCCGCAACTGCGTCGCAGGTGCCAACGATCTGCCACTCGCGGGTCACCGCCCCCGCCCCCACGTCCCACAGCCGGGCCATCGACCCGCCGACCAGCACCCGCTTGCCGTCCGGCAGGGCGGCCAGTGCGCGGACCACGCCCGCCCCGCCCGCCGGTCCGGCCGGCGTCAGCCGCTTCACCTCGGTCCCGGTCGCCACGTCCCACACCGACGCCGACCCGTCCGCCCACCCGGCGGTCACGGCCCGCTTCCCGCCCGGGAGGAAGGCGGCCCGCGCGGTCGCCGGGGCGGGCGACTCGCTCAACCCGGCCGGGGTCGCGAACGTCCGCAGCTCGGCCCACCCGTTGGTGTCCCACAGCCGGGCCGTGGGGCCGGCCCGCGCGGCGCCGTCGGCCGACGGGATGCCGTTGGTGAGCAGCCGGTCGCCGGCCGGCGAGACCGCTAGCCCGGTCGTCCAATCGCGATGGGCGAGGCGCTTCAGTTCGGCCCCGGTGTCCAGGTTCCACACCCGCGTGTCGCCGGCGGCGTCGCTCGTAACCAGCCGCGTGCCATCGGGGAAGAGGGCGGCGGCGGTAACGCCGCGGGCGTGCGGGCCGAGGGTGTGGAGGAGCCCCCGCCCCGTTACGTCCCACACCCGGGCGACCGCGTCCTTGCCGCCGCCGGTGGTGACGAGCCGCTTGCCGTCGGGGTGCCACAGCACGGCCGTGACCGCATCCCGGTGGGCGACCAGTTCAAAACCCGTCGCCGACCCCACACCCGCGAACCCGACCGGCGTCGGGTCGGGCGGCCGCGGCACGGGGGCGACCGCCGGCGGCGCGGCGGGTGCGGGCGGGCGGAAGCCGAAGTCCGGGAGGCGGTACAGCCGGACCGCCCCGTCGTGCCCGCCGACGAGGAGGTGCCGGCCGTCGTCGGCCGCGGCGAGCTGGTACACGCCGACCGGGTTCCCCTCCCAGCGCAACCGCTCGGCCCCGGTCAGGGCGTCCCACACGCGGACCGTGGTGTCCGGGCCGCCGGTGCCGTCGTCCTCGTCGCCGTCGCCGCCGGCGCCGGTCAGCAGGAGCCGGCCTGACGGGTGGTACGCGACCGCGTTCACCCTTCCGGTGTGCCCCCGGAAGCGGGCCACCACGATGAACGTGGGCGGCAGCGTCTCCAGGGCGACCAGCTCCCGCCCGGACGGGTCGGTCGCGGCCGCGAGGGCGATCGGCCGCCAGTGGCGGACCCACCGCAGCACCGGGTAGAAGTCCTTCGACGGTCCGGCGCGGGCGATCGGGGTGCGGGTCTGCATCCGGTCGCCGATGAAGTACGCCGACGCGGTGTTCACCGCCGGCCGCATCCCGGACTCCTCGTACCGCAACAGCGCCCGCCCGCGGTCCAGGCTCCAGACCGCCGTTCCGGTCCCCTCGACCCCGCTGGTGACGACGTGGCTCCCGTCGGCGACGAGGCCGACGGACAGCACCCCGGTCAGGCCGAAGTCGCGGAGCAGGCGGCCGGGGCCGGGGGCGGCGCGGTCCCACGACACGAGGTCGATCTGCCGCTTCTGGAGCCGCGTCGTAGCGACCACCCGCCCGCCGTCGGACGATGACAGGAGCTGAACGACCCGCGCCGCCGGGGCGGGGAATCGGGCCGTCTCGTCGCCCGTTCTCGGGTCGTACTCGCGGACGCCGTTCTCGCCGGCGTACCCGACCAGCACCTTCCCCGCGGGCGTGAACGCGACCGCCGGGTTCACCGTCGCGTCCGCCGGCTTCCACTCGCGGACGAGTTCCACGCCGGCCGGCAGTTCGGGTGCCGCGGGTGCCGCAGGTGCCGCCGCGGGTGGGGTCGGCTCGTCGGCAACCTGCGGCGGTCGGTTCGCCGCGACGACCGCCACCGCCACCCCGGCCGCGACGACGAGCCCCGCCAGCGCCGCCCGCCACCGCCGCCTGCGGACCGTCGGGGCCGCGAACGGGGCCAGTTGCGCCGCCGCCTCGGCCGCCGACCCGAGCCGCCGGGCCGGCGCCTTCGCCAGCATCCGCTCGACCACGCGCGCCAGCCCCGGCGGCAGATCGGGCCGCAGTGCCGCCAGCGGCGTCGGCTCGGCGAACGACAGCCGGTACAGCTTGTCCGCCGCCGCCCCGCCGGCGAACGGCGGGCGGCCGGCGAGGAGGTGGTACAGCGTCGCCCCAAGGGCGTACACGTCGGAGCGGGGGTCGGCCGCGCGGGCGTCCTCGGCCTGCTCGGGCGCCATGTAGTCGATCGTCCCCAGGAACACCCCGGTGGCGGTGAGCGTGGCCCCCGGCGCCGCGGGCGCCGTCTCCGCGACCGGCACGTCGGGGGCGGCCTCGGACACGAACCGGGCGAGGCCGAAGTCGAGAATCTTGACCCGCCCGTCGGGCGTGAGCATCAGGTTGCCGGGCTTCACGTCGCGGTGGACCATGCCGAGCCCGTGCGCGTGGGCGAGCCCGAGCGCGGCTTGGCGGGCGAACTCACACGCCTCGGCGGCCGGCAGCGGGCCGCGGTCGCGGAGCACGTCGGCGAGCGTCCGCCCCTCGACGTACTCCATCACCAGCACCGTCACCGACCCGACCTGCTCGGCGTCGTAGGCGGTGACGATGTTCGGGTGCTGAAGGCGGGCCGCAGCCTTCACCTCCTGCCGGAACCTCTCGACGGCGCCGGGGTGGCCGAGGAGCCGCGGGGCGATCACCTTCACCGCCACCGGCCGCCCCATGAGGGTGTGCTCGGCGCGGAACACGGCCCCCATGCCGCCGCGGCCGAGGAGCCCGCCGAGCCGGTAGCGCGGGTGGTTCAGCAGTTCGGCCGGGAGCGGGTCGGCGGCGAGGTCGGTGGGGTCGCAGCCGGCGGCGGGGGTGGTCGGGTGCGGGTCGGAGGACACGGCGGCGGCGTCGCGGAGGGCGGCGAGGAAGGGGTCGGGTGAGAGGACGTCGGCCGCGTCGCCGCACCCGGGGCAGGCGGACAGGTGGTGTTCGACGGCGGCGGCGTCGCGCCGGGAGCCGCCCGGCGGCGTAGGCGGCGAGGAGGTCGGGGGTGGGGTGCGGGTCGAGCAGGGCGGGCAAGGGTGGCACTCCGGCCGGCGCGGCGGGGACGTCCGTGGTCCGTCCGGTGGTATGGCCGGCCGGGCCGCGGGCGCTTCACACGTCGTCCAGAAATCCCTCCGCCTCGGCCCGCAGGCGGGCGAGCACCCGGGTGCGGGCCGAGGCGGACGGCGTTCACCGTCATCCCAGCTCGGCGGCGACGGCGGGGGTCGGTTCGCCGTCGATCGCGGTCCGGCGGAACGCCTCCCAGGTGGCCGGCTCGAAGTCCGGGCGGACCAGCCCCATCAGCCCGCGGAGGACGTACCGGTCGTGCTCGGCGTCCCACGCCCGCGACAGCTCGCTGGCCGGGTCTTCCACCTCGGCGTCGAGCCCGTCGGCCCAGTCGGGCCGGCGGCCGGCGGCGCGGCGGTGGTCGCGGAGGACGTTGCCGATGATGCCGCGGAGCCAGGTGCGGAACGCGCCGGGCCGGCCGTTGTGCTCGAACTCGCCGAGCCGCTTGAACACGACGGCGAGGGCGGCCTGGGTGAGGTCGTCCACGTCGGCCGGCTGGAGCCCACGCGGCCGGAGCCAGGCGCGGAGGAGCGGGCGGTACAGGTCGTTGAGCCGCCGCCACGACTCGGGGTCGCCGGCCCGGAGCCGGCGGAGCAGGTTGAGCGACGTACTCGGCGAGACGGCCATCACCCGTCCCGGGTTCGGGGATGGGGTCATCATCCCGATGCGCGGCCCGGCGTCAAGGCTGGACCCGGACGCCGAGTGGCGGCAGACGCAAGATCGCCGTGGTCCGACCCCGGACGGGCTACTCCCGCATCAGGCCCGGCCGCGTGACCGCCTGCGGGCGGTCTTCCCGGGCCTGGTATTGTCGTCCTCTGGTTGGGGATCTGTAACTACGTTCACCTGTTGCTGCGCCACGTTCATTGCCCGCCTATCTTGACGATCAACCGGGATACGCCCGCGGCGCTCGTGCGGTGCTCCATCTTACCGCCTACGGGTACACCTCGAGCACCTCGTCGCGGTCGTGGTTGATGACCTTCACGGCAGTCTTCCCCGTCTTCGGCACGTCGAACGACTGGCCCGACGCGCCGTACAGCTTCGCCCACCCACGACGCCCCTAGCTCAGGACGGCCCCACCCGCGTCATGCAAGGAAGTTGGCGATGGCCAGGAAAAAGAGGCCGAGACCGACTGCTCTACCAACCTGTGTGAAGGTTAGAGAGTTTGGTAGAACTCCTCTTTAACCACCCATTCGAAGCCTTCCTGAAGCGCGTCGAGGCGGAATCCGACCCGAAAAACCCACGGCAGTGACCCACCATCTGGAGTGGCCATGCAGCTGACCGATCTCAAACCCGGCCAGGCGCTCGTCGGCATCGAGCCGAACCTGGTGACGACCGTGGCCGCGGTCGTGCCCATCGGGGAAGGAGCGGTCCAGGTCTTCTACAAGTTGCCCGACGGCGCGGTGAAGGAGCGGCTCCTGAACACCGCCGACGAGGCGGGCATCGCCCTGGCCACGACCGAACGCCCGTGGTCCTTCGACGGCGACCCGGCCGCGTTCCAACTCACTTGCGAAGCCAAACGGATCGACCTCGCCTTCCTGTTCGACCCCATGATGGCCGTCCACACCTCGAACGTCGAGCCGCTCCCGCACCAGCTCACCGCCGTCTACGAGTCGATGCTCCCGCGGCAGCCGCTCCGCTACGTCCTCGCCGACGACCCCGGGGCCGGCAAGACGATCATGGCCGGGCTCTACGTCCGCGAACTGGTCATGCGGGCCGACGCCCGCCGCATCCTGATCGTCGCCCCCGGCAGCCTGGTCGAGCAGTGGCGGGACGAACTCTACGAGAAGTTCGGGCTCGAGTTCCGCATCTACTCCTCGGCCCTGGAGGAAGCGTCCCCGAGCGGCAACCCGTTCGACGACCACCACCAGCTCATCGTCCGCCTCGACCAGTTGGCGCGGGACGAGGAGGAGGGCGCGTCCGGGCGCGAGCCGGGCGTGCTGCAGAGCCGGCTGTGCGCCGCCGGCTGGGACCTCGTCGTGTTCGACGAGGCGCACAAACTGGCCGCGCACTTCTTCGGGTCGAAGCTGGAGAAGACCGCGCGGTACCGGTTCGCCGAGCGGCTCGGGCGCGACACGCGGCACCTGCTGCTCATGACCGCCACCCCGCACAACGGGAAGGAGGAGGACTTCCAGCTCTTCCTGTCGCTGCTCGACTCCGACCGCTTCTACGGCAAGTTCCGCGACGGCGTCCACAAGGTCGATACGTCCGACCTGATGCGCCGCATGGTGAAGGAGGAACTGGTCAAGTTCGACGGCACGCCGCTGTTCCCGGAGCGGAAGGCGTACACGGTCAACTACAAGCTCTCGGACGCCGAGGCGGCCCTGTACGAGGCGGTCACGCACTACGTGCAGACGGAGATGGGGAAGGCCGACCAGCTCGCCGGCGCCCGCAAGGGGTCCGTCGGGTTCGCCCTCACGACCCTTCAGCGGCGGCTCGCGTCCAGCCCGGAGGCGATCTACCAGTCGCTCCGGCGGCGGCGGGAGCGGCTGTCCGAACGCCTCCGGGAGGCGAAGCTCGGCGAACGCGGCAAGGCGGCGCTCGCCGAGACGCTCGACGGGGTGCCGGACGACGACGACGACCTGAACGCCGGCGAGCAAGAAACGCTCGAAGAGAGCCTCGTCGATCGGGCGACGGCCGCGAAGACCGTCGCCGAACTGGATACGGAAATCGGCATCCTTCAGGGGCTCGAAGCGCGGGCCAAGGCGGTCGTCGTCTCGGGGCAAGACCGCAAGTGGGACGAGCTGTCGAAGCTCCTCCAGAACCACCCCGAGATGCGCGACGCCGGCGACCGCCGGCGGAAGATCATCATCTTCTCCGAGCACCGGGACACGCTCAACTACCTGCACGCCAAGATCGCCGGCGTCCTCGGCGCGCCCGAGGCCGTCGTCGCCATCCACGGCGGCACCCACCGCGACGAGCGCCGCAAGGCCCAGGCGCTGTTCCGGTCCGACCCGGACGTGCGCGTGCTCGTCGCCACCGACGCCGCCGGCGAGGGTGTGAACCTCCAGTGCGCCCACCTGATGGTCAACTACGACCTGCCGTGGAACCCCAACCGCCTCGAGCAGCGGTTCGGCCGCATCCACCGCATCGGCCAGACGGAGGTGTGTCACCTCTGGAACGTCGTCGCCAAGGAGACGCGCGAGGGCGACGTGTACCACCGGCTGCTGGAGAAGCTCCAGGTCGAGAGCGAGGCGCTCAAGGGGCGGGTGTTCGACATCCTCGGCGAGGTGTTCGAGGGCGTCAGCCTGAAGGACCTCCTCATCCAGGCCGTGCGCTACGGCGACCAGCCCGAGGTCCGCGCCCGCCTCACGAAGAAGATCGACGCGGCGATGGACCACGGCCACCTCAAGGCCCTGCTCGACCGCAGCGCCCTCGCCCAGGAGACGATGTCCGCGGACCGCCTGTTCAAGGTGAAGGAGGAGATGGAGCGGGCCGAGGCGCGGCGGCTCCAGCCGTACTTCGTGCGGGCGTTCTTCCTCAAGGCGTTCGACTCGCTCGGCGGCACCGTCCACAAGCGCGAGGCCGACCGGTACGAGATCACCAACGTCCCCGCCGCGGTCCGCGAGCGCGACCGCCGGCTCACCGGCCGCAACCGCCGCGAGCAGGAACCCGTCCTCCGCCGCTACGACCGCCTCGCCTTCACGAAGGACGCACTCCAGCCGCTCGACAAGTCGGGGCTCGCCCGCGCCGTGCTCATGCACCCCGGCCACCCGCTCATGCTCGCCGTCTCGGACATGCTCCTCGAACAGAACGCCAACCTGCTGCGCCGGGGCGCGGTCCTTCACGACCCGGCGGACGACGGCGTTACGCCCTGGCTCCTCTTCCTACTCACCCACGAGGTCAAGTCCGGCGACGGCTCCACGCTCTCCAAGCGGATGCAGTTCATCCGCGTGAACCCCGACGGCTCCACGTCGTTCGCCGGGTGGGCGCCGCACCTCGACCTCGAACCGCTCCCCGGGTGGGAGGCCGAAAACCTCAAGGTTCTAACGCGCCCGGATCACCCCCTTCGCCCGCTGCTCGACGCGCCGTGGATTCGCACGGACCAGGAGCTGCGGGCCGTCGCGCTGGCCGCGGCCACGCTCGTGCCCGAACACTTCAAGGAGGTCGCCGACCGCCGCACCGAACACGTCGATAAGACGCTCGCCGCCGTCCACGACCGGCTCACGAAGGAAATCACCTTTTGGGAAGACCGCTGGATGAAACTGAAGGAGGACGCGGCTGCCAACAAGGACGTGCAACTCCCCCTCGGCAACGCCAGGCGCACCCTCGACGACCTTCAGGGGCGGCTCGCGAGCCGTAAGAAGGAACTCCAGGCGATGCGGCACGTCCAGAACGGCACGCCGGTCGTCCTCGGCGGGGCGCTCGTCGTGCCCGCCGGCCTCGTGCGGCAGCTGCGCGGCGAGGGGCGAGCGCCGGGCGTGTTCGCCGCCGACGCCGCGGCCCGCGCCCGGATCGAAGCCCTCGCCATGAAGGCCGTCATCGCCGCGGAGATGGCGAAGGGGCACCAGGTGATCGACGTGTCGGCCGAGAAGTGCGGGTGGGACGTGACCTCGTACCCGCCGGCCGCGGGCGGCGGCGCCCCCGACCCGCGGCACATCGAGGTGAAGGGGCGCGCGAGCGGCGCGACCACGATAACCGTCACCCGCAACGAAATCCTCTACGCCTTCAACCAGGGCGACAAGTTCGTGCTCGCCGTCGTGTTCGTGAACCCGGATGATTCCGTCGAAGGCCCGTTCTACCTGCGGAACCCCTTCCAGAAGGAACCCGACTGGGGCGCCGCCAGTGTAAACTACGACATCAGGAAGTTGCTCCAGGCCGCGGATCAATCGCCTTGAGGGAACCATGCCGCTCCGCGATCACTTTTACCCGCCGCTCAGCAACAAAACGTCGTGGGAAGGTTTCCACGGCGCGTGGCCGACGATGATGATTCTGCAACTGAACCGGTATCTTCCCGACCATTTTGTCGCCGAACCGCACGTCCACGTCGGGGCCGAAATCGAGGTGGACATCGGCACTCCCGAAGGCGAGGAAGCCGAACCCCTCGATTGCAACGGCGAGACCGGTTTGGCCTATGCACCGGTCGAGCCGAGCGTGGCCGTCGAAACGGAACTTCTCGACACCAGCGAGTACGAAGTCCGCGTTTTCGACGTGAAACACCGCCGCCGCCTGGTGGCCGCCGTGGATATTGTCAGCCCGTCCAACAAGGACCGCCCCAAGAGCCGGCAGGTCTTCACGGCGAAGTGCGAGGCGATGTTGCGGAAGGGTGTTTCCGTCGCGATTGTCGATCTGGTCACGGAAAAACACTTCAACCTCTACACGGAACTGCTGGAGTTGATCGACCAGACGGACCCCACGTTCGAACCGGAACCCCCGGCCATCTCGGCCGCCGCGTGCCGCTGGATTCCCGGCGGACGCCGGCACATCCTCCAAACGTGGTCGCACCGGCTCCATCTCGGGCAACCGCTCCCCACGCTCCCCATCTGGCTCGCCGAAAACTTCGCCGTCCCGCTGGACCTCGAAGCCTGCTACGAAGAAACCTGCCGCGCGCTGCGGATCGCCTGAGGACTCCGGTGAACGTCGTTTCCCCCAAGAAGCTGATCGAAGTCGCCCTGCCGCTGGACGCCATCAACAAGGCGGCCGCGAAGGAGAAGTCGATCCGCCACGGGCACCCGTCCACGCTGCACCTCTGGTGGGCGCGGCGGCCGCTCGCGGCGGCGCGCGCCGTCATCTTCTCGCAGCTCGTCCACGACCCCGAAGACCTGTGGCGGTGCAAGAACCCCGGCAAGGAGCCGAACCCGCAGGAGCGCGGCCACTGGACGAAGGCCCGCGCCAAGCTGTTCAAGGTCATCGAAGACCTGGTGCTGTGGGAGAACACCACCAACGAGACGGTGCTGGAGGCGGCCCGCGAGGAGATTCGCCGGGCGTGGCGGGAGACGTGCGAGCTGAACAAGGACCACCCGCAGGCGAAGGAGCTGTTCGACCCGACGAAGATGCCCGGCCTGCACGACCCGTTCGCCGGCGGCGGTTCGATCCCGCTCGAAGCCCAGCGCCTCGGCCTGGAGGCGCAC
>Ga0105048_10018817_pt1 | contig 10600 bp, 9 predicted proteins | sample MAT05_FD_78382 | JGI IMG/M metagenome (GOLD analysis project Ga0105048, IMG submission 78382) | Freshwater microbial communities from Lake Fryxell liftoff mats and glacier meltwater in Antarctica - MAT-05 | ecosystem: Environmental > Aquatic > Freshwater > Ice > Liftoff microbial mat | place...
CAGAAGTAATGAAGGTGGTGGTAATTTAGCCAGTCCATGCGAGTGCCCTCGTATCGGTTTTCCCGAGGTGTAAGCCACCACTTATCGATTTGTCCAAATTGTACCCCGAAGTATATAGTTAGTTTGTGCGGGAGCGATCAAATGTCATTTTTCAACGCATCGGAGGCATCTCATGTCGAGCGTCCTGTCCAAGAGCAACCGAAAGGGTTTCACCCTGATCGAGTTGTTGGTCGTGATCGCGATTATCGCGATCCTAATCGGACTTCTGTTGCCGGCCGTCCAGAAGGTGCGCGAAGCCGCCGCCCGGCTGAGCTGTAGCAACAACCTGAAGCAACTCGGCATCGCCCTGCACAGCTACCACGATGCCAACGACAGATTGCCTCCCGGATGCGCCAACGATGTCGCCCCATTCGGCAACGGCACCAACTCTTGGGGTTCGTCTTGGAAGGTCTACATTTTGCCTTACATCGAGCAAGATAACATCTTCAGACAATGGCAGTTTAACAGCATCGCTGGGGGTGGTAGTGGATTTCAAAACACTAACAATATGAACTTAGTCAACCGATTAACCATCAAGACGTACCGCTGCCCGTCTTCGACAATACCTGAATTTTACTTAGCATCGGGCAACGCTGGCTCGATTCAGATGATGACTTCGTACACCGGGGTTGGTGGCGCATCGATCGATATCCCCATTGGCGCGTTTAATGGTATCGTCAGTGGTGGTGGTATTTTATTCGCCAATAGCCAAGTGAGAATGGTTGGTATCACCGATGGTACCAGCAATACGATCATGGTCGGTGAACAAAGCGATCACCTGCGTGAGCTGAACAATCAACCGATCACAGGCCCGAGCACTGCCATTACAAGCCAAGGCCCACACGGTTGGACGATGGGTATTGCTTCTGGTGGCGTGGGTGCCGCTGGCGGAGATCGGCACTTCAACTGTTCGACGACTCGTTGGAGCATAAATCAACGTGGCTTGGGCGACAACATTTCTAACGGAACCAACAGCAACACTGGTAGCAATATCCCGTTGAGCTCGAGTCACACTGGCGGCGCTCAAATGCTGTTCGGTGACGGTGGCGTCCGGTTCTTGAGGGATACGACCCCTCTGCTAATCCTGCAATGGCTCTCCAGCCGTGCTGGCGGCGAGGCCCTGCCAGACTTCTAAGGCCTTACCGTTGCATTGATGTGCTAACTTCTTAACCGGTGAAGAGAGCCTCTCTGTCTTCACCGGTTTCTTCGTTCGACCTTCCTGCCTTCGTTCCCTTACCCGAGGTTTTACTCATGTCACCTTGTAGGCCCCTCTTGTTCCTCCCATTGGTGCTGCTGTTGATTGGTTGTTCAAATGGTTCTGGCCCAGCGACTGTCGAAGGGAAAATCACCCTCGATTCCGCACTCATGTCCAGCGGTAAGATCACCTTTCAAGACCCAACCCCCGGCATTCCCGCAGTAACGATTGATGTCAAAGATGGGATGTACGAAGGTTCGGTACCAGTAGGTAAGAAAACTGTAAGAATCGAATCCTTCAAATTGGTGGACCCAGCGAAAAACCGCATGAAAGGTGAAATGTACGAGAAGAAAACCGAGCAAAATTTCCTTCCTGCGAAGTACAACACCGCATCGACCCTCTCCAAAGAAGTCGTTGCAGGTAGCAATGCGTTCGATTTTGAAGTCACCTCAAAGTAGCCGAGCCTCGATCGTGTCCCGATCATTCCGATCGCTCTTGCTCATCGCTGTCGGAATCGGCGTTGCAGCCGGGGCGATTTGGTCCGCGTACCGGAACACGGCTTGACCGGTCTCGGTCAGGGCCAGCCCCCGCCCGCTCTTGGCGAACAGCGGGGCCTTCATAGCCTTTTCCAGTTCCCGAATCTGGCCGCTGATGGTCGGCTGGGACAGGTGCAGGATGTCACACGCTTTGGTCACGCTTCCCTCCCGGGCGACCACCCAGAAGTAATGAAGGTGGTGGTAATTTAGCCAGTCCATGCGAGTGCCCTCGTATCGGTTTTCCCGAGGTGTAAGCCACCACTTATCGATTTGTCCAGATTGTACCCCGAAGTATACAGTTCGGGTGTGCGGGAGAGATCAAATCCGGTCGCCACGTCGGAGGCAGAGTCATGTGGCTGAATATTTCTGGTCAGGGTCCAACGGTCGATGCGGCCGTACGCGAGTACATCAAGTTGCGGCTGAGGTTCGCCCTCGGCCAGTTCGGGGAACACTTCGGGCGGGTGACCGTCCACCTGACCGATGGGAACGGGCCGCAGGGCGGGGAGGACAAGCGTTGCCGGGTCGTCGTGGACGTCCTCGGCCACGCCCGGGTCGTCGTGGAGGATGCCGATCACGATCTGAATGTCGCGATCGACCGGACCGCCGACCGTGTCGGGCAGGCCGTCCGCCACAGGCTCGACCAAGCCCGGCTGTACGCCAACCTCCTCGAACCGACTTCGCCTGCCGGGAACATCTGATGGCTTCGCTGCCAGGTCCGGTTCGGCGGCCGGTGCAGCCAACGAGATCGAGGTGGATTGACGATGCCCCGACCGGCGCGACCCGGCGGACCCAATGCCCTTACTCTTATCAGGAGTCGAGTATGCCGAAGCTACGAGAGTTGATGCAGAAGATGGTATCCGACGGCAAGGTAGACGGCCACGGGGTCGAAGGCCTGTGTGACATGCTCTACGCGGACGAAAAGATCGACCGGCACGAGGCTGAGTTCCTGATCGAACTGCACAAGCGGTTCGAGCGGGTTTCCCCGGCGTTCAAGAGGTTCTTCTATCAGGCCATCAAGGACCACGTCCTGACCGACGGGGCGATCAACGCCGAGGAAACATCCTGGCTGAGCCGGATGGTGTTCGCTGACGGCAAAGTGAACGAGCGGGAGATGAAGTTGATTCGGGAACTTCGGGGTGAGGCCGTCCGGGTCAGTCCCGAGTTCGAGGCGCTGTACGCGGCGTGCAATAAATCGATTACGGCTGGGCGGGTCGGATGACCGGATTAGTGACGCATCGCGAAGGTGCCTCACAACACGGTTACAAGGGGCAGGTTACCGATCACCGTCCGATGCAGATTCTTGTCCCCACGGACGTTTGTCAGTGAGCTTTGTGCCAGTATACCAATCGGCATGGAACTCGTGGCCCTTGGCGAAGAAGCGATTCTTGCCTATTTCCGGGACGAACCGACTGCGGTGCGGTTTGCGACCGCGTTACGTGCGTTTCCGCCCGATTGGCTGTTCGATGTCGTTCCCTCTTACGCCAGTGTTGGCGTGTTCTTCGATGCGCGAAAGATTGTATCGGGTGATGTGCAACGGACTCTAAAGAAGCTGCGTTACCACGATGCTGATGCGTCGAAAGCCGGCACGACGCACATCGTGCCCGTTTGCTACGAACGCGGCCCAGACCTTGCGCGCGTTGCTGGGTTTACTAGCCTGAGTACCGACCGCATTATCGAATTGCACCTCGGCACGGAGTACGCCGTCTATGCCATCGGCTTCGTGCCCGGCTTCCCGTATTTGGGTTACTTGCCGCCCGAACTGTGTGGCGTGCCGCGGCTCGATTCCCCGCGTTTACGAGTCGAACCGGGTCGTGTCGGCCTCACCGCGAAGCAGACGGGAATCTATCCGCTCGCACGCCCCGGCGGCTGGAATCTCATCGGCCAAACGCCATTGACGCTCGTGAACATCGCCGATGGTTATTTCCCGATCCGCGTCGGCGACCGGATGCAGTTTCAGCGAATCGACGAGCGCGAGTACGGCCAACGCGAAGGGGAACGGCTGGGTTGAAAGCTCACCCACGATCGTGTGTGGGCTTTCCGTCGCGGTTGTTTGTATGATGGTGCTAACCGCCGACTGTTCCCTTTTCACGATGAGGCTCCGACATGATCCGTCGCGCAGCACTGTTTTTATTCGCCGCCGTGGCTATCTCGTTGCAATCGGTCGATACTTCGGCACAACCGAAACCGGGTGTTCCACCCGTTCCGCCACCGCAGTACCCGACGATGACGACACCCGCAAACTTCGGCGCAAAGCTCGGTGCAACGACCGAACTGACGCTGATCGGCACGAACCTAACCGATGCCGTCGCGGTGCTGGTCGGCGCGGATGGTGTGAAAGCAACGATTGTCGATGGTCAGAAAGACGCGACCAAGCTGAAAATCAAGCTCGAAGTGCCTGCGACGCTTTCCGTGGGTATGTATCCGGTGCGCGTGGCGACGAAGTACGGCATCAGCAACTTCCGGCCGATCAGTATCGACGACCTGCCGGAAATCGCGGAAAAAGACGGCAACAGCAAAAAGGACATCGCACAAGTGGTGCCGGTGCCGTGCGTCGTAACGGGCAGTGCGAACCCCGACGCCAGCGATTTCTACAAAGTGAACGTGGCCGCCGGACAACGCTTGGCGGTCGAAGTGCTCGGGCGGCGGCTCGGCTCGCAGCTCGACCCGGTGATCTTGTTACACGATGCGAAAACGGTTCGCGAAATGCCGGGGTTGTTCGCCGACGACACGCCGGGGCTTCAGTCCGATGCCCGCGTGACACACACGTTCAAAGTCGCTGCCGAAATTCTCATCGAAGTCCGCGATACCACCTACCGCGGCGGTGCGGACTTCAGTTACCGCCTGCGAATCGGCGATTTCCCCGGCGCGACGACGGCATACCCGCTCGCCGTCGAACGCGGCAAGTCGGCCGCAATCGGCTTCACGGGGCCGAACGTCGATGGTGCGAAACCAGTGTCGGTGAAGGGTGCGGGTTCGGGTATGCTCGCATCGCCGAAGCGCGAAGGCGGTGTCGCCGGATGGCCGGTGTCGGTCGGCGTCAGCGATTTCCCCGAAGCGATGGAAGTCGAACCGAACAACGAGATCGCCAAGGCGAATAAGCTGCCCGTACCCAGTGGCATCTCAAGTAAGTTCGAGACGAAGAGCGATGTCGATTTCTATTCCATCACAGGAAAGAAAGGGCAGAAGCTCGAAATCGTGGCGCAGGCGTTCGAGCACAACTCGCCCGCCGAAGTGTATCTGAAAGTCGTCGATGCGAAGGGGGCCGAACTCGCGAAATCGAACCCGGCCCAAGCGAACGCGCGCATCGAGTTCACACCGGCGGCCGATGGCGAGTTCTTCATCTCGGCGGAACATCTGAACTATCTCTACGGGCCGAACGAGGTTTACCATCTCTCGGTCAAACCGGCGACGGCGGACTTTGCCATCACGCTCGGCCTCGATCGCGTCGATGTCTCGGCAACCGGCGGGTCGTTGCCCGTCACGGGTCTGGCGAAGCTCAACGGTTTCAACTTGCCGATCGAACTCGTCGTTGTGTCCGATGCGATTGCGGGCAAATTAACGCTCGCCGCCGCTGCGGCCCCACTGCCGACGGCGGTGCTTTCGATCCCACTGACGCTGAAACCGGGCATCAAACCGGGCGCGTATTCGTTCAGTGTGCAAGCGACCGCGAAGGTCGATGGCAAAGACGTCGTACACCTCGCAACGGTGACGGACATCGTCAAAGCGAGCTTGGGCGCGATTCCGAACCCTTCCTCCGAATTGCTGACGCAACTCGCGGTCGCGGTGATCGACAAACCGCTCTTTGCGTTATCCATCGCGTTCGAGAAACCCGAGGTGCTGAAAGGCGGCGCGCTCAAAGGTAAAGTCACCGTGAAGCGTGCGGAAGGATTCACGGAGGAGATCGCCCTCGTCGCGAACGGCCTACCTGCGAACGTGACGGCAAAGGTGAAGCCGATCCCCAAGGGTGCCAACGAAGTCGAAATCGAGGTCAACCCCGTCGCCGCCGCCGTCGTTGGCCCGGTGACGCTCAGTGTTCGCGCGACCGCAAAAGCCGCTGGCCGCGACTTCGCTTACGACAGCAGCGCAGCCACCTTCGCGATCACCGAACCGAAGAAGCCAGAACCGAAGAAGGAAGAGCCGAAGAAAAAGTGAGTAAAAAGCCTACAGACGATCGTGCCAAGCCCACACACGATCGTGTGTAGGCTTGGCACTTTATCACTTCATCATGCGGCCGCGCTGTTGCGTGGGCGGGGCTGTTGCATTTGCTCCTGATCCGAGAGGAAGTTATCGAGCATCTCCGCCTGTTGCGAGAGGACCCACTGCACCTGTCGATCGCGGGCCATCGTCTTGGCTTCGAGGCTGGCAATTCGCTCGCTGAGTTCCTTTTGCATATCGCGAATCTGCCGTAACGCGGGCTGCTGGTTGATCTCCAGTTGCGTGTGAATCGATTGCACGATGGCGGCCAGTTCGGCGGTTTGGTTCGTCATCAGGCGCACGGTTCGCGGCATCACGACGGTATGCTTCATCAATCGCAGACCGCGACCGAGGCCCGGCGTGGCCAGGATCTTCGAGCGGGCCTTCTTCGCGAGAATCCGCAGCCGATGTTTGATGCTGATCCGTACCACAGTGACCACTTCGACTGAGGCGTGCGGCACGACTTGTGCCAACGTCGGCGGGGCGATGAAATCGGGGAACCACGTGGTATCGGAGTTTCGTATGCGGGCCTCGTTGCAATAGAGCATCGATTCGATGATGTCGCGTCGGCTGCACCCGCGATCGAGTTGAGCCGTATGCCATCGTAACCCGGCCGCATCGGCGGGGCGACGCAGAATCAGATCGTACAGCCCGCGAATGAACTCTTCATTCGTGCGGTGCCAAATCCGGTTGAGTTCGACGACCATATCGACGCCCGTGCGGAATTGCTTCGAAAGCAGTTCGCGGGCCGCTTCGCGGGCCATCGGCTCCGGCACTTTCGACACTTCCGCAATCAGCGAAATCAGACGTTCCTTCACCGCATTCGGTTTGCTCGAACGACCGGGGCCTTTCGCCTTCCACTGTTCGGCGATGCCGCGATAACACGCGATCGTGTTGGCAACCATGACATCGGTCGAGAAGCGTTCCTCGTAGCGTTCGCGGGAACGTCGGCCGAACTCCACGCGAAGTTTTGGCGACGCGAGCAACTTGCGGAATGCCTCGGCGAACGACTCGGGATCTTGGGATTCGGCGAAGTAGCCGTTCTCGCCATCGACGACGATTTCGACCATGCCACCGACGCGGCTGGCGACGACGGGCTTGCCGAACATCATGCCTTCGGTCAGCACGAGGCCGAACGATTCGTACCGCGATGGCAGCACGACGATGTCCGCGTCCGCATAATTCTGCATCAACTCGTCGTCGGTCGCTTCCCCGGCAAAAACGATCCGCGAAGCGAGGTCCGGCCGCGACGCCATCAGCGTTTCGTGCGCGGCCATCGCGTTGTCGTTGCCCGACGGATTGTACTTGCCGACGAGCACCAACTCTGCATTCGGGAATTCGGGAAGTACGCGATACGCCGCCTGTAACAGCACGTCGATTCCCTTGCGGGTTTCGATGCGACCGACGAACAAGATGCGCGTTCTGCCATTAGTGGAACGCTGTCGCGGAAACTGATCGCGCACATCGCGGGTGCCGATGTGGACGACGTGCTCGGCCGCCTTCGTGGTGCCGAAGTCTGCGCGGGCCTTTTCCAAAATCGCATGGCTGATCGCGTGAATGTTCTGCGACCGTTGCACCGTCGCCGTTTCGAGTGCGATCATATCCCGGACGAGAGTCGGGTCCGAGTTCGTGCCGCCGAGTTCGGAGATCGTTTTCATCGACGTTTGCAACGCGAGTACGGTCGGCCAACGATCGTCGAGTTGCGCGATTGCGCCTTCGCAAAGCCAAATCGGCCCCGTTACGACGTCCAGACCGTGCAGGCCGTGGATCCGGCTGACTTCGTGGTACACGTTGGCCACGTGCGTGTAATTGTGGCAAAGTGGCATCGATCGCAGGTCGTCGCCTTTGGGTGCGGAGTCGGGAAGCCGGTGCATCCAGACGCCGTCTTCGAAGTCGACCGTGTGCTTGCCGCTCTCGGAATGCGTGATGACGTGAATCTGGTGGCCCTGCGCGGCGAAGCCTTTCGCGAGATCGCACATGAACCGGCCGACGCCTCCGCAACCCGGTGGGTATTCGCGGGTAACGAAGCCGACTTTCATCCGGCCACCGGCTGGCGTTAAGATCGGGTGCGCGAGAAATTCCTCGGGCTTCGCGGCCGGCAGATGGCGAATCGGCCGTGGCTTCGTTAAACCCTGCCGCACGCCGATGTCCATGGCGCGTTCGGTGCGGCGCAGGTAATGTTCGAGTTGTTCGGCGGTCAAGCGACCGGCATCGAAGTTCGCGCGGCCCCCCGCTTTCACGATGTTGACATACCGCGTGATTTCCTCGAATACTTCGCTCTGCGGGCGCGTTTTCGTACCGTTTCGCACCGCGAACGTGCAATGGTTCTTGACCGTGCTAAACGGATCGAACACCACGCGCTTCTGGTCGCGAATGTGGCTCGGCAGATATTTGTGGTGAACCGCCGCATGATCGAGTGGCACCATCTGGTAGCCCGCGTCGATCGCTCGCATACAGACTTCGACTTCGTCGAGATAGTATTCGATTTCCTCGTTGAATCCGCCGATCTCGACGAGAACATCGCGGCGGTAACTACAGTTCGTGCCTTGCAAATACACGAACGGATCGGCACCCGGACGGTTGTAGGCGTCGAACGGTGCTTGGATGTCGAACCGCGTTGTCGCGATTCGCGAACAGACCGAATATAGATATTGGTACGAAACCCCCGAATGGTCGTAGACGATCCCACCGACGCCGCCAACATCCGCAGAGTCGTAGGCTTTCACGAGGCCCGCAATCCAATCGGGTTCGGGAATCGCGTCGTCGTCGATGAAGGCAACGATGTCCCCCGCAGCATACGCAATGCCGATGTTCCGAGACTTCGAGAGATGCGCTTCGGGGCAAGAATAGGCGCGAACGGAGTCGCAGAATTCCGCGATCACATCGTCCGATTCATCGGTGCTCGGACCGTTCACCACAATGACTTCGAAGTCGCTGTAGGTTTGGTAAGCAAACGAAGCGAGTGTGTTCCGCAGGCTTTTCCCGCGGTTGTACGTATTGATTACAACGCTAACACGCATAGCCAGTGGCTCCTGCCGGGGCCGCCACTTGACTGGCGGACGGTGAGTCGTGTGTGGTGGTATTCCCAAGAGGATAATCGGCATGTTCGATGCGAAACTTCGCTCGCAAATCGTGTAAAGCCCCGAAAGGTGTAAAAACCCGCACATCACCCGAACTTGAATGATTATCGAAGTCAGAAAAGTGACCGCAAGTTACGCACACTACCAAAAGATCCCACGGACGATCGTCTGTGGGATTTGAGATCGATCTTAAAACCCGCGCGATTCGAGGTGGCGTCGCCAGTTCCAGCGGGTCGTGAAGAACTCTTTCGCGGCCATGTAACCGCGAGCGTAAAGCTGGTCTTTCATGTCGTTCGTTAGGCCGAATTGCGTCGCGGTCACCGGCAAGCCTGTCAGGTCGACCTCGATCACGCGGCCTTGTTGCCGTTGGCTGAGGTAGCGCCGGTCGCGGGCTACCATCATCGTCTTCATCATGGCACCGAGTAAATCGGTTGCGGTTTCAATCGGGGCCGGTTGGGTATCGGCGCGGTCGATGAGACGAAAGCCGAACGTCGGCCATGCGGGAGGCTTGCCCGGCGTGTCGTCGTCGTACAGCCATAACGGGAAGTTGCTTAAAATCCCGCCATCGACGATGCGGCTACGGCCCTCGGTCGGGTGATCCAGCGTGCCCGGCTCGAAGAAGAACGGGATGCTCATCGACAATCGCACCGCCTCTGCCACCGAAAACTGCCGTTGCCGGGGCGTGAGCGGCGGGCGGTATTCCGGGCGGGCCACCATCGCACCACCCAGACTCGTTCGCACCGTGGTTTCCAGGTCGTCCGGCAAGACTTTCATCTCGCCGCGAGTTACATCGGACACGACCACTTTCAACTGACGGTCGTTGACCGTACGGCTCCGGTCCCAGATGTCGCCAAAAGTCGGCTTGCCCACCCACTTCAAGACTTCGTCCATCCAGGCGCGGAATGGCTCCGACGAATACTGCCCGAGTTGGCCGGTCATCGCCAGATTCGTCAGCAATAGCACGGGGTGAGCCAAGTCGTCGCTGGGGTCGCCGTTGAACATCAAGCGGCTGGTTTTCTGCGTCAAGAACTGCATGTAATCGAGCCGCCCGATAATCGATTCGAGCTGATCGATGTTCATATCGGTGGCGAGTAGCGTGGCGGTGATCGCACCGGCGGACGTCCCGGCGAGCGCGTGCCACTTCATGCCGATCTCATGGCAAACCCGCACCGCACCCAGGAACGCTGTCCCCAACACGCCACCGCCCTCGAACACCGCGTCGGCATCGAACAACCCCGTCGCATCGCGTGGCAACGGCGTCATCGCCGCTTCGATCCGTGCCCGTTCGCTCGGGTGGATCGACAAGTTCCACTTGCGGCGAGTTTCCGCCGGATTCCAAAGCGTCATCGCGTTTCCTTCTGGGGCCGCTACTCATCGCACGGGATAACTATACTTGACGCGACCGAACTGGCACTTTTTGGCCTCTCATTCGTTTAGCCGCGCCGCGTAGTCTTCGGAGCGAAGCGCGGGCTCGATGTACCGGATGTGTCGAGAATGTTAGGAAAGTTCCCGCCCCGCGCTTCGCTACGCAAAGTCTACTCGTCGCGGCTAAACGC
>Ga0105048_10018818_pt1 | contig 10599 bp, 7 predicted proteins | sample MAT05_FD_78382 | JGI IMG/M metagenome (GOLD analysis project Ga0105048, IMG submission 78382) | Freshwater microbial communities from Lake Fryxell liftoff mats and glacier meltwater in Antarctica - MAT-05 | ecosystem: Environmental > Aquatic > Freshwater > Ice > Liftoff microbial mat | place...
GCGGTGTTGTCGCCGAGCTGGCCGAGGTTGTTGTCGCCGACGCAGCGCACCTGCCCCGTGGCGAGCGCGAGGCAGGTGAAGCCCGGCACCGACAGCGACGCCGAGAGCCCCGTCACGGCCGCCGTCCCCGCGTCGTCGCGCGCGTCGACGAAGCCGCCCATCGGGACGTCGATCGTCGGCGCCATGCACGCGGCGACGTCGGGTGGCGCGTCCATCGTCGCGTCCAACCTTCCCCCCTCGGCGGCGTCGGCCGAGACGTCGGGCGACGCGTCGCTCCCGTCCAAGGAAGCCTCGGGGACGTCGTCCACGTCCGCGAGCGTCGCGTCGTAGCGGAGCCCGACGACGTTGCTCCCCTCGCAACCGGCAACGGCAAGCGCCGCCACAAACCCGAACCACCTGTCGAATGGAACCAGCATCGGGCGTATGCAACGCGGAGGGGCGTAGGGCCGTCAAGGCAGAGACGCTGCAATGAGGCGTTGGGGGCGTTCTGTCCCCGGGCGCGACATTCCCGTTGCACGCACTCCGTGACTGAACGTATGTTCAGTGACGTGAAGGGAGCGAGCACGACGATGGAGACGGCCGTGATGCGAGAGATCGACGGGGTCCACCTGATCTTCCAGCGCTACGACGACCTGTGGATGATCGACCGGGTCCCCCCGGACGACCGGGCGGACGAGGAGGACGAGGCTGAGGACGACGACTGCTTCGAGGCCTCCACCGCGGTCTCGCGCGACGAGGTGAGCGGCCTCGGCGAGCTCGACCGGCGGCGCTGCCACGCGCGGCACCTGCGCAAGCTGGCGCTGCCCGAGCGGGGGCGGCCGGCGCGCGTCCTGTGGACGATGATCTCGGACTTCGATCACTTCGCGCCGTGACGCATCGGTTGCGCCGCGGGCGCGCGGTGGACTAGGGTCTCGCGCTCCGATGGTTCGGCCCGCGTCGCTCCTGCTCTCGTCTTCGCTCGCGTGTGCGGCGCTCGTGGGCCCCGTGGCCGCGCGGGCTCAGTCGCTCTCGCCGCGCGTCATGGTGGCGGCCTTCAACGGCGAGCGTGCGGCCGTGACGCGGAGCCTCGTGGCGAGCATGCTGGCCAACCACATGGGGGAGATCGAGCTCGTCTCGCAGGGGGAGTACGCCGCCGCCGCGGGGCGCGTGGGCGCGGGCGACCGGCTCGACGAGGCCACGGCGATGGCGCTGGCCCGGGAGCTCCGCGTCGACGCGATGGTGGTCGGCACCCTGGAGCGCCAGAACAACCTCTGGCACCTCCGGCTCCGCGTCCTGCGCGCCCGCGACGGCCGGAGCGCCGCGAGCGCGACCTGGGAGTTCGAACGCCCCGAGGAGCTCAACGCGCTCGGCAACGAGATGTGGGAGCAGTTGCACGGGGCCTTCCAGCTCGACCCCACGGTGAGGCAGACGCCCGCGGCTCCGCGCGGCGGAGGCGACGTCCCTCCCGAGCGGACCCCATCGGAAGACGTCGCGGCGCCGACGACGGGTGCGGCCCCAGAGGCGCCCACGCCGGGCCTCGGGTGGCTCTGGATGCAACTGGGCGGCGGGCTGGCAGGGCGCGTCTGGCGCATCCCGCTGCTCGGCGAGACCACCCCGCGCGGCTACGAGAACACGGCCTTCGGCGAGATCCGCGGCGTCGTCGCGGCCTACTACCGCTTGAACAACAACCGCCTCGGCGTCGGCGTCGAGGCGGCGCTCGGCATCCCCCTCGGGCTCTCCTCGCAGGGGCGAAACCCGATGGGCCGCACGGTGGCGATCCCCACGTCGGCGGTCGAGCTCCATTTTGGCGCGTCGCTCGCCGTACGCCCCACCAACGGCGGCTTGATGCGCGCGTTCGTGGGGATGGTCTACCACCAGTTCTCCGTCGAGACGGGGTCGCTGTCGCCGGAGATGCGGCTCGCGCCCGTCACGTACGTGGGCCTGCGCGTCGCGGGCGAGGGGACGCTGCCGGTGGTGGCGCGGCGCGACTTCGAGTTCGGTGTGATCTTCGGGGGCGAGCTCCGCTTCGTGGCGCTCGGCTCGGAGGTGAAGGAGGCCTTCGGGGTCAACCCCGGCGCGACGCTGGGCTTCGGGAGCTGGTTCGGCCTCAGCTTCCGCGCCGATCGGGCGGCGCCGGGGCTGGGGTTTCGTTTGACGGCGGAGTTCATGCGGTACGCGACGGATTTCGCGGGGCCCGCGCGGGTGGGGCCGGCGGCGGAGTCGGTCGACGACTACACGCGCTTCCTGCTCTCGGTGGTGTACGCGCTCGGCACCGACCGGGCGCCGCGCCGACCGCCGGCCGACACCTACGTCGACCCGAACGCCGCCGCGGGGACGCCCCCCGAGGGCGAGCAGGGCGGGCAACGACCCGCCGGCGACCCCTTCGGCTCACGGTAGCAATCGGCGGAAACGGGCGGTATAGACACTCCCCCCGAGAGTGACCGCCATGACATCCAAGCCCGGCTCCGACGAGATTCGCGCGGCCTTCCTGCAGTACTTCCGCGAGCGCGGCCACGAGGTGGTGGCCAGCGCCGGGGTGGCCCCGCGCAACGACCCCACGCTGCTCTTCACCAACGCCGGGATGGTGCAGTTCAAGGACGTCTTCCTCGGCGAGGACAAGCGCCCGTACAAGCGCGCCGCGTCGAGCCAGAAGTGCGTGCGCATGTCGGGCAAGCACAACGACCTCGACAACGTCGGCAAGACGGCGCGTCACCACACCTTCTTCGAGATGCTCGGCAACTTCTCCTTCGGCGACTACTTCAAGCGCGAGGCCATCACCTTCGCCTGGGAGCTGCTGACGGAGGTGTACCGCATCCCCCGCGAGCGCCTGGTGGTGACGGTGTTCGCCGGCGAGAAGGGGCTCCCCGCCGACGACGAGGCGCGCGCGATCTGGCGCGAGGTCACCGGCTTCGGCGACGAGCGCATCATCGGGATGGGCGCGAAGGACAACTTCTGGTCGATGGGCGACACCGGCCCCTGCGGCCCCTGCACGGAGATCCATTATTTCATGGGCGACGAGGCGCCCGACCTCGCGCGCTTCGACCAGGAGTTCGCCTTCGGCGCCTCGGGCTGGATGGAGATCTGGAACCTGGTTTTTATGCAGTTCAACCGCGGGGAGGACGGCGCGCTCAACCCGCTGCCGGCGCCCTGCGTGGACACGGGCATGGGCCTCGAGCGCCTGACGGCGGTGCTCCAGGGCGTGACGACCAACTACGACACCGACCTCCTGCGGCCCCTCGTCGACCGCGCCGCGGAGCTCGGCGGGCGCCCGTATGGCGGCTCCGCGACGGACCCCCACGACGTCGCCTGCCGCGTCATCGCCGACCACGCGCGCATGGCGGCCTTCTCCCTCGCCGAGGGCATCACGCCGTCCAACAAGGACCGCGGCGCCGCGCTCCGCTCGGTGATGCGCCGCGCGATCCGCTTCGCGTACCTGCAGGGCGTGAAGGAGGCGTCGTTCCACCGGGTGGTCGAGCGCGTGGTGGAGCGCTACGGCGCGGCCTTCCCCGAGCTCGTGCAGCACCGGGACTTCATCGTCGAGCAGGCGCGCCTGGAGGACGTCCGCTTCCGCGAGACCATCCCGATGGGGCTCAAGCTGCTGGAGGAGTTCGCGGGTTGGGTGACCAACGCGCTGGGGCAGCGCGAGCTGCCGGGCGACGTGGCGTGGGAGCTCAACGCGACCTACGGCTTCCCGCTCGACCTCCTGGAGGTCATCGCCGAGGAGCGAGGCTTCGTCATCAACCGCCGGACCTACGACGTCGCCCGCGTCTGCCACTCGGCGGTGTCGGGCGGCGAGAGCGCGCTCGAAGAGCTCCGCAAGATGGTCAAGGAGGGCCGCGCGCTCGTCGGAGAGATCCCCGCCCGCGTGCGCGAGCTGCTCGACGCGCAGGGGGGCGACGACGACGTCACCATCGGCGACGCGCGCATCCGCCGGGAGCACCGCGAGGCGCTCGCCGTGGTGGGCGCGGTGACCTTCACCGGCTACGAGCGCGAGGACGGTGACGGCGCGGTCGCGGTGCTCCTGAGGGGCGCCCACAGCGCGAAGGAATGGACCCGCGTCGACGCGCTCCACGAGGGCGAGGAGGGGCAGGTGATCGTGCGCGCGACGCCCTTCTACGGCGAGGCGGGCGGCCAGGTGGGCGACGGCGGGACGATCGAGACCGCCGCCGCGACCTTCGCGGTCACCGACACGCAGAAGCCCGTCGGGACGCTCGTCACGCACGTCGGCCGGGTCACGCGCGGCACCCTGCGCGCGGGCGACCTCGCGCGGCTCAACGTGGACCACGAGGCCCGCGGCGCGACGCGGCGCAACCACAGCGCGACGCACCTGCTCCACTGGGCGCTCCGCAAGGTGGTGGGGTCGCACGCGCAGCAGAAGGGCTCGAAGGTGGGCCCTGACGCGCTCCGCTTCGACTACGCCGCGAGCCGCGCCCTCACCGAAGAGGAGGTCACCCGCGTGGAGGACCTCGTCAACCGCGAGGTGCTCGCCAACGTCGCCGTGCGCACCGACGTGACCACGCAGGCCGAGGCGCGCGCGAGCGGCGCGATGATGATCTTCGAAGAGAAGTACGGCGACAGCGTGCGGATGCTCCACATCGGGTCGGAGAGCGTGGAGCTCTGCGGCGGCACGCACGTCTCCCGCACCGGGGACATCGGGCTCTTCAAGGTGGTGTCGGACGTCAACGTCGGCGCGGGCGTGCGGCGCGTGGAGGCGGTGACGGGCCTCGGCGCGCTCGCCGCGGTGCGGGCAGTCGACGGGGCGCTGCGGCGCGTGGCGGAGTCGCTCAGCGCACCCGTGAACGATGTCCCCGCGCGCGTCGACAAGGTCGTCGAGCTCCTGCACGCACGGCAGAAGGAGATCGAGGACCTCAAGCGCCGGCTGATGACGGGCGGCGGCGGCGCGGTGGAGACGCACGACCTCGGCGACGGCGCGACGCTGGTGGTGGCGCGGGCGCCCGTCCCCGAGGAGAAGGCGATGCGCGGCTTCGCCGACCACCTGCGCGACAAGCACGGGCGCGCGGTGGTGGTGATCGGCGCGGCCACGCCTGAGGGGAAGGCCGTGCTGCTGTGCGCGGTCGCGAAGGAGCTGGTGGGGCGCTTCCACGCGGGCAAGATCGTCGGCGCGTTGGCCCAGGTGGTGGGCGGCCGCGGCGGGGGGAGGCCCGACATGGCGGGCGCCGGCGGCCCCGACGCGGCGAAGCTCGATGAGGCGCTGCGGCAGGCTCGGGCGGCCGTCGCGCCGGCGTGAGGCGCTGGCCCCGATCTTTCGTGACGCGGCGGAGCTTCGGTTGATACGATGTCTCCAGCGCCGCAGCGGGCGCGGAGGGCTTCGCGTGACTGGCCAGAATTCCGAGCAGGTCCCTTCTCCGATCGCCGGCGCGACGCGCCTGAAGGTGCTCCTTCGCTCCGTCGAGGAGATCGATCGGGAGCTCGACGAAATCGCCGTCGGGGTCCCGGCCGCGCGGCGCGATGTGGCGCTCGACCTGTCGTCCATCGCGCGGGTGGACGACGTGCTGTCCTCGCTCCACGACATCGCGGTTCGGGACGACTTCGTGTGGAGCGCGCCGCCGCCGCCGATCGAGGCGGCACCGGCCGCGTCCGTCGAGCCTCCCCGCACGCCGCAGCAGGAGGATCAGGAAGCCTTCGCCACGATCTCGTTCAGTGACGTCCCCGTCGCGCTGGAGGAGGACTTCCCCCGGCAGCTCCTCGATTTCGAACCGCAGGTCGCGCAGGCGGACGCGCTCGCGACCATCGTCGACATGCCAGACATCGTCGTGGACGACGCGCCGCTACCGCTGCCGAGCGCGGTCGACACGGTGATCGTCGCGCCCGATGACGCGCCCCCCCTCGGGGCGCTCTCCGACCTGCCGACGGTCAATGAGCCGCTGTTCCTGTCCGAGCCGCCCGCGATGCCGGTCGGAGACCTGGAGTTCGAAGCGGCCCCGGAGGTGCGGTTCGACGACTTTGGAGACGGGGCCGCTCCCGACCTGGGCGCGGCGGTGGAGTCGATGCTCATCGACGAGGATGCGGTCGTGGTGGAAGGGGGGGGCGAGGTCGCGTCACCGCCGCTGATCACTGCCGAACGCAGCGCCCCCGAAGCGCCCGAGGAGCAGGTGGTGGTGGACTCCGACGAGGTGCTAGTCCTCGACGCGCCGACCGCCGTGACGGGGACGCTGCTGGGGCTCGCGCCGACGTTCCGCCCCAGATCGCTCACGCCCTCCAAGCCGCCAGAGAATGACCTCGGCGAGATCGTGTTCAACCTGGAGCCCGAGCTGGAGGTCGCGAAGGCTTCGGGCCCACTCGGCGCCCCCGCGTCGCGGCCGCTCCTCGCCCCCTCGACCCCCCTGCGTGTGCGCGATAGCGGCATTGGGTCCTTCGGGGCGAAGCGGTCGCCGCCCAAGCCGAGCGACTCCCTCGACAACCTCGAGCTCGACCTCGCGGACTTCATGGCCGCCGATGCGCGCCCTCCCTCGCTCCGCCCGCCGCCGCTCCTGCGTCAGCCCCCGCCCACGCCGCTGTCGCAGCGCTCCGCGCCGCCGCCCGTGCCGCGCGCGTCGAAGCCCAGGGTTGAGTCGGAAGAGATCGTGGAGCTGGATGATCAGGAGCTGGAGGTGATGAGGGCGTCGAGCCGCCCCCCCCCGGGCGCGGACTCGAAGGCGCCGCCGCCGGTGCCGCAGCGGCCGGGCGATCAGAAGTAGAAGATACCGCCGAACTGACCGACCACGCCCGCGGAGATGTTGGTGCTCTCCGTGCGGCCGTCGGCGTTGACGCGCGAGAACTCGGGGTTGCTCGCCGTCTCCTTGTCGACCCGCGTGCGGATGAACGCGCGGGCGTCGCCGAAGATCGAGAAGTTGGGGGTGAGCTGCCACTCGGCGCCGAGGCCCGCGAGGCCGCCGAAGTAGGTGTACTGCGCGGAGTCGGTCCGCCGGGAGCGGGCGTTGGCGTCGTTGTAGGTGACGCCCGCCCACGACACGCCGATGCCGGCGACGCCGTAGAGCTGGAAGCGGTTCTGGGGGTTGAAGTAGACGATCCCGCTCATCGTGACCGGGACCTCCGTGCGCGTGTCGCCGTTGTAGTCCGAGCCGATCATGCCCGCGACCGAGAGCTCACCGGCGAACATGGGGTGCGTGCGGAAGCGCATCGTGCCGCCGACGCCCCCCATCCCGCTGGCGCCGTCTCCCCGCGAGCCGAACCCGAGGCCCGCGGCAAAGCCGCCCACGCCGAAGCCACGGCCGCGGCCGCCGCCGAGATAGCTGACCGTCGTGGTGGTGGTGTAGGTGTAGGTCGGCGCCTGGGTGTAGATGATCTGCGGCTGGGGGCGCCGCACCACGTAGACGGGCGGAGGCTGCTGCTCGACGATGATCAGCTGCTGCTGCGGGGGCGGCGGAGGGGGCATCGGGGGAGGAGGCTGGGTGCCGAACTGGATGTTCACCGACCCGCCGGCGCAGAAGAGGGAGCCGGGAGGACAGCCCTGCGCGAAGGCGGCGGGGGCCGTGAGGAGGAGCGAGAGGGAGAAGAGCGACAGGGCGATCTTGTTCATGGGGCAGGAGACTCCTTTCGAGGAGCAGTGATCGGGTGCTGTGCAACGGCAGGGCCACCCTCGATCGACCCGGGGGCATTCACGCTGACGGGCTTCGTACCACGGAGATGGCCGGGGCGGCGGTCACATTCTCCCGACCGTAGGGTGCCTGCGCCGCCGTCTGGTGCTGGGGGCTGTGAAGCCGCGTTCACGGCCGGACAGTGATCACGCGGAGGCAGCGAGCGCGGCGGGTGGGTGTATCGAAAAGGTTACGGTCCGGCTTGAGTCGTCGCCGGGGGCTGCCGTTGACCGCTGTGAGTCACGGAGAACATGTACACCTGCGCGCTCATCATCGCCCGTCGCGACCCCATCCTCTGTCAGCCCATCAGCGACGCCCTCACAGCGCTGGGGATCAACATTCAACGCCTCGTCACGCGCGACGAGCGCCCGGAGGAGATCATCGCGCGCGCCGACGCGGAGGGGGGGGTGCCCATCATCGCGATGTGGGACGAGCGCAAGAACACCGAGCGCTTCGTCGCCGACCTCCTCACCTGCGACACGCTCCCCGGGCGCCCCTACGTGCTGATCGCGCCCAACGACGTGGTGGCCGCGGTCATCGCCGAGGAGCTCGACGCGCGCGCGCCGTACAGCAGCGACCGCGTCCTGGTCACCAACCTCCTCGACCTCGACTCGCCCACCACGATGGACCTGCTCCGGATGCACCTCTCCCGGACGTGCGCGTCGTACCTCGGGCGCACCCCCCGGACGCGCGGGGTCGCCCCGGCCCCCGTCACCGACATGCCCTTGGGCGAGCGCAACATCAACAACATCGAGCGCCGCGTGATGCAGCGCGGGATGTTCAAGATCGCCACCCTCCGCACGCCGCGGTTCTAACCCCCGGGCGAAGCGCGATAGACTCGCGCCGGTGAACGCCCCGCCCGACGACGCGGCCGTGCTCTACGAGAGCGAGCAGACCTCCCTCGCCTGGAAGGTCGTCGTCGCCGCGCTCACGGGCCTCGGGGTCGTCTACGCGGTGGCCTTCCTCCGCTGGTTCGAACGCGCCCCCGACCTCGGCTTCTCCTCCGCCGCGAGCCTCGCGCTCGGCGCCTCCGTCGCGCTCGCGATGACCACGGCCGCCCTCCGCTCGCGCGTCGTCCGCCGCGTGGAGGTGCGCGGCGGCGCGCTGCACCTCGCGCGCGATCCCGGCGCGTGCGATGTCTTCCCCTTCGCGGACGTCGCGGCGATGGAGAGCGAGCCCGCGGCGGGCGGGTGGAGCCGCGACCCCGCGGAGGTGATGGTCCTCCGGCTTCGGGACGGGCGCGTGCTCTGCTACGTGCTCCCCGACGACGCCGACACGCCGGCCATCGCGCGCGATTTCACCGCGCGAGCGGCGCGTGGAACGCCGTTCCCCGCGCGCAACGGATGACCTAGGCTCGTGGCGCCCGTGACCTCCTCCCCTTCGCCCACCGCGCCGCGCGGGCTGTCGCTCCGCACCCGCTGGACAATCATCCTGCTCTTCGTCGCCGGGGCCCCCCTCGGGCTCCTCGCCTGGCTCACCGCGCGCACCGTCTACCAGGGCCTCGCCAGCACCGAGCGGGCCCTCCAGGTGAGCGTCCTCCACCGCGCGGCGGAGTCCATCTCCGGCGACCTCGACTACGCCGGCGAGTCCGTCCACCGCGTCGGCCGCACCCTCCTCGACGCCAGCGCGGGCGACCCCGCGGGCCGCGTCGAGATCGCGCGCGACGCCATGGCCCGCACCCGCGCGCTCCTCCACGTCGCGGTGTACGCTCCGACCGGCGAGCGCGTCGACACCATCTACCGCACCAGCGACGCCCGCTCGCTCGCCGCCCTCGACCGCCTCCCCGCCGACGTCATCGCCGCGCCCCCGCGGGAGGGCGCGTGGCGCCCAGCGGAGTTCACCGACGCGGGCGTCGCGATCCGGTACGTGGAGGCGCTCGGCGCGGGCGCCGACGACGCGACGCGGCTCGTCGTCGTGGGGACCCTCGACCCCCAGTGGCTCACGCGGATCGCGCGCGAGCTCTCCCGCCAGCAGTACGGCGTGGATGACCGCATCCTCGTTACCGACGAGGGCTGCCGCCTCCTGGTGCCCATCGGGGCCGAGGTCGGCGCCTCCGTCGCGGGGAGCGACATCTTCCGCGCGCGCTCCGTCCTCCGCAGCGACGTGGGCGACGTGAGCGTCACGCAGGAGTACGACGGCGTCGAGCCGATGGTGGGCTCGCTCTTCGCCTTCCGCCGCATGGGCTGGCTCATCGCGGTGCGCCGCCCCGTCCGCGAAGCCTACGCCACCCTCGCTCGCGCGCGTACCATCGTCGGGGCCGGCGCCCTCGCCGCCGTTGCGCTCGCCGCCGTCCTCGGCGCGTGGCTCGCCGGGCGCACCACGCGGCCCATCCGCGCGCTCGTGGCGCTCACCGAGGCCTACGCCGCCCGGCGCTTCGACGCGCGCTCGCCGGTGAAGACCCGCGACGAGCTCGAGGCCCTCGGCGGCGCCCTCGAGGCCATGGCCGGGAGCCTCGAAGCCGGCGAGAAGGAGATCGCCCGGCGCGTCCGCGTCGAGGGCGACCTGTCGCGCTTCCTCCCCGCGGAGGTCGCGGCCGCCGTGGCCCGCGGCGATCAGCGCCTCGCGCTCGGCGGCGTGCGGCGGACGGTCACCGTGCTCTTCGCCGACGTGGTGTCGTTCACCTCCTTCGCCGAGGGCGCCCCGCCGGAGCGCGTGGTGGCCTTCCTCAACGAGCTCTTCACCGTGCTCACCGAGGTGGTGTTCCGCCACGGCGGGACGGTGGACAAGTTCGTCGGCGACTGCGTGATGGCGGTGTTTGGCACTGGCAACGACCCGCGCGACGACCAGGCCGAGGGCCCCGACTCGCCCGTCTGCCGCGCGCTCGCGGCGGCGGAGGACATCCACCGCTTCGTCGAGGCCAGCGCCCCCGCGTGGAAGGAGGCCTACGGCATCGACGTGCGCCTCGGCGTGGGCGTGAACACCGGCGAGGCCCTCGTCGGCAACCTCGGGAGCGAGTCGCGCATGGAGTACACCGTCATCGGCGACGTGGTGAACGTCGCCGCCCGCCTCGAGGGCCTCGCCC
>Ga0105048_10018819_pt1 | contig 10598 bp, 9 predicted proteins | sample MAT05_FD_78382 | JGI IMG/M metagenome (GOLD analysis project Ga0105048, IMG submission 78382) | Freshwater microbial communities from Lake Fryxell liftoff mats and glacier meltwater in Antarctica - MAT-05 | ecosystem: Environmental > Aquatic > Freshwater > Ice > Liftoff microbial mat | place...
AAGACCCGGCGGACGGCTTTTGGGCTGGTCAGCGCCTGGTAGACCACGTCGCCCAGGTCGGTCCGGTTGATGTAGCCCACCACGAAGGGGCTTTCGACGAGGATCGGGCCGCTCTTCCCGGGCCGCATCGTCATGCCGCCGGAGCGCACGATGGTCCAGTCCATCCCGGTGGCCCGCAGTTGCTTCTCGGCCCAATCTTTCGCGCGGATGGACTTGCCGGCAAAGGCCTTCACGAAGGGATCCAGGACGACGGCACTGTCGCCACAACCGATGGACGTGGTGAGCACAAAGCGCCGCACGCCCGCGGCCTGGGCCGCATCGATGACATTGATATTGCCCTGGCTGTTGAGCTGGGGGGTGCCCCCGATGAAGCACACGACCTCCAGGCGCGCGGCATCGCGACCCTTGAAGACGGCATCCGCTTCTTCCCGCCGGGCGGGATCCGCCAGCAGTACTTCGGCGCCGAGGCGCTCCACCAGGCCCCGATCCCGCTCGCGGTGGATCACGCCCAGGACGGCCCGGCCGTCCCGGCGGGCGAGCTGCACCAGCCGGTAGCCGGTGTCGGTGTCGGCACCGAAGACGACCAGGGTGGTCGGGTTGTGTTCGGGGGTGGCCACCCGGGGATAGTGGCAGAAGCGGGGTCGCGCCGGGTCGCGCCGGGTCGCGCGTGAACGCGCTCCTACACGTTGAAGCGGAAGTGGACGACGTCGCCCTCGTGCATCACGTATTCCTTGCCTTCGAGGCGCAGGCGGCCTGCTTCTTTCGCCCCCTGCTCGCCCTTCCCGGCGATGTAGTCGGGGTAGGCAATCACCTCGGCGCGGATGAAGCCTTTTTCAAAATCCGTGTGGATCACGCCGGCGGCCTGGGGCGCCGTGTTGCCCACGTGGATCGTCCAGGCCCGGGTCTCCTTGGGGCCCACGGTGAAGTAGGTCTGCAGGCCCAGCAGCCGATAGCCCGCCAGGATCACCCGGTTCAGGCCCGGTTCCTTGAGATTGAGGTCGTCGAGAAAGGCTTTTTTGTCGGCGTCATCCAGCTGGGCGATTTCTGCTTCGATCGCGGCACAGACGACGACCACTTCGGCGCCATCCGTCAGCGCGTGGGCGCGAACCTTGTCCACAAAGGCATTGCCGGCGAGGCCGCTCTCATCCACGTTGGCCACATACATCACCGGCTTGGCGGTGAGCAGGAACATTTCGGCAATGGCCTGCCGGTGTTCCTCCGGGATCGGGAAGGTTCTGGCGGGCTGCCCGGAGTCGAGGTGGCTGCGGAGCAGCTGGAGCAGATCCCGCCGCGCCACGTCCTCCTTCTTGCCGGCCCGGGCCGCCTTCTCGGATTTCTCTGCAGCCTTCTCCACCCCGGCCAGATCGGCCAGCAGCAGTTCGGTGTTGATCACCTCGATGTCATGGATCGGATCGATGCGGCCCGCCACGTGGATCACGTCGTCGTTCTCGAAGCAGCGCACCACATGGGCGATCGCGTGGGTCTCCCGGATGTTGGCGAGGAATTTGTTGCCCAGCCCCTCGCCTTTCGACGCGCCCGCCACGAGCCCCGCGATGTCGACGAACTCCACCGTGGCCGGCAGGATCTTCTCCGACCTGGCGATGGCCGCCAGCGGCTGGAGGCGCGCGTCCGGCACGGCGACCACGCCCACGTTGGGGTCGATGGTGCAGAAGGGATAGTTCTCGGCGGCGATACCCGCCGCCGTCAGCGCATTAAAGAGAGTGGACTTGCCGACATTCGGCAGGCCGACGATGCCGCATTGGATGGCCATGGAAGTGAACCGGGACTGAATCGGGCCGCCATGATACTTGGTCCCGGCGCTGCTGCGCGGACGCGGAAAGCACGGGCCCGGGCCGCAGCTTTGCTAGGATTGCCACCGGACCAGAACCAAAGGCCAGTCCATGCTTCAGACTTCCATTGCCGGCAGCCTCCCCCGCCCCGACTGGCTGGCCGAACCGGAAACCCTCAAAGGCGCGTGGAAGCTCTCCGGCCAGGCCCTGGAGGACGGCAAGCGCAGGGCGGCCACCGACTGGCTGCGGCACCAGGAGGAGGCGGGCATCCAGATCGTCACCAATGGCGAGGTGTTTCGCACCCACTTCGTCCACGGTTTCCTGGAAGGGCTGACCGGCATCGACTGGCAGAAGATGACCCGCATGGGCATTCGCAACAACCGCTACGAACTCGACGTGCCGACGGTCGTCGGGCCACTGTCCCGGCCAGCCACCGTGCATCTGGACGAAGTCCGCTTCAGCCGCGCCCAGACGAAGGCCCAGTTCAAGTTCACCCTCCCCGGCCCGATGACCATCTGCGACACGATCGCCGACGGCTACTACGGCAGTCGGCCCAAGATGGCGCTGGCCTTCGCCGACATCCTCAATGCGGAGGCGAAGGAACTGGAGGCGGCCGGCGTCGACGTCATTCAGTTCGATGAGCCGGCCTTCAACGTGTTCATGACCGAGGTCAAGGACTGGGGCATCGAGGCCCTCCACCGGGCCATCGACGGACTCAAGTGCACGACTGCCGTGCACATCTGCTACGGCTACGGCATTCAGGCCAACCTGGACTGGAAGAAGTCCCTGGGCAGCGAGTGGCGCCAGTACGAGGAGATTTTCCCGGCGCTCAATGGCAGCCGCATCGACCAGATCTCCCTCGAGTGCGCCGGCTCCAACGTGCCCCTGTCCCTGTTGCGGCTGCTGCCGGACAAGCAGCTCATGGTCGGTGCGATCCAGGTCACGGGCGACCGGGTCGAGTCGCCGGAGGAAGTGGTCGCCACGCTGCGCGCCGCTGCCGAGCATGTGGAACTGGAGCGCATCCTGCCCTGTACCAACTGCGGCATGGCGCCCATTGCCTACGCTGCCGCGCTGGGCAAACTGCAGGCGCTGGGAGCCGGGGCTGAACTGCTCCGGCAGGGACGGCGGAGCTGAAAGTGATGACCCGCCTCCCCACGCAGACGCTGGCTGTCCTCCTGCTTGCGGCAGGCCTCTGCAGCCCCGGGCAGGCGCAGGGCCCCGAGCAGGAGCAGATTGCAGAGAAGGCTCAAGTACCGGGTCCCCGTTACTGGTTCCTCGACCGCCTGGGTGCCCGCGACCTGGTCCCGGCAGACTGGGCGCTGCTTCGGCAGAACATCAACCTCGCCCTCTATGAACTGATCGATGGCGAGTCCGTGGGCTGGACCGAGCCCCAGTCCGGGCACTCGGGCAGTGTGCGGGTCGTCAGCACCGTGACGGAGGGCGCGCGGGTGTGCCGGAAACTGCGCGTCAGCGTGGATGCGGATGCAGGCAGCGATGACGGCATCTTCGAACTCTGCCGCTCCGGCAGTACCGGATTCTGGCGGCTCACCACCAGCACACTGGCCCTGCACAACGACTAGCTGACGACCTAGCCCGCCGGACCAAACTCCCCGGTGGACTCAGTGCGCGGCGTGGCCGAATGCAGCTGGTGCATGGCCCGCTCGAGCCGCGACGGCTCCACGCCAGTCCGTTCCACGACAGGGGTCGCCAGCACCTCAACGGCACTAATTCCGGCTGCCATGGCGTCGAGGATCTGTAGGCGCTCCGCCTTGCCCGGCGCCTGCAGGACGTAGCCCGTGACCAGGTCCCGGTGGCCGGGATGCCCGATGCCGATGCGCAGGCGCAGGAAGTCCGCACCACAGGTGGCCAGGATGTCCCGGAGGCCGTTGTGGCCGCCGTGCCCCCCGCCCTTCTTCAGACGGGCCCCGCCCGGGGGCAGGTCCAGCTCGTCGTGGATGACCAGCAGCTGCTCGATAGAGAGGTTGTAGTAGTCCAGCACCTTGCGCACACAGAGCCCGCTGCGATTCATGAAGGTGTCAGGCTTGATCAGGCGGACCGCCCGGCCCTCAAGGACACCCCGGCCCTCATCAGCATGCAGCTTCGCCTCCGGCGAAAAGCGGCTGCCGATATGGGCCGCGAGCTGATCGAGAAACCAGAAGCCGACATTGTGCCGGTCGCCCGCGTGTTTCGGCCCCGGGTTACCGAGGCCGACAATCACGAGGGTGTCCGGGCTGCTTGTCACGCCGACGACGATAGCATCGCCGCAAAGAAAAAGGCCTGTAGGAGCGCCCCGTAGGAGCGCCTTTAGGCGCGATCCCGTTTCGATCGCGCCTGAAGGCGCTCCTACGGGACGCTCCTACAGCCGCATCAGCCCTACTTCTTGTCGCCCTTCGCCGCCGGCTTGGCGCCAGCCTTGGCCTTGTCGCCACCCGCCTTGTCGCCGGCTTTCTCGGCGCCGGCAGCAGCCTTGTCGCCCGCCGCCGGAGCGGCAGCCGCCTCGGCCACGGCGCCCGGCACAGCCGCCACTTCCTCGACGGCGCGCAGCACGTGCACGTGCACGACCGGCAAGTCGCTGTCGGAGTTGGCCACGAAGCCCGGCACGTCGACGCCCTTCGGCAGCTTGAGGTCCCGGATATGCAGCATGTCATTCAGCTGCATGGGCGCAATGTCGATTTCGATGTATTCCGGCAGATCCTGCGGCAGACAGCTGACTTCGAGTTCCGTCAGCAGATGCGAGACCGAGGCACCGCCGAGTTTCACGCCCGGTGACAACTCCTCGTTGATGAAGTGCAACGGGATGGTCATGCGCAGCTTCTCGGTAGCCACGACCCGCTGGAGATCGAGATGCAGGATGGCGCGCTTGGCCGGGTGAGCCTGGTAGTCGCGCACGATGGCCTGCAGATTTTTGCCATCGAGGGTTACGGTGAGAATGCTGGAGAGAAAGGCCTCCTGCGCCATGTTCTTGTGCACGGCGTTGGTGTCGAAGGCCACGCCGGTGGGGGCCTGACCACCACCATACATAATGCCGGGGATCTTGCCTTCACGACGCAGGCGGCGGCTCGCACCTTTCCCTGCATCGCGCCGGGTTTCCGCGGCGAGACTGAACTGATGTGCCATTGCAATACTCCTTGGGATTTTTGGTGTTCCGGACCCCCTGCGACCAGGGGCCCGACCCGAACGGGCCGCGCAGGATAGCACGGGTCCCGCGGGACCGGGTCGCGCCTGAAGGCGCTCCTACGGGGCTCAATCCAGGTAGAGGGAGCTTACGGACTCGGCAGAACTGATGCGGCGCATGGTTTCGCCCAGCAGTTCGGCCACGCTCAGCTGCCGGATCCGGCCGGTGGCCAGGGCCGCCGCCGACAGCGGGATGGTGTCCGTCACCACCAGCTCGTCGAGCTGGGAAGCCCCGATCCGGTCGACGGCAGGTCCCGACAGGACGGCATGGGTGACATAGGCCAGCACCTTCTCGGCACCGTGCTCCTTGAGCGCCACAGCGGCCTGGCACAGGGTGCCCGCCGTATCGACCATGTCGTCGACCAGCACGCAGACCTTGCCCTCGACCTCGCCGATGATGTTCATCACCTCGGACACGTTGGCCCGGGCCCGGCGTTTGTCGATGATGGCCAGATCCGCGTCGTCCATGCGCTTCGCGATGGCCCGCGCGCGCACCACGCCCCCGACATCCGGAGAGACCACGACCATTTCCTGGTGCTTCTGGCGCCACAGGTCCCCGAGCAGGACAGGCGACGAGTAGACGTTATCGACAGGTATCGAGAAGAAACCCTGAATCTGGTCCGCGTGCAGATCCACCGTGAGGACGTGGTTGATGCCGGCCTCGGAGATCATGCGAGCCACCATGCTGGCCGTGATCGGCACCCGGGCGGCCCGCGGCCGGCGATCCTGCCGGGCGTAGCCAAAGTAGGGGATCACGGCCGTGATGCTGGCGGCGGAGGCCCGCCGGCAGGCATCCGCCAGCACCAGCAGCTCCATGAGGTTGTCGTTCACCGGCGGGCAGGTGGACTGCACGATAAAGACCTCGCGGCCCCGGACGTTCTCGTGGACCTCGACCAGCACTTCACCGTCACTGAAGCGGCCCACTTGGGCACGACCGAGGGGCTGCATCAGGTGCTTGGCAATGCGTTGCGCCAGCTCGGGGTTCGCATTCCCGGACAGGATCGCCAGGTTCGGTACGTCCATCGACAAGTGGCTTGCCCTCGTTAAATCAGCCGACCGGTAGTGGCTTGCGGGTAGGAGCTGGGGCGGTAGGATTCGAACCTACGTATGGCGGGATCAAAACCCGCTGCCTAACCACTTGGCTACGCCCCAAGTGCATCTGCGTCGCCGCGCAATCTTACGCTGTCAGAACTGCCACTGGTCAATCACGAGCCGGATCCGTCCCACGGCACTCTGCAGGACGAGCTTGCGGGGCAGGACCAGCAGGTCCTCAGGTCTGCCCACCGTCCGGTACTCGTCGAAACTGACCACCCAGCCGTCCTGGGCCAGACGGGTGAGCAAGCCAGCACTATCCAGAGTTTCAATGGCCGGTGAATCCAGCCCCGCCAGGCCGACCAGCCAGCGTCGGGAATTGGCCACGGGTAGCGACCAGCCCAGCTGCTCCTGAAGAAAGCGCTCGGCGGCGTCCGGCCCGGTGTAGTCGGCGGCGACTTCGCCCTGGCCGGACAGCACCGTAAGGCGCTCGGGATTCCAGCGGATTTCCCGGGCCTCGGCCCCGAAGGGGCCGGCTACCCGCAACAGCGTGCGGTCGCCCGTCTGGATCCAGGTGAAGCTGCCCTGCCCGCTCGCCCCCGGCGTTTTCAGCGCAATCCGGCCCCGCGCCTCCCAGGTGTCGACGGCCTCGATCGCCGCCCGGCGCTCGGCGGGACTGAGCACCGGTTCGCCGGCCTTCTGGCGGGTCGCGCAACTGGCGAGAAAGCCGCAGGCCAGCGCGACGAGCAGGAGTCGCGTCGCTGAGCGGTGGGGCCGGAACACGGGCTAGTTCAGCAGACGATCGGCGGTAGCGCGCACCGGCTTGCTGTCCGGGTAGGCAACCGCTGTGGACCAGAGCAGGTCGGTGGCTGCCGCCCGGTCACCGAGTCGCCAGAGCACCTCCGCCAGATGACTGGCGATCTCGGGATCCGGCAGCCGCTCGAGGGCCTCTTCGAGATGGCTGCGGGCCTCTGCGGTGCGCCCCAGCTTGAAGAGCGTCCAGCCGACGCTGTCCTGAATGGCTGCGCTCTCGGGCAGGATCTCGTAAGCGCGCCGCACGTAACCCCAGGCTTTCCGGGCCTGGCTGGTGCGGGAGGCCAGCAGGTAGCCGTAGGCATTGGCGGCCAGGGGATCATCCGGCGCGAGAGCGGCGGCCGCCTTGAGATCGGCCAGGGCCTCGCTCACCCGTCCCTGCTGCTCGAGCAGCGCGCCCCGGGAGAGCAACACAGAGATGGCGGCGGGCTTGTATTGCAGGGCCTTGCCATAGATGGCCAGCGCATCGTCGGGCCGTTGCAGAAGCTGGAACAGCGCGGCCTGATACTCCAGGACCTCAAAGACCTGGGCCGGGTGGTCCTCCGCAAAGCGGGCGAGGTGCTCAATGGCCCGCTCCGGAGAGTCGGACCGGGCCAGACTGTCGGCGATCGCCAGCTGGGCGGGCAGCAGGTAGGCCCCGGAGCTGATGCGCGCGTAGAAGCGCCGCGCTGCCGCTGCGTCCCCGCGCTGGGCCGCGATCTGGGCGCGGAAGTAAAAGGCCTCAAAGCGCAGGGGACCGGAATCGTCGAGCCCGTCCAGGCGCCGGTCGGCAGACTCCAGATCACCGCTGGCGAGGTCAAGAAAGGCCAGGGTGCGGTCAATTTCCGGACGGTCACCGTACCGGGCCGCGAGAGCGGCCAGCTGCACCCGCGCCTCGGCCGTCTGGCCGGCGTCGGCGAGCAGCCGGGCTGCCTCGATCGCCACGAGAGGGTCGGGCGCGTTGTCGTCGCCAGCCTGGTCAGGGCTGGTGTCAGGGCTGGTGTCAGGGCTGGTGTCCCCACTGGGGGCGCTGGTCAGCGCCGCCAGTGTTGCCAGGGCTTCCTCCTCCCGGCCGCTCGCTGCCAGGGCGCGGGCGATCAGCAACCGGGGCTCTTTCCAGCCCGGGTCGTCCAGGGCCGCGATGCGACCGGCACCCAGTGCCAGCGGGTAGTCCCGGGACCGCAGCGCGGCGGTGCCCAGCGCCAGTTGCAGTCCGGGGGCGAGCGGGTCGAGAGCGGTGAGGCGGGCCAGCAAGCGGGTCACCAGCCCGGCGTTGTCTTCGGCCGCCAGGTCGGAAGCCAGTGCCAGGTACACCTCGTCCCGGCGGGGCTCTCCGGGCCCCAGGGCCGCGAGGAATTCGGGTACCGCGTCATCCACCGCATGCCGGCGCAGCTTCAGGCGACCCAGGACCTCCCGCGGCAGGGGATTCTCCGGCGCCAGCGCCGCCCAGCGCGCAGCCGTCTGCTCAGCCAGGGCGTCAAATCCGGCGCCGAACGTGAACTGTGTGGCGCGTTCCGCCACCGCAACCTCGGACGAGGCGTCTGCCGCGGCGCTAAAGGCCTTGGCCGCGGCCAGTAAATCCCGTTCTTCCAGGGCCGCTTCGCCGAGACTGATCTGCTCCTCGGGAGTCAGCACCCGGGCGGCAGAAGCCGCGAAGGCCGTCGGCAGCGCACCCAGAACGGCCACCAGCACCAGGAGCCGGGCCAGGGGACGGAAGCACGTGGGGTAAGGTGCGCGGTTAGCGTCGGGATTCACATCAGGGATAATAGCGGGAATGCAGTCCTCCATTGTTGAAAAGCTCGAGAAACTCGTCGACCGTTCCGAGGAACTCGGCGAGCTGTTGAATGACCCGAAGATCATCGGCGACCAGTCCCGGTTTCGGGATCTGTCCCGGGAATACTCCCAGCTCACGCCGGTGGTCAATCTTTTTCGCGAATGGCGCCGGACGGCAGCAGACCAGACCGCCGCCGCCGACATGCTGAACGACAGCGACGCCGAGATCCGGCGCCTTGGCCAGGAAGAAACCGGCCGCATCCGCAGCGAGCTCGAGGCCCTCGAAGCGCAGGTCCGCCTGCAGCTGATCCCGAAGGATCCTCTCGATGACAGCAACATCTACCTCGAGATCCGGGCCGCGGCCGGCGGCGACGAGGCCGGTCTTTTTGCCGGCGACCTGTTCCGCATGTACTCCCGCTACGCGGATGACCGGGGCTGGCAGATCGAGATCGTAAACTCCCACAGTGGCGAGCACGGCGGCTTCAAGGAAATCATCAGCCGGGTCATCGGCCGCGGCGCCTTCTCCCGCCTCAAGTTCGAGTCCGGCGCCCACCGGGTGCAGCGGGTCCCTGCCACTGAAGCACAGGGCCGCGTCCACACCTCCACCTGCACCGTCGCCGTCCTGCCCGAACCGGAGGAGATCGACGGCATCACGATTAATCCCGCCGAACTGCGCACGGACACCTACCGGGCTTCCGGTGCCGGCGGCCAGCACGTCAACAAGACGGACTCTGCCGTGCGGCTCACCCACCTCCCCACGGGGCTGGTCGTCGAGTGCCAGGACGAGCGCTCCCAGCACAAGAACCGCGCGCGCGCCCTCGCACTCCTCAAGGCGAGGCTGCTGGACCAGGCCCGGCAGAAGCAGCACAACGAACAGGCCGCACGGCGCAAGAGTCAGGTCGGCACCGGCGACCGTTCCGAGCGCATCCGCACCTACAACTTTGCGCAGAGCAGGGTCACCGACCACCGCATCAATCTCACGCTCTACAAGCTGGACGACGTCCTTGCCGGCAAGCTGGATGGCGTCATCGAGCCCCTCATCAACGAATACCAGGCTGAGCAGTTAGCCGCCCTCGAAGGTTGATGTCCCATGCACGCGCCTTTCCCCTCACTGATTGACCGGATTGGGAATACCCCGCTGATCCGCCTCAACCGGCTCTCCGACGCGAGCGGCTGCGAGATTCTCGGCAAGGCCGAGTTCATGAACCCGGGTGGCTCCGTAAAGGACCGGGCCGCGCTCGGCATCGTCCGGGACGCCGAGCGCCGGGGGCAGCTGCGCCCTGGCGGGATCATCGTGGAAGGCACCGCTGGCAATACCGGCATCGGGCTCGCGGTGGTCGGCAACTGCCTCGGCTATTCGACCGTCATCGTGATGCCGGACAACCAGAGCAAGGACAAGGTGGACACCCTGCGGGCCTACGGGGCGGAGGTCCGGCTGGTTCCGGCGGTGCCCTTCAAGGACCCGAACCATTTCGTGCACACGTCGCGACGGCTGGCCGAAGAACTCGCGGCATCGGCGCCCCACGGGGCGGTCTGGGCCAACCAGTTCGACAACCTCGCCAACCGGGATTTTCACACCCGGACCACAGCGGCCGAGATCTGGGAGCAGACTGCCGGCCGGGTCGATGCCTTCATCTGCTCGGTCGGGACCGGCGGCACTCTCGCCGGCGTCGCGCGGGGCCTGCGGGCGCGCAAGGCGTCGGTCCAGATCGGCCTTGCGGACCCGGAGGGCTCGGCACTCTTTAACTACTACAACAGCGGCGAACTGCGCGCCGCAGGCAGCTCGATCAGCGAAGGCATCGGCACCAGCCGCATCACGGCCAACTTTGCGGACACCCCCATCGACTACCCGTTCCAGATCCCGGACAGCGAGGCGCTGCCCCTCGTGTACGACCTGATCCGCAGCGACGGCCTTCTCCTGGGCGGCTCCAGCGGCATCAATGTGGCTGGCGCCCTGCGCATGGCGCGCGCGCTCGGTCCCGGCCATGTGATCGTGACGATCCTGTGCGACTCGGGGCTGCGCTACCGCCAACGACT
>Ga0105048_10018820_pt1 | contig 10598 bp, 9 predicted proteins | sample MAT05_FD_78382 | JGI IMG/M metagenome (GOLD analysis project Ga0105048, IMG submission 78382) | Freshwater microbial communities from Lake Fryxell liftoff mats and glacier meltwater in Antarctica - MAT-05 | ecosystem: Environmental > Aquatic > Freshwater > Ice > Liftoff microbial mat | place...
CCGGCGCACCGGCGTGCTCGTCGAGTACAACCGCACCGATCGGGTCTTTTCCAACCCCGCCGACGAGCGCACCGAGGCCTACGTGACCGGCCGTTTCGGCTGAACCGTCGCCGCTGCCAGGTGGGCATCGCTCCGGCGGTTCAAACTGTCCGGCTGCGCTTCTGTTTGTCGCTGACCCAGTGGTACATCCGCTCTTGGCTGTGGGGTACGAACGCATCGGGGGGCCCAACGCGCCGCCAGGTGTTGTCCGGCTGGAGGTCGTAGGCAACGATGTCGTCGGCAAGCTGAAACGCGATTACCTGATCGAGCCACGGTTGGTGCTTCGGATGGGTCACGGGCACGAGGGTCTCGACCCGGCGGTCGAGGTTGCGCGGCATCAGATCTGCGGAACCGATCAGAAACAGCGGCTTGGCCTGATCGGCGCCGGACGAGACCCCGTGGGCGAAACGGTAGATCCGCGAGTGCTCGAGATACCGCCCGAGCACGCTGCGAACACGGATGTTCTCGGACAAGCCTGGCACACCGGCCCGCAGGCAACAGATGCCACGCACGAGGAGATCGATCCTCACGCCGGCGGCGCTTGCGGCGTACAGCGCCTCGATCATCCCCGGATCGCCGATCGAGTTGGTCTTGATGACAATGCGGCCCTCGCTGCCATGGGCGGCTTCGTTGGCAATCAACTGCAGCAGGCGCGGGCGCAGCGTGTGCGGCGCGACCACGAGTACCTTGTAGTCCTCGCCGCGGCTGTATCCGGTGAGGTGGTTGAACAGCTGCGTTGCGTCCTCACCGATAGACGGATCGCACGTGATGTAGCCGAGGTCTTCGTACAGGCGGGCGGTCTTTGAGTTGTAGTTGCCGGTGCCCATGTGCACGTACCGGCGCAGCCCGTCGGCGTCGTTGCGCACGACGAGCACACACTTGGCATGAGTCTTCAAACCAACGAGCCCGTAGACCACGTGGACGCCGGCTCGCTCCAAGGTCTTGGCCCACGTGACGTTGGTTGCCTCGTCGAACCGAGCTTGCAGCTCGACCAGCACAGCGACCTGTACGCCGCGCTCGGCGGCCCGAATCAGGCTCCGTGCAATGGGGCTGTCGCCCGACGTGCGGTACAGCGTCATTTTGATCATCTGCACTCGCGGATCGTCGGCCGCCTCGGCGATGAACGCTTCGACCGAACTGGCGAAGGACTCGTAGGGATGATGCACGAGCAGGGCCCGCTCGCGGATCACCGAGAACAGACTACGGTCAGCTTCCTCGGCCGTGGCGATCCGGCCAGCGGTGACCGGTGGCCACGGAGCATCCTTCAGCTTCGGCTTGTCGATGCCCTGCAGCGCGAACAGACAGGTGAGATCCAACAGCTGACGGTGCTGGGTGACTGCGTCCGGCTCGAGTTCCAGCTCGCGAAGCAGCAGTTCGAGCATTTCCGGGCTCATCGACGCCTCGACCTCGAGCCGGACGGCCTTACCGAATCGGCGCCGGCGCAATTCGAGCTCGACGGCGGCGAGCAGGTCGTCTGCGTCTTCATCTTCGAGTGTCAGGTCGGCGTTGCGAGTGATCCGGAATGCAGTGACCTCTTCGATCTCCATCCCGATGAACAGGGTGTGGAGGTGGGCAGCGATGACCTGTTCGAGTGGGACGAACCGAGATCCGTCCGGCAATGCGACGAGGCGCGGCAGGATCGACGGCACCTTGAGCCGGGCGAACCGCCGCTCGCCGGTCTCGGGATCTCGCACTGTTGCTGCCAGGCTCAAGGCAAGGTTGGAGATGTAGGGGAAGGGGTGCGCGGGATCCACCGCGAGCGGTGTGAGCACCGGAAAGATTCGCTGGCTGAAGATATCGACCGCAAAGCTGCGCTCCGCCGTTGAAAGCTCGGCCCACGCCAGGATCTCGATCCCCTCGTCCTGCAATTGCGGGCGCAACTCGTTGGCGAGCACGTCCTCTTGGATCGCTATCAGTTCGCGGACGATGTCGCCGATCTCGAGCAACTGCTCGTGCGGCGTGCGGCCGTCGGGCCCCGGGCTGACAATGTCGGCCGCGACCTGATCGTGCAGCGCGGCAACACGGACCTGGAAGAACTCGTCGAGATTGGCCGAGAAGATCGCTGCGAACTTCACCCGCTCGAGCAGCGGAATCTCACGTTCGCCAGCCAGCGACAACACACGACGGTTGAACGCGAGCCAGCTCAGCTCTCGGTTGAGATATCGCTCATCAAGCACCACGGCACGTTACTCCGAGCACGCTCGACCATCTGCGACCGGCCCTCGTTCGTACACCCCATTGGGGCGTTGTTCGCGCATTGTTGGTGCGCTGTTCGCACAGTGTTCGCCCGGGCTGATCGCCGCAGACTACTCGTCTTCGTCGAGCAGCCCGAGATCCCATTCGAGCGAAATTGCTTCACGTTCGGCGTCGCGAATGATGCGCTCGCGGTTGCGCCGGAACTGGGGATCATCGCGAGGAAGCAGCACCAAGCGGGCCAGGACACGGGCGCGGAACTCGTCGATGACGGCCCGGTCGCCGTACGCGCCGTACACCTCCCAGTGTGGAGACACGGGGCCGAGGTAGACGATCTTGGCGTGAGCACGTGGCTGAACATTGATGTCGGTCATGTTGCAAAACTCCTGGCAGACGAGGCCTCAGACACTGCCCCTCGACAGTGGTGGGAGTGTATCGGCCGAAAGACTGATTGTCGGTCGCGGCTGTTGGCAGCCCGGGCGACATGTGTTTGACTTGCCTGCAACCGGGAACCGCACGGCTACGTAGAACGTCTGAGGAGAGATGCACTGCATGGCCAGGAGTCCGGAACCCATCGGGGTTCGTGCGGGTGGACCACGCAGGCGTGGATACAAGCGAAAGGCTCGTTGATGCTCGATCAAACAACTCAGGATCACACAACTCACGATCACACGTCAGAAGATGCAGCGACGCTGTGGATGTCGAAGGGAAACTGTCGGAACTATCCGCCAGCTGCCTTCTTCCCCAGTGATGGGGTCGGCGTCGACCGGGCCCGCAAGATCTGCGCAACCTGCCCAGTGATCGAGACGTGCCTGGAATACGCGTTGCACAACCGGATCGAACACGGTGTCTGGGGCGGTTGCAGCGAGCGTGAGCGGCGGCGAATTCTCAAACGTCGTCGCGGCCTCGCGGTCATCGCCAACTGACCGCCCCGCCCTGGCGACTCGGGCTCCAACACGCCACACATGCAAAACGCCGGTGCGCTGTCGAGCGCACCGGCGTTGTTGTCGTTCCCGAGCAATCACTGCAGCCGAGCTTCCGGAGCAGGTGGATGGAGAACCAAGAGTTCAACTCAACGGATCGACCTCAGGCCGAAGCAGCCAGAATCACGAGGGGTTGTCGGACGCCTTGTCGATCTTGTCGATCTTGTCGAGGCGGGCCAGCTTCTCTTCGATCGACTCTTCCGCGACGCTGCCTTCGGCTTTACCCTGGTCGAGCCCACGCTTGAACTCGTTCTGGGCCTTGCCGAGGTTCTTCGCCAGCTTCGGGATCTGCGATCCGCCGAAGAGGACGACCAGAACGACGACCAGAATGATGATCTCTTGGGGTGAGTCGAGGAATGCTGGGAACATAGTTGGAACCTTACCAGTGGGTCGATTGGGAGCGGTAGGCGCCGTTCGTGGTTTTCTGGCGGCGCAGCCCATGAGAATCGGCGGTCACCGACTCCAGTGATTGTTCGGAGCCAGGCCCGACGTGGATGGCGGCCGCGGATGCCGGACGGGCTCAGTGGCCCGCCGCGGGTGTCAGGCGGTGGCGGTGCGGCGGGTGGATTGGGCTCGCTGGCGCCGCAGCCGACGCCGCTCGCGCTCGCTGAGTCCGCCCCAGATCCCGAACTTCTCGCCGTTCGCCAGCGCGAACTCCATGCAGTCGAGCCGGACGACGCAGCCTCGGCAGACCTGATTGGCTTCACGGGTGCTGGCGCCGCGCTCGGGGAAGAACAGATCCGGGTCGACGCCAAGGCAGTTGGCCTGATCTTGCCAACTCCGATCGTCGTCTTGACCGCCGCCGGATGTGTTCGGTGAGTGGATGTTGGAGAAGTTGTTCGTCATGTGTGGCCTCCTGCCTTTGTAGGCCGGGGTGCGCATCGTGTCGACTGGGAGCCGAAGCGGTGATCGCACCCATGTAATTACAATGATGTCATTGTCCCCTATCACATCCCACCTTTGCAAGGGCGGATTTCGAATTTGTCAGATTCTTCGCGCGAAGAGCGCGAATTGCCAGCGAACGAACACGTCGGGTCGCGCGCTTCGTGAGATCTTGCGACATCGCGATGCGTGTCCGACGACAGCGGCGCACTTGCGCCAGTTGTTCAACCCGCCTGGCGGCCGCCCCGGGCCATCCGCTTCTTGTTCTCGATGAAGTCGACCAACACGTAATCACCCAACGTTTCCGGTGTCGTGAAGAACGCCCGGCCGCGGTTGATCGAGGTCAACTTCTCGATGAAGCTCTTCAGTGAGCGGTCGGCATCGAGCATGAACGTATTGATCCGGATGTTGTCCTTCGTGCAACGAACCACTTCACGCAGCGTTGCCTCGACCGTTTCTTGGGTCGGCGGGTAGTGGAAGTACGGCTCGCCATTGGCCCGGATGTGAGCAGTGGGTTCGCCGTCGGTGATCATGATGATCTGCTTGGTGCCGGTCTGGCGCGACAGCAACTGGCGAGCGAGCATGAACGCGTGCTGCATGTTGGTGCCGTACGCGAAGTCCCAACTCACCTCGGGCAGCTGCTCGGCGGTCAGGATCCGGGCGACCTCTCCGAAGCCGACGAGGCCCATGTAGTCGCGCGGGAACTGCGAGGTGATCAACGAGTGCAGGGCCATCGCGACCTTCTTGGCCGGCAGGAAGTTGTCGCGCATCGGCATGCTCATCGACAGGTCGAGCAACAGCACGGTCGCCGACTTCGTGACGTGCTCGGTGCGCTCGATCTCGAAATCCTCGGGCGACAGGTGCACGGGCGTGCCGCCACCGCCGCGTCGCAGCGCGTTGCGAATGGTGCGCTGCAGATCGAGGTTGAACGGGTCGCCGTACTCGTACTGCTTGGTCTCGTAGGTGCGCTCGTGCCCCTGACCGTGCAGATCCATCTGGTGCTGGCCGGTCTTGTCCTTGGCGAGTTTGCTGAACAACTCGCGCAGCGCGTTGGAGCCGATCTTGCGCATGCCCTTGGGAGTGAGTTCGAGGCGGCCCTCCTTGTTCTGAATCAGGCCGGCCTCTTCGAGCATCTTGGCCATCTCGGCCAGCCGCTCGAGTGACCGCGCTGCATCGTCGCCCATCAGATCGCGGACACGATCCATGTCGGCCTCCGCCAGAGCGCTGGGGTTGGTGGCGTTGCGGAGCAGATTCTCGAGTTGGTCCAGCTCGCCGAGCTCCTGCATCATCTGCATCGCCTGGCCCATGCCGATGGGGTCTTGGCCCTCGAACTCGTAACTCTGGTTCCAGTTCATCTGGGGGAACATGCTGCGCAGGTTCTGTCCGAGCTGATCCATCTGCCAACGGAGGTCCATGTCCTGCATCAGTTGCTCGCTGAGCTGCTGCATCTGGGCCCGTTGTTCGGGCGTCATCGAGTTCATCATCGCCTGCATCGCAGCCATCCGCTTGGCCATGATCGCGAGCAGTTCTTCGAGCGTCTCGGGGTTCTCCGGGAAGAAGTCGCCGAAGTTCCCCATGAACTGCTCGAACTGGGGGTCCTCGCCGCGCTGGCGCCTGTCGAGCATCTCGTTGAGACTGGCCAGCATGTCCTTCATCCGGGCCATGTCCTCGGGCGACATGTTCTGCATCTCGCCGCTCATCTTGTCGACGGCCTGCTGCATCAGCTGTTGGCGGAGCTTGTCCATCAACTCGTCGAAGCGTTGCTTGGCCTCGGCCGATTCGAAGTCGTAGTTCTGCAGTTCGCGGACTTTGCCGGCGAGGTCATCGGGCATCATGTCAAGCTGGAAGTTGCGGTTCTCGGCAGCTTGACGCGCCGTCTCGGCGCGACGCTCGTCGCCGCTGGCAACGGCTTCGCTCTGGGCGTTGGCGACCGCGTGACGCTCTTCGTCGATGATGTCGTCGAGCGCATCGGCGATCTCGCTGTAGACACCGCCCAAGTCGCTGCTGTCGAGCCGATCCTGACGTTCCCGGCGCAGGCGTTCCATGATCTCGCGCAGGCCCTGCAGCCGTTCGCCGTTGCGATCCTGGAACCCGTCCTGCATCATCCGCCGCAGGGCGCTGTTGACGTCGCCGTGATAGAGCAGGTCGTCGGTGAGTCCGTCGAAGACGCTGTCGGCGTCGAGCTCGAACCCCTTCTGCGTGCCATCCCATCGCGAGTACGTGAAACGTGCGGCCATTCCTGAACCGTAGCGGTCGCGGCTCGATTCGATACCGCCGTTGGCCGAAAGGACCATTTCGGATCGGGTCGCCCCTGATCGTGGCGGAGTTGACCAAACCGTGCCAGTTGCGGTGTCCCCCAGCGGGTAGCCTGACCAGGTCATGCGTGTTCCCCGCACCTTCGCCTTCGTGGACCTCTCCGGGTTCACCAACTACACCGCAGCCTTCGGCGACGATGCTGCTGGTCGGTTGCTCAGTGCGTTCCGAGGCATCGCTCGCGATGTCGCCAGCGAACGGGGCGTCCGGATCGCGAAGTGGCTCGGTGACGGATGCATGATCGTGGCCATCAACCAGCTGGATTGCATCGCATTCGCGATCGAGCTCGACGACAAGGCCTCGCAGGTGTGCAGCCCGCTCACGTTGCGGGTCGGCATCGCCACTGGCCACGCGCTGCTGTTCGAGGGCGACGATTACATCGGCTCGGCCGTGAACCTCGCGTCACGCTTGTGCGACGCTGCCGGCGCCAACGAAGTGCTGCTGCCGGCGATGCAACTCGAACGCCTGCCACAGGGCATTCGTGCCACCCCCAATGGCGCGCTCGAACTGCGTGGCTTCCCGGGTGAGATCGAGGTCTTCAACCTCAGCGGTGTCCTGATCGATACCGACCAGCGCGACGCCAGCGAACTCTGGACCCGCGCTCCTTTCGGCCTGTGACCCGCGCTGTCTGTGATTCTCGGTCTGCGATTCTCGGTCTGTGATTCTCGGCCTGTGATTCTCGGCCTGTGACCATCGCTCGCGGGGTGGTCATCCCCGGCTCGCACCTCGATCGTCTGCGCGCCCACGAGGACATCGTGTTGCTCGGCCAGCTCGGCGCGACATCGATTCGGATCGGGGTCGATTGGTCGTGGATGCAGCCGAGCGCCGGCGCCGTCGACGGCGACGCCGTCGAGTTCTATGCCGCGCTCACCCAGACCGCGCGTGCAGCCAACGTCAGCCTGCAGTTCACGTTGCTCGAGCGTGAGGTTCCGAAGTGGTTCGACAACGACGGCGGCTTCGCGGATGCCAAGTGGTCGGGACATTGGTGGCCGCGATGGGTGGAGGCATGCGCCGACACGTTCGGCGATGACGTCGGCGGGTGGGTGCCGATCGAGCATCCCTTGTCGGTGGCCAACCGGCTGTTCCCCAACGACCCTCGTCGCCACGGCGAGGTGCTCGACACTGTCGTCACCGCCTGGCGCGATGCATGGCGGATCCTGCACGGCGGACCGCCGATCATCACGTCGTTCGGGCTCGAGATCGTGCGCCCTGTCGATCAGACGATCCCGGCCGAACACAATGCGAAACGACTCGACCAGATCCGGTTCCAATTGTGGCTACGCGGCTTGCGCGACGGCATCGCCACGATCCCCGGTCGGGCTGATCGCGAGGTCGCCGATCTCGCCGGATCGTTCGACGTGCTGGGACTGATGGTGCGCCACGAGCGCGACACCCTCGGCCTGCTGCACCGCGCCGCCGAACAGATCGAACTGACCGGCAAGCCAATGACGGTCACGCTCGCCACGCCGGCCGGCACCGATGCCGACCGCGAACTGGTGATCGAGCGGTTCAACGCCCAGAGCGTCGAAGCCGCAACCGGCCTGCCGTTGCAGGCGGTGCTGGTCACCCCGACGTTCGACATCACCGGCGACGAGCGCGGTTTGATCACGCGCGACCGCGACCTCAAAGACAGTGGCCGGATGTTCTTCGGCACCCCCGACGCAGGCTGACGCCAGTCCCTGCTACCTTCGCCGCCGTGCGAGAGCCGCTGATCAAAGAGTTCGTGTTCGACCGACCGGTCGTCGGACAACGGGTAACGCTGCGGCCGATCACAGCGGACGACTTCGAGGACATCCATGCCTACATGGGCCGCGACGATGTTGCGTCGTACCTGCTGGAGGATGCGTACTCGATCGACGAATCGCGGAGCAGCCAGACTCACTACACGACGCTCGTGCGGTTCGCCGGCGACGGTGATCTGATCCTGCTCGCGATGGAACACCAGGGCACCGTGATCGGCCATCTGGATTTCACCGCCGCGAGCATGCTCGACGGGTCGGTCGAGATCGGCTGGCGGATGCATCCTGATCATCACGGCAAGGGTCTGGCTGCAGAGGCAGCCGGCCTGCTGCTCGATCTTGCGTTCGCCACGATCGGGGCTCGGCGCGCAGTCGCCCATCTCGACCCGCGCAACACGTCATCGGCGAAGCTGTGCGAACGGTTGGGCATGCGCCGTGAGGCGCACCATGTGCTCGACATGTGGTTCAAGGGCGGATGGGCCGACACCTACACCTATGCGATCCTCGCCGCAGAGTGGGCCGCTCGACGCACGGGGTGACACACTCCCGGCACATGCGACCGATCGGCGGATCTCCTTGCCTTCGACGCCATCTGCCAGACGTCGCGTCTGTCAAAATGCGGTCGTGAAACTACGGACAGCGTCAGCGGTCTTGTGCATCCTTGCATTGCTTTGCGCTGGATGCTCTGACACGAAGGATCATTCGATTGGCGATTCGGTGGCGGTAGTACGAGAAGGCGACGACAACGCGATACTCGCTTCAACCGAACTGCCGTGCTCTGGCGCAAGTGCAACTCCTCCGAGTGACTTCACCGTGCTGTTCGATGCAGTGGCCCTCCCGACCAGCGACAGTTACCCGAATGCGCTTCAGACATCCCTGTCGGGCACCAGCGGACAGACCAGGCTCTTTGCGAAGACCGGCTTGTGGTACAAGCCAAGCCAGTCTCTTGAGATCAGCGTTCCGACTGAGCTTCACGACGAACTCTCGATCGGGTGGGCGAGCCCTCCGGATCCATCCTGGCGAGTCGCTACTCCCGTTTGCTCAGGATTTCTCGCCGATCAATGGATCGCTGTACCGGGTGGCTACTGGGTCGAGAGACCGATCTGCGCGGCGGTTTTGATTCGCGTCGGCGAGCGTGAGCGAACGGTGACCATCGGTCTCGGACGGGCATGTCCTGGGCAGGCACCGCCCGCTGGACCGAGCGACCAATAGACCCAATCCAATGGGCACGCAGCAATCTTCGATCGCAAACATCCTGGTCAGAAACTCTGTCACACCCATTTCCTACGATGACTGGTATGGGAACACTGGTTGACGACCCACGATTGGATGGATTCCCCCTGCTGTGTCGCGGCGAACGCGATGCTGCGTTCAAGGACATCGAAGCGTCCCGCCGACACGCCACCGCGGTCATGTTGACAATGATCAGCACCGTCGAACAATCCGGATCGTTCACCGATGACGGACACCGCAACATCGTCTGCTGGGTCGTTGCCGTACTCGGCACTTCCCGCACCGAAGCGAACGCGCTGGTCAACGCCTCCCACCTGATCCGAGACCACACCGCGATCGGCGACGCCCTCGCCGACGGTCACTTCGGGATGCCCCAGATCACCGAACTCTCAGCACTGCATGGCAACACCCGGGTCCGACCAGTGCTGGCCGACATGCCCGACCTGATCGCCGAACTGATCGAACACGCCAGCCTGCTCCCCCACAAACAATTCAAGACCGTCTGCGAACGCGTCGCACGCAACGCCGACCCCGACGGCACCCTCCGAGATCACGACACCGCCCGAACCGAACGCCGACTCACCTCCACCCGCCGCGGCACCGCCCACCGCATCGTCGCCGACGGCGACGCCGTCTCCGGCGCCGCGTTCAACACCGTCCACGCCCGCTACCTCCAAGCCGAGTTCGACAAAGACTGGGCCGAAGGCCGCAAGGTCCACGGCGACCTGATGTGCGCCGCCCTGATGCCACGCACCGACCGGCAACGCCGCTACGACGCATTCATGATCATGACCCGCGCAGCAGCCGACGCCCTCCAACACCGCTGCAACAGCAACCGCACCGACACCGGCGCCAGCAACCACACCGGCACAACTGGTCCACCACTCGTCATCATCCACTGCGACCCCGACACCATCACCAACGCCATCCGCAACCACACCACGTCGTCCCGGCCCAGCCCGGTGTCTTCTCACGATCTGCTCCGCCGAACCGCCGAAACCAGCGACGGCGCACCCGTCAGCCACAACGACCTGCTCATCGCGCTGCTGCTCGGCCACGTTCAACGCGTCATCCACAACCCCACCGACGGCCACATCATCGACCTCGGCCGCAAACACCGGCTCTACACCGGCAGCGCACGACAAGCAGCCCTCGCCGAACACCACACCTGCTGCCACCCCGGGTGCGGAATCACCGGACACGGCATCCAACTCGA
>Ga0105048_10018821_pt1 | contig 10598 bp, 9 predicted proteins | sample MAT05_FD_78382 | JGI IMG/M metagenome (GOLD analysis project Ga0105048, IMG submission 78382) | Freshwater microbial communities from Lake Fryxell liftoff mats and glacier meltwater in Antarctica - MAT-05 | ecosystem: Environmental > Aquatic > Freshwater > Ice > Liftoff microbial mat | place...
CGGAGTTCGGCACGAGCCTGGACTTGATCGCCCGCCTTTCCGCATTCGTACGGCCCCTCGCCGAGGCTGCGCACGAGCCGCGCGCCTGAGAGTATGTGCCGGAAGTCCGGCCGATGGGATGAATTTGAGCCGCGGATGGACGCGGATGAAACGCGGATCCAGAGCATGCGAAGGTTTTCTTATCCGCGAAAATCCGCGGCTAAATTGAGTTTCGGCACATACTCTGAGGCCGGCACCCGCCCGGTGGCATCCTCGCCGGGTCGAGGTGCGAATTCACTGCGGATGAAATATGACGTCGCAATCGTGGGCGCCGGCCCGGCCGGATCGAGCTGCGCGGCGGTGTGCGCGGAAGCAGGGTTGCGGGTAGCCATCGTGGAACGGGTCGCGTTTCCGCGGGAGAAGGTCTGCGGCGACTGCGTGAACCCGGCCTGCTGGCCGGTGCTGGACCGGCTCGGCGTGACCGATCGCGTGCTGGAGCTACCGCACGCCCGGCTCGCGAGTCTGGAGTTCATCGGCACGGACGCAGCCCCGCGGCAGTTTCCGCTCCCGAGCGACGCGCGCGGCGAGATCGCGGTGAAACGCAGCGCCTTCGACGATCTGCTGCTCACCCGAGCCCGCGAACTGGGGGCCACGCTGCACGCGGGCGAAGCGGTGACCGCTCTGGAAAAACCCGGCACCGCCGAAGGCTGGCGCCTGCGCGTAGGTGACGGGACGATCGTGGCGGAGACGCTCGTAGCTGCGGATGGGAGGAACTCAACCGTGGCGCGGCTGCTCGGCCTGCTGCCTCCCGCACGGAAAGACCGGCTGGGCCTCCAGACCCACCTCCCGCGTGACGGCTGGGCGGGCCGGGTGGCGATGCGGCTGCTGCCCTTTGGATACTGCGGCGTGGCGGATGTCGGCGCGGGCGAGATCAATCTATGTCTCGTCGCACCCCCTCGGGATCTCGCGCGGTTGAAGGCTTGGGCGGAAGCGGAGTTTGCGGTGCCCGCGGATCACGCGTGGCGCACGATCGCGCCGCTGGAGCGCGCCCCGCTCGCGCCGGTCCACGGGCGCCTGCTGCTGGTCGGCGACGCGGCGCGGGTAGTGGAGCCTTTCACCGGCGAGGGAATCTACTACGCGCTCGCCTCGGGACTGCGCGCGGGCGAGGCGATCGTGGCCGGAAATCCCGCCGACTACGCCGCGCGGCACGGCGAGCTGTATCGCGGCCGGCTGTGGGTGAACGATCTCGCGCGGGCGGCGGTGCTCCACCCGCGTCTGACCACGGCGGCGATGCGGCTCTGCCCCTCGATCCTCGGCCGCCTGACGGCCAAGGTGGTCGGCGCTTCAGCCCACTGAAGGTCCGCAGCGAGGTCGCGGCAGCGGGTTACTTCTTTTCCGGGAAAAACTTCGGAGCCTCGCCGGGCTTGGCTTCGTCGGCTTTCTTTTCCGGCTCCGCGTGGGCCGCGCTCTCCTTGTGCTCGGTGTGCTCGGTATGCCCGGCCGGATGGGCGCCGGCACCGTGGTCAGTATCGAGTTCGGAGGTCGGATGCTTTTCACAAGCATTCGAGAAAAAGACGAGAGCGCTGACGGTAACGACGGAAAGCCATTTCATAAAAGCGCCGGAAGCTACTCGGGTGAGGAATCCTGGCGAGCGAAAAGTCTGTGCGAAAAGTCTGCGCGGGCCCGCCCGCGATCGGCGGAGCCGCGGCCAGTCCACGCCGCGGCCACGTCACCGCGGGCTAATCTACAAGCGGCGCGACGCTTCATCCGCCCAATATGCAGTTCGTGTGATCTGGATTGGGACCCTTGGCCGCCGCGCTTCGTCCAAAGATGCGAGAGACTTTAAGGTTAAGGTTGATAGAATTCCCCCGATGATTCCCCATTCAACTCTCTCCGGGTCGGCACGATGGGTGGCGGTCTTCGCCCTGCTCGCCGTGAACGGCTTCTCCGCGCGAGCCGCGGAGAAGGTTTCCTTTAACCGCGACATCCGGCCGCTGCTTTCAGATACGTGCTTCCAATGTCACGGTCCCGATGAAGCCAAGCGCGAGAGCGGTCTGCGCCTCGACCTGCGCGAGGCGGCGTTGCAACCGGCGGAGTCCGGCGAGAAGGCGATCGTCCCCGGCAAACCAGAGCAGAGCGAACTGATCAAGCGCCTGACCACCACGGATCGCGACGACGTGATGCCGCCAGCGAAGCTGCACAAGACGATCTCGCCGCAGCAGATTGCACTCTTCAAACAGTGGATCGCCGAGGGCGCGGATTATCAGGGCCACTGGTCCTTCACCAAACCGGAGCGGCCGGTCGTGCCGGAAACCAAAGGGAAGTCGAAAGGCTTGAATCCCATCGACTCCTTCATCCTGGCGCGGCTGGAAAAGGAAGGGCTGGCTCCTTCGCCGGAGACGGATAAAGCGACCCTCATCCGCCGCGTGGCGCTGGACCTGACGGGCATTCCGCCGACTCCGCAGGAAGTGGACGCCTTCCTCGCGGACCCGGCGCCGAACGCCTACGAAAAACTCATCGACCACCTGCTCGCCTCGCCGCGCTACGGCGAAGCCATGGCGGTGCCGTGGCTCGACTCCGCGCGCTACGCGGACAGCAACGGCTTCCAATCCGATTCTTCGCGGCAGATGTGGGCCTGGCGCGATTGGGTGATCAAGGCCTTCAACCAAAACATGCCTTTCGACCGGTTCACCCTCGAACAACTTGCCGGCGACATGTTGCCCGATGCGACCCGCGATCAAATCGTCGCCACGGGTTTCAGCCGCAATATGCGGATCAACGGCGAGGGCGGGCGCATCGTTGAGGAATGGTTTGCCGAGACGGTGATCGACCGCGTGGAAACGACCGGCCAGACGTGGCTGGGGCTGACCGTCGGCTGCGCCCGTTGCCACGATCACAAATACGATCCGATCTCGCAGAAGGAGTTCTATCAATTGTTCGCGTTCTTCAATTCGTGCGACGAGACCGGCGTGCTCGATGACTTCGGTGGCGCGGGCGCGACGCGGCGCGGGGGAAATTCACGGCCCGTGCTCGACCTGCCCACGCCCGAGCAGGAAGCGCAGACGGCGAAGCTCGAAACCGAGGTGGCGGCGGCGCAGCAACGCGTGGTGGAGGCGCAGAAGCGACTGCCGCAGTTGCAAAAAGATTGGGAAACGAAGTTCAGCGCGGAACTCAATCAAGGCGCCGAAGCGTGGCACGCGCTCACCCCGACCGAAGTGAAGAGTGAAGGCGGCGCAACCTTTGCCCGGCAGACCGATGGTTCGTGGCTAGCGGGTGGAAAAAATCCCGCGAACGACATTTACACGGTTAGTGCGCCGCTCGCGGCGGGGGATTTCAGCGCTTTGCTGATTGAGGTCCTGCCCGACGCCTCGCTGCCGAACCAAAGCCTCGGACGCAATGGCAACGGCAACTTCGTGCTCACCGGTGTGGAAGTGGAAGTCACCGCGCCGAGCCTGCCGCAGCAGATCGTCGTGGACTTCACCAAGGCAGAATCGAACTACGAGCAGAAGGGCTACGAGGTGAAGGCGATCGTCGAAGAAAACGCTCCGAAGCGCCGGAAAGCGTCGCGCACCCAGAAAGGCTGGGCGGTGGATGGCAATGATCCGGCGAAGCGGCTCCCGCGCAAAGCGATGTTCGTCGCGGGTACGCCGGTCGCCGTGCCGCCGGATGCGACGATCATCGTGCGGCTCAAGCACGAGTCCGGCTTCGCGAATCACAACATCGGGCGCTTCCGACTGAACACGAGTTCGCGCCCGCCTGCGGTGGTGAAACTCGAAGACGGGAAGACCCCCGAAACGATCCGCGCCTCACTCGCGCTCGACTCGGCCAAACGCACGCCCGCGCAGCGTACGGAACTTGCGAAATTCTACCGCGCCAATACCAACAACCCGGCAACCCGCGCCGACGCGGAGGTGGTCGCGACGCGCAAGAAGCTCGATGAATTCAAAGCGAATCTCCCGACGACCATGGTGATGAGGGAGCTGCCGCAGCCCCGCGAAGCCTTCATCCTGAAGCGCGGGGAGTACGACAAGAAGGGCGACAAGGTGGAGCGCGGATTACCGGTCGCATTCCCGCCGCTCCCGCCTGGCGCGCCGCTGAACCGCCTCGGCTTCGCGCAATGGCTGGTCTCCCCAGCCAATCCACTGACCGCCCGCGTGTGGGTGAATCGCGCGTGGGAAAAGTTCTTCGGCATCGGTCTGGTCCGCACCACGGAAAATCTCGGCTCGCAAGCCGAGTGGCCGAGCCATCCCGAATTGCTCGACTGGCTGGCGACGGAATTCGTGCGCCTGAAATGGGACATGAAGGCGATGCAGAAAACGATCGCGATGAGTGCGACGTATCGGCAGGCATCCAAGGTCACGCCGCAACTCACCGAGCGCGACCCAGAGAACCGTCTGCTCGCCCGCGGCCCGCGCTTTCGGTTGCCCGCGGAGGTGATCCGCGACCAGGCTCTGGCGGCCAGCGGGCTGCTCGTCGAGAAGCTGGGCGGCCCGAGTGTCCGGCCCTACATGCCCGAGGGCGTCTGGGATGAGACGAGCAAGTACGGTGACCTGCGCGGCTACAAAGCCGATGCGGGCGCGGGCCTCTATCGCCGGTCGCTTTACACCATCTGGAAGCGCACCGCGTCACCCCCCTCGATGACCATGTTCGATTCCCCCACGCGCGAGATCTGCACGGTGAAGCGCTCGCGGACGAATACACCGCTCCAGGCCCTCTCCCTTTTAAACGAAGTCACCTTCGTGGAAACGGCGCGCGTCCTCGCGCAGCGGATGATCGCCGAAGGCGGCACGAATCCGGAGGAGCGCATCGCCTGGGCCTTCCGCCGCGTGACCTGTCGGCCGCCCTCTACAGACGAGGTGAAGATTCTCACCGCCGGACTCGCCAAGCGGCTCGGCAAGTACCAGCAAGAGGCCGATGCCGCCAAACAGCTCATCGCTCTCGGCGCCACTCCGGCGGATGCCAAGCTGAACGCGACCGAACTCGCGGCCTATACCGTGACCGCGAATGTGCTCCTCAATCTCGATGAAGTCGTCACCCGCGAATAATCCATGAACTGCAACGACGCCCAATTCCTCGCCCTCCACCGCGCCCAGCAGCAGGCCGTGACGCGCCGCACGTTTCTCCAGCGCGCTGCCGGCGGCATCGGCCTCGCCGCGCTGGGCTCGCTGCTCAAGGAGCAGGGGTTCGCACAACCGACCGCTTCGGCGATTGGCGCGCTGCCGGGATTCCCGAATTTCGCGCCCAAGGCGAAGCGGATCATCTACCTCTTCCAATCCGGCGCGCCTTCGCAGATGGATCTCTTCGACCCGAAGCCGGCGCTGGCCACGAAGCGCGGGGAAGAGCTGCCCGCCTCGATCCGGCAGGGACAGCGGCTCACCACGATGACTTCGGGACAAAAATCCTTTCCCGTCGCGCCGTCGATTTTCAAGTTTGCACAGCACGGCCAGAGCGGTGCGTGGTTCAGCGAGTTGATGCCGAAGATCGCCGGGGTGGCCGATGACCTTTGCATCGTGCGTTCGCTTTTCACCGAGGCGATCAATCACGACCCGGCGATCACCTTCATGCAGACCGGCTCGCAACTCGCGGGCCGGCCGAGCATCGGCTCCTGGGTCGGCTACGGGCTCGGGAGTGAAAACAAAGACCTGCCCGCGTATGTCGTGCTCACCTCCTTCGGCACGGGACGCAAGGACGACCAGCCGCTTTACGATCGGCTGTGGAGTGCCGGCTTCCTGCCTTCGAAACATCAAGGCGTGAAATTCCGCAACACCGGCGACCCCGTGCTTTATCTTTCGAATCCGGCAGGCATGGACCGAGGGACGCGCCGCGAGACCCTCGATGAACTTTCCGCGTTGAACCAACAGCGCTTCGACATACTCGGCGATCCCGAGATCCAAACGCGCATCGCGCAATACGAGATGGCTTATCGGATGCAGACCAGCGTGCCGGAACTCACGGACGTTTCCAAGGAACCGCAGAGCGTCCTCGACCTCTACGGTCCCGAGGTGAAGAAGCCCGGCACTTACGCCGCGAACTGTCTGCTCGCGCGGCGGCTCGCGGAGCGCGATGTGCGTTTCACCCAGCTTTTCCACATGGGCTGGGATCACCACGGTGGTCTCCCGAATGCGATCAAGGGCCAGTGCAGCGACACCGATCACCCCACGGCCGGACTGATCACAGACCTCAAACAACGCGGGCTGCTCGAGGATACGCTGATCATCTGGGGTGGGGAATTTGGCCGGACGATCTATTCGCAAGGCACGCTCACCGAGACCAACTACGGGCGCGATCATCACCCGCGCTGCTTTTCCATGATGATGGCGGGCGCGGGCGTGAAAACCGGCCAGACCTACGGAGAGACGGACGACTACTGCTACAACATCGTCAAGAATCCCGTCCACGTGCATGACCTCAACGCCACGGTGCTCCACCTCCTCGGCGTCGATCACACCAAGCTCACCTACCGCTATCAGGGTCGCGACTTCCGCCTCACCGACATCCACGGCGAACTCGTGAAGCCGCTGCTCGCTTAGCGCGGGGCACGGGTTATCCCCGGCCCGCCACCCGCCACCCGGCCTACTCGACGAAGCTGTCCAAGCCGTCGGTCTATTCGGGATGCAGGCTGGAAACGATCAGCCCCCCTCGCTCCCCAGCACCGTTCGACGCCCGGTGCGTCTCCGGCGCGGCGCGGTGAAAAGCAAATTCCTACAGCCCGCGATAGCTGCAGCGCGCGGTGGGCGTCTCGTGGATGACGATCTCGGCGAGCCCGGGGCACTGCGGCGCGAGCTTCTGCCAAAACCAGGCGGCCATGATCTCGATGGTCGGATTTTCGAGCCCGGGGATCTCGTTCAGATAGCCGTGATCGAGATCCACGAGCAGCGGGCGCATCGCCTTGCTGATCTCGGCGTGATCGTAAAACCAGCCGGTGGCCGGATCGACCTCGCCCTCGACGCTGATCTCGATCTTAAAGCTGTGGCCGTGCATCTGGCGGCACTTGTGGCCCTCCGGGGCGAGCGGCAGCGTTTGGGCGGCTTCGAAGGTGAAATCTTTGGTCAGGCGGACTCGCATCGGCTCCTTGGTTACACTCCACGAGCCCGCGGCTCCCAGATGAATTTGTGCATCTGGAGCTGAAAGCGGACGGGCAGCCGGTCGGCGAGGATCCAATCGACGATCTCGCGCGGCTCGATGCGGCCGAAGATGGGCGAGAAAAGGACACTGGCGCAGCGGGCCGCGAGGTCGTGTTCGCGGACGCGGTCGCGGGACCATTCGTAGTCCTCGCGGGAACCGATGACGCACTTCACTTCGTCGCCGCGGTTGAGGTGCGCGATGTTGCTCCAGAGATTGCGCGCACACTCCCCGGAGCCGGGCGTCTTCAGATCCATGATGCGATGGACGCGCGGGTCGATGACCGAGATGTCGTGCGCGCCGCTGGTCTCGATGAGCACCGTGCGGCCGGCATCGGCGATCGCCGTCATGAGCGGGTGGACGTTTCTTTGGAGCAGCGGTTCGCCGCCCGTGATCTCCACCAGCGGGGTATCGTGGGCGAGCACTTCGGCGAGCACTTCGCTGACGGGCCGCTTTTTCCCCTCGTAAAAGGCATACTCCGTGTCGCAGTAGGTGCAGCGCAGATCGCAGGCGGTGAGCCGCACGAAGACGCAGCGCCAGCCCGCCCAGGAGCTCTCGCCCTGGATGGACTCATAGATTTCGTTGATCTTCAGCGTGGGTGCGGTCATCGCGGGGGCCGAATGTAGCGGCTGTGGACCCGGTGGCAAACAGCGACGCAATCCCCGGCCCGGAACAGAGTGAATTTCCGTTTGCATGCCGCCCGGTTTCCCTCTCTCGTAGCCGCCCCTATGACCCAAACGCGCAGAGTTGTCGTCACCGGTATGGGCGTCGTGACGCCCGTCGGCAGCGATCTCGTCACCTTCTGGAATAACCTGACCCACGGCGTCAGCGGCATCGGCCCGATCACGCACTTCGACGTGACCGAATTCAAGTGCCGCATCGCCGGTGAAGTCCGCGGCTTCGTGCCCGTGGAGCACTTTAAGACGCCGAAGGACGTGAACCGCACGGACCGCTTCACCCACCTCGCCGTGGCCGCAGCGAAGAGCGCGATGGCCGACGCCGGCCTGACCGGCCCGATCGGCGATCCGGAGCGCTTCGGCTGCATGATCGGCAGCGGCATCGGCGGCCTGAAGACCACCGAAGATCAGCACACGGTGCTGATGCAGCGCGGGCCCAGCCGGATCTCGCCCTTCATGATCCCGATGCTGATCACCAACATGGCCAGCGGCATCATCTCGATCGAATACGGCGTGCAGGGCCCGAACTACGCGCCCGTCTCCGCCTGCGCCACCAGCGCGCATGCGATCGGCGAAGCCTGGCGGATGATCCGCGACGGCGATGCGGATGCGTTTCTGGCCGGCGGCAGCGAGGCGGCGATCGTGCCGCTCGGCATCGGCGGCTTTGCGGCGATGAAGGCGCTCTCGACGCGCAACGACGATCCCGCCGGGGCCTCGCGGCCTTGGGACAAGGATCGCGACGGCTTCGTGATGGGCGAAGGCGCGGGCGTAGTCATCCTGGAGGAACTCGAGCACGCAAAAAAGCGGGGCGCGCGGATCTACGGCGAACTCGCGGGTTATGGCCTGAGCGGCGATGCCTTCCACATGAGCGCACCGCTGCCGAATCACGAGCAGGCCCAGCGCTGCATGCGCATGGCGCTGACCAAGGCAGGGCTAAACACGACCGACGTGGACTACGTCAATGCGCACGGCACCAGCACGCCGGTCGGCGACGTGTGCGAAGTGCGCGCGGTGAAGGCGGTTTTCGGCGACCACGCGCGCGGCTCGCTGCTGACGAGTTCCACTAAATCCATGACCGGCCATCTACTCGGTGCGGCCGGCGCGGTGGAGACGGTGGTCTGTCTCAAGGCGATCGAGACCGGCGTGATCCCGCCCACGATCAATCTCGATAACCCGGGCGCTGAGTGCGACCTCGACTTTGTGCCGAAGACGGCGCGCGAAAAGAAGGTCAAGGTGGCGCTGAACAACAGCTTCGGTTTCGGCGGCCACAACGTCACGCTGATCGCGACGGCTTTCGAAGGCTAAGTGCGGCGGGTAAACAGGCGGTAGATCAGCAGCAGGACGACGGCGCCGATCACCGAGCCGATGAAGCCTGTCGTCTGGCCGACCGTGTAGAAGCCCAGGAACTCGCCGAGATAGGTACCGACGAATGAACCGGCGATCCCGAGCAGGATGGTGATGAGACAACCGCCGGGGTCTCGGCCGGGGGTGAGGAATTTCGCCAGCGCACCCGCCAGCAACCCGATGATGATCGTTCCGATGATTCCGGTCATAGATGTCCCTGCATCGGATGACGCCCGCCCGCCGGTCGTATGCGGCAGCCAGGCGATCCCGACCCCGACCGGATCGAAAGGGGCCGCTATTCCGTTTTCAGGAGGAGGTCCTTGAACTGCACGACCATCGCCGGTCCGGCATGGATCTGCAGCGCGAGCAGACCGTCTTTCGGGGCGTTGGCGGCGTCTTCGTCCGTCACGTCGATGGTCTGCTTGCCGTTGATGAAATGCTGCACGTGGTTGCCTTTGGCCACGATCTTGTAGTCGTTCCAATCCTCCGACTTGATCGCGGCCTGGATCTCCGCGGAGACCCCCACGGCACCGGTCACCTCGACCTTGAAATCCTTCGACTTCGGATCCGCCGGATCCTTCGCCGCGCTTTTGATCACCGTCTTCTCGCCGCGCTTGGCCAGGATGCCGCGCCCCTTCTCCTCGTAGAGAATCCCAGAGTAGGTCGGCCCGGCTTCGAAATCGGCCTGATAGCCGGTGACGATCGGCCCGTTCTCGCCGGGAGCGAGCGTCTTGGAGCGATATTGCACGCCGGAGTTCCCCTTTTCGATCCGGTATTGGAAGGTGAGGACGAAGTCGCTCACCGTCCCGTCTTTCCAGATAAGGAAGGTGTTGTGCTTCAGCTTCGTCTCACCCTCGGTGCCGGTGCGGCCGGTGAGCACTCCGTTTTCCACGGACCAGAGCTTCATGTTTCCCTCCCAGCCGGAGAGGTCTTTGCCGTTGAAGAGTTGGCGTTCGCCGGCATGGCTGAGCGAGACGGCGGCGAGGAGGGTGATAAGGGTGGTGGTCAATTTCATGGGGAGAGAGGAGTCGTAGATTGTTGGGGTGAAGAGACGGCGCGCGGCGCGGAGAGCGTCTCTCCGATCACCAATCGCCATGCGGCGTTTTCCAAAGGCTACTTCTTGCCAAAAAGCCGCTTCAGGTTCGCGAGGCCCTTGACTGGGATATCGTCGCGCTTTGGCTCGATCTTGCGCCAGATAGCAGCGGCCCGGGCGATTACTTTCACGTCGGTGGTAAACGACTCGATGACCACGTCGCCCTGGTATCCGATCTTTTTCAGCGCGGCCACGATCGGCTTCCAGTCAATGTGATCGCCGCCGGGCGTGCCGCGGTCGCTGCCGCAGGCGTGGAAGTGCCCGAGCAGCTTGCCCACCTTGAGAATGCCCGCCGCTTGATCCTTCTCTTCGATGTTCTGGTGGAAGGTGTCGAGATGCACTTTCACGTTCGGGCCGCCCACGGCTTTCACGAGCTTCAGCGC
>Ga0105048_10018823_pt1 | contig 10597 bp, 11 predicted proteins | sample MAT05_FD_78382 | JGI IMG/M metagenome (GOLD analysis project Ga0105048, IMG submission 78382) | Freshwater microbial communities from Lake Fryxell liftoff mats and glacier meltwater in Antarctica - MAT-05 | ecosystem: Environmental > Aquatic > Freshwater > Ice > Liftoff microbial mat | place...
GCCGGTGATCGCCTCGGGCGGGGTCGGCACGCTGCAGCATCTGGCCGACGGCATCCGGCTGGGCGGCGCCGACGCCGTGCTGGCAGCCAGCATCTTTCACTTCGGCGAGTTCACCGTCGGCCAGGCCAAGGCACTGATGGCCGCGCAGGGCATTGCGGTGCGCCAGTGAGCCGCGCCGGCGGGAGCGACCGCTCAGGCCGTCGAAGCCCAGCGTCGCGCCCACGAACCGATCGCCCGCTGCCGCGCGAGGTGCGCCTGATCGGCGGCCTGTGGAAGCGCAGCAAGCTGCCCGTGGCCGACATCCCCGGCCTGCGCCCCACGCCCGACCGTGTGCGCGAGACGCTGTTCAACTGGCTCGGCCATGACTTGCGCGGCTGGCGCGTGCTGGACGCCTTTGCCGGCAGCGGCGCACTGGGTTTCGAGGCGGCCTCGCGTGGTGCTACCGATGTGATGTTGCTGGAACGCGATGCGGCCCTGGTGGCCAGCCTGCAGTCCAGCCAGGCCCGATTGGGTGCGACGGCCGTGCGCGTCGAGCGCTGCGACGCCTTGGCCTGGATGGCGCGTGGTGCCGACCAGCGCTTTGACCTGGTGTTGCTCGACCCGCCTTTCGATGCCGCCCTGGCCGGGCCCGCACTCGTCGCGGCTGCACGCCTGGTGGCCCCGGGCGGATTTGTCTACCTGGAGTCGGGTGAGCCACTCGTCAACTGGCCCGCGCGCCTGGGCTTGCACCGCGCCGCCCGGGCGGGCGCCGTCTGTAGCCAGCTCTTTGTGGGTCACGCGGTGGCTTCGCCAATATCCGGCACGGCTACACTGCCGCCGCCCACCCCTGAGGAGGAAGCGCCGTGACCACCGTGACGCCACTGACCGGAATCTATCCGGGCACGTTCGACCCCATGACGCTGGGACATGAAGACCTGATGCGGCGTGCCGCGGGCCTGTTCGACCGCTTGATCCTGGCCGTGGCCGCCGGCCACCACAAGCGAACCATGTTCACCATCGCCGAGCGGCTGGACATCGCCAGGGAGATTGCTGCGCCGTACCGCAATGTCGAGGTGGTGCCTTTCCGCGGCCTGCTGCGCGACTTCGTGGTCAGCATGGGCGGCAAGGTGGTGGTGCGCGGGCTGCGCGCCGTGAGCGATTTCGAGTACGAGTTTCAGATGGCCGGCATGAACCGCCAGCTGATGCCTGATGTCGAGACGGTGTTCATGACCCCGTCGGACCAGTACCAGTTTGTCAGCAGCACCTTTGTGCGCGAGATTGCCAGCTTCGGCGGTGATGTTTCCAAATTCGTGGCACCCTCGGTGCTGCGCCGACTCAAAGAGCGCGCGCCTCAAATCGAAAGCTAGGATGAACCTGCCGCAAATTCCGTTTGTTCGCATTTCCGAAGGGCCCCGGCCCTTTCGGTCAGCCGTTCGGGTCTGAGCCATGGCCCTGTGGATCACCGACGAGTGCATCAACTGCGATGTCTGCGAACCCGAGTGCCCGAACCAGGCCATCAGCATGGGGGCGGAGATCTACGAGATCGACCCGGGCCGCTGCACCGAGTGCGTGGGTCACTTCAACGAGCCGCAGTGTGTGCAGGTCTGCCCGGTGAGCTGCATCCCGGTCAATCCGGCGTTTGTCGAGACGCCCGGGCAACTTTTGTCGAAGTACCACCGGCTTCAGGCGAGCGCGCCTGGCGCATCGGCGCCAGTGCCACCGCATTCGCCGACTTTGCCGATCTTTCCAATTTAGCCACCGCGGGCTTCTCCGCCTTCGCCAGACGGTCGTGCCGCCGTTCGAGTTCCGACGCCGCGGCCGCGCGGGGAAAGCCGGCCAGCCCAGGCCCGCGAGCCTGCTGCTCGCGCTCACGCTGCAAGCGTTCGTCGCGCATCTGCGCTGCCAGTCTGCGCTCGGCGGCGGCGACCCGTTGCGCGGCCTTCACATCGCCCTCGGGCCGTGCGCCGGCCAGCGCCAGCGCGCGGCCCTCGCTGCACGGCTGGCTGCTGTAGCTGCTGCCGTCCGGCCCGCAGCGCCACACGGTCTGGGTCGCGCTGTGGGCGGCGGCGTGCAGTGCGGCCATCAGCAGCAGGGCGGCGAAGAGGCAGGTCTCGGTCTTCACGGGGCGTCGTCCTTCTCTGCAGGGGCGGCCAGGTCGGCGGTGGTGGGCGCTTGACGGGGTGGCTTGGGTCGCGGCGGTTGGGCGTGGATGCAGGCCAGCGCCTTGTCCATGTCGCCCGCCAGCAGCGGGCTGAGGGCCCCCAACGACTGGGTGATGGCCTTGGCTATGGCCTCGCGGTGGTCGGCCGAGGGCTTTTTCAACACATAGTGGATGACCTCGGCTTTCACCCCCGGGTGGCCGATGCCCAGGCGCAGGCGCCAGAAATCCGCTGTGCCCAGCATGCTGTGGATGTCTTTCAAGCCGTTGTGTCCCGCCGCGCTGCCGCCGAATTTGAGCTTGGCCTGGCCGGGCATCAGATCGAGTTCGTCGTGCACCACCAGAACCTGTGCCGGCTCGATCTTGAAGAAGCGCGCCAACGCGGCCACCGACACACCCGAGCGGTTCATGAAGGTCATCGGCTGCAGCAGCCAGACGGGACCCTGCACGGTGTTGGCGCGTGCGGCCAGTGCCTGGTAGGCCCGCTCGGGCACCAGTCGGGTGCCCAGTTGGTCGGCCAGCGCATCCACCCACCAGAAGCCCGCGTTGTGCCGCGTGGCTTCGTACTCGGCGCCCGGGTTGCCCAGGCCCACAAACAGTTTGATCATGGTGCGCAATTATGGAAGGCCCATGAACGACAAAGCCCCACCGCAGTGGGGCCCGCTGTGGGGTGGGGGGAGATGACTCCCCCATCCCGGTGGCTGGTGAATTACTTCTGGTTCTGCTTCTCGGTCTTCTTGGGCTTGGTCTTGGACTTGTCGGCGGCCACCACCACGGTGGCTGCAACGACCTCTTCTTCGACCCTGGGCGGCGAGACCGACACGATCACCGGGTTCTGCGTGCCGCGCTTGACCACCTTGATGCCCTCGGGCAGTTTCAGGTCGTCCGCGTGCAGGCTCTGGCCCTTGGCCATGCTGGACAGGTCGATCATCACGAACTCGGGCAGAGCCGAGGCCAGGCACTCGACCTCGATCTCGGTGCGCACGTGGTTGATCAGGCACTTGTCGGTCTTCACGGCCGGTGAGGCATCTTCGCCAGAGAAGTGCAGCGGCACCTTATGGCGCAGCTTGGTGGCTTCGTCAACGCGCTGGAAATCGATGTGCTGAACGATGGGCTTCCAGGCGTGCATCTGGAAGTCGCGCAGCAGCACCTTGTGGGTCTGGCCGGCCACGTCCATCTCAAGGATGGACGAGTGGAAGGCCTCTTTCTTCAGCGCGAAGAAAAGTGCGTTGTGATCGATCTCGATCATCGTCGGCGGCAGTGCGCCGCCATAGACGATGCCGGGCACCTTGGCAGCATGGCGCAGGCGGCGGCTCGCTCCGGTCCCCTGCAGCGTACGCTCGTAGGCTGTGAATTTCATGATGACTCCAGTAGTTGGGAAGCCCCGCGACCAGGGCTTCGGGTAAGTGCGGGCGGTTGCCCGCGGTCTTCAATCGCCCTGCAAGGGGCACGTTGATTCTTCAGATCAAGCTTCCAAAACAAGGTTTCAAAAATTGTTGTTCTGCTCGGAGAACAGCGAAGTCACGGATTCGCCGTCGCTGATACGGCGAATCGTTTCCGCAAACAGAAAGGCTACCGAAAGCTGCCGAATCTTGCCGCAGCCTCGAGCTTCTTCGGACAGCGGGATGGTGTTGGTGATGACGACCTCGTCGATAGCCGATTTGCGCAGCCGCTCGACGGCCGGGCCGGAAAAGACCGGGTGCGTGCAGTACGCATAGACGCTGCGCGCACCGCGCTCCTTCAGCACTTCGGCGGCCTTCACCAGCGTGCCGGCGGTGTCGATCATGTCGTCCATGATCACGCAGTTGCGGCCCTCGACTTCGCCGATGACGTGCATCACCTCGGACACGTTCGCCGTGGGCCGGCGCTTGTCGATGATGGCCAGGTCGCAGCCGAGCTGTTTGGCGTGGGCGCGCGCGCGCACGACACCCCCCACGTCGGGCGAGATGACCACCAGGTCGCTGTAGCTCTTGCTCTTCAGGTCTGAAAGCAGCACCGGGCTGGCGTAGATGTTGTCCACCGGAATGTCGAAGAAGCCCTGGATCTGGTCGGCGTGCAGGTCCATGGTGAGGAGCCTTTCGACGCCCACCGTTTCGAGCATGTTGGCCACCACCTTGGCGCTGATCGGCACGCGCATGCTGCGCGGGCGGCGGTCCTGGCGGGCGTAGCCGAAGTAGGGAATGACGGCGGTAATGCGCCTGGCGCTGGCGCGCTTGAGCGCATCGACCATGAAGGCCAGCTCCATCAGGTGTTCGTTGGTCGGCGCACAGGTGGGTTGCACCACGAACACGTCGCGGGCGCGAACGTTCTGGTGAATCTCGACCGTGACTTCACCGTCGGAAAAGCGGCCGACGGTGGCTTGGCCGACTTCGATGCCCAGGTGGGACGCGATCTCCTGCGCCAACACCGGATTGGCATTGCCGGTGAACAGCACGGTGTTGAACAGCACGGTGGACTTCTCCGTCACGGGCCTGCCGGGAAACATGGCCCCCGGCGGCGTCAGCAGAATTTTTGGCAGGGGAGGAAGGACTCGAACCCTCGCATGTCGGAATCAAAATCCGATGCCTTTACCAACTTGGCGACTCCCCTACACAGGACGCGGCTCTCGCCGTGCCCTCTGACCTGCGGCCCCACGACAACGGGCCATTCTTTTCAACCTGCTCAACCTGCCCATTCCCGCAACGGGTGTTCGGCCAGGCTGAGGCACATCCGACCCACCCAACCCACCGGCATCCCCTCTGTCGGGAAAGCCTGAGACGGCGGAACATCCGGGCTTACTCTCGAAAACACCGCACTGCCGGAGCCCGTCATGCGGCTGTTGCCGAAACGTGCCTCGAGCCAGCGGGCGGCTTGAGCGACTTCGGGGCACGCCTGCTGCGCCGGGATTTGAAGGTCGTTCTTGCCAAAACTAGTGCCGAAAACTTCAAGCCCTGGAGCCCAATGGTGAGAACCCTGAACTTCGTCGAGCAAGCCCATGACTATAACAGCCTCGGTGTCGCGCTTGAGTGCCGGGTGGGCGAAGATTGCGCGTGTGTCGATGGCCGCAATGGGCTTGAGCACGGCATAACGCGCTGGCGGCAGATTCACCGGGGTCAGCCGCTCGCCGATGCCCTCCACCAGGGCATTGCACCCGCCCAGGAAAAACGGCACGTCGGCGCCGAGTTGCAGTCCCAGGCTGGCAAGCCGCTCGCGAGGCCAGTGCAGGCCCCACAGGCGGTTCAGCGCCAGCAGCGTGGTGGCGGCATCGGAGCTGCCACCCCCCATGCCAGCGCCCCAGGGCACGTGCTTGTGGATGCTGATGTCGGCGCCGAGTGTGGTGGCGCTGGCGCGTTGCAGCGCGCGCGCGGCTCCCAGGCACAAATCGTCGGCAGGCAATGCAGGTCCGAGGTCGTGGCGCACGAGTTCGCCGTCGCACCGGCGTTCGAAGTGCAGACGGTCGGCCCAGTCGATCAATACGAACGGGGATTGCAGCAGGTGGTAGCCATCCGCGCGCCGGCCGATGATGTGCAGGAACAGGTTCAGCTTGGCCGGGGCGGGCACATCGAAAAGTGCGTTAAGGCTCATGAACTGGGACCCTCAAGCCGCACTCTCAGGCTCACGGCCGGCGGTGTGTCGCGGGTGGCCACAACCCATCCATCGCTCCATCGTGCCAGGTCCACTCGCCAGCCCAATTGCTCGAATCCGTTCGCTGAGGCCCGGTGTGCCGCACCGGCCCAGGGCCGCCCGGCAAGCCAGTCGGGCAACGCGGCCAGTGGCACCACTTCGCCCAGCGCCTGGAGCGACAACTCGTCCAGGCTGGCAAAGTCCTGGCGCCCGGCGGGTGTGTTCAGCAGTGCCTGCCCTGGGGCCCAGCGCGCGGCGGCGAGTTGGCCGCCCAGCGGCGACATCAGGCGCAACTCGCCACGCTCGGCATTGCCTTGGAGCTCGAAGGCCGCCGTGAGGCCTTGCGCCGCACGTTCGGCGAGCGGCTCTACGCGCAGGCTGAGGCGGCCGCTGGTGATGGGGCCGCGTTCACTCGTCAGCACGGGCGGCGCAGTGCAAGCGCCGAGCAAGGCCGCGGCGGCAAGCAGGGCCGCCGCGCCCTTCATAGGCTTCACAGGTCTATACGCAGCCGCGCCAGCGTCTCGCGCAGCACCTCATTGGCCTGGTCGCGGATCTTGACCTCGCGCCAGAGCTTGCGGGCCTCGTCGTGCCGGCCCATGGCCCACAACACCTCGCCCAGGTGGGTGCCGATCTCGATGTCCGGCCGCGCTGCGTAGGCCTGGCGCAGCAGACGCAGCGCTTCTTCGCGGTTGCCCATGCGGAACTCCACCCAGCCCAGGCTGTCGGTGATGAAGGGGTCACCCGGCGAGAGTTCCAGAGCACGCACGATCAGCGCACGCGCCTCGGGCAGGCGCAGGCCACGATCGGCCAGCGAGTAGCCCAGCGCATTGTGCGAATGCGGGTTGTCGGGCTTGATCTCGATGGCGCGCCGCAGCAGCCGCTCCATCTCTTCCAGGCGGTCGAGCTTCTCGGCCATCATGGCTTGCTCGTACAGCAGGTCGGCGTCATCGGCAAAGCGCTGCGTGGCGCTGGACAGCACTTCGAAGGCCTCGCCCCAGCGCTTGACTTCGCGCAGCACCGAGGCCTCGGCCACCAGCTTGGCCCGCGCGTCCTGCGGACCGCGCTCGGGCGTGACGCGTATCAATTCCCGGGCCTGCGCCAGCTTGCCCTGTCGCGCCAGGATGGTGGCGCGGCGTGTCTGCACTTCCAGCGCACGCTGCGGGTCCTCGACCTTGCGCAGCCAGGTCTCGGCGGCCTTGAAGTCGCCGCGCTGTTCCGCGGCCTGGGCCAGCATCAGCCAGGCTTGCACCAGGCTGGCGTCTGGCCGCGGTGGGGCATCGCCGTCTTCGTCGTCGGGGTCGTTGACCACCGTGCCGCCGCCCTGGGGCGGGCTCTGGGCCAGCTCGACATAGCGCAGCAGCGCCGTCTCGCTTTCCTTCGGGTGCTTGAGCTCCAGTTGGATGGCACCCAGCGTCAAAAAGGGCAGGGGCTCGTTCGGCCGCTCGCGGGTGACCTGCTCCAGTTGCCTGACGGCATCAGTGAAGCGCTGCGCCGCGGTCAGCGTGCGCACGTAGCTCAACCGAAGCGCCGGTTCAACCCCCGGCCGCGCCAGATACTCGGTGACGATCTGCTCAGCGGCTGGCCGCTGCACCATGAGTTCCAGCGCCAGCAGCGCCGGCCCGGGGTTGGCGGGCTCCTGGGTCTGGGCTTCGAGGGCCAAGGTCAGGGCACGGTCTGCATCAGCGGCGTTCATCCAGGCCCGCGCCCGGGCCAGCAGCACCGCGTTGCGCGTGGCCGGCGCGCTGGCATAGGGCTTCAGGGCTTCCTCGATCGCCAGCGTCACGGTCCTGGGGTCGCTGCTGCGCTGCAAGAACCGGGGCAGCACGGCGATCAAGGCGCTGCGTTCGGCCGCGGGTGTGAAGCTGAGCAAGGCCCGCAGCGGCTCGGCAATCTCGGCCGGGCGGTTCAGGGCCAGCAGGATCTGCAGTTGCAGCCGCAGGGCATCCTGAGACTCCGGGCGGGTGGAGCGCCAAGCGCGCGTCGCAACCAATGCCTGTTCGCCGGCGCGGCCCTGCAAGGCGATGTCCACGGCACGCTTGAACAGACCGTCATCACGGGTGCGCCTGGCGGCGTCGAGGATGACCTCGAAGGCCGCGCCGGGCTCTCCTTGGCGCAACTCGATCTCGCCGATGAGGATTTGGTAGAAAAGTGGCGCATCCAGCGCTGACAGGCCAGTCTTCGCGTTGTCAGCGGGGCCCGTTTGAGCCTGCGCCAGGGGCGCGCCGAAGAAGGCCATGGTGGCCAGGCTGGCAACGAGGGCGAAGCGCCAGCGCGGTAAATCGGACATCTTGGCTCCCTGGCAATGCAGTTTCATTCTCACATAATGAACCAATGCCCGAACTCCCGGAGGTTGAGGTCACCCGACGCGGCATCGACGCCCCCTTGCGGGGTGCACGCGTGCTTTCTGCACGTTTGGGCAAGCCCTTGCGCTGGCCTCTGGGGGTGACGCTTGATACGCTGGTCGGCGCCACGGTAGGACCGGTGCTGCGGCGCGGCAAGTACTTGTGGCTGCCGCTGGCAGCCCGTGGTGCCGACCAGCGCGAGGGCGGGCTGCTGATGCATCTGGGCATGTCGGGCTCGCTTGCGTTGTTGGACCAGGCACCCGCGCCCGGCGTTCATGACCACTTCGACCTGGTTACCAGCCGCGGCACGCTGCGCTTGAACGACCCGCGCCGGTTCGGCGCCGTGGTCTGGTCGCAGGGCATCGACGCGCTTCCCGCGGCCGCGCTGCTGCAGCGGCTGGGCCCCGAACCCTTCGACTCCGCTCTGACCCCCGTGCGCTTCCATGCCGCCCTGCACCAGCGCCGCACCCCCATCAAGGCGGCCTTGCTGGGCGGCGAGCTCGTGGTGGGCGCCGGCAACATCTACGCCTGCGAGGCGCTGTTTCAGGCGGGCATCCACCCCGGCTTGCGATGCAACCGCATCAGCCGCCCGCGCGCCGCGCGTCTGCTGGCTGCCGTGCGAGACACGCTCTCCCGTGCCCTGGACGCCGGCGGCTCCACGTTGCGTGACTTCACCGACGTGCATGGGGCCAGCGGGGCATTTCAGGCCGAAGCGGCTGTCTACGGCCGGGCCGGCCTGGCCTGCCTGCGCTGCGGCGCGCCGGTGCGCCGGGCCGTGCAGGCGCAGCGCTCGACTTACTTCTGCGCGGTTTGCCAGAAGCGCTGACGTTGACGGCGCGGCCTGTGGCGTGACATCCGACAGCCGTGGGCGTCTTCCTCTCGGCGTGTGCGGCAGTCCCCGGGCTAGCATGGTTTGCGCCCCTGATGCCCCGCCCATCCATGCACAGCCCCATCTCCCACAGCCTCGACCAGCTATCCCTTTGGCGATCGACAATGGGTCGACATGTCGGCAATCTGTCGCGTGCCCTGGCCGACGACGAACTGCTGGACGAGGCTGAGGCAGACATGCTGGCTGCGCTGCAAGAGCGCATGGCCAGTGACAAGCTGGTGGTGGCCTTCGTGGCCGAGGTCTCGCGCGGCAAGTCCGAACTCATCAACGCCATCTTCTTTGCGCAGATCGGCCGCCGGGTGTTGCCAGCCACCCCCGGTCGCACCACGATGTGTCCGGTGGAACTGCGCTGGGACCGCGGCATGACACCGCGTCTCTCGCTGTTGCCGATAGAGACCCGATTGGGCGGCGCCTCGCTGACCGAGCTGCGCTGCCGCGAAGCTCCGTGGCAACACGTGGCGCTGGACCCCCGCGACGCCGACTCGCTGGTGCAGGCGCTGGCCGCGGTGACGCGCACGCAGCAAGTCAGCCTGCAGCAGGCGCGAGCACTGGGCCTGTGGAACGACGCCGAACCCCAAGACAACCCTCCCCAGGGTGCGGACGGACGCGTCGAGGTGCCCGCCTGGCGCCATGCCTTGATCCAGTACCCGCACCCCTTGCTTGAACGCGGCCTGGTGGTCATCGATACGCCCGGCCTGAACGCCATTGGCGCCGAGCCCGAGCTCACCTTGGGCTTGTTGCCCACCGCGCACGCCATCGTCTTCTTGCTTGCTGCAGACAGCGGTGCCACCCGGTCCGACTTGAACATCTGGCGCGAACACCTGGGCCCGACCGGCCTGCAGCGATTCGTGGTGCTGAACAAGATAGACATCCTGGCCGACCCGTTGGCCACTGACGCCGAGGTACGGGCCCAGGTCGAGCAGCAGCGCCTGCTGAGCGCGCAGACGCTGGGTGTGCCGCTTTCTCGCGTATTCGCGCTCTCCGCGCGCGATGCCTTGACAGCGCGTTTTTGCCAGGACGATGCGGCGCTGGCCGCCAGCCGGCTGCCGCTGTTGGAAAGCGCATTGGCCGCCGAACTGCTGCCGCGCCGCCACGCCCTGCTGCAGCAGTCGGCGACGGCGGTCGTGAAGTCGGTGCGCGCCGGCGCGCTGCGCCAGCTGGCCGACCGGCGCCGCCAGCGTGACGAGCAGCTGCTCGAACTGCGTGGGCTGCGTGGGAAGAGCGGTGGCCGGCTGCGCATGCTGATCGAACGGCTGGACACGGAAGTAGGGGAGTTCGAGCGTTGCGCCGTGCGCGTGGCGGCGCTTCTTTCGGTGCAGCAGCGCTTGCTGCAAGCCGTTGTGACGCTGCTGTCCAGCCAGACCCTGCGCGCCGAGATGCGCCTGATGCAAACGGCCATGGGCGCCCGTCCGCTCAACCTGGGCGGCAGGGCGGCGTTCGACACGCTGCTGTCGCGACTGCAGTCCAACATGCACAGTGCCCAGGCGCACACTGAAGAGATGCGCCAGATGCTGCAGGCCAGCTTCGAGCAGCTCAATACCGAGTTCGGCTTCGCCTTGCTGCTGCCGCCCGTGCCGCCGCTGGCTCATGCAATGAACGAGTTGCAGCGCATCGACACCAGCTACA
>Ga0105048_10018825_pt1 | contig 10597 bp, 7 predicted proteins | sample MAT05_FD_78382 | JGI IMG/M metagenome (GOLD analysis project Ga0105048, IMG submission 78382) | Freshwater microbial communities from Lake Fryxell liftoff mats and glacier meltwater in Antarctica - MAT-05 | ecosystem: Environmental > Aquatic > Freshwater > Ice > Liftoff microbial mat | place...
ATTCGGTCCTTACGTCGGCTTCTGCATCGTCGGCGCGATCACCGGACTTCATCTGCTCGGAACCCACGCGATCGCCAACAGTTTCCTACGGAAGCCGCTGGAGCGCTGGCTCGCGAGCCGCAAACACCGCGTTCCCGAAGTACCGAAGGGGGAAGGCGCGGCCATCGTGGTTGTCGCGATTCTCGTTCCGGTCCTTCCGTACTTCATTAGAAACTACGTCCTGGCGCTTTCCGGAATACCGCTGCGGACCTACCTCCTGGTGGGGGTACCGATGTACACCCTGCGTTCCGCGGTGACGCTGTTTCTCGGAGACTTGAGCGGCGACCCGACTCGCAGGGGGCTGTTCATCCTCGGAGCGATCTACGTCGTCAAACTGTCGATCTGCGCGGTCATCGTGTGGTGGATCCGCGAGCGTCACAAGAAACGTGACCTCGGCGGAGGGCATTCCGAGGCGGAGGAATCGGCGCGAACGCTTGCAGCGCCTCCGCGGTGATCCTTTGCTCCCGGGAGTGCCGCCCCGTTCGCCCTCTCCGCTCTCCTTCGACGATCTCGCCGACCGGGCCAGCCAACTCTACCGCTCGGCGGGTATCGCGGCGTGGCAATTTGCCCGCGGAAAGCTGCGAGGCGACCCCCTTTATCGCTCCGTCTGGGAGAGACCCGAGCTCAGGGAAAACGGAACCTTGATCGACTTGGGATGCGGACAAGGTCTGATGCTCGCCCTCTTCGTGGCGGAAGATGCGAACGGACCCGCCCCACCGGTCGAGGAGGGAAAAGCGAAACGTCGGCGATTGATCGGCGTGGAGACGAGAGCGCACATGGCTTCCGTCGCGCGCATCGCTCTCGGGGCGGGTGCGGACATCGTTTCCGCGGACATTCGTCGGATTCCGCTCCCTCCGAGCCGAACGATCCTAGTCTTCGATGTCCTTCACATGATGTCGGCCGACGATCAGGAATCCGTTCTTGGCGCGCTGGTCCAGTCGTTGGAACCGGAAGGCACCCTCCTCATTCGTGAAGCCGACGCTTCGGCCGGCTGGCGGTTCCACTGCGTCCAGGCAGGCAATCGCTTCAAAGCTCTGATGAAAGGATACTCCTCGAAAGACTTTCACTTTCGTACGGCACGAGGCTGGCAATCGCTTGTGGGTTCCTACGGGCTCGCAGTAAAAGCGTCGCCGATGGGAACGGGAACGCCGTTCGGCAATATTTTGCTCGTCGCAAAAAAGGCCAAGGCGGCGGTACCATCCCACGGTCAGGCACAAACGTCTTAAACTTAGCCGCGCTCACGGCGATTTCTCGCATGGCGTCAGCTGTCGGCTTTGTCGCGGTTCTTTATGTGGTGGTGCTCGCCTTGACCTTGCCGTAAGCGTCCTGCGCTCGCTCCCACGCGAGGCCGACCTTCTCGCGACGATCCTCCCAGGTTTCTTCCGTCGCTTTGGCCGCCTCGGCCGCCATGGACCGGAGATAAGCGCGGGAGGAGTCCATTTCCTTCATCGCAAAGTCCCAAGCCTGCGTGTTCCCCTTCAACGTCGCCCGCTTGGCATTCAACTCCTTGATCTGGACGTCGAGCTGGGCTTCGAGACGGGCGACCCCTGAGTTGAAATCCGCCCGCTGCTCGAACGCGCGATCCTTGATCTGACTCCACGTCGCAGCGGCGACTTCGGGGGCGTTGGCCAACGGCACCGTGCTCACCGCGAGAAGACCGGGATGGGCGTGAGGGAGCGGGTGACGGCTGGATTCCGCCTGCGCCGAATCTGTCCACATAACGTGACAAACCGCCGTCACCGCCATTGCCAGCAATCCGGAGCGCACAGGCAAAAACGAGGGAGAGGCAGCTTTCCCAAAGGAACGGAGGCTTTGAGGGATGGTCTTGGACGTGGTCATCATCCCGATCAGGACCGCTCGAAGAAACTGTAGAGCCGGCACGAGCCATGGGGCGTTTTACCGCTCTTTTCAGAGGGATATCGCACGATGTTTGGCTCCTGAGATTTGCGTGTTGGTAAGCGGGTGATGCTCTGTTCATTCCGCACCGATATTGTGTTTGTATAGCTTCGAACCTCCATCATTTTCGTTTTCATGGGTTTAGAGACTTCTCCAACTCTACGAATCTTTCTTGCAGAAGACCATGTGGCCATCAGGGAAGTGCTGGCCGTTTATATTCAGACCCGGCCGCATTTGAAAGTCGTCGGGGAAGCATCGAATGGCCTGCAGGTGGTCGAGCAATGCGCGCGGCTTAAACCCAACCTATTACTTTTGGATATCGATTTGCCGGGAATGAATGGAATTTCTATCGCCCACATGCTGACCGCCTCTACGCCGGAGACGCATATCCTCATCTTTTCCTCTCATTACGATGCCGCCACCGTCCGGCAGGTACTCGAGGCCGGTGCGCGAGGAATCATCGAAAAAACCAGTCCGATCGAGACCTTGATGAAGGCGATCGAAACCGTCGGTGCCGGCCGACCATACTTTGGAGAACGCGTCACGAGGATTCTGGAGCAGTCTTTCTCCAAGCCGATCGCCACGCGCTCGGCGGACAATCTGACCGCGCGCGAACGCGAAATCCTTCAGCTCATCGCGGAGGGTTGCAGCAATAAGGATGTCTCGTCGCGACTCGGCATCAGCATCAAGACCGCAGAAAATCACCGCCACCATTTAATGCAGAAACTGGGCACGCGGAACGCGGCTGATCTCACTCGGGAAGCGTTCCGCCTGGGCTTGGTGCGAACCTGGGCCCCGCCCGAAAACCCAGCTTAATTCCTTCACGCCGGGCGGACACCGGGTGGTCCGCCAACGACGCTCGCTCCCGCACCCCCGCGGCAATACATTCTCCTCCCCATGTCTCCTTGCCTCGCTTCACGTTCGCCGTTTCTCCGAGTTGCTTTTCGTGGTTTCGGTACGATCGCCCTCGTCAACCTCATACACCCGGTTGCGGCGGCTCGCACGGATGCAGATTGGCCGGCCTATCTTGGCGATAAACAGAGGAGCCTCTATTCGCCACTCCAGCAGATCGATCGCGACAACGTCGCGCAACTCGACGTCGCCTGGACCTATGAAACTGGCGAGAAAGGCGAGTATCAGGCCAACAATCTCGTCATCGGGGGTGTGCTTTACACCGCTACCCCTAACCGGCGCGTGATTGCGCTCGATGCCGCCACCGGCCGCGAACTTTGGAAATGGGATCCCGCCACCACCCGCGCAGGCCCGGGCGCACGCCGCCAACGCGGCCTCGTTTTTTGGCAAAGCCAAACCGGGGGCGAGCAACGGCTATTCACCGGCGTCGGCAACTACCTCTTCGCACTCGATCCCAAGAGCGGCCTTGCGATCGAGAGCTTCGGTGAAAACGGATCGGTCGCGCTTGGCGCCGGGCTGGATACCGACGGGATTCCCAAGGTCGGGCTCAATACTCCCGGTGTCATCTACAAAGATCTTTTGATCCTCGGCGGCTTCGGCGGCCCGGGCGCGGTCCGCGCGCTCGATGTGCGCACGGGCGAACGGCGTTGGATCTTCCACCTGATCCCTCGACCGGGTGAGGTCGGCTACGATACCTGGCCGCCCGAAGCCTATAAAACCGCGACCGGCGTCATGCCTTGGCCCGGCCAGGCCCTCGACGAAAAACGCGGCATCGTCTACGTCGCGACCAAGACCGCCGAGCCCGACTTTTACGGGGGCAATCGCCACGGCGACAACCTCTTCGCCAACTCCCTCGTCGCGCTCGATGCTGCGACGGGCAAGCGCCTCTGGCATTTTCAAATCGTGCACCACGATCTGCTCGACAAAGACCTGCCGTGCGCACCCGTGCTGCTCACCGTCACGCACGGCGGGAAGAGAATCGACGCCGTCGCACAAGGCACGAAACACGGCCAGCTCTTCGTCTTCGACCGCGTCACTGGCCAGCCGCTTTGGCCCATCGAAGAGAAACCCGTACCCGTCTCGACCCTTCGCGGCGAAGAAGCCGCACCGACCCAACCGTTTCCCACCAAACCCGCCCCACTCATGCGGCAGCGCTACGGCGAGGATCAGGTCTCGACCATTTCCCCCGAGGCGAACGCCCTCACGCTCGACCGCATCCGCCTATCGCCCAACTTTGGGCCGTTTCCCGCCCCAAGCCTCAAAGAGACGATCATGTTTCCCGGCTTCGACGGCGGCATGGAGTGGGGCGGCGGTGCGGCCGACCCCAAGGGCATGTATTATGTCAACATCAACGAAATCCCTTGGATTCTCCAAATGGTCGAGACGCGTCGCCCCGACGGCTCGCCGCTCCCGCGCGGCGAACGCGACTACCTGATCCACTGCGCCGCCTGCCACGGAATCGACCGCGCCGGCATCCCTGCCGCCGGATTCCCCTCGTTGCTCGACCTCGAGAGCCGGCGCACGGCCGCGGAAATTATCCAGATCACCAAGCAGGGCTTCGGCCGCATGCCCGCGTTCGACCGCATTCCCGACCAGCAACGCGAGGCGATCCTCGCCTACGTGCTCGGCCAAAGCTCCGCCCCCGGCAATCGCCCCGACGTAGCCGCCCCGACCGGTCCGCGTCCACGAGACACCGCTCCGTATGCCTTCGGCGGTTTCCGCCGCTGGACCGATCGGGCCGGCTACCCCGCGATCGACCCGCCCTGGGGCACCCTCAACGCCGTCGATCTCAACACCGGCGAACTCAAGTGGAAGGTCCCGCTCGGCGAGTATCGCGAGCTCAGCGCGCGCGGCATTCCGCCCACGGGCACGGAAAACTACGGCGGCCCCGTCGTCACCGCCGGCGGTCTGATCTTCATCGCGGCCACCGCCGACGAAACCATCCGCGCCTTCGACAAAGACACCGGGAAAATCCTCTGGCAGGCGCCGCTGCCCTTCGGCGGCAACGCCACGCCAAGCGTCTATATGGTCGAAGGACGCCAGTTTCTCGTTATCTCGGCCGGCGGCGGAAAATCCGGTCGCCCGGCGGGAGGCAGCCTCGTGGCATTCGCGTTGCCCCGTCCGTAGCCATAGACACCATCGTTCGGACGCCGTCGAAACCATCGATAAGGTTTAGCCAGATCGGCGATTGTAGCTTGAAGCGGTGAGTCCGAATGGTTCAGGTCGCACACATGGAGGATGCGGCCGCCCCACGTGTGACCTTGCCGAAAATCGCCGAGCCGGCGAAGGTCAGGCTCATGACCGTTTCGCGGGCGCTGCGGAACGCCCCGTCGATCTCCAAAGCCACATCTCGCTCATCACGCTCAAACTCTTGGGTCCGGCCGCCCCCCACTAAAACGGCCCCGCCGTTCTGCCGAACTATGAAATCTTCCGATCCGCATGCGGGACGTCGCCGCCACTTCCTTTTGCGCGTGAGGGTGTTCTTCATCGGCGAGGCAGTCCGGTCCTCACCTCGTGACGTGCGAAGTTACTCTTTTGCCTCTCCGACGATCAGTCCTTCCCCCACGCGAGTGCATACGGTTGCACGTGGGTGAAAACACCCGCCTTCCCCATGACCCTCCGTTTCCTCGCGTGCGCGCTACTCCTCCTCGCCCGGCAGCTGGTCGCGGCTTCCCCGCCCAACATCGTGCTCATCGTCGCCGACGACCTCGGCTACGGAGACCTCGGCTGCTACGGCGCCACCGAGGCGAACGGCGCCCACCAACCCGCCGGCGGCTTGCGCGGATGGAAGTATCTCCGCTACGAGGGCGGCACCCGCGTCCCCCTGTTGGCCCGCTGGCCGGCCCGGATCGGCCCTGGATCCGTCTCGCCGCAGATTTTCTCGCTCTTGGATATCTTCGCCACCACCGCCGGCCTGCTCGGCACCCGCCCGCCCGAAGGCGCCGGCACCGACGGGCTCGCACCCCGGCCGTGCTCACTGGCGGAGTGCCCGCGCACCGCACTGTTCCCCAATGTATCGCCAGAGGCGGAATCGAATTTGGCAAACATCGGGAACGCTCTCCCGTCCGTCGGTGCTGCCGAGCACGCGCTCCAGTTTGAAAATGAACGCGACCTTGACCTCGCCGGTTTCGATGTGCCGCATCGGCACCCGGATGCCGTGCCGGTTCATCGTGCCGTCCGAGTGCGCCGGGACGGAATAGCACGCGACCTAATACCAGCCTTCGGCGGACTGTTTGGCGATGCGGTCGCGACACACGGCCAATTGGCTTTCTCAGGAATCGAAGCATCCGCCCATTAGATTGGCGGTCGAGACGCGGGTGTAGATCGCGACCGGAACGGTCTGGGCGCTCGGGCGAATGAGTGCTGGCAGGGCAAGCAGGGCTTCGAATTGAGGACTTGCGAGGAACGGATTCGCGGAGAGAGTAGTTCATCGATTACTCACCGATCCGTATGTCGAAACCGCGCATGCATGTCCGCCTTCTTTTCGCTCTGAGTTTGCTGGTGGCCGGATGCTCCGCCGAAAAAAGAGAACGAACTGCAAAAATCGATTTCAACCGGCAGATCCGGCCGATTTTCAATCAGAACTGCACGGCCTGCCATGGCGGCGTCAAAGCGGCGGGCGGTATCTCCTTCGTCTTCCGCGAAGATGCGCTTCGGGCGGGAGATTCCAAGCGCCGCACGATCGTTCCCGGTCATCCCGAACAGTCCGAGCTGATTGCCCGGATCGTGTCCACCGATCCCGATTTCCGGATGCCGAAACCAGACCACGGCGCCCCGCTTTCACAGGACGACGTCGCCTTGTTTCGCCAGTGGATATCGGAAGGGGCCGAATGGTCCGAACACTGGGCCTTTGTCCCGCCGAAAGAACACACGCCACCCGCCGTCGCAGACGCGGTGTGGATGCAGTCGCCCGTCGATCGGTTCGTCCGCTCCAGACTCGACCAGGAAAAACTTTCGCCCTCCGCGCCCGCCGACCGCGCCACACTTTTACGACGGGTTTCCTTCGACCTGATCGGTCTCCCTCCGACGCCGGCAGAGCTCGACACGTTTATCGCCGACACCCGCCCGGATGCGTATGAGCGTCAAGTCGACCGGCTGCTCGCTTCGCCTCGCTACGGCGAACGCTGGGCAACGCTCTGGATGGATCTCGCGCGCTACGCGGATACCAAGGGCTACGAAAAGGACGAAGATCGCACAGTTTGGAAGTACCGCGACTGGTTGATCGATGCCCTCAACCGTAACCAACCCTACAACGCGTTCGCGATCGACCAGCTGGCAGGCGATCTCGTCCCCAACGCCACGCTCGAACAGCGCATTGCCACCACCTTCAATCGCAACACACAGACAAACGACGAAGGCGGGACGGACGACGAAGAGTTTCGCATGGCTGCAGTCATCGATCGAGTCGCGACGACGTGGTCCGTCTTCAACGGAGTGACCTTCGGCTGTATCCAGTGTCACTCCCACCCGTACGACCCGATTCGTCACGAGGAGTACTACCAGTTCCTCGCGTTCTTCAACACCTCGAAGGACGCCGATTACAACAGCGAGTTTCCCTCGCTCCGAATTCCCGAGGACTCTTCACGCTACGCCGAGGCCGACCAATTGCGTGCCGAATCCGCAAAACTCGAACGCGAACTCGGCACGAAGGTTCGCGCGCTCGTGCAAGCGTCCACGTGGACGGCGGCTCCGATCCGCAAAGCGTCCTCCCAACCGGCGGCCGTGTTCGAATTGAAAGAAGGCGAGGCCTTCCCCTCGGGAACGCTCCCGACCCAGGTCATCTTCGACCTTTTCGCCGAAGGACCGCGAAACGCGTCGGCGCTCACGGCACTGCGCATCGAAATCCCTCCTCTGGATCCGGAGAAAGCGCGGCACACGCCCGAAATGGGCTTTTCGGTCAGCCGCGTCGACGCGTGGCTCCTTTCGCCCGACGGTTCCGAGGTCCCCCTCGCCTTCCAACGTTTCGTCATCGATACCGACCAACCCGCCGAGGCCACCTTCGAAAAACCGGCCGCCGCAACTGCCAAGCCTAAAGACCCCAAGGTCAAACCCCGGTTCGTGCCGACGGTCGCCGCCAGCCTCGCCGCTCCCGGTGCGCTCGCTGCCCCCGGGCCACGCGGTCCGGTGGTGGCGGCCCTCCCCACACCAATCCCGCCGCCCGGCGTGCCGAGTTCCTTTGCCGCGATGCCTTCGCTTTCCACCACCCGATGGACCGTCGGGATTCTTCGGAAGCCCCTGGAGCTTAAACCCGGGCAGAGAATCAAGATACGGCTTTCGCACGGCCGGATGATTTCGTCGCGCCCCGCTCCGGTGCGGCGCGTGCGTCTCTCCGTCTCCGACGATCGCCGCTGGACAGACCTGGGGTCCGAGCCGGCCCTGCAGCGGAAGCGCGACCGCGTCGGCGAGATCGTGCGGACCCTCGCGAAAATCCCGGGTGTCGACCAACCCGTTATGGACGAACAGCCGCCCGAGGAACATCGGGAAACACGACTGTTCGTCCGCGGCAACTGGATGGACAAGGGCGGCCCGGCATTGACGCCGAACGTGCCCGCGCTTTTCCCTCCGCTTCCCGCCGGTGCAGAGCCGAACCGGCTGGCCATGGCCCGCTGGTTCTTCTCGGAGAAACAACCGCTCACCGCGCGCGCCGCGGTCAATCGCTATTGGGAGCAGCTCTACGGTATTGGACTCGTGGAGACGCTCGAGGACTACGGCAGCGTCGGGGAAAATCCCAGCCATCCCGAGTTACTGGACTGGTTGGCGAGACATTTTCAGTTCGACCTCGCGTGGGACGTGAAGGCGCTCCTCCGCGAGTTGGTCACCACCCAAACGTATCGACAAAGCGCCACGATGACAGCGGAGTCGCACGAACGCGACCCCCGTAATCGTCTGCTCGCCCGCGGCCCGCGCAACCGCCTGACCGCGGAGATGGTTCGCGACCAGGCCATGGCCGCGAGCGGCCTGCTCAGCACCAAGATGCACGGAGCCCCGGTCATGCCGTTCCAGCCGGCCGGTGTCTGGGCATCTCCCTATAACGGTCGCGACTGGAAAGAATCGAAAGGCGAGGACAGCTATCGCCGCGCGGTCTACACCTTCTGGAAACGCACCGCCGCCTATCCGAGTTTCCTCAACTTCGACGCCTCCGCGCGCGACGTCTGTGTGCTCCGCCGGATCCCTACGAACACCCCGCTGCAGGCGTTGGTCATGCTGAACGATCCGGTCTATGACGACGCCTCGCGCGCGCTGGCAGCGGCAGTCCGGCAAGAAGCCGGTGTCTCCGCGGCACCTCGTGCCTGGATCGAAATGGGGTGGAAGCGCGTGATGACCTCTGCGCCCACCGACGCCGAAATGGCGCCGCTGGTGAGACTCTACGACGACGCGCTGCACCTGGTCGGAAACCGTCCCGACCCCGAGTTGAACGCACTGGCCGCCGTGGCGACGGCCCTGCTCAACCTCGACGCTGCGCTCAACAAATAATGTCATGAAGACCGACACCCAACGTTTGCTGCACGAAGTGGAAACCCTGCAGTTGAGCGCCGTCACCCGACGCCACTTCCTGCGCGACTGCGCAGCCGGCATGGGTGCGATGTTCCTCGGCAGTCTCGGTGCATCCGCGCTCGCCGGTCCGGGTAAACTCGACTTCTCTCGTCCGTCGTCCGCCCCGCTGGGAACGCTCCCGCCCCAATTCGCGAGCAAGGCGAAGCGGGTGATCTACCTGCACATGGCAGGTGCGCCCAGCCAACTGGAGCTTTTCGATTACAAACCCGACTTGCACCGCTTGGATGGACAGGATTGCCCGGCTTCCTTTCTCGCAGGCAAGCGCTTCGCTTTCATCAGCGGCGTTCCCAAGATGCTCGGCCCGCAATTTCCGTTCCATCGCGGAGGTCGCAGCGGTACGTGGATCTCCGATCGCCTGCCGCAGCTCGAACGGCACATCGACGACCTCTGTGTGGTCAAGTCGATGCGCACGGACCAGTTCAACCATGCCCCCGCTCAGCTCCTCGTCCACACCGGTTCCCCCCGCTTGGGCGGCGGCGCCTCGCTGGGCTCGTGGGTGACGTACGGACTGGGCACGGAGAACCAAAATCTTCCGGGATTCATCGTCCTGGTTTCGGGCGGGAAAACTCCCGACGGCGGCAAATCGCTGTGGGGCTCCGGCTTTCTGCCGAGCGTTTACCAGGGCGTACAGTGCCGCGCCAAGGGCGATCCGGTCCTCTTCCTTTCCAACCCCGAAGGCGTCAGCCGCGACTTGCGTCGCCGCGTTCTGGATACGCTCGACGAGGTCAATCGTCTGGAGTTTGCCGAGGTCGGCGACCCCGAGATCGTCACCCGGATCTCGCAGTACGAGATGGCGTTCCGCATGCAGATGAACGCCAGCGACGCGATGAACCTGGCCACCGAGTCGCCGGAGACTCACGCGCGCTACGGGACCGAGGTCGGCAAGGAGAGTTTCGCTAACAATTGCCTGCTCGCCCGGCGGCTGGCCGAGCGCGGCGTGCGTTTCATTCAATTGTACGATTGGGGCTGGGACCATCATGGCGTCAACCGCGAGACCGCCCTCAACCTGGGCTTCGCCGACAAGTGTCGCGAGATGGATCGCCCGATCGCCGCTTTGCTCGACGACCTCAAATCGCGCGGCATGCTCGAGGACACGCTCGTCGTCTGGGGCGGAGAGTTCGGACGCACCCCGATGCGGGAGAACCGAGCCGGCACGGAGATGCCATTCGTGGGACGCGATCACCACCCGGGCGCC
>Ga0105048_10018827_pt1 | contig 10596 bp, 10 predicted proteins | sample MAT05_FD_78382 | JGI IMG/M metagenome (GOLD analysis project Ga0105048, IMG submission 78382) | Freshwater microbial communities from Lake Fryxell liftoff mats and glacier meltwater in Antarctica - MAT-05 | ecosystem: Environmental > Aquatic > Freshwater > Ice > Liftoff microbial mat | place...
CGCGCTAGCGTCCGGTTGTTCGGCTTGGAAGTTCCTAACGCGGGCTCCGCCCGCACCCCATAGTCGTGGATCGCTCCGCGATCCAGCGTTGGATCGCGGAGCGCTCCACGACTATGAAACATGCGCGCACCGTGCGCTTAAAAAACAGAGTAAGACTCTAAACTTCCGCTCGCCTTATGACCGCGCCATCGACGCACATTCGCCTCATTGCGGTTATTTGACCGGCACGACCTCAAATGTGTTAGCTTTCATCGCCAGTGCCTGAGTGACTTCGGCGTCCATTGCAGGTAACCTGGCCAACTGCTCTGCGATGGCAGCCTGTTTAACTTCCTCCAGTTTGTCACGCGGTACGGCGTTGTAGACCCAGCCAGGCACATTGGACAACACGATGCCGCGAAAGATCGCATCGTGGTGGAACTGATTCTTTTTCTGTACCGCATCGCGCACTGTTTTGACCTGGTCAGCGATCGGACCGGTCGACAATGCTGCGGTCGCCAGATTTGTTCCAGCCGCAAGTTGCTCGGCTGTCAGTTGAGCGACTTTCGTCCCGCCGATTCGGATTTCGTAAGCGCCTGCCGCCAGTCCAGTGACCCTGAGGTGATAGTCGTTGAGCTCTTCCAGGATCGGTGCATGTGGCAGAATGCTCATCGCGTCTGCCGGGAAGAATGGCAACGCGGCATCAAGACGCGAGAAGCTGATCCCGCCGTCCAATGCCGAGACATTTTCGATCGCACAGTTTTTCGCTGCCACCACCTTGCTGCCAGCCGCATCAATAGTGGCCGACGACACAAGTGACGGGAAGTGCAGACCCTTCAGAATCGAAGCGGCCATCAGCGCCTGCCCGGGTGGACCGGGGTGAACGGCATCGCCTCCGGTGATCCGTTCGTATTTTGATCCTTTGCTGCGGGCACCATCTAAAGCCGCGAGGTACGGATGAAACTGATCAACGAACACTCCACCGTTCCTGTCGGCAATCACTTTCACGCCGTCCGAAAATTTCTCGAGCGTTTGATTGTAAGCGGTCAACGCCGTAGGTCCCTGATCGCCGTTGTCGAGTGGTTGCGGAGTCGCCCAGGCGACGCGAATTTTGGCGGCTTTTGCCTGATCGGCCATTCCCTGCAAGCCATCCATATACGGCTTGAACACTGCCTCGCTGAATCCACCGTAGCCGCCATCGTTCATTCCGAAATCAACCGTCAAGGCTGTGGGTTTGTGCAGCAGCACATCACGTGTAAACCTCGCGTTACCTCCCACAGCACGATCTCCGCCGATGCCGACGTTTCGAAACGTCAGCTTCCAGTTCGGAAACCGTGTCACCGTCCACATCTCAAGATAATTGGAATACAGATGCTGCTCCGTAATACTGTCTCCAATCATGACAACGACATCACCGTCTTTGATAAAGAAATCCTCAGCCTGTGCCGAGGCTGTCCCAATCACAGCCATGACAGCTACGCACCATCGCACGATACTTAACATCAGCATAACCCCCATCAATGAGTCGCAGGACACGCTGCACAAAATCGCAACGGATCGTGGATTGTCGGGCTTTTTGCGCAATCAAGCAAGCCAGCGGGATGGCAGACCGTGATTGGGATGTCGTCGCGGATTTTTGTAGGTCCTGCTTGCCGAGCAGGACTTCGCGGCCTGCCGCGACCAGCGACCAGACGAGGTGGAAAGAAGGGCCACGCGGCGACGTGGAGCGGATGTACGCCCCGCGGCGGTTCGCCTGGCGGCGAAAGTCCTTTCCGGCAGAAAGGACCTACTGCCGCGAGTTGATGGGCGTGGAACCATGCAGACTCCTGTTGCATTCGATCGTGATGCGGAAGATGTCGCCATCGAGACTTATCGCCTGCCATGTTCCGGGCTGCAGGTTCGTAGGCAACGGAATTCCTGCCTCGCTGTTCGCAGTTGCCAATGCTGAATGCGATACTGCAGCATTGTCCTGAGATGCGTGCAAATGCTCTGCTGCGACCCACTGTGGACTTTTCGAGACGACATCGGCGAATAACGCACAGGAGTATGGCAATTGCGATTGAGCCACCGCCACGCGATCTGCGGCGGGACGATCAGCATCCCAGATAGCCATGAAGGCAGCGGTCACCAGTGCGAGCAAACAGACGCGAGCATTCATTGGACAGATTTTCCCGAAGGCGCAGACTTGCGAGTTCTGGAAAGTCTTATCGTCGTTGCTCAGAACCACCGTCCGGAATATTCTCCCAAAGGAGCGATCTGTCTGGCAGATGAGGCAGGATAAACACGCCTGTGCCAACAGAGACGATTATGCCGGATACGACGTTTTTGTAACGTCATTCAGGATTCACGGTTTCACCTGGCTACCTTTGGAATTGCTCTGCATCTGTCGCGATCGGTTCTACCTGCTGAAATCCACTGCGTTTGACCGACGAGCGGTTTTTTTCCGGAATTGGTGGAAGTCGTGGAATCTCGAAGTTGACTGGGTCCAGGACTTTTTCGGCCTCCGGAGCCCCTTCTTCCTGAAGCGGATCAAAACTGTCTGGCGTATTCTTCGGAAACTCCATCGGAGGATCCATTGGAGTGAAGTCCTGAGGTTTCGACGCAGGACTTTCATCTGCAGGAGGAATCGGGAGTGGATTTGCGACATGATCGTTCGGGGAATACGGAGCGACCGGAGCCTCAAACGGATGCGAAGGGGGAAACGATCGAGGAACGGTGTTACCGTGAATATCGGCCGGAACATTCATCATCGGTGCTTCACCTGAGTATTCGTACGCCCCATTCCCTTCCGGAATGTACATCGATCCGTTTGTGGAATGCTGTTGTCCGCAGTTGCACCCTGTTGATCCCTGACCAGCCGTTGCGTAGAATTCGCCACTTGCGGGAAAGCCGCCCTCAGACCAGCCGCCGGTCATCGTAGGTGCCCACGAATCGCCGCCCCACGACGGTTCAACACCGCACACTGGTAAAACACCACACACTTGTTGGACACCGCACACAGTCTGCCCGCAGGAATTCTGCTCCCACATCATGGGCTGGCTGACATAGGATTCATGTCCACGTGATCCGCACGAACATCCGCTTGCGTGAGGACCGGACATCCACTTTGACGATGAACGACGAAACGCCGTCGCAATTCGCTGCATCGGTCGTTGTTGGCTGTGTTTTCTGCAATTGCCTTTGCAGTTTTGATCGCCCGGATAGAGCGGAACTGCGCATGTACAAGCCGAACCTTCGGCGCAGGCCGCGTTGAAACTTTGCAAGTTGCCGTGTTGGTGCTGGTGCTGGCAACAGCCGGAGCCTTGATGACTGCAAAGGCTGCAGCCAGCGAGACATACCAGCAGAAGAGAACTCAGGCCAATGACACGATGAAACATTGTGGTCAATCCGATGATTTGACAAGTCGGCATAAATGCCCGCGATTCGGGCGCTGACACTACGTATCCGTTCCATCGACGATTTCAGATGTTAAACTTTAACGGTTGCGCAAAGTTTTTCGATAATGCCGATTTTTACGGGGTTTCATCGCTTTGGAGCCAGCCGTGGCTGCGCCTGGAATCGGCACGTTCGGCTTCTGAATCCTCGATCCAGCCTTTTGACGATAAAATTCACAATGAAATCTCCGCCCCTGTCTCCTTCAAGTGATGCGCCACAGACTGACGCTCGCCATCTCATCATTCACTGCGAAGGCGCCACGATTTACGGACGGTGTTCGCCCTGGTTCCGGCGCATCTTCATCGGGCTGCTGCTTGCGTCGCTGTTACTCAACATCTGGTACATCTGGCAACCGTTTGCGTACCGACGACCGGGAATTCCTGAGCAGCATTTGCTGGGCACAGCCGGAGCCCGGGATCGCATCGCGATCATAAACTTTGAGGGCACGATCAGCCCTCCGTTCACCAGTCGCTGGCTGAGAGAACTCAAACAGGCGCAGGACGATGCCTCCGTACTTGGCGTGCTGCTGGTCATTGACAGCCCCGGTGGTTTCGTCGCTGACAGTCATCAATTGTATCGTGAGATTCAGAAGCTGGCCAAAGCCAAACCCGTCAACGTCGCCATGAAACGCATTGCTGCTTCGGGAGGTTATTACATCGCCATGGGAATCGGAGATCAGGGCCGGATCTATGTGGAACCCACTACCTGGACCGGTTCGATAGGCGTCATCATTCCCCGTTACAATGCCACGGAACTCGTGCAGAAGTTCGGCGTAAAATCCGAGCCACTCGTCACTGGCCCCCTGAAGGATTCGCTCAATCCATTTCGAGACATGACGGATCAGGAGAAAACGGTCTGGGCAGCCATTATGGAAGATGCGTTCAGCCGATTCGTTTCTGTGATAGCTGACAATCGAACTGAACTGGACGAAGCCGCCGTTCGATTACTCGCCACCGGACAAATCTACACCGCCAACCAGGCGATCGAGAAGCATCTGGTCGATCAGATTGGTTACGTTGATGACGCTGTTGGAGACATGGCCCGGTCGCTCAAGTTGAGTGCGTACGATGCTTTCGAATACCGTTCCACTCCAGGCCTGATCGACCTGGTCCTCGGAGCCGAAACATCCCCGCCCAGGACCATCTCCGACCAGATTCTCGAGGCCAGTGTGCCACAAGCCATGTACTACGCCTCCTGGAATCCCTGGATTCCATAGTTGGGCAGCTCACTTTTTCCTAAATAGTAGCCCGAAGCGTCAGCGAGGGGACGCGTTAGCCACAATCCCTCGCTCACGCTTCGGGTTGCAAAAACACTCGGTTTCCGCCAAAACTGACGCTGTCCAATTAATGTCGGCACAAAAAAATCTCGACCGGAAAACCGATCGAGATTCGCTGGTTCATGCAATTGTCGCTTGATGGCTACTTCAGAGCATCGGCTGCTGATGGCGATGGGGCTGCTTCCGCAGGCGCTGGCGTGACTTCAGCAGGTGCGGCGGTTGACGGCATCGGTCCGTGGTCAGCAACTGGTGCCATGTGCTGTGCTTCAGTGGCGTGGCCGCATCCGGAATTACACGGCACAGGAGCGGGACAGCAGGCATGTTGATGAGGCCTGACGCATTTCGGTTTCGGACAGCGCACTCTGTGTACTTTGACGACATGGCACGGACAGCAGCAATCTTTAACGCGAGCACTGGCATCATGGCTGCTGAAAACAAGAACTATGGAACACGCAACTCCACTCAGCATCAACTTCTTCAGCATATCTGAACTCCCTGATTTAGAGGACCCGTTTCGTATCGACACAAGCGTCAGCTTTTAAGACCCTACCACCTGGAGCCAGCGAGGCAACTTCTTTGGCACTCCAAATGGTCACTTCGAGTCAATGCTGATCGGGCATAACTCGATCCACCAGTTATCGCGACTGCCCGACTCGCACGTTTTACGCAAGGGACACGCGACTTTGACAAAGATGTCGATTACTTGAAGCGTAACCCAACAAGACCATGCATTCTCCCGAGATTCTGATAGTGAACCTTTGCTGCCAACCTCATTGCTTACCAGCAGGAAGCCAATGGCAACGGCCAAGCGGCACAGAATCAAATGGGTCTGACTGTGAAGTTGCCCCAGCGTCTTGTAGACTGAACATCCCCCCGAGGGGAAATGTGTCTACAGCCTCGTGCATCGTTGATCAGAGATGAGCGGTGATGCTGAATTGGTGTTTGAGGCAGGACTTCGGGGTTCACTTGAACGGACCAAGTGAGAATTGTCGATGGAGTGCGATTTCGGACACACAAGAGAAACACTCCGACATGACATCCAAAGAACTGGAAACCCTGGCCTTTATACGCGCTGCCGTAGGATTTCTCGGTGAGAAAGACCAATGTGGCTGATGGGCCAGTTCGTTTTTCAGCAAATCTGCAGCCACGTTTCCAGCCCCCTTGTTTCCGCGCACTCAGCTTCTGTCACAGGCCAGTGGAGTCACAGCGGCAGCAACCATTCTGCATGACGACCACATTGGCGTTGGTCAGGTGTTTCACTTATTTCGGTTGCCTGAAGACCTTGAGCAGTCGCTCCATCGCATTCTCAATGAGCCGGGCACACAGTCCAGAATTGCGCAAATGGTTTCGTCGCCAGAGGCAGCTCTGGAGGGATTGAAGAAGATCGGATCTGTGGGGGTCAAGGCCGCCGCAGGTCCGGTCCGCGCAGGTGATCTGGAAGAATTGCGAGACTCCACTGCGTGGACGACGGTCGCAGCAATTTACGCAGACGCATTGGAATCCAATGCTCAGTCTTTTCCGTATTTCGCGGATCAGAACTGATGTTGACGATTGATAGGTACAACGCTCGTCTTGGCGCAGGTCCGGGACTTCTGGATGAAACCCGACTCCTGCTGGAACTGTGGCATGAACGTATGTCCGTGGCGGAACTTATCGATGCTGCCCGCAATTCCGGCAGTTTTGCGAGTATTTCCGCAAGACGATTGCGAAACATCATCTCGGAAAGATTCTCTACCAGACATCTCACGGCTGACGGCGCACCCGCAACGTTGCTGAAACACGTTCTTGCAGAGGACATGCCCATTGTGTTTTGGCACCTGTGCTTTGTGTTCACCTGCCGAGCGCACCGCATCCTTGCCGACTTTGTCACGCAGGTTTACTGGCCTCCCTACGCGGCAGGCAAGGACATGATCTCCAACGAGGAATCCCTGGAATTTGTGCGCAGGATCAACAATGACGGGCTCACAACGATCGACTGGTCGGAATCGATCCAGCGTCGAGTGGCTTCGTATTCAAGAAATCTCAAGGTTGCCGCACTGGAACGGCGGCTTCAGAAAGATGGTCGCTTTGATGAATTCAAAAAGCGAATCCAGAAGGATCTTGATTTGGACTGGTCTGAAGTTCAGAACGACCCCCTGGCTCTGGACAGTGTGATTCCTGAGCTGGCTCATGACTTCTATCCGGCTCTGTTTAAGAGTCCAGGTGCATTTTCGACATCGACATCCGAATTCATCACCTTCGAAAACGAACGTGTGAAGGAGATGATCGAAATTGCCCGACAACACTCCGGCAAACAGTACATCATCTTCGTGGTCGATGAAATGGGCCAGTACGTAGCTCCATCGGATTCCCTGATTTTGAATGTTGACGGGTTGGCAAAAAACCTGAAAGCTCTCGGCGAAGGCAAGGTCTGGATGATTGCCACAGCCCAGCAGATGCTGACAGAAGATGATCCCCGAGCCGCCGCGAATTCAAAGAGTCTGTTCAAGCTGAAAGACCGATTCCCGATTCAGATTGATCTGGAATCTTCGGATATCCGTGAAATCTGTTCTCAGCGACTGCTGGGAAAATCCGCCGCCGGCACAACGGTCCTGAAAAAACTGTTTGAGCAACACGGGCAGAAACTTCGTAACTGCACCAAACTGCAGGACGCGAAATACTATGACTCCGACTTCACGGACTCCGTCTTTGCCGACCTGTATCCGTTTCTGCCAGCTCACTTCACCGTGGAGTAATCATCCCCCGCGTTAAGTAGCTTGGGCATTCCTGCCCGAGTTCCTCCTTCAAATTATCGTCCACAATCAAAAATAGCGACGGGCAGGAATGCCCATCCTACTTGAAAACATCTCATGACCTTTGACAATCCTGCACGCAACCGTCTTGCCTCCTTCGTGGCGGAATGTCGTAATCTGCTCAGCGAAGAATTCACGCGGCAGCTGAAGAAACACTACGGCCTCGACCCGGATACCGGAATCATTACGGATCTCGACAAGCTGACACAGCTGGACGACGCCGGGCGAAACACGGCCACCATCCTGCGAGACACGCTGCAGCATGATGTCGTCGGCTCAGCATCCGACGCGAAGAAGGCCGTCCAGGAGGGCATGAAACGGATCGTTCGCGAGCAGGCATTTACAGTTCTCAATCGGCTGTCTGCTCTGCGGATGGCGGAGGCTCGCAGGCTGTTTGTCGAATCCGTCGGCAACGGGCTGCAGTCCCAGGGCTTTCAACTGTACTCCCGACTGGCTGGAACTGCACTCGGCGAAAGCGGCGATGCCTATCGCTGTTACCTGTTCAGCGTGTTTGACTAGCTGGCCGTTGACATGACCGTACTGTTCAATCGATTCAGTCCAGAAGGCCGTCTGTTCCCGCCGGAAAGTGTGTTACTCAAGACCCTGAGCAAGCTGAACGCCTCGGAGATCGTGCCGCTGTGGGCCGAAGACGAAACCATCGGCTGGATCTACCAATACTACAACGACGAAGCCGAGCGGAAGAAGATGCGCGAGGAATCCTCCGCGCCGCGCAACAGCCGTGAACTGGCCGTCCGCAATCAGTTCTTCACTCCGCGTTATGTTGTCGAATTTCTGACAGACAACACACTCGGGCGGATCTGGTACGAGATGACTCAGGGCCAGACATCGCTCAAAGGCACCTGCCGCTACATGGTGCGTCGTCCGGATGAAGTGTTTCTTAGCGAATCCGCCCACACCCCCGTAGGATGGGCATTCCTGCCCGTCGTCCCTTCTTCGTCCTCCTCCTCCTTTTCCTCCAAAAGCACTTTGAGCATCCCTTCCCACGACGCTGCCCCAGCTGCAAACAAGAAAAGCAAAGAAAGCGACGGGCAGGAATGCCCATCCTACATTGAACAATCGCAAATCCCAAAGCTCATCATCGAACACAACATCCACGGCATCGACATCGACCCGCGCGCTGCGCAAATCGCCGGGCTGAGTCTCTGGCTGCAGGCTCAGCGCGCCTGGTTCCACGCCGGTGTGAAGCCCGCCGACCGGCCCCGGATCACCCGCTCGAACGTTGTCTGCGCCGAACCGATGCCGGGGGAAAAGGAGCTGCTCCGCGAATTCGTCGAGCAGCAGTTCGTGGCCAGCGAGCGGCCCGCCTTTGCCTTCCTGCTGCAAAAAGGTATTCGACCGCATGACCCTCGCCGGCGAGGCCGGCTCCCTCCTTCGCATTGAGGAGGAAATCCGCCTGGCTATTGTCAAAGCGCACGCACTCGCTCGAAAGCAATCGGCACTCAAACAGAAAGAAATGTTCGCCGACAATGAGCCACGCGGAGCACAACAACTTGAATTCGACCTGCATGGAATGACGGACGACGCATTCTGGACCGAGGCCGAGCAGCGGATTTACGACGCGCTCGAAGCCTACGCCGAGCAGGCCGAGAACGGCGGCGGATTCCAACGCCGCCTCTTCGCCGCCGACGCCGCGCAGGGCTTCGCCTTCATCGACCTATGCCGGAAACGCTACGACGTGGTGGTCATGAATCCGCCGTTTGGGGAGTTTTCGCTATCGTTTCGCGACATTGCTTCAGCACAGTTTGCTGGAGGAAGTAACGATATCATCACGGCCTTCGTTGAGCGAGGTGCACAGTTGAAAGCGTCCTCGGGCTTGATTGGAGCTATCAGTTCACGGAGCGTGTTCTACGCCCCGACCTCAGCTAATTGGCGAAAAGAGGTAATTCGTCCCGAAGGGAGCACGGTGTTTGTAGAACTGGGAGGTGGCGTTCTGGATGAAGTGATGGTTGAGGTGTGCATGTATGTGCTTGGAGGGAATGTTCGTGGCCCTTCGCTTTTTGTTCGGCCTAAGAATACTGAAGGGGAGTTTGCGTTGACCAACCTCTGCAATGACGGCGGCGCGAAGATTTACTTAATTCCCTTAAACACATTTGACACACTACAAGGAATGCCCATCCTACGTTGATGCAATTTTTTTTGTAGCTTGGGCATTCCTGCCCGAGATTGCGATTTTTGTTTGTAATGCGTGTAATGAGGAAGAAACAGTGACGGGCAGGAATGCCCATCCTACGTCAGGGGATGTGAGTGATGACCGTTGTTTTCGACAGCTTCCAGCGAGAGCCGCCGCCGGGATTTCGTGGTCTGCAGCCGGATATTCCGATCACGTTTTACACTCGACACCTGCCGCACTGGAGACAGCGTGGCGCGACGTACTTTGTGACTTTCCGACTGAATGACGCTCTGCCACCGGCACGGCTGCAGGAACTGAAGGATCTGAAACGACAATGGGACATCGAACATCCGGAGCCAAGAACGGAGGACTTGTGGGAACAGTACGCTCGTGAGGTCACAACAAAGGTGGAACACTGGCTGGATGACGGCTACGGGGCCTGTTACTTCCGTGAACCCGAAAATTCAAAGCTGCTGGCCGGCGCATTGCGGCACTATCACGACACGCGATGTGAGGTTCGCTGCTTCACTGTGATGCCAAATCACGCTCATGCAGTGATCAAGCCACTGGAGGAGTTTGACCTTGAAGACACATTGGGACTAATCAAAGGCTATGTAGCTCGTCAAATCAACGTTCAGCAGGGAAAGTCAGGAGCGATCTGGGAGCAGGAAAGCTACGATCGCATCATTCGTGACACGACGCATCTGGAGAATGTGATTCGCTACATTGGAAGAAACGGAACGAAAGCGAAACGGCCACCAGAGGAGTTTGTTCGCTGGCTCGATCCGGAATGGGAAGCGGCCGGATGGGGGTTTGGAGCTTGATTTCTTTGTTTATGTAGCTTGGGCATTCCTGCCCGAGATTGCGATTTGGCGCTTATTGATTGAGATGGAGGCAGAAAGCAAGACGGGCAGGAATGCCCATCCTACGAGGTGCGATTTGGCGCTTATTGATTGAGATGGAGGCAGAAAGCAAGACGGGCAGGA
>Ga0105048_10018830_pt1 | contig 10595 bp, 10 predicted proteins | sample MAT05_FD_78382 | JGI IMG/M metagenome (GOLD analysis project Ga0105048, IMG submission 78382) | Freshwater microbial communities from Lake Fryxell liftoff mats and glacier meltwater in Antarctica - MAT-05 | ecosystem: Environmental > Aquatic > Freshwater > Ice > Liftoff microbial mat | place...
CCCGTATGCGCGCGCGATGGTGCGCATCTGCAAGGAAGAAAACTTCCACAAGCGTCAGGGTTACGAGATCTGTTCGGTGCTGGCCAGCGGCACGCCGGAACAGAAGGCCATGGTGCAGGACGCATTCAATCGCTTCTGGTGGCCGTCGCTCATGATGTTCGGTCCGAGCGACACGAATTCGCCGAACAGCGCGGAGCTGCTCAAATGGCGCGTGAAGCGGAAGACGAACGACGAACTGCGTCAGCGTTTCGTGAATCTCACGGTGCCGCAGGCGATCGCCATCGGCATCAGCGTTCCCGATCCTGATCTGCATCTCGACGCAGATACCGGCAACTGGGAGTTCGGCGAGATCGACTGGAGCGAGTTCTTCGAAGTGTTGAAGGGCAACGGTCCCTGCAATCGCGAACGGCTCGATGCGCGTCGCAAGGCGCACGACGACGGTGCATGGGTGCGGGCGGCGGCATCGGCGTACGCCGAAAAGCAGCAGGCGCGTTCCTCCACGGCTGCGGCCTGACCACCGGATTCCGACCATGTCAGACAGTCAGTGGCCCCTGTGGGAAGTCTTCACGCAGCCCAACAAGGGTGAACCATTCGAACACGCCGGCAGTGTGCACGCGCCCGACGGCGAGCTCGCCTTGCAGAACGCCCGCGACGTCTACGCGCGTCGTGGCGAAGCGGTGAATCTGTGGGTGGTGCCGACCGCGGCGATCGTGGCCTCGGCGCCGTCGGATTCGGGGCCGTTCTTCGAACCGGGCAACGACAAGCCGTATCGTCATCCGCAGTTTTATATCGCGCCGCGCGGCGTACGCGTCTTCTGATCCGCTGATGACCGAATCGTCGTTTCAGGTTGCCGCACCGCGCAGTACGCCGGTTGCCAATCCGCTTTTCGAGTACGTACTGCGCATGGGTGACGATCGCCTCGTGCTCGGACATCGGCTGTCGGAGTGGTGCGGCCACGGGCCGATCCTCGAAGAGGACATCGCGCTCTCGAACATCGCGCTCGATCTGATCGGGCACGCGAGTTCGTTGCTTGCGCTCGCCGGCGAAATCGAAGGGCAGGGACGCGACGCCGACCGGCTCGCGTACTTCCGCGACGCGGTGGCCTACCGTAACGCGTTGCTGGTGGAGATCCCGAATGGTGATTTCGCCGTCACGATGGTGCGCCAGTTCCTGTTCGATGCCTACAGTGTACTGCTGTGGGACGCACTGTCGCGGTGCGAGCACGAAGGCCTCGCTGCCATTGCCACGAAGTCGCTCAAGGAAGACAAGTATCACCTGCGCCATAGCAGCGAGTGGGTGGTGCGACTGGGTGACGGCACGGCGGAAAGCCACGAGCGTGCGCAACATGCGCTCGACGCCGTGTGGCGCTACACCGGTGAGCTGTTCGATCACGACGCGGTCGACGATGCCGTGGCGGCCGATGCCTTCATTGCGATCGACCACGACGCGCTGCATTCGCTGTGGCTCACGATGGTGACGGACGTGGTGCGGCGTGCCACGCTCACGCTCCCCAGCGACCCGGCCATGCGCCGTGGCGGCCGGCGCGGTTTTCATACCGAATCGCTGGGACACATGCTGGCGACCATGCAGATCGTGGCCCGCTCGCATCCTGGCGCATCCTGGTAGGTAGTCACCCGATGCTGAGTGCAAGCGAGGTGTATGGGGTCCTGAATACGGTGATGGACCCTGAGGTGCCGGTCATCAGCGTGGTGGAGCTTGGCATCGTGCGTGATGTCGCGGTCGAGCACGACGCGGTCACGATCACCATCACCCCCACGTACTCGGGGTGCCCGGCCATGCGCGAGATCGAAGCCGACATCCGCACGGCGCTGCTTGAGCACGGTGTGCGCGACGTGCAGGTGAATCTCGTACTCTCGCCGGCCTGGACGACCGACTGGATCGGCCCCGACGCGCGGGAAAAGCTCCGCGCTTACGGCATCGCGCCACCAGGTCGCGCCGAACCGCAGGGCCTCATTACGCTCACACGCGCCCGCGTGCCCGTGGCCTGTCCATTCTGCGGCTCGAGCGACACGCGACTGCAAAGTGAGTTCGGCAGCACCGCGTGCAAGGCGATACACGTGTGCAATGCGTGTCGGCAGCCGTTTGATGAGTTCAAGGCGTTTTGACAGGACTGCGCGCTACACGGGCTAAAACTCCCTAGGAAGCAGGGTACAGGGTTTCAGGGGGCAGGGAGCAGGTGAACCGCGCGTGGTTCCTGCCTCCTGCCCCTGAAACCCTCCCCCCTCTTTCCTAGGGAGTTTTCTTTTTCAGCCCCCTACTTCAACTCCCCGAACGCCACGTGGCCAGCCCGCTCGTCAGCCGATCGGCAGGCGGTCGGAGCACCTTTCCCGTCGAGCAGCTGCCAAATCTCGACGCGACGGTTCGGCGCCTGAGCCGACTTGTTCGCCGTCGACACGCGCGGACGCGGCGGGGCGGGATCGGCGTCGCCGTTCGGCGCGATGATGCACTGCTCGCCGAAGCTCGACGAAACGATGCGATCCTTGATCGACGCGGCGTCGCTACCGGCCATCTTGATCAGCGTGGCCATGACCGCAGACGCGCGGCTCTTGGCGAGCTTGTTGTTGTACGACTCGTCGCCGTACCAGTCGGTGTGTCCTTCCACCGAGATGCGGAGCGTCGGGATGCGCATCATGGCGTCGAGCACCACCTTGAGCGTGTCGATGCCTGACTTCAGCACGACGGCCTTGTCGAAGTTGAACAGCGTCTCGTCGAGTGCCACGCGGGCGGCGGCGAGCGCCTTGCACTCCACCGTCGCCGACTTGGTCTGCGTGGCGCCGTAGGCCGTCTTCGTGACTGTGATCGTGGTCGTGCCTGCGGCGTTGCACGTGACCATGCCGTTGCTGACCGACGCGATCGAGGCGTTGGCCGAGCTCCACGTGACCGCGCCGAGGTCGACGTTGTCCGCGTCCATGGCATTAGACGCGAACGAGAGCGTCTTGCCCACGTCGGTGGAACCGCTGGTTGGCGTAAGCGTCAGGTTCCACGCTGGAGCGGGAACCGTCACCGTCGACGAGGCCGAGCGCTCGATCTTCTTGACGAGGCCTTTGCACGTGATCGTCGCCGTGCCGTACTTCACGGCCGTGACCTTCGCGTTGTTGTCCACCGTGGCCACCGACGCGTCGCTCGACGAGCACGTCAGATTCATGACCTTGCGCAGCTCGATCGGACGCGACTTCATGTCGGCCGCCGACAGCGCAAACTGACGGTCCGTGCCGCGATTGATCGTCGCCGTGGCCGGATCGATCTTGAGCGCCCAGTCGAACTGTTCGACGGATGCGCAGCCACCGCGGAGCGCGTACGTCACACCGGCACGGAGGCCGAGGTTGCGCGATGTACCTTCGATGCTCTGCTCGTTCGGCGACGGATTGTTGTCCATGATGCCGTCAATGCGAGCGCCCCACCGGCCGCTGCCGCACAATTTCAGTCCCGCAAGCGCCGAGAAGCCGTCCTCGTATTCATTCGCCGTGCTACGACCGGCGTACACTGAATTCACCCAACCGGCGCCGAGCACCAACGAAGCCTTCTTGGACGGCACGAACGGCACGGTCAGTGTGGCGAGACCACGAAAGGGGCGGTACGTGATGTCTTCGTTCGGCGCCCGGTTGGCCTTCGTGCTGCCCACCTGGATGTCGCCTTCGACACCAAGCCACTTGTAGACGGAGAGCCCCGCCCGCGCGCCGATGCCGGCGACGTTATCGATACGCAGCTTATCGTCCAGCTTGGTGTACTGCCCGAACGCGCCCACTTCGATGCGTTCGCCGAGGCTCTGAGCCTGGGCCGTGGGGACCGCCGCCATCGCCGTCAGCAGCGAGAGACCGATCAGTCGTTTTGTCATAGTGTCCTGTTCTTGGGTGCCAAGGAACGGGCACAGCAGTGCCCGGACGCCTGCCAAGGGGAATGTGTTGGCAGAGCGACTGAATCGTAAGGCATTTCGGCGCTGTGCGATACGTCACAGTTGACCTTGGTGTTTATTTGGGACCAAGGCCTAAGGTCTATCTGGGGTCGTCAGGCAACCCCAGCCATAGCTACACGATTACACCCTCGGCCGACCTGTGGCGCGGACGATCAAGCATCCTGAGATGTTGGGTGTGGCTACTTCAAGCTTTGACATCACGTGGACTGACCGTCGAGGACCGCCTCCGCCTGTCGAGGAGTTGTGGGAGAGCCTGGCGCTCGCCGACGTCCCGCTCACCCCCGCTCAGGCTGCGCAGCTCGACCGGCGCGACGCGTTGCATCGTTTCCTGTCCGGCCGGGGACGCCCGTGGCGTGTCGCCTTGGATGAGATCCAGCGTCGCCGGGGCTGATGCCGCAGTCCGTTCGCACCACACCGGAAGCGGACGCTGACATCGCAGACGCCTTCGCGTGGTACGAGGTGCGCGTGCGCGGCCACGGCAGCGACTTTCTTGCCGAACTCGCGGCGACGTTCTCGTTTCTCGAGGAGTTTCCCGGGGCGTATCTCAAGATGCGCGGCGAAACTCGGCGCGCCGTTGTACCTCGGTTTCCGTACGGCGTCGTCTACCTCGTGGATCCGGACTCGACCTCCGTTACGGGCGCGTCGCATTTCCACCGCGATCCGCCGGCGTGGCCCGTGAATACCGTTGTGTGATCGGCTTCAGCCGAAATACGCACGGACGACCGTGGTCCCGTGTGCGTAGGCACGGCGCGCGCGTGGCACACGGGGCACCATCTCGCTTCGCGCCGCGACAATGTTCGCCTACGTAGCCGTCGTCACGTGACTGGCACCGTTGCGGCACAGGGACGTCCCCGCCGGACTCATACCCGTGCGCGCGTCGGCGTCACACGTGAACTCGGCGCACATACCGGGTGCGACGGCTTCGCCTCGCGCCACGCGTCGTGCAACGGATCTGGCGCGTTCGTCTGGAGCTCGCGTGCGTCGAACCGTCCGTCGCGCGGTGCCGCTGGCGCGCGAGGTCGACGCTCACGACCTGCGGGTGCGTGTCGAGGACCTTGGCGTGTTCTTCGACCAGAGGCTGCACCACGGCGGGATCCCTGGCGGTACTTTCGCAAATCTCACGTCCTGCGACGGCCAGGTTTCACGAGTTTTCATACGAGCATCCTGTCTCCTGCCGCTCGGTAGCATGCTACAGGAAAGAAGTGGCGAAGCGGGGCACGGCTGAACTGATCACACAGAGAAAAAGAGACCAGGAGAGAAGGAGAACATGGACCTCTGTGTTCTCCTTCTCTCCTGGTCTCCGTGTGATCAGTTCAACGTGAAAATCGCAGACAGGAACGCACGGTCTTCAGAGAGGGATCGGTTAATCGGTACAGTATTTTCATAGGGGAAAGGCAACAGTTTTTGGCCAGGAAATGCGAAAGTACCGCCAGGGTGGACGGAACGTAGCACTGGGACGCGAACTCGAAGCGGCTGGAGATCGCTATGCGTCAGGTGCAGCCGGGCGCGCCACCAGTATCCCACGAGTGCGCCACGAGCTTACGGTACCAACCGCACCATCCGGTCGAACGCCCCATCCGTCGCCTCGCCCACCGCGCGCTTCGCCACATACTCCCCGAGCACCGGTCCGTGCTTGAACGCGTGCCCTGACCCGCCGCCGGCGATCAGCACGTTGTCGAAGTCGGGGTGATGGTCGATGATGAAGTGTTCGTCGACCGTGTTCTCCAACTGGCAGACGCGCGTCTCGGTGATCGGCTGGTCTTTGAGCGCGGGAAAGCGCTTCGCGAGAAAGGCGCGCGCTCGGCGGACCTCGTGAGGCGTCACGATGCGCTCGTCGGTATCAGGATCGAAGGTGGCCGGGCCGGTGGTCGGACAGACCTTTACGCCGCGCCCATCGACGCTGGGGAAGCCGTAGTACCCGTCCTCGGAGAAGTTGGGCATGTTCGGATACGAGAAGCGCGTATCGCCGGAGGGTGTGCCGAAGTAGAAGACCTCGCGCCCAGGCACCTTGATGCGCTCGGCGAGGAGCTGCGGGAAGAGCTTGGGGAGCCAGGGCCCGCAGGCGAAGACGAATGTCTGTGCTGCGAAGCGCTCGCCGGTCGCCGTCTCCACGTCGGTCAAGCGTCGTCCATCGGTGCGACCGGGCCGGGCTCGCTTCACCAAGAGCGTGCCACCCTTGCGGGTGAACGCGCTCGCGGCCGCGATGATCGACGTCTTGGCGCGGAGCACTGCCGCCGTCGGCTCGAGCAGTCCGACACCCATTCCCGTGGTGTCCATCTGCGGATACCGCCGACTGAGGTCGTCGCTCGTGAGTGCCTCCACGGGGACGCCGAGGCGGGTGAGCATCGCCTGCGTCGCGCGCAGTGACGGCGTCCAGTCGGTGGCGAGTTCGAGGCGTCCGGTCTCGATCATCAGCGGGATGCCGAACTCCTGCTCGCGCGCGCGCCACGCAGCGAAGGCGCGCTGGGCCATGCGGGCATAGAGTTCGCGGTCGCCGTAGCCGGCGCGGATCTGGCGCGTCTCGTCGCCCGAGGTAGCACGCGAACTCCCGGGACCGTAGGCGTCCAGGAGCGTAACGTCGTGGCCCTGTTCGCGCAGGTGAAGCGCGGTCCAGACGCCGAACACGCCGCTGCCGACCACGACGATCGCACTGCGCTTCGGCTGGATCAGGGCGGGCGCGGCGTTCATCGCGGAGGGGAGGAGCGTGGCGAGGGCGGACGCGCCGAGTGGGGCGGAAGTGACCTCGAGGAAGGTGCGTCGGTCCATTGGGGGCTCGCGTCGCGTGCGGGGGTGGACGCTCAGGTCGCGCAGCAGCGCGTCCTCAGGCGGTATGTCGCTTCCGCTCGGGAGTATAGTGCCACCACCGGTGCGGAGGCGCACCCTCCATGAACCGGACCGCGGAGATGAAGCCGTCGATCAGGCTCGCACACGCTGCGCGAACCGACTCTCGCTACCGGCTCTTCATTGACGAGGCCTCAGCGACGAGTTTTGCAGGCTACACCGCCAGCAGCGCCTCGATCTCCGCGCGGATCGACTCGACGCCCGGCACCACGGCTTCCAGCAGCACGGGCTGGTAGGGGACCGGGATATCCATCGGCGCCAGACGACGGACCGGCGCGTCGAGATGCCAGAACGCGTCTTGCGCCAACACGCTGGCGATCTCGGCGCCGAACCCGGCCGTCATGTTGTCTTCGTGCACGATCAGGCAGCGACCGGTCTTCCGCACCGACGCCAGCACGGCGTTTCGGTCCCACGGCGAGATGGTACGAAGGTCGATCAATTCCACGCGATCACCGAACTCTGCCGCCGCTTCATCGCAGCGATGCACCATCGCGCTCCAGGATACCACGGTGATGTCCGATCCCTCCCGAACCACACGCGCCTTGCCGAACGGGAGCACGTAGTCGTCACCAGGGTAGCGGGCGCTGCCGTCGCCGGTCATGAGCAGCGAGCGATGTTCGAAGAAGATCGTCGGGTTCGGGCTGCGCATGGCGGCGCGCAACAGTCCCACGGCATCAGCCGCATTCGACGGTATCGCCACCTGCCAGCCGTATGCGTGCGCAAAGCGCACCTCGTCGCAGAGGCTGTGCCACGGATCACCGACATCCTTGCCGAATCCGCCCGGCATGCGCACCACGATCGGCGCGGCAAATCGGTTGGCCGTGCGCCAGCGCATCGTGCCCGTGTTATTCAGCTGTTCAGTGGCCGGGTCGGCGTACTTGCGAAATTGGATCTCCGCCACCGGCATCAGTCCGCTGATCGCCATCGCGACCGCGCGGCCGATGATGCCTTCTTCCGAGAGGCTCGTATCGAACACGCGCGTGTTACCGAACTGCTTTTGCAGGCCTTCGGTCACGAGGTGCACGCCCCCCTTACGACCCACGTCTTCGCCGAACACCACAACCTTCGGGTTGATAGCGAGTTCGTGGCGTAACGTGCGGCGGATCGCCTCCGCGTAGCGCAGCAATTCGCCGTTGTCGTTCGGCGTGTCGGTGCTTGGCAACGCCGCGCGCTCCGCACGCGATAAGCCACCCATCGCCTCGGCGACATCAGGAGACTCGTCGGCCATCACATGCTGCGCGATCGTGGCTGGATTGGGGATCGCCCGCGCTCGCGCTTCATGAAGACCAGCAGCTATGTCACGCGACACCTCCGCTTCGAGCGCCGTCCATTCGTCGGCCGACATCAACGTGGGCACGAGATAGTCATGCAGCTTCGGCAGCGGATCGCGGGCGAGATCAAAGGCAATTTCCGCGTCGGTGCGATAGCCCTTCTGATTGTCGGGCCCCGAGTGACTGCTGAGACGCGGCACGGTGAGACGCACCAGCGCGGGGCCTTCGCCGCTGCGGACGTGCGCTACCGCTTGCTGCAGTAGGCCAGCCGCTTCGTGTGGATCGGTACCGCTGCCGTTGCGAATAAAGAGATTCGTGAACGACGCGAGATTGCGCGCGATGTCACCACCGGGTGTCTGCATGTCGCCACGGACACTGATGCCGAGATCGTTGTCTTCGATGTAGAACAACATCGGCAGCTTGAGCGTCGTGGCCATCGTGAGCGAGGCCCAGAATCCGTTCGTGGCCACCGACGCGTCACCGCCCAACGCGACGCCTATGCAACCGGCGTAACTCGCATCACCGAGACTGTCGCGATGATACGTGATCGACTGCGCCCAGCCGGCGGCGGGCGTGTATTGTGAGCCGACGTCGCCCGACATCGGGAGTACGGTGCAGCCCGCGCGATTCGGCAGGTTGCACACCACACCGATATCGCGGCCGTCGCTGAATCCACCGGCGCGACCGAGTGGACTGCCGAACGCATCAGGGATCGAGAGACCGAGGGAAAGCAGGAACGGTCGCGACCGGTAGTAGGCGCCAGCGCCGTCGTGCACGCCATTGATGAGAGATCCCAGAATCACCTGCGCCATGTCATGGCCGCGCGCTGAAAACTGGTAGAGCACGACGTGCTCGCGTGGCACTGAATTACGCAGGCGATTGGTCGTCTCTTCGACATCGTCGATCGCACGCGAGACAAGCGTGTGGTAGGCGATGCGGCGCCAGTCGAACCCCGACCGGAGAGTCGTCAGCGAGGCAGAAGAGGCGCGGGGAATTGGCCGGACAGCGGACTTGGCAGGCATAAGCCTGTAATCTGCCGAACAGGCTTCAAGATCGGGAGCGGATACCCATCATTGAACGGAAACCGCGATATCGGGGACCACGCTGCGAATCCCAAGAATTGCCAGTCGCGCCGCAGAAGTCACCATCGGCACGCCCAGTCCGATGGCGACGAGCACAATGTTTGCCGCCACGATCGGGCCGGTCCACGCGTTGACCAGTGATTTCTCTCGCTTCCAGAGCAGGGCGCATATCGCCACCGCGTTCACCAACAGCACGCCGGTTAGGGCCCAGGTAAACGCACTCCATCCGAGGCGCTGCAGCCAGCTCAATGCGGTGATGTCCATGCGGAAACTCCATGACCGATGATGGTCCCGAATGTGTCGCCTTAGGGATGGTACGGCGTATCGAGGGATTCGGCGAGGGTTTGGGGGGTTTGAATGTGAGGACGAGCGTAGGTTGGCGCTCGCGTGGGCTTGTGGGCCGTGGCCTGTCGGCTGTGGGCTCTCGGCTTGGCTGTAAGCTCTCGGCTTCCACGCAACTGGGCAGGGGGCTGACGGCTGTCTGCCATGGGCCATGAGCCATGGGCCATGGGGTTCGGCCCCGCACTGTATTCACCCACGGCCCACTACCCATGGCCCATGGCTCACAGCCGTCAGCCCCCAGCCCACAGACCCGGGAGCCGAGAGCCCACCGCCGCCCATAGCCCACGGCCCAAAGCCCAACGAACCCAGAGTATTTTTATGGATATGTCTTCTCCCACTCACTCCCTCCTGACCGATCAGCGTGAAGGTGTCCTCACCCTCACCCTGAATCGTCCCGACGTACTCAACAGCTTCAATCGCGAGATGGCGGCCGCACTGCAAGCCGCGTTGAGCGATGCGGCCAGCGACGGTGCCGTGCGCGCGATTGTGCTGACCGGTGCCGGTCGCGGCTTCTGCGCGGGCCAGGATCTGGCCGAGGCGTTGCCGCAGGGCGACGGCCCGATGCCGGATATCGGCGAGATCGTCAAGAGCTGCTATAACCCGATTATCCGTGCGATTCGCACCATCGAGAAGCCGGTGTTGTGCGCGGTGAACGGCATCGCGGCCGGTGCCGGCGCGAATCTGGCGTTCGCGTGCGATCTCACCATCGCCGCCGACGATATCAGCTTCGTGGAGAGCTTCGCCAAGCTCGGGTTGATTCCCGACACCAGCGGCACGTTCTTCGTGCCGCGTCTGGTCGGCACGCAGCGCGCCACCGGCATGTTCTTTCTCGCCGAAAAGATTCCGGCGTTGAAGGCGAAGGAGTGGGGACTCATTTGGGACGTGGCACCGAAAGCCGAACTGATGGCCACCGTACACGCCATGGCCGCGTCACTGGCCACGCAGGCCACGCGCGGCTTCGGACTCACGAAGCGCGCGATGAACGCGAGCTTCGTGAATTCGCTCGATGCGCAACTCGACGTTGAGGCGCAGGCGATGCACGAAGCAGGACGGACGGCCGACTACGAAGAAGGGGTGCGCGCGTTTCTCGAGAAGCGCGCGCCTGTGTATCGCGGCGCATGAGCG